>Ga0209706_10002275_pt1 | contig 10694 bp, 12 predicted proteins | sample PPLLaktember2015_6_FD_187263 | JGI IMG/M metagenome (GOLD analysis project Ga0209706, IMG submission 187263) | Freshwater sediment microbial communities from Prairie Pothole Lake near Jamestown, North Dakota, USA - PPLs Lake P8 Core (1) Depth... | ecosystem: Environmental > Aquatic > Freshwater...
CTGGTGCTCGCCTCGCCGCCGGCGCAGATGTTCCGGAGCATGCTGTTCGCGCGCATCGTCCCGAACCTGAAGCGCCTGGGCCTGCTCACGCCGCGCATCCGCGAGGCGTTCGAGAAGCTCCAGATCCTCCAGTTCGAGGACTACGACCCCGAGGAGCAGGACCGCAAGCTCGGCCTCGCCTAGATGGGACCCCTGCCGGGCTCGTGTCTGTGCGGCGGCGTGCAATTCGAGGTCACCGGACCCCTCGATCGCGTCGCGCACTGCCACTGCACCCTCTGCCAGCGAGCGCACGGAGCGGCGTTCGTGACCTGGGCGGCGCTACCGAACGAGCGCGTGCGTGTCACGGCTGGCGACTCCCTGTTGGTTCACTACCGCTCGTCGGCGATCGGCACGCGGTCGTTCTGCCGCACCTGCGGCAGCTCGATGTTCTGCACGCTCGACACCCATCCCGGCGTGATCGACGTCGCGGTCGGTTGCCTGGCGCCCGACCACGGCGCGGTTCCCCAGGCGCATCTGTTCTGGGACGATCGCGCGCACTGGGTCGAGCTCGAAGATCGGTTGCCGCGCTTCGGCGGGAAGAGCGGCCAGGAGCCACGCTGAACTCACGGCGCAGCCTCCCCGGAAGCCGGTCGGTGCGCCTCGGTGCAGACGAAGCCGGAGCTTCCGAGCGCTGGAGCGGTGGTGCGGATCGCGACGAACCCGGCCTGCGCGAGGAGCGCCTCCGTCTCTTCGGCGGAGCGGAGCGAATAGACCGTGGCGGGGAGCGCGGCGAGCGTCTCCGCGTCGCGGGGCCGATAGCCGAGCAGCACGCGTCCGCCGGGCCGCAGCACCCGCCGGATCTCCCGGAGCTCGGGGAGCGCGTCCGTCCAGAAGTAGAGGACGTGGACGGCGAGCGCCGCATCGAAGCGGGCGTCCGGGAACGGCAGGGCGCTGCTCGTCGCGAGCGACACCTCGGCGCGTCCGGCCTCGATCTCGCGGCGCAGGCGTCGCCGCGCGAGACGAACCATCACCTCCGAGGGGTCGATTCCCGCCAGGAAGCCGCAAGGGCCTCCTGCGATGCGGGCGAGCGTCCGGCCGTGGCCGCAGCCGATCTCGAGGATCGATTCTCCCTCCCGCACCGCCAGCTGCTCCACGGCGATCCGGTTCGCGGGCGCGGTCTCGAAGGACATGACGCGGGCCACGATCTCGCCGAGCCACCCGCTCGGACGACGCGACTGGCGGGCGATGAGCTCAGGCTTGGCCATCGCGCTCGACCTCGCTTCGTGCTGCGAGACGCAGGCCCATCCAGTACGTGATGCACGCGCTCGCGACGGTGGCTCCGAACCCGACGCTGAGCTCGTTCCAGCCGGCGATGCAGCTGCGCGGGATCACGATGCCGTAGCCGATCAGCACGGTTGGCACGGCGAAGCTGGCGAGCGGGACGAAGTGACGGAGCCCGAGGCCGTGCCTCGTGCTCCCCACGTCCACGGGACGGGAAGCCTGGTGGCTCACGGCTGCTGCCTCCTTGCGACGATCGAATGCGACACGAGCATGGGTCACTCCTTCACGAGGGCGCTGGTGAGGAAGGCCAGGGCGATGCGCCGCGCTGCGCTCTCGTCGACCGCTTGCGGCGACGGATCCCAGTGTCGGTGCACGGCCCAGAAGACGACGGTCTCGAGCACGATTCGCGCTGCCACGGCAGCGTCCTCGAATCGGCGCAGACGTCCGCGTCGCGCGCGCTCGTCGAGGTAGCGGGTGAGGAGCGCGAGCGCGCCCTCGCGACCGCTGCGGTACCAGACCTTCGCGAGCTCGGGATAATCGGGCGCACAGCGGTCGAGGAGCCGGATCGCCGTGCGGTGGCGAGCGAGCGCGTCGTAGAGCTCGCCGAGGACGGTCTGCAGCTCGTTGCGTACGTCCGTGACCCGCGCGCGAGCGAGTGCCGCGGTGAGGGAGGGGAGGGCACCGTCCTCTGCGAGGCGCCTCTGCACCCGCTCGAACGTCGCGCCTGGCGGCGGCGTGGCGACGGGCAGCCGCTCCGGCAGGCCGATCCGGTCGACGTGGTCCGCGTGCTGGAGGACGCAGTCGAAGAGCGCCTCCTTGCTCTCCACGTAGGTGTAGACCGACCCCTTGGCCACACCCATGCGGGCGGCCACGTCCGCGATCTGCGTGCGCCGGTACCCCTGCTCGAGGAAGACGGCGGTCGCGGCGTCCATCAGCTCCTGGAAGCGGTCCTCGGGAATCGGTCTCGGCATGGCGATCACTGTAGTTGACCAACCGGGTCAGTCAAGTACGATCCACGAGCCATCGGCGATGCCCACCGCGCCCTCGGGAGGTTCTCATGCGAGCCCGCCACGCCCTTCTCGCCACGATCTGCGCGCTGGCGCTGCCGGCCCACGCCCGAGGCGAGGGGCCCCGCGCCACCACGCCCCCCGTCGTCGCCGACTGGCCGGTGACCGAAGGTGCGCCCGGCGGCGGGCGCTTCTCGCCGCTCACCGACATCACGCCCGAGAACGTCCACCGCCTCGTTCCGGTGTGGCGCTATCGGCACGGCGACGCCTTCGAGGGCAGCTTTCCGCTGCACGTGAATCGGGGCAGCGCGTTCGAGTCCACGCCCATCGTCGTGGACGGGCGCCTCTTCTTCACGACGCCGCGCAACCGGGTCGTCGCCCTCGATCCCGAGACCGGTCGCGAGCTCTGGACCTTCGATCCGGTGATCGCCCGCGGCGTCGCGTACCCGAACATGTGGATCAATCGCGGCGTCGCGTACTGGGGCGACCCCGCGGCGTCGGGCCCGTGCAGCGCGCGCGTGCTGCTCGCGACGCTCGACGCACGCCTGTTCGCGCTCGATGCTGCGACGGGGGCGCCGTGCTCGGGCTTCGGCCACGATGGCGCGGTCGATCTCCTCGAGGGCATTGCGCCGGTCTACGACCGCCTCGAGTACAACGTCACATCGCCCGGCACCGTCGTGGGCGATGTCGTCGTGGTCGGCTCCTCGATCGCCGACACGCTGCGTCCCGACTCGCCGCCGGGCGACGTGCGCGCCTTCGACGTGCGCACGGGCGCCCTGCGCTGGACCTTCCACACGATCCCCCACCCGGGCGAGCCCGGGCGCGAGACGTGGGAGAACGGAACGGCGCTCTCGGGCGCCGCGAACGTCTGGTCCACGATCTCCGCCGACCCGGAGCGCGGTCTCGTGTTCCTGCCCGTGAGCACGCCGAGCCCCGACTTCTACGGCGGCGATCGGCTCGGCGCGAACCTCTACTCGGACTCGGTCGTGGCCCTCGACGCGCGGACCGGCGAGCGTCGCTGGCACTTCCAGACCGTCCACCACGACCTCTGGGACTACGACCTCGCGGCGCCTCCCACCCTGGTGCGTCTCGAACGCGGAGGTGTGGCCGTCGACGCCGTGGCCCAGGCGACCAAGCACGGCTTCGTCTTCGTGCTCGACCGGGAGACGGGCGAGCCGCTCTTCCCCGTGGAGGAGCGCCCCGTTCCCGCGAGCGACCTGCCCGGCGAGCGCGCCTGGCCGACCCAGCCCTTCCCGACCGCCCCGCCGCCGCTCGTGCCTCAGCATCTCACGGAGGCGGATCTCTACGCGCCGACGCCCGAGCATCGCGAGGCGTGTCGCGAGAAGCTCGCCGCGCTCCGCAACGACGGCCTCTTCACGCCGCCGAGCGAGCGCGGCTCGATCGTCTATCCCTTCACGGCCGGCGGGGCGAATTGGTCGGGCGCTGCGTGGGATCCGGGCCGGCAGCGGCTCTTCGTCCCGGTGAACGACCTCGTGCACGTGATCCGCCTCGATCGGGTCGCCGACCGGGCGACGGGGGGCGGCGCGGACGTGTGGCCCTTGCGCGGGGCCTCGTTCCGGAATGTGTGGTGGCTGATCACGGGACGCGGAACCGGGGAGCGCTACCGCCTGCATCCGATCTCCGGCCGCACGCTGCTCGAGCACGACGGCACGCCGTGCAACGCGCCGCCGTGGAGCCGTCTCGTCGCGGTCGACCTTGCGCGCGGCACGATCGCGTGGTCGGTCTCCACGAGCACCACGGCCGATGACCCGGGCCTTGGCGCATACGGACCCGCGCTCGTGACGGCGAGCGGGCTCGTGTTCCACGGCGGAACGAAGCGCCCGGTGCTTCGCGTCCACCGCGCCGACACCGGAGAGCGCGTGGCGACCTTTCCGCTTCCGGCAGGTCTCCATGCCGGGCCCATCACCTACAAGCTGCGCCCCGAAGGGCGCCAGCTCCTCGTGGTGGCGGCGGGTGGGCACGTCGGCTTGGGCTCGCCGCTCGGCGACCACCTGATCGCCTACGCGCTGCCTGCGCCCGACGGGTCGGCGGCGGCGAGCGCCGCGTCGATGCGCTCGACGACGGCTTCGATCTCGCCGTCGGTGGTCGTGCGGCCCAGGCTGAACCGGATGGCGCCCATGCCCACTTCGGGAGTCACGCCCATCGCTGCGAGCACGGGCGAGAGCTCGACGCGCCCCGCGTGGCAGGCCGAGCCGGTCGACGCAGCGACGCCGTCGAGGCGGTCGAGGATCTCCGCGCCCACGCGCCCGACGAACGAGACGTTGAGCGTGTTCGGCAGGCGACGGTCCGGATGGCCGTTCAGGACGACGCCGGCGCCGAACCGATCCCGCAGCTGACGCCAGAACCGGTCGCGCAGCGCGCGCACCGTCTCCATGGCAGCGGGGTCGCTCGCAGCGGCTCGGCACGCCTCGCCGAGACCTGCGGTCAGGAGCGCGCTCTCCGTGCCGGCGCGGCGGCCGCCCTCGTGGCCGGCGCCGTGGATCAGCGGCTCGAGCCGGACACCCCGGCGGACGTACAGCGCTCCGATCCCCTTCGGCGCGCCGAGCTTGTGACCGGCCAGCGAGAGGAGGTCGACAGCGAGGTCTCCCACGCGCGTCGGGATCTTGCCCACCGACTGCGCCGCATCGGTGTGGAAGATCACCCCGCGCTCGTGGGCGATGCGCGCGCACGCCTCGATGGGCTCGATCGTGCCGACCTCGTTGTTCGCGTGCATCACGCTCACGAGCACCGTGCGCGGCGTGATCGCCCGCCGCAGGTCTTCCGGGTCGACGAGCCCCGCGCCATCGACGGGCAGCACGCTGACCGCGGCGCCGCGGCCCTCGAGGAACCGACACGGCGCGACGACGGAGGGGTGCTCGACGGCGCTGATCACGACGTGCGCGCCGCGCTCCCCTGCGGCGAAGACCACGCCCTTCAGCGCGAGGTTGTTCGCCTCGCTGCCGCCGCTCGTGAAGACGATCTCGTCGCTGCTCGCGCCGAGAAGGTCCGCCACCTGCGCGCGCGCGCGCTCGACCGCTTCGCGCGCGGGACGGCCCGCCCAGTGCGGGCTCGAGGGGTTTCCATAGGCCTCGTCGAGGTAGCGGCGCATCGCATCGCGGGCCTGGGGGTGGATCGGGGTGCTGGCGTTGTGATCGAGATAGATCGGTTCGACGCTCATGAGACCAGGACTCGACCCGCGCCGGAGGCATCTTCGCACATGCCCCACGCGAGCACGGGGTCGAGGCTCCGCCGGGCGAGCGACGTCGCGATCATACCGGGGACGGAAGCGCGAGCCTCGGATCCATCCACTCCAGGATCCGCACGTTCTCCTCGCGCGGGTAGGTGTGCGAGAGGTCCTCGATCTCGCGCCACGCGAGCTCTGCGCCCGCCTCCTGCAGCGCGTCGCGCGCGGCCTGGGCGATCCCGATCGGGAACATCCAGTCGCGCGCGCCGTGGACCAGGTAGATGTGCCGGCCGCGGGCGCGGGCAACGTCGCCGCGCCGGTAGGCGAGCGGGTGCAGCACGCCCGACACCGGCGCGAGGTGCGTGAAGGGCGAGCCCTCCGCGAGGCCCTCGACCAACGTGAAGGTCGCGCCGTCCGAGAGGCCCGTGAGCAGCACGCGCTCGGGATCCACGGGGAAGCGCTCGCGCACGAAGGCGAGCATCGAGCGCAGCGCGGCGCCGTCGATGTCCGGCGCCATCAGCGACCAGGTGGTGTCCTGCGAGGTGGGTGCGAGCAGCAGGCAGCGGCGCGTCTTGCACTCGCGCAACCAGGTCCAGAGGAAGTCGCGGCCGTGGCCGAAGCCGCCGTGGAGCGCCACCACGAGGGGGCGCGGCTCGTCGGGGCGCACGCTCTCGGGCACGTAGAGCGTGAAGCCGCCGCGCGCGTCGTCGCCGGCGCCCGCCACGTGGAAGCCGGTCGCCGCGTCGTCGCTCCGCGTCTCGGGGTCGAGGTCGTCGAGGCGCTCCCAGGCCGCCGTCTCGACGAAGAGGCGGCGCAGCGGCGGCAGCACGAAGCGCAGCGGATAGAGGGCTTCCTGCACGCGGCACGCCGCGCGCAGGCTGCCGAGCACGCGCGGGATCTGCTCCGGCGGCAGCGCCGGGATCGTGAACAGGCGCAGCGCCTCGACGCCTTCGTCGGCGGCGCGCAGGAGCTGCGCGTGGAACGCCTCTAGGTCCGCGGGCGGCGTCAGCGCGGCGAAGGCGTCGCGCGCGGGCTCGAGGCCCGCGCACGCCTCGGCGACCGCCGCACGCAGGGTCGGGATCGCGGGCGGATCGAGCCGACGCTGCACGCGTTCGAAGGTGGTGATGAGCCCGGCGAGGGCGCGCGCGATCTCGGCGACGGCGGAGGCGTAGGGGTCGTCAGCCACCGAGCAGCTCGCCCGCGATCTCCTTGGCGAGCACGCCGTCCACGTCGCCCTTGTGCGCCTTCATGACGGCGCCCATCACGCGACCCACGTCGCCCGGCTTCGAGGCGCCCGTCGCGGCGATCGCCTCCTGCACCCAGGCGCGCGTCGTGGCGGCGTCGGCGAGCTTCGGCAGGAACTCCTCGAGCACCGCGAGCTCGGCCTTCTCGTCGGCGGCGCGGTCGGCGCGGCCCGCGGCCTCGAAGGCCTCGATCGCCTCCTTGCGCTGCTTCTCGAGCTTGCGGACGAGCTGGGTGCAGACCTCGTCGGAGAGCGTCTGCGCGTTGTCCTTCTTCATCTCGGTGAGGAAGGCCGCGCGCATGCTGCGCAGCGTGGAGAGCCGGCGCTCGTCCTTGCTCTTCATCGCGGCGGTGATCTGCGCGGTGACGGTGTCGAAGATCGGCATGGCGGCGGCTCTCCCTCGGCAGTGACGCGAGTCACCGGCGCAGCCTACACGCCGTCCGGCGTGTGCGGTAGCGCACGCCTCCGTCGAACACTTTTCGCGCGGGGGCGAGAGCCCGATCACACGACGGGCGAAGGCCCGATCCGAAACGTTCCTCGGATCCAGCGCACGGATCCCGGAGGAGACTCATGAACCGGATCGCTCTTGCGCTCGCCGTGGTGATGACCGCCACGCCGGCGGGCGCGCTCACGCTGATCGACGACTTCACGACCGGCGCCTACAACGCGTTTCTCGACGTCAACACGACGGTGAGCGACGTCCAGACCGGCTCGATGGTCGGCGGCGAGCGCCACACGACCTTCCAGGTCGACACCACGGCGGGCGGCTTCGCCTACCTGCGCATCGACGGCGTCTCGGGCAGCCGGCTCTCCCTCGACTCGGGCATCGACGTGCTGCACGCCCTCACGCTCTCGTACGGCGACCCGACCACGAACCCCCTCGGCCTCGACCTCTCCGCCGAGAACCGCTTCGCCCTGCGCTTCTACTTCAGCGACCTGCCGCTCGAGGTGACGGCGCGCGTCTACACCAGCGAGAACGCCTGGGCCGAAGGAAGCGGCACGCTCGCACCGTCGATGGTGTACCCGATCCAGGACCTCTTCTTCTCGACCTTCGTGACCGGGGGCAGCGACCCCGGGAGCTTCAGCCTGGCGAACGTGAACAAGATCGAGATCACGACCCGGCCGGGCTCGCCGACGGGCGCGAACGACTTCCGCGTGCTCGAGCTCGTGGCGGTGCCCGAGGCCGACACCTTCGCGCTCATGACGGCGGGCCTCGCGGGCCTCGTGGTCGCCGGCCGGCGGCGCGTCTGGCGCGAGGGCCCGGTGCTGCTCTCGAAGCAGCCGAAGCGCGACGTCGAGCGCGTGTCGCTTGCCGCGGCCTCGGTGCGGATCTGACCGCGCCGCGGTCCTGACGAGGTCTCGCCGTCGCGGATCGTCCCCGCGTAGCGCGCGAAGGCCCGAAGGCCATCGGTGCGAACAACACGCAGCGGTGGCCGTCGTGCCGGTGGCCGGAAGGCCTTCGCGCCACGCGGGACGGCCGCGACGGCGGGCCACTTCGGAGGGCGCCGCGGGCAAGCCGCTACTCGGACGTCCACGGCGGCAGGCGCGACGAGTGGAAGATGGCGACGATCTCGATCGAGTCCGGACGGACGCGATAGACGATCCGGAAGGGCCGAACGATCAGCTCCCGGACCTCGCAATGCTCGATCTCGCCACCCGACGGCCAATTCGAGGAAAGGCGAGCGCGCGATCGATGGCGGCGCGGATCCGATCGACGAGCAGGCCGCCGGCGGCCGATGAGTGACGGATCGACTCGAGATCGCGAGCCGCGGTGGGCGACCAACGGAGGCGAGTCAAGGTGCGAGGCGGCGGCGGACCTCTTCATCGGAGATGATCTTCCCGGCGTCCAACTCAGCCAGACCGACCGCGATCTTCGCGAGGAACGCGACGGCTTCCATCGCATCCTCGTAAGTCGCATCGGGCGGCAGCTTCTCGATGGCTTCGAGAATGAGTTGCTTCGGGGGCCGGATGACCATGGGGCGAACCTAGCGGATGCCTCGATCGACGGCAGCGGCGAACGCCGGTCCACGGGCCGGCGGCCAGAGTGCCTCAGGTCGCATCGTGGAAGATGATGCCGAGCGTGTGGCGCTCGCCCGAGCGCAGACGGGAGACGCCGTGGCGCAGGTTCACGCGGTAGACGCCGCGCGTGCCCTGCACCGGACGGTGATGCACCGCGAACGCGACCGCGTCGCCCTGCGCGAGCGACACGACCTCCGGCCGCGACTGCATGCGTGGGCGCTGCTCCGTCAGCACGAGCTCGCCGCCCGTGAAGTCGCGCCCCGGCTGCGACAGCAGGATCGCGACCTGGATCGGGAAGGCGTGCTCGCCGTAGAGGTCCTGGTGCAGGCAGTTGTAGTCGTCGGCGGCGTACCGGAGCAGGAGCGGCGTCGGCCGGAGCTGGCCGGCCTCGTGGCAGCGCGCGACGAAGTCGGCGTGCGCTGCGGGATAGCGGACGTCGATGCCCATGGCCGCGTTCCAACGGTTCGCGATCGGCGCGAGCGGCGGGTAGAGCGACGTGCGCAGCGCGGAGACGGGCTCGGGGAGCGGGTAGGCGAAGTACTTGTACTCGCCGCGACCGAAGCCGTGGCGCGCCATCACCACGCGGCTGCGGAAGAGCGCGTCCGCCGGATACAGCGCTGCGAGCGCGCGACACTCGTCGGCGGCGAGGAGCCCCTCGATCGTGGCGCAGCCGCGCGCGTCGAGGTCCTGCGCCACGCGCTCCCAGTCGATCGCGCCCACGCGGGCGGCGAGCGCACCGCTCACCGCGCGCCCTCGATCTGGAGCAGCCGCTCCTTCGCCGCCGCGCCGCCGCGGTAGCTGCCGAGGGCGCCGCTCGAGGGCAGCACGCGGTGGCACGGCACCAGGATCGGCAGCGGGTTCGTCGCGAGCGCGCTGCCCGCCGCACGCACGGCCGACGGGCTCCCGGCCCGGGTCGCGACCTCGCGATACGACGCCGTCCGCCCGTACGGGATGCGGGCGGTCGCGCGCAGCACCTCGCGGCGGAAGCCGCGCGTGAGGCGCCAGTCGAGGGGGACGTCGAAGCGCTGGCGGTGACCGTCGAAGTACTCGTCGAGCTCCCGGCGCGCGAGGGTCACCGTCTCGCGCGGGGCGCGCAGCACGCGCGGGGAGACGCGCTCGGCGAGCTCCTCGAGCACGGCCTCCTCGTCCTCGGCGGGCAGGCCCACGCGCACCAGGCCCTCGCTCGTCGCGCCGAGCAGCAGCGGGCCCAGCGGCGAGTCGTGACGCTCGAACGCGACGTCGACCAGGCCCTCGGCGCTCGCGCGCTCGGCCAGCTCGCGCCGCAGCCGGGCCCAGGCCGCCGCGTCGGGCGCCGCGTGCTCGGCCAGGCGCTGCTCCAGCTCGTCGCCCTTCCCGGCGTCACCCTCCGGTCCGCTGCCCTTCGATCGCCCGCTCGTCACTCGATCGCGATGGATGTTGCTCATGTCCGTTGGACGGAGGGCGGGGCGGATCCGTGAGATCCCCGCCGCGGCGGATGCGCCGCTACTCGCGCCCGATCTCCTTCCGCAGCCGCGCCAGGCCCTCGAAGACGTTGCGCCGCGCCGCCGCGTCGCTGGTCTCCATCACGCCGGCGATCTCGCGGTGGGAGAGCTCGCCGAGGTAGCGCAGCGTCACCGCCTGGCGTTGCTTCTCGGGCAGCGCGCGCACCCGGGCCCAGAGCGCGCCGTCGTGCGGTGCCGTCGGCTCGCTGCGCGCGAGGGGGTCGAGATCCGCGACGGGCTCCGGCGCGCGCGCCCGCGCGCGGTGCGCGTCGATCGCCTTCCGGGCCGCGATCGAGAACAGCCACGCGCGGACGGCGCCGGCGTCGCGCAGCTCGGGGTACGCGCGCAATGCCGCGAGCATCGTCTCCTGGAAGCAGTCCTCGGCGCGCTCGCGCCCGGCCTGGGCGGCGCAGAAGCGCAGCAGCGCCGGGCCGTGCAGCTCGACGATGCGCTCGAAGGGCGGGAGGGATCGCGCGCTCACGATCGATGAGACGGATGGG
>Ga0209706_10002278_pt1 | contig 10693 bp, 9 predicted proteins | sample PPLLaktember2015_6_FD_187263 | JGI IMG/M metagenome (GOLD analysis project Ga0209706, IMG submission 187263) | Freshwater sediment microbial communities from Prairie Pothole Lake near Jamestown, North Dakota, USA - PPLs Lake P8 Core (1) Depth... | ecosystem: Environmental > Aquatic > Freshwater...
CCGCGGCTGCGCTGGCAGCAACGGCAAGGCAGAACCCCAGACTCAGGGCGGCACGGACGAGCCAGGCGAAAGACGGACGAAGCGGGAGCGGATTCACCCGGCGAGCATTTCCGCGGCGTGCTGACGGGTGGTGGAAGTGATCTTCAGGCCGCCCAGCATGCGGGCGATTTCCTCGACCCGCGCCGACTCGTCCAGCACCTCGATGTGGGAGGTGACCAGCCCGCCGCTCGCCACCTTGGCCACGCGCAGATGATGGCTGCCGCGCGCCGCCACCTGCGGCAGGTGGGTGATGACCAGCACCTGGCGGCTCTCGCCGAGCTTCGCCAGGCGACGTCCGACCGCCTCGGCGACGCTGCCGCCGATGCCGACGTCGACTTCGTCGAAGATCAGCGTCGGCACCCCTGCCACGCCGGAGAGCGCGGTCTGGATCGCCAGGCTGATGCGCGAAAGTTCGCCGCCCGATGCGACCTTGCCCAGTGCTCCGGCCGGCAATCCCGGGTGGCTGGCGACGACGAAGCCGACGTCTTCAAGACCGTGCGCGCGCGGTTCGTTCGAGGGCTGCAACTGGATGTCGAGATGCCCCCCTGCCAGTGCCAGTTCATGCATCGCTGCCGTCACCTGTTGCGACAGTATCGCGGCGGCCTTTCTACGCGACGCGGTGAGCTGCCTCGCTGCGCTTTGATAGCGTGACCAGGCCGCATCCTCGGCGGCCTGCAAGGCGTCGCAGTCGTCGCTCGCCACGAGTTCGTCTAGACGTGTCTCGAACTGCTGCAGCAACGCGCCCAGCGCCTCGGGCTGCAGCCGATGTTTGCGCGCCAACCGGTGCATCTCGGCAAGCTTGTGGTCGAGTTCGGCGAGCCGTTCGGGATCGAGGTTGAGGTGGCCGGCATAGCGGCGCAGCGCGTGCACCGCCTCGGCAATGTCGGCGCTGGCCGCATCGAGCAGCGCGGCAACCTCCTGCAGGCTGTCGTCCATCGCCCGCATCGCGTCGAGTTGCGCACTCATTTCGCCGAGCCTGCTCGACACCCCTGCCTCGTCCTCGTCCAGTCCCTGGATCAATGCCTGGCTGCCCTCGATCAGGCTGGTGACGTGCGCCAGCCGCGAGTGCTCGCTCTGCAGTTCGTCCCAACGCGCCAGTTCGTCGCCCAGGGCACGCAGCTCCTCCACTGCCAGCATCAGGCCCTCGCGCTCGATCTGCCGCGACTGGCTGTGGGACTCCGCGTCCAGCCGGCGCTGCCAGGCAGCCTGCCAGAGATGCCAGTCCGCGCTCACGGCGGCGACCAGCGGCTGCGCGCCGGCGAAGGCATCGAGCACCTCGCGCTGGACCTGCGACCGCAGCAGGGCGTGATGGGCATGCTGGCCATGAATGTCGAGGAGGAAGTCGGCCGCCTCCTTGAGTTGCGTCAGCGGTGCGGGACTGCCGTTGATGAACGCACGCGAGCGGCCGCCCGCGTCGATCACACGCCGCAGTATCAGCGAGCCGTCGTCGGCCGCGAAGCCGGATTCATCGAGCCACACCGTCAGCGCAGGCAGGCCATCGAGGCTGAATTCGACGGCGATTTCGGCACGCGCGGCGCCGCTACGCACCACCCCGCCTTCGGCACGATCGCCGAGCGCCAGCGCCAGCGCGTCGACCAGGATGGATTTTCCGGCACCGGTCTCGCCGGTCAGCACCGTCAGCCCGGGCTGGAAATCCAGCTCGACCGATTCGACCAGCAAGTAATTTCGGATGGACAGATGAGCGAGCATGCGCGGTTAAGGCTTGTGAAGAAACCGTAGCGAGCGCAGCCAGGTCGGGGGCGGACGGAGCGCAGCAACCGGAATGTACTTAAAGTACATGAGGATTGCGAGCACCGCCCAACACCGAGATGGCAAGCGCAGTAGGTTTATTCACAAGCCTAGAGCTTTTTGCCCCAGTGCAGCTTCTGCCTGAGGGTATCGTAGTAGCTGTAGGCGTGCGGATGCAGCAGGGTGATCGAGCGGCTGGCGCGGGTGATCCAGACGTGGTCGCCGCTCTGCAGGTCGAAGTGCATCTGGCCGTCGAAATGGGCGCGCGCATCGTCGGCATGGGTCAGGCTGATCTCGATGCGCGAATGGCCACCGACCACGATCGGCCGGGCCGACAGGGTGTGGGGACAGATCGGCACCAGCGCGATCGCCTCGAGCGTCGGATGGACAATCGGACCGCCTGCCGATAGCGCGTAGGCGGTGGTGCCGGTGGGCGTGGTGGCGACCAGGCCGTCGGCGCGCTGGCTGTAGACGAACTCGCCGTTGATCGCGATCTCGAGCTCGATGAGGCGGCCGGTCACGCCCTTGCCGACCACCACATCATTGAAGGCCGTGCCCTCGTAGACCGTCTGCCCGTTGCGGCGCACCTGGGCGTTGAGCAGGATGCGATCCTCCGCGACGTACTGGCCGCTGAGAATCTCGGCCACGGCATCGAACATCGCATCGACCGTGATGTCGGTGAGAAATCCCAGCCGGCCCTGATTGATCCCGATCAGCGGCGCACCATACGGCGCCAGCGTGCGGGCTATCGACAGCATCGTGCCGTCCCCCCCCAGCACCACCACGGCATCGCAGTCGGTCGCCAGTTCGAACAGGTTGCGGGTGGGAAACTCGTCGATGCCGAGGTGTTCCGCGGTCTGGCTAGCCATCAATACCGCGTAGCCGTGATCGCGGAGAAAATGCGCGAGGGCGAGCACGGATTCCCCCATGCCCTGGTTTTCGTATTTGCCGACGAGACCGACTGTTTGGAATGGCGCTTGCATGCGACGATTATAAGGGTTGGCGAGTCGGGATTCGGAGCCCGAAAATCCCCTGGGTACATTTTTACCGTGATGCCGATTTGCGGCGAATTTGCCTGCCATTTAGCCTCTAGCCCCGCCCCCCCAGTTCTGCAACAATGCCCCCATGCTTTCCGATCGCGCCCGCATCCTGCTGAAGACCCTGGTGGAACGTTACATCGTCGAGGGTGAACCGGTGGGATCGCGCACCCTGTCGAAGCATGCCGGCCTCGACCTGTCGCCGGCAAGCATCCGCAACATCATGTCCGACCTCGAGGAGATGGGCTTCGTCGCCAGCCCCCACACCTCGGCCGGGCGGGTGCCGACACCGCGCGGCTACCGTCTGTTCGTCGACAGCCTGCTGACGGTGCGGCCGCTGGCGCGCGAGGAAGTCAGCCAGCTCGAGCACACCCTGACACCGGCCGACCCGAGCCGCCTGATCGCCACCGCTTCGACCCTGCTGTCCGACCTCAGTCGCTTCGCCGGCCTGGTGATGACGCCGCGCCGCAGTCCGGCCTTCCGCCAGATCGAGTTTCTCAGCCTGTCCGACAAACGCATCCTGCTGATCATCGTCACCGTCGAGGGCGAGGTGGAAAACCGCGTCATCCTGACCGACCGTCCCTACAGCCCGTCGGCACTGACCGAGGCCGCAAACTTCTTCAACCAGAACTTTGCCGGCCACACCTTCGACCAGGTGCGCGCCAAGATGCGTGACGAACTCGGACGGATGCGCGACGACATTACCGGCCTGATGGCGGCCGCGGTCGATGCCGGCAGCCAGGCACTCGATTCCAGCCAGGAAAGCGTGGTGGTCTCGGGCAGCCGCAAGCTGCTCGACGTCGAGGAACTCTCCAGCAACATGGGCAGCCTGCGCCGACTGTTCGATGCCTTCGAGCAGAAAACCCAGCTGCTGCAGCTGCTCGACCAGTCGAGAACCGCCAGCGGGGTGCAGATCTTCATCGGCGGCGAATCCGAACTGATGCCGCTGGACGAATGCAGCATGGTCACCGCCCCCTACTCGGTCGACGGCCAGATCGTCGGCACCCTTGGCGTCGTCGGCCCCACCCGCATGGCCTACGAACGGGTGGTGCCGATCGTCGACATCACGGCCAAGCTTCTTTCCAGCGCACTTTCCCATCACTGAACCCAACCGATGAGCTATCTCAAGGAACCCGAATACAAGCACGGGCAGGTCAGCCGCAGCGGCATCCTGCTGGTCAACCTCGGCACGCCCGAGGCCCCGACCGCCCAGGCGCTGCGCCCCTACCTCAAGCAGTTCCTCTCCGATCCGCGCGTGGTCGAAATCCCGCGCGCGGTGTGGTGGCTGATCCTCAACGGCATCATCCTCAACACCCGGCCGAAAAAATCGGCGGAGAAATATGCCTCGATCTGGACATCCGAGGGCTCGCCGCTGAAGGTGCATACCGAGAAGCAGGCCAAGCTGCTGAAGGGCTGGCTAAGCGAGAAAATCGCCTCGCCCTACATGGTCGAGTACGCCATGCGCTACGGCAGCCCGTCGGTGCCCGACACCCTGGCGAGGATGAAGGCTGCCGGTTGCGACCGCATCCTGATCCTGCCGTCCTATCCGCAGTACGCTGCCTCCAGCACCGCCACCGCATTCGACGACGCCTTCGCCTGGCTGCAGAAGATCCGCAACCAGCCGGCGCTACGCACCCTCAAGCACTATCACGACCATCCCGCCTACATCCAGGCACTGGCCGCCAACATCCGCGACTACTGGCAGATGCACGGCCGTCCCGACGTGCTGCTGATGAGCTTTCACGGCGTGCCGCGCTACACCCTCGACAAGGGCGACCCCTACCACTGCGAGTGCCGCAAGACCGCGCGCCTGCTGGTCGAGGCGCTGCAGTTGGAAGAAAGCCAGTACCGGGTCTGCTTCCAGTCGCGCTTCGGCAAGGCCGAGTGGCTGCAGCCCTACACCGACAAGACTCTGGAAGCCCTCGGCAAGTCCGGCATCGGCCGGGTCGACATCGTCGCGCCGGGATTCACCGCCGACTGCCTGGAAACCCTCGAGGAACTGGCGATGGAAGGCCGCGCCAGCTTTCTCGGCGCCGGCGGCAAGGCCTTCCACTACATTCCCGCGCTGAACGAGCATCCACGCTGGATCGATGCGCTGGGACAGATCGCGCTGGAAAACCTCGGCGGCTGGGTCAGCGAAACCTGGGACGAGGACCGCGACGAAGCGCGGCGTCAGACTAGCCGCAACCTGGCGATCAAGCTCGGCGCATCGTCCTGACTTTGTTCTAAAGATTCCGCGTAGTTTTTTCTGCAAACTGCCCGCAAACCCAATGAATATAAGCATCTCCTTGTTGACAAGTACATTATTACTACTTGATCATGATCAAGGCGGCTGCGTGGATTTTCTGATCCAGCACAACCACTCAAACTCTTGAAACCCGGCAGGGTTTCAACTTTTCAATTGAAATTTGGAGGAGTCTCTATGTACAAGAAGACCACCCTGATCCTCGCAGGGATTGCCGGCCTCACCCTGTCGGGCCTGTCCGCTGCGGCGGATGTGCACACCAGAACCATCGCAGCTACCTGCATGTCCTGTCACGGACCCAACGGCAAGAGCGAGACCGCCATCCCTGGCATTGCCGGCGTAGACAAGGATTACTTCGTCAAGGCGATGCAGAACTACAAATCCGGCAAGCGCATGGGCACCATCATGAAGAAGCACGCCGCCGGCTACACCGATGCCGAATTTGAAGCGCTGGGCGAGTATTTCGCCAGCCTGAAGTAATCTTTTGGAGACAAACAAAATGACCCTGAATCGTCGCGATTTCCTCAAAGTATCCGGCGCGGGTGCAGCGGTCGCATTGACCGGCTGCGCAGCCCAGGGCGGATCTGCCGCCTCCTCTTCTTCCGCAAAAGCCCACGTGGTGGTGGTCGGTGCCGGCTTCGGCGGCGCCACCTGTGCCAAGTACCTGCGTACTTGGGGCCCCAATATCGACGTCACCCTGATCGAGCCGAACGACAAGTTCGTCTCCTGCCCGATTTCCAACTGGGTGCTTGCCGGCATGAAGTCGATGGATGACATCACCCACAGCTACGACAAGCTTTCCAGGCACGGCATCAAGATGGTCAAGGACTATGTGACCGGCGTCGACACTGCCAAGAAAGTGGTCACTACCAAGGGCGGCGCCAGCATCGCCTACGACCGCCTGGTGCTCGCCCCCGGCGTCGAAGTGCTGACCGACAGCGTGAAGGGCTACAAGGAGGCCAGCGCTGCGGGCAAGGTCGTCCACGCCTGGAAGGCCGGCCCCGAGACCGCCATGTTGCGCAAGCAGCTCGAAGAGATGCCCGACGGCGGCGTCTTCGTCATGTCGGTCCCGACCGCGCCCTACCGCTGCCCACCCGGACCTTACGAGCGCGCCTGCTTGGTCGCAAACTACTTCAAGAAGGCCAAGCCCAAGTCGAAGATCATCCTGCTCGACGGCAACCCGGACGTCGCCTCCAAGAAAGGCCTGTTCATGGATGCCTGGAACAACCTCTACCCGGGCATGATCGAGTACCGTCCCAACAACGCGCCCGCCGCGGTCGATGGCGGCAGGATGGTCGTCACGACCGAGTTCGACGACGTCAAGGCTGACGTGATGAACGTGGTGCCGAAACAGCGTGCAGGAGAAGTGTGCGGCCTGGCCGGAGTACGCAATGACAGCACCGGCACCTGGTGCACGGTCAACCTCGCCACCTTCGAATCGACCACGGTGCCGAACGTCCACGTCCTCGGCGACTCGGTGCTGTCCAACCTGCCGAAGTCCGGCCACATGGCAAACAACCACGCCAAGGTGTGCGCCGCCGCCATCGTCGAACTGGTGGCAGGCCGTCAGCCCAATCCAATCCCGGTCGTCGCCAACACCTGCTACTCGGCCACCTCGGACACCACCGCAGGCCATGTCGCCAACGTGTTCCGCTTCGAGGCCGGCAAGGGCTACGTGACCCAGCCTGACGGGGGCGCCACCGGCAAGGGCGACGAGCTCAACTTCAGCTACGCCGAGTCCTGGGCACAGAACATCTGGACCGATATCCTCGGCTGAGATTGTCTTTCGCTGCAACAAAAAACGGGGCCTGCGCCCCGTTTTTTTGCCTGTCAATCGGCGATTCTAGGAGCGGACACGATCGTAGACTACGAAATCGAACGCCAGACGGTCGGCCTTTTCTCCGCGATGCGATTCGCGGCCGACTTCCCTGAAGGCCGCGCGATCGTATTCGGGAAACCAGGCATCGCCTTCCGCGTCGATCTTCACCTCGGTGAGGTAAAGCCGGTCCGCCAGCGGCAGCACCTGCCTGTAAAGTTCGGCGCCGCCGATGAAGAACACCTCGCTTGCCTCGCCACAGGATGCGACGGCATCGGCAATCGACGCGGCCACCTTGCAGCCCTCCGGACGATAGTCGGGATTACGGGTGATGACGATGTTGGTGCGTCCCGGCAAGGGGCGCCCCAGGGACTCGAAAGTCTTGCGCCCCATGAGGATCGGGTGCCCGAGCGTTAGCGCCTTGAAATGGGCAAGGTCCTCCGGCAGCCTCCAGGGCAGGCGGTTTTCGATACCGATGACGCGGTTGCGCGCGAGCGCGGCGATGACACTGATTCGGGGTTTCATACGCGTTTGTTTGGTTGGATCGTCAGCTTCGGCTATCTCGGCTGACCAGGGACAAAAAATGATTTCCGGAAATTTTATCCGCAGCAGGGGGTATCAGGCCTGGCGACGGCTGCGGTCGGCCCAGACCGCAGCCTCCACCCGCGAGCGCAGGTTGAGCTTTTTCAGCAGGTGCTTGACGTGGACCTTGACCGTCCCCTCGGTGATGCCCAGCGCCTTGGCGATGAGCTTGTTGCTCTTGCCTTCGACTATCTGCTCGAGAATGCGGCTCTCCTGCTCGGTCAGCCCGGCCTCGTCAGGACTGCGCGGACGGGTCCTTTCACGCAGCGAGACTGCCAGCAGTTGGGTCAGACGATCGGTGATGGCGATCTTGCCGTGGGCGGCATCGACCAGGCGCGCCATCAGGTCCTCCGGCTCCATGTCCTTCAGCAGATAGCCGTCGGCCCCGGCCTGCAGCGCGGCGACCAGATCCTCGGCCTGATCCGACACGGTCAGCATGATGACGCGCGAATCGAGCCCGGCGTCCTTGATCGCCTTCAGTACCTCGACGCCGTTCATGTCCTTCATGTTGAGGTCGAGCAGGATCATGTCCGGCTGCAGCGAGTGGGCGAGACGGATACCCTCCCCACCGCTGGCCGCCTCGCCGACGAACCTGAATTCCGGAGTGGCCTGCACCAGCTGGATCACCCCCTTGCGGAATAGCGGGTGGTCGTCGACGATCAGGATGCTCTGCGTATCCTCTGGGTTCATGTCAAAAGTCCTGGCTGAATCGGAATCACCGGGTTGCGCTTCTGCGCCGGCATGAAATGCAGGGTGACGCGGGTCCCGGCAGTAGGAGGTCGCTCGACGCTGAGCGTGCCGCCGAGGTGCTTGGCCCGCTCCTCCATGATGGTCATGCCGTAATGGTGTACGCCCGCCATTTTACCGATGCCGACGCCATCGTCCTCGATGACCGCGGTCACCGAGCCATCGCTGCCGCAGTTTACCGTCACCGCGGCGCGCTTCGCTTGGGCATGGTGCAGCACGTTGGACAAGGCTTCGCGCACGATCTGCAGGGTATGGATTTCCTCGTTGGCGCTGAGCGTGCAACCGGCAAGATGCGCAGCCAGCGCGATGGGAATGTCGCCGCGCGCGGAAAACTCGCCGACCGTTTCCTCCAGCGCCGAGGCCAGGCCCTCACCCTCGATGCGCAGGCGGAAGGTGGTCAGCAGTTCGCGCAACTGGCGATAGGCGCTGTTCAGGCCTTCCCGCAGTTCCTCCAGCACCTCGCTGGCATTCGCACCTCCACCCGTCGAAGCAGCCTGCCCTGAGCCTGTCGAAGGAACTAGCGGTTTCAGGCGGCTGACCTGGATTTTCATGTAGGCCAGCGATTGCGCCAGGGAATCGTGCAACTCGCGCGCCAGCGCCGCGCGCTCCTCGAGCAGCGACAGGCGCCGGCTCTGCTCGGTGCGCCGCGCGGTGCCGATGGCGATGCCGACATGCCGCGACAATGCTTCCAGCAACTGGCTCTGCCAGCTTTCGAGTTCGCGGCCAGGCGGCATCTGCAGTTGCAGCACGCCGTAATGGTGCTCGCTGTCGGCAAGCGGCAGGGTCAGCAATCGTGTTCCATCTTTCATTGCATGGACCGACAGGCTGCGGCTGGCCAGGCATTCCTCGCAAGTAGCCAGACCGCAGACGTCCACGTCGCCGCGTTCCGGGTCGAGGGTCGATGCGATGACGTGTGCGCGATCGCCGGCGGTTTCCACCAGGCAGGCCAGGCCGCGGCCGACGCCGAGGACGTTTTCCAGGTCCTTGAGCAGGATGGCGTAGGTGTCGTGCGCCACCGGCCCGCTGTAGAGCCGGGCGATCGAGTGGTAGAGCAGCTCCAGCGAGCGGTTGGCGATGGTCAGTTCGGCGGTTTTCTCCTCGACCCGAGCTTCCAGGTTCTGGTACAGCTTGGAGAGATCTTCCGCCATGTGATTGAAAGCCTGGCCGAGGCGTCCGATTTCGTCTTCGCCGGCGAGATCGGTGCGTACCGCCAGATTGCCCTGGCCGATCTGGTCGGCCAGCCCCAGCAGCCCGCGCAGCGGATGGACCAGGATGTTGTTGACCAGGTAGATGGAGAGAATGACCACCAGCAGGGTGGCGATGACCGAAGCGCCGAGGATGACGCGCATGACCAGGATCTTCGCCTCGGTGGCCTCCTCGATCTGCTTGACCAGATCGTTGATCTGATCGACGAATGCCGGGATGCGCTCCAGTACCCCCCCGGCAGAGGCGGCAGGTGGATCGACCAGTCCGGGTTTGATCTGCGTGTCCCAGTTACCGACCACCTGCCGATAAACCTGCCGCAACGGGGCGGTCTCGTCGTCCGGCAGGACTGCCAGGATCGGACTGGCCTCGAGGTCGCTTTCGAACTGGCTGATGGCCCGATCGAGCGCTTGCCGGTGTTCGGCTGTGCGGTACTGCAACAGATGCTGGTGGATGGAAGCCATCCGCCATGTCTGCATCCTCAGGCTCCCAGCCAGGTTGATCGCCTGACCGCTGCCCTGGGTGGTTTCCGCCACCATCCATGAGGTCGACATGCTGGCCACCGCCAGCACCGTGATGGCGACGAACATGCCGCCCAACCGCAGCAGGAGTGAGTTCTGAAACTTGTTGAACAGCAGGCGTCTCACCCGTTTTCTCCATGCCATCAGCCGTCATTGCCTGGCTTCAAATGTCGTACTACTGGCCCTTGATCCAGCGAATAAGAGGGTATACCTCTTCTGCGCCACCGGCTTCCTGCAGGACCACACCAAAATACAAAACGTATAAATAACAGTGTACTAACCAATACCCCCTGTACCACTTAGGTGGTATTCCGCCCTGTTTTCGTGCCCATACCCCTACTGGTAAACGACTCTTTAGGAGCGTAAAAAAACACACCAAGGTCTTTTTATCTCCCGTTACAAATGGGGTGAAACATGGCAACACAACAATACAAGGCATGGTCGGTCGTCATCATGAGCACGCTGGCGTTCACAGTGTGCTTCATGATCTGGATGATGTTCGCCGTTATCGGCGTTCCCATCAAGGCGCAGCTGGGCCTCAACGAGACCCAGTTCGGCATCCTGGTCGCCACGCCGGTGCTGACCGGCTCGCTGATCCGCGTCCCGCTGGGGATGTGGACCGACAAATTCGGCGGCCGCATCGTGTTCTTCGTCCTGATGCTCACCACGGTCATCCCGATCTGGATGATCACCTACGCGACAGAATTCTGGCATTTCCTGGCGATCGGCCTGTTCGTCGGCATGGCAGGCGGCT
>Ga0209706_10002282_pt1 | contig 10671 bp, 9 predicted proteins | sample PPLLaktember2015_6_FD_187263 | JGI IMG/M metagenome (GOLD analysis project Ga0209706, IMG submission 187263) | Freshwater sediment microbial communities from Prairie Pothole Lake near Jamestown, North Dakota, USA - PPLs Lake P8 Core (1) Depth... | ecosystem: Environmental > Aquatic > Freshwater...
ATGCGCTACTGGCGGCCTAACGGGTTCGGGGCGCACCGGTTCGGCGAGGCGGAACTTCCTGGCCTGCTCATGCCCGAAGCGTCTGGCGTGATGCAATCCTCTTCGGACGAGATCCGATCTCCCGAGCCCGCGGCCCTCGACGCCATCCTCGCATTCATGGGCATCGGCCGCCTCGTCACGATTCCTTCGCATCATTCACCCTCAGTGCGCTTCTGGATGGGGTTGTGCGACGCTGCGGCGCTCGATGCCGATCGAGTACAGCGTCTCGTCAGCCTCGCCGAGTTCGGATCGTCCGTGCTGATTGGCGCCGACGCGGCCGCGTCGGAGCGCGAACGTCTCCAGCGTCTGGAAGGAGCAGCGGAGCTTCTGCCGGAACTGTTCAGCGTGCTCGACATCAGGACGGTATTTGGCCGTGTGTCGGAGATTGCGCGGAAGGTGGTGCCGCACGATGTGGTCGGTCTCGGCATGTACAGCGACGATTACAGCGAGATGACACTGTACGCGTGCAGCTGCCGCCTGCCGGTGGAAGCGCCCGTGGTCGTCAAGAACGAGTATCCGCTGGTGACGACCAGGGTCTGGGATCATCACGTGCATCACGATCTCTCGGCCGATGTCCTCGAGCGCGACACGGACGCCGGCCGCGCAGGATACCGTTCGTCGATGCGCATTCCGATTCGGTTCGGCGACCGCCTGATCGGCGGCCTCAATTTCATGACCTATGAGGCGGGCAAGTACTCGCCGCTCGACGTGACGGTCGCGCGGCGCATCGCGGAATATGTGGCGCTGGCGCTCTCGCACCACCGCATGGCCGAGGAGAGCCGTCGAACCGCGGCGCTGCGCGAGCGCGCCGCGAATCTTCAGATGCTCGACGCGCTGCTGAAAACCCTGTCCGGCGTGCTCGACATCCGCGAGGTATTCGATCGGGTATCGGACATCGCTCAAAAAGTGCTGACGCACGACGCGATCTCGATTGCCGAGCTGATAGACAAAGACGAGCACGTGCGGCTGTACGCGAGCCGCGGCCTCAGCGACGAGCCGCAGCCGTTCGAGATTCCCGTCCCTAACCGCAAGCTCGTCACCGATTCATGGGATTTCGTCCTGATAGACGATGTGCGCGAGGCCCCGGACTACGCGCAGAGCCCCGCGGTCGGCGCCGGCATGCGGTCGATGCTGCTGGTGCCGATTCGGCTCGAGGGACGGTTGCGGGCGAGCCTGAACTTTTATGCGAAGGACGTGGGCCGCTTCGCCCGTGAGGATGTGCTGGTCGCGCAGCGCATCGCCGATCACGTGGCGCTCGCCATGTCGCATCAGCGGCTCGCCGAAGAGGCACGCCTCGCCGAGGAGCTGCGATCGAGAACGGCGAACGTGGAGCTGCTGGATGGCCTGCTTGCCGAGCTGACCGATTCGGGAGAGCTCTCCGACGTCATCGGCCGCATCTCGAGCATCGCGCAGAAGGTATTGCCGCACGACGCGATGCTCGTTCCGGTTGCGTTGCCCAATGGCACGCACGTGCGCATGCTGGCGGGCACCCTGCCTGGTGGCGCGACGTATCCGGAGACCGCGGAGATTCCTCCGCACCTTCGAAGCTCTGAGTGGGAGTACGACATCATCGACGATTCGCACGCCGACCCGATTCAGCGGCATCTGCCGTCGGCGAAGCTTGGACTGCGGTCGTCGCTGCGCGTCCCGATCAAGTTCGACGGCAAGCTCGCGGCGGCGGTCGTGTTTCTGTCGTTCACACCCGGGTTCTACAAGAGCAAAGACGTGCTCATCGCGCGCCGGATTGCCGACCGGCTGGCGCTCGGCCTTTCTCGCGACAGCACGCAGGAAGCGCGCAAGCGGGCTGACGCGGCCGACGAGCGTGCATCGCGCTTCGAGTCGCGGGTGAAAGCGCTCACCGAAGAGCTCGACGCGCGGACGGGATATCGCCGCGTGGTCGGCGACTCCTATGCGTGGCGCGAAGTGCTCATGCAGGCCACGCAGGTGGCGCCGACCGACACGACCGCTCTGCTCCTGGGCGAGTCCGGCACGGGCAAGGAAGTCGCCGCACGGTTCATTCACCGTGCGTCAACCCGGCGCGACGGCCCGTTCGTAGCGATCAACTGCGCGGCGCTGCCCGAGCAGCTCCTCGAAGCCGAGTTGTTCGGCTACGAACGCGGCGCCTTCACCGGTGCCACGCAGACGAAGCCCGGACAGCTCGAGCAGGCGGCCGGCGGCACGCTGTTTCTGGACGAAGTGGCCGAGATGAGCCCGTCTGCGCAGGCGAAGTGCCTCCGCGTGCTGCAGGAGCGTGAGTTCCAGCGCCTCGGCGGGACGCGCGTGCTCCGCACCGACGCGCGCATCATCGCCGCGACCAATCGCAACCTCCTGCAGGCCATCGAGCGAGGGCAGTTCCGCGAGGATCTCTATTACCGGCTGAATGTCTTCGCGATTCATCTGCCGCCGCTGCGCGAGCGCCGCGAAGACATCCTCCCGTTGAGCGAGGCCTTTCTCGGCGAGATCAGCAAGGGTTTCGGTCGTCCGGCGGCCGGCATCTCCAGCGAGGCCCAGGTGCGTCTGGTCGGCTACCACTGGCCGGGCAACGTGCGCGAGCTGAGAAACGTTCTCGAGCGGGCCGCGATCCTGTGCGACGGCGGCCTCGTGCTCGCCGAGCATCTGGCGCTCTCGGTGACGCCGCCCGCGATGGCGCCGCAGCGGTCCGTGGTGCCGGCGGCGGATGCCGTGTCCAGGGGCTCCCATCAGTTCCCGACGCCCGTTGTGCCGGCGCGCTCGGCGAACGATCTGAAATCGATGGAACGGACGATGATCGAAAAGGCGCTTCAGGATGCGCGCTTCAACAAATCCAAGGCGGCGGCGATCCTCGGCCTCACGCGGGCCCAGCTCTACGGCCGGATGCGTCGGTACGGGTTGGATTGACCTTGAATCTACGCAACAGAAACCTACAAGCGGCTGCAAGGACTCGCAGCTAATCACTCCGTCGCTCCGCAGGCGCCACGCGCGCGGCAGCATAATCGCGGTGCCGGCAGCTGCTAGTCAAGGTTGTCGCTCATCGAGGTTCCTCCGCCCCACGGGTTCTGGCCGGCTGGGTTATACTATCGGTATGAAGACTGCCGTATCATTGCCAGATCGTGTATATCGCGAGGCCGAGCGCCACGCGAGACGAACGCGCAAGTCTCGGAGCCAACTCTATGCTGAGGCTCTGTCCGAGTACCTCGCCCGCCATGCCCCTGATGAAGTGACGGAAGGGATGAACGTCATAGTCGAGCAACTCGGCGACGCCAGTCTGGATCCGTTCGTGACGCAGGCCGGGCGGCGGGTACTAACGAGCGTGGAGTGGTAGACGTCGCACAGGCGGACGTCTGGTGGGCAGATTTGTCCGAACCCACCGGCTCGGGTCCAGGCTTTCGGCGGCCTGTCGTGGTGGTCCAGGGCAATCCCCTGAATCGAAGCCGGATCGCCACGGTCGTGTGCGTGCCGCTGACGAGCAACACGATCTGGGCGGGTGCACCGGGCAACGTGCTGCTGTTGGGCAAGACGACCGGTTTGCCGAAGGATTCGGTCGCCAATGTATCGCAGATCATTGCGCTTGATCGTTCGCTCCTCACTGAGCGGGTCGGACGGCTGGGACCGAAGCAACTGGCGCAGATTCTTCACGGTATCGATGTCGTCCTAGGTCGATGACCGGCTAACACCAGTATCGGACTCTTCCGCCATGCGAGTTGCCGCGCTCTATGACATTCATGGAAATCTCCCGGCGCTCGACGCAGTGCTCCGGGACATTCGCCAAGCCGAGGTCAACCTCGTCGTGGTTGGCGGCGACGTCCTCCCCGGCCCAATGCCGGCCGAAACACTCGAGCGATTGATGAACTTCGATTCTGCGGTGCGGTTTATCCGCGGCAATGGCGACCGCGTGGTCCTCGCGGACACGGCTGGTCAGGACATCAGCGAGGTTCCAGCGCCGTTCCAAGAGACGATCCGCTGGACGGCGCAGCAACTGCGACGAGTACACGAGCAGTGGGTGGCCCTTTGGCCCACAACATGCCACGTCGAGATTGATGGGTTAGGCGGCGTGCTTTTCTGCCATGCGACTCCCAGAAACGACACCGAGATCTTTACACGTTTGACACCAGAAGCCCGTCTGGCGCCGGTGTTTGCCGATGTCAACGTGTCGATGGTCGTCTGTGGCCACACTCACATGCAATTTGATAGAACCGTTGGAGGCGTCCGAGTTGTCAATGCGGGCAGCGTCGGCATGCCCTTCGCGGCGCCTTCGGGCGCGTATTGGCTGCTGCTCGCGCCAGAGGTGCAGTTGCGGTGCACAGAGTACGACTTTGCAAAGGCCGCCGAGCAGATTCGGGCAACCTCGTACCCGCAGGCAGAGACCCTTGCGGTACGTTACGTTCTGAACCCTCCGACCGAGGCTGAATCGTTACAGATGTTTGCTGGCGCTGAACTTAGCTGACGCAGGGCTCGAGCGAGGAGTTCGATGAAGCGACCGTTCAGAAAGCGGAGACCGGCAGAGGCGTTTGCGATCGTCAGGACAGTTGGCCTCGGTTTGCCGAACGTCGAAGCCACCACGAAGTACGACGGATCGCCGGTCCTGAAGCTGGGCGGTTGCTTCATGGCAGGTCTAGCCACTCATCGCTCGGCGGAACCTGACACGCTCGTGGTGAGGGTGGATTTGGAAGAGCGCGAGTGGCTCCTCGAAGATGCGCCCGAGACCTACTACGTGACGGACTACTATCGGAATTATCCCATCGTGCTGGTTCGCCTGTCGCGTGTCGACCGAGTCATTCTGCGTGAGCTGCTCTCCGTATCCTGGCGATTGACTTTAGCGAAAGCGCGAAAACGCCCTCGAACGACGCAAGGGAAAAAGTACTACGATGCCGGGTGAGCGCCGAGCGTTAGTCGCGATAACGCCGCTGTGATTGCCGAGAAGATGGGCTAGGCGATCTTACGATCCGCTCAGGCCTTATTTCTCCATCACCCAGGTCGTCATACATCGCCGGTTCTGGACGTTCGTTGTCTTGAGCGGATCGGCAAGCGTTCCACCCAGCGTGGACGTCCAGGCCAGAATGGTCTGCTCGTCGATGACGAAGCGTTCGGAACCGTCGGGCAGGCGCACGCGTCCGGTGGCAGCGGAGAGGTGACTCTCGAGGCCGATGCTCGTCGCCAGACGGGCGAAAAACAGGCCACCGGGCGCCAGAACGCGCCACATCTCCCTGAGCATCGCCGCGAACTCCGGCTCGTCACGCGCGAAATGCAGAACGGCGCTGCAGATGACGGCGTCCGCCGACCCATCCTCCCACGGGAGGGAATCGAGCGACCCGCAATGAATCCGGCCGGGCGGCAGTGCGGGATTCAGCGAGGCCACGAGTTGACGCACCGAGCGAATCGCCATGGCATCGGCATCCACCGCCCGGACATCGAACCCGCGTCGAAGGAAATACGGAAGATTGCGCCCGGCGCCGCAGCCGGCGTCGACCACACGTGGACGACGGTCGAATCGGCCACGGAGGAGTTGATCGAACAGATAGATGTCGATTCCGCCGAACTCCGTTTCCAGTTCGGCGGACACGCCAGAGACATCGGAGGGCATTGTCGATGATACTGCGTCTGGATTCGCGGTCACTCAGACCGCTGGGAGACGAGATGGAACCGATCATCGACCATATACAGATCACCGTCAAAGACATGAGCGTTGCGGCGCCGTTCTACGACAAGCTGCTTCCCCTCCTGGGCTTCGACGTTCAGAGACGCGTCAGTGCCGTGATCGAAGAGCATGAGTTTCAAGTAGTGCAGTACGAACATCCACGGTTGGGGTTTGCCATCACCTCGCCGAGAAGCGCTTTCGCGGCCGACACGATCAATCGCAGGAAGCCAGGGGCGCTACATCATCTTGCGTTCAAAGCGGCATCTCGCGCCGAGGTCGACAGGCTGCATTCTGAGCTGAAGGGAATAGGGGCCACGATAGTGAGTCCCCCACAGGAGTATCCGGAATATACCCCCCCAGGCTACTACGCTCTCTTCTTCAAGGATCCGGAGGGTATTAAGTACGAGATTGTGTGTACCGAAACAAATCAGGGTCCGGCTGAAGCCGGACACTAGGTACTTGTGTTCAGGGGTGCCTGACCAGGCCCGCTATACCTTCACGGAAAGAATCAGCACGCAGCCTCCGCCCTCTGTACGGCGGGCGTCGAGCACGCCGCCGTGTGCCTGCGCGATGCGCGCCGCAGCCGCGAGCGCCGTCCCCGCCGGAATGCCGCCGGGCCGTTCCGACCATTCGAGATCGGCCAGCCTCGAGAACTGATCGGCCGACAGGCGATACGCATCCTGCCGCATTTCAATCCATGCTAGCCCGTCGGTCACTCGCGCGGTGATGTGAATGCCGCCCTCGGCGTTCGCCGCTTCGACCAGCGACACGAGCGTGCCGACGCAGGCCTGGAGGGCGAGCGAGAGCATCCGCGCGTCGGCATTCAGACGAATGACCGATTCGCCGAGGTCGAGCGACACCGTCGAGCCCGTCAAGCGGAGCTCTTCGCCGAATCCCTGAACGGTATGCTCGACGAGCGCGTTCAGAGATATCGGCCGCGGCTCCGGCGGTGGATCCTCGAGCAGTACCCGCAGCGCCTGAAACGCGCGCATGTTGCGGTCGACGCCGACTCGCGCCAGCGACAGCCCCATCCGCTCGCGAAGTCCCCTTCCCCTGGTCGACACGAGATTGAAGCACGATGCGACGCCTTCGAGCTCCTGCGACATGTCGCGCAGGGCGAACGTGACGGGAATGCTCGTGGGAAATGCCAGTGCAGGCGCGGTAGAGTCGGACGGACGCCGACGCGACTCGAGCTCGTCAACGTAGTGCGCGTCGTGACGCATGCGAAAGCCGGAAGGAAGGCCCTGCCTGGCCGGTCTCGATTTTTCTAGGGGTGCTGGCGAGGAAGACGACGGAGGGTCGAGGTATTCATCGACGAACGACTCATCCATGGGATCCGACATGACCGTCATTCTGTCACGAACACTCACGACGTGCCGAACTTTCGTGAGCGTCGAAGAGAAATTGTCTCGCGCGCATGTGATTGCGAGAGGCATTTGAGGCACCTCATTTGCTGATCTAATCACGATGACGACACGAACGAGCGAAAGAATCGAACCGAAGCCGGTGCTTGCGCCCGGAAGGAAGGCGCCGGATTTTCTTCTGCGCAGCACACCAGACCAGCAGCTGTCGCTTCACGAGTTCAAAGGCCGGCCGCTCATCATCTGCTTCTACCCGGCCGACTTTAGTCCGGTGTGCGGCGATCAGCTGGCGCTCTACAACGAGCTGCTGCCCGAGTTCCGGCGCTACGGCGCCGATCTCATCGCGATCTCCGTCGATGGGGTCTGGTGTCATCTTGCGTACTCCCAGGCGCGCAAGCTGCGCTTCCAGTTGCTGTCGGACTTCGAGCCGAAAGGAGCCGTCGCACAGAGCTACGGCGCGTACCGAAAGCACGAAGGCGTGTGCGAGCGCGCGCTGTTCGTGCTCGACGAGAGCGGCGTCGTCCGGTGGAGCTATGTCTCACCGGCCAATATGAACCCGGGAGCGGATGGCATCCTCAGCGCACTCGAGCGGCTCGAGTCGAGAAAGGGCAGACAGACGAACCCATTACGAAAGGAGGGGACCAATGGCAAGACAAGCCGACGCGCCTCTGTTGGCGCTTCCAGTTAACGAGCGCGATCACATCTGGGGACCAGCCGATGCGTCCGTCACGGTGCTCGAGTACGCCGATTTCGAATGTCCGCACTGCGGGCAGGCGCATCCCGTGATCAAGGAGCTGCAGCGGCTCGCGGCCGATCACATGAGATTCGTGTTCCGGCATTTCCCGGTGACCTCGAGCCATCCGCACGCGCAGCACGCGTCGGAAGCCGCCGAGGCTGCGGCCGCGCAGGGCGCATTCTGGGAGATGCACGATACGTTGTTCGAGCAGCAGTACGCGCTCAACGACGCGCATCTGCTGACCTATGCCGGTCTCATCGCGCTCGATCTCATCCGCTTCAAACGGGACATGATCGAGCATCGGCACGCCGACCGCGTCCGCGAGGATTTTCTGAGCGGCGCGCGCAGCGGCGTCAATGGCACGCCCACGTTCTTCATCAACGGCGTGCGGCACAACGGGTCGTACGATCTCCCCGTGCTGCTCTCCGCCATCGAGGACGCCGCGGAGCAGGCCGTGCCGCGACGAAGCGCGCCATCTGTGCACAGACGGACGCATCTGTAGGCTCTCGCTCCATACCTCTACGGCCGATAACCAGGACGGCATCTCTTATGTCTTCCTGGTTCAGGCCCCTCCCGAGATCGGTCACCCGGCCTCTCTCCTTATTAATACTGGCCGCGTGGGTTGGCGTGATGGGCGTCCTCGTGCACCGTTCCTACGCGCAGGGGGCCGGCAATCTGGCGACCGACCTGGCGCGATATGGTTCGTCGGCGCAGTGGCGCGGCGTCTACTACCGCGGCGAGAAGCTCGGCTTCACCGTCAGCCAGACCGTGCCGTTGAAGGCGGACGCCGGGGGGGAGGACGAGGGATTCGAGCTGCAGGAAGATGGCCAGCTGCAGATGTCGCTGCTCGGAGCGCACACGTTCACCAGACTGCGAACGACCGCGCGCGTCAACCGGCGTTTCGAGCTGCAGTCGTTCGAGTTCGCGCTGGACCCCGGTACCGGGCCGATTACCGTCGCGGGCGAGGTGCACGACCGTGCCCTGACGATTTCGATCGCCACCGGCGGAGGTACGCGAACCGAAACACGCACGCTCGCAGAACGGCCGATGCTTGCGCTCAATCTCGTGCGCCGGCTGGCAGACACGGGCTTGAAGCCGGGCGCCCGCCATCGCTGGACCGTCTTCGATCCGGCGACGCTGCGAAATGCACCGGTCACCGTCAATGTCGGCGAGCGCGAGGTTGTTCGCGGCGCGGCGGCGCCCATACCCGCGTTTCGTGTCGAGATGGAATTCACCGGCCTCAAAACGACCGCCTGGATCACCGACACCGGCGAAATCGTCCGCGAAGAGAGCCCGCTCGGGTTCATTACGGTCCGTGAGACGCCCGAACAGGCCCGCGCTCTCGCCGTATCTGGCCGCATGCGAAGGGACCTGCTGGAATCGGCGGCCGTCGTTCCCACGATAGAAACCAGGACGCCGCCGTTGCCCCCCATCGACGATCCGCGCAACGTGCGCCTGCTCCGCATGCGAGTCGAGGGCGCGGACCTGTCTTCGCCGGATCTCCAGGGCACCGGGCAGCGCATCAGCGGCGACATCGTCGAGATCCTGGACGCGGAGACAATCGCGGCCGGGCCGGCCATGGATGACCTCACGCCGTACTTGAAGCCCGAACCGCTGATTGAAAGCGACGATCCCGATATTCGCGCTGCCGCGGAAACGGCCGTCGGCGGCGCCGCCAGCCCCCGTGCTCGCGCAGAGGCGCTGACGCGCTACGTCAATGCGACGGTTCAGAAGAAACCGACGGTCAGCCTGCCCTCCGCGCGGGAGGTATTGCGGACGAAGATCGGCGACTGCAACGAGCACACCGCGCTCTTTGTCGCCATGTCGAGGGCCGTCGGCCTTCCGTCGAGAATTGCCGTGGGCGTGGCCTACGTGCGCGGGGCGTTCTACTACCACGCGTGGCCCGAGGTCTACATCGATGAGGGCGCGAACCGCGGGTACTGGCTGCCGGTCGATCCGACATTCAACCAGTTTCCGGCAGACGCGACGCACTTCCGGCTTGCGCGCGGCGGCCTCGACAAGCAGGCCGCCATCCTTCCGCTCATCGGCAACGTCAGGATGAGCATCGTCGATCTCGAGGTGGTTCAAGGCTCGACGCCGGTTCTGGTCGGCGGCGAAGCGGCGGCTGCAGCGGCCGCGATTGCAGACGTGCGGCAGCCGCGGCCGTCGCGCTGGTGCCTGCCGTGTTTCCTGGGCGGTGGCCAATGATTGCCATTCATGAGCTGCGCAAACAGTACGGTGGATTCACAGCGGTCGACGGTGTGGATCTGGAAGTGAAGCCGGGAGAGATTCACGGCTTTCTCGGACCGAACGGCGCCGGCAAGACGACGTCAATCCGCATGATCGCAGGCCTGCTGAAGCCGACGTCCGGTCGGATTGTGGTGAACGGCCACGATCTCGCGACCAGGCCGGAAGACGCGAAGGCGTCGCTCGGGTTCATCCCCGATCGTCCGTACATCTACGAAAAACTGACGGCCGGGGAATTTCTGCGCTTTCACGCCGGTTTGTACGGCATCGACGGCGACGGGCTCGGCCAGCGTGTGCGCGAGATGCTCGACCTGTTCGAGCTTGGCCGCTGGGAGCACGAGCTCGTGGAGAGCTTCTCGCACGGCATGAAGCAGCGGCTCGTCATGTGTGCGGCGTTTCTTCATCGCCCGCAGGCGGTGCTGGTCGACGAGCCCATGGTCGGGCTCGATCCTCGCGGCGCCAGGCTCATCAAGAACATCTTCAAGCGTATGAGCGAGCACGGTGTGGCCATCCTGATGAGCACGCACACGCTCGAAGTGGCGCAGGAGATGTGCGATCGCATCAGCATCATCCTGAAAGGCAGAATTATCGCGCGCGGCACCGTCGACGAGCTTCGTGAGATGGCCGGCGGCGGGGACGAGCAGTTGACGCCCGTGTTCCTGAAGCTGACCGGC
>Ga0209706_10002284_pt1 | contig 10668 bp, 6 predicted proteins | sample PPLLaktember2015_6_FD_187263 | JGI IMG/M metagenome (GOLD analysis project Ga0209706, IMG submission 187263) | Freshwater sediment microbial communities from Prairie Pothole Lake near Jamestown, North Dakota, USA - PPLs Lake P8 Core (1) Depth... | ecosystem: Environmental > Aquatic > Freshwater...
ACCCGGATCAACGAAAATCGCTGGTCGACGACCCGAGCCGGATCCCCGCCGCCATCGAGGAGATGCTGCGCTGCGAGGCGCCGGCGCAGGCGCTCCCGCGCATCGCCCGGCGGCCCGTCAGCCTGCACGGCGCGACGATCCCGGAGGGCGCGCTGGTGCGGCTGGTGTGGGCCGCGGCGAACCGCGACGGGCGCGAGTTCGCCGACCCGGAGCGCTTCGACGTGACGCGCGGGTCGGCGCGCCATCTCTCGTTCGGCTCCGGCGTCCACTTCTGCCTGGGCGCGCACCTGGCGCGCCTCGAGGCGCGGGTGGCCTTCGAGGAGCTGCTCGCGCGGCTGCCCGACTACCGGCTCGCCGAGCGGCCGCGCTGGCTCACCTCGATCTGGGCGCGGGCCCATCCGGAGGTGCGCGTCCGCTTCGATCCCCACAGCTAGCACCGGGCGCGCCCCGACCCGCCGGAGCGGTACGATGCCGCCCGTCGAGGAGGTGCCCGGTGCAGCTTCCGCACACGCACGCCCTGTTCGGACCCCGGTTCTTCGACTCGATGACCTTGCGCGCCGCGTGAGCTCTAGTGCACGACCAGCACCGGCTTGTGCGTCGCGCCGAGCAGGCGCTGCGACACGCTGCCGAGCGCCGCGCCCGAGAGCGCGCCGCGGCCGCGGCTGCCGATCACGATCAGGTCGGCGTCGGCGGCGGCGTCCGCGATGGCGCGCACGGGAGCGGCGACCTCGACGCGCGTTGTCACCGGGACGCCGGCCTTCTCGCACACGCGCTGGCAGAGCGCGAGCTGTCCCTCCGCGTCCTCGCGCATCCCGCGCTCGACGGCGTCCGGGAGCAGGCCGAGCCGGGCCTCGCCGGCCAGCGCGGTCTCGGTCGGGAGGAAGCGCAGCAGCCGCGGGTCCACCGCGTGCAGGAGCGTGACCGAGCCTCCGCTCGCGCGGGCGAGGGTGGCTGCCATCGCCACCGCGCGCATGGAGGGCCCGGACCCGTCCACCGCCACCAGGATGCGTCGGGGGAACTCCGGAGGCGCGGGCGGCCCGGCGGCTGCGCCGCCCGCCTCCCTGGCCGCCGCATCCGCGCAGCGCAGCGAGCAGTAGCGCTGCGGCCCGTCGGGGCCCGAGATCTCCACCGCCACCTCGGGCGGCACGTGCTCTCCACACACCGGGCACTTCAACACGATTCCACCTCCTCGTCCGCTACTGCGCCGGCGCCAGCCGGCGCTCCAGGTCCGCTACGCGCTGGCGCGTCGCCAGCGCGACGTCCGTCGAGAGCGACAGACTGTCGATGCCCTCGCGCACCAGGAACTCGGCGATCTCCGCGTGGTCGCTCGGCGCCTGGCCGCAGATGCCGATCTTGCGGCCGGCGCGGTGGGCGCCCTCGATCGCCAGCGCCAGCGCGCGCAGCACGGCGGGGTTGCGCTCGTCGAAGACGCCGCTCAGCACCTCGGAGTCGCGGTCCACGCCGAGCACGAGCTGGGTCAGGTCGTTGGAGCCGATCGAGAAGCCGTCGAAGTGCTCGGCGAACTGGTCGATCAGGAGCACGTTCGACGGGATCTCGCACATCGCGTAGATCTGCAGCCCGCGCTCGCCGCGCACCAGGCCGTGGCTCGCCATCTCCGCCTGCACCGCCACGGCCTCGTCCACCGTGCGGCAGAAGGGGATCATCACGATCACGTTCTCGAGGCCCATCTCTTCGCGCACCCGGCGCAGCGCCCGGCACTCGAGCGCGAAGCCCTCGCGGTAGGCCGGGTGCGCGTAGCGCGAGGCGCCGCGGAACCCGATCATCGGGTTCTCCTCCTTCGGCTCGAAGGCGGCGCCGCCCAGCAGGCCGGCGTACTCGTTGGTCTTGAAGTCCGAGAGCCGCACGATCACCGGCCGCGGGTAGAAGGCCGCGCCGATCCGCGCCACGCCCGCCGCCAGCTTGTCGACGAAGAAGGTGGCGCCGTCGGGATAGCCGCGGATGCGCTCGGCGATCGCGCGGCGGGTGGCCTCGTCGCAGCGCTCGGGGTGGACCAGCGCCATCGGGTGCACCCCGATCGTGCTGGTGATCACGAACTCCTCGCGCGCCAGCCCCACGCCGTCCACCGGCAGCGCCGCCAGCGAGAACGCCTGCTCCGGGTTGCCGACGTTCACGAGGATCTGCGTCCGGGTGGACGGCAGCTCCTTGGCGTCGATCTCGCTGCGCTCGAAGTCGAGGATGCCGTCCATCACCAGGCCGGTCTCGCCCTCGGCGCACGACACCGTGACCGGCTCGCCGGCGCGCAGCACGGCGGTGGCGTCTCCCGTGCCCACCACGCACGGGATGCCGAGCTCGCGGCTCACGATCGCGGCGTGGCAGGTGCGGCCGCCGCGGTCGGTCACGATCGCCGAGGCGGTCTTCAGGATCGGCTCCCAGTCCGGGTCGGTCATGGCGGTGACGAGCACCGAGCCCGGCTGGAACGAGTGCATCTGCGAGGCATGGTCGAGCCGCGCCACCGGACCCGCGCCGATCTGGTTGCCGACCGCGCGCCCGCGCACCCGCACCGCGCCGCGCCTGGGCAGGGTGTAGGTGACGATGCGCGCCACGTCGCGCTGCGAGTGGGTCGTCTCCGGGCGGGCCTGGACGATGAAGAGCTCGCCGCTGCGCCCGTCCTTGGCCCACTCGATGTCCATCGGCCGGCGCTCGCCTGCCCGCGCCGAGTAGTGGCGCTCGATCGCGATCGCCTGGCGCGCCAGGAGGACGGTCTCCTCCGGCGTCAGCACGAACTGCTGGCGCAGGGACTCGGGCACCGCCACGTTGCGCGTGCTGCGCCCGCCGCCCTCGTCGTACAGCATCGCGATCTCCTTGCTGCCGAGGCTGCGGGAGATCTCCGCGAGGGTGGGCTTGAACACCACGTACTCGTCGGGGTTGGTGACGCCCTGCACGATGTTCTCGCCGAGGCCGTAGATCGCGGTGATCAGCACGACCTGGTCGAAGCCGCTCTCGGTGTCGAGCGTGAACAGCACGCCGGCGCCGGCCTGGTCCGAGCGCACCATCTTCTGGACCCCGATCGAGAGGTACACCTTCTCGTGGTCGAAGCCGCGCTCGGCGCGGTAGGAGATGGCGCGGTCCGTGAAGAGCGAGGCGAAGCAGCGCTGGCAGGCCTCCTCGAGGTTCGCCACCCCGTGCACGTTCAGGTAGGTCTCCTGCTGGCCGGCGAAGCTGGCCGTCGGCAGGTCCTCGGCGGTGGCGCTGGAGCGCACCGCGACGTCGGTGGCCTCCTCGCCGTATTGCCGCGAGAGCGCCGCGTAGGCCTCGGCCAGCTCGCGGCGCAGCTCCGGCGGGAGCGGGGCCTCGCGCACCGCGCGGCGCGCGACCGCGCCGGCGGCCCGCAGCGAGTCCACGTCCGCGGGGTCGATCGAGCCCAGCGCGCGCCGCAGCGCGTCGCGGACGCCCGGCGCGTCGAGCACGGCCTTGTAGGCGTCCGCCGTCAGCGCGAAGCCGTCGGGCACCTTCACCCCGAGCGGCGCGAGCGAGCGGATCATCTCGCCGAACGAGGCGTTCTTGCCCCCGACCAGCGGGATGTCGTCGAGGGTCAGGCTGTCGAAGCTCCGGACGTAGCGCACCGCGGCGGCCTCCCGGTCCTGTGACCCTGGGTGGCCCGGCTGCAGGTTCCGGACCAAGGCTGCGTGCGCTCCGGCGCCCCAGCCGAGCCCGGCCGTGCGCCGCGGTGTCACACCTGAGGCACGGAGGGCGACAGCCGCTTTTCCGGGCAGGCCGCCGACTGCGCGGTTAGGCTCCGCTCCCCGATGCGCGCCGAGGCCTCGCTGAGCTCTGCGTTCGCCCGCCTGGGCGCGTGGGTCGCCGCGCGGCCCCGGCGCGTGGTCGCCGCGTTCGCGGTCGTGCTGGCGCTCGCGGCCAGCTACGGGGCCTCGGTGGCCGAGCACCTGCCGACCGCCGGCCTCGAGGTGATCGGCAGCGAGTCCGCCCGCGTGCGCGAGGAGTCGGCGCGCCGTTTCGGGCTCGGCTCGGCGGACGTCGTCGTCCTGTACGGGAGCCCCGACGGCGACGTGCGCGACCCCCTGTTCGGCTCGCGGGTCGTGGACGCCCTCGACGCGGTGCTCTCCGACGAGGGCGTGCTCGGCGCCACCACCCTCTACGACAGCGACGAGCAGGCGCTGGTCTCGCGCGACGGCCGCGAGACGATCGTCACGATCGCGCTGGGCGGCGACAGCAGCGAGAAGCTCGCCACCTATCGCCGCATCGACCCGCTGCTGCGTGCCGTCGACCCGCCGGTGGAGGTGGTGATCGGAGGCCTGGTGCCCCTGTCGGGCACGCTCCAGGACACGGCGCGCGAGGACGCCTTCAAGGCCGAGCGGGTGGCGCTGCCGATCGCGGCGGTGCTGACCCTGCTGTTCTTCCGCAGCGTGGTGGCCGCCTTGCTGCCGATCGTGATCGGCGGCTTCTCGCTGGCGCTGTCGGCGGCCCTGATGCGGCTCGGCACGCACTTCACCGAGATCGCGATCTTCTCGATGAACGTCGGCGCCTTCCTCGGCCTCGGGCTCTCGCTCGACTACGCGCTGCTGATGGTGCAGCGCTTCCGCGAGGAGAGCGCGCGGCGCGGATCGGTTTCGGAGGCCGTGGCCGCGACGATGGACACCGCGGGCCACGCCGTGTGGGTCTCGGGCCTGGCGGTGGCGATCAGCCTGCTGGCCCTGCTCCAGGTGCCGATGGTGGTGCTGCGCAGCATCGCGATCGGCGGGGCGGTGGTAGTGGTGAGCGCCCTGACCGGGGCGCTGCTGCTGCTGCCGGCGCTGCTCGCCTGGCTCGGGCCGAACGTGAACCGGGGCGCGATCGGGCGGGCGCCGGAGCAGATCGCGCCGAGCCCGTTCTGGTACCGGGTCGGCGAGCTCTCGATGCGCCACCCGATCGCGACGGCGCTCGCCTGTGTCGCGGTGCTCGCCACGCTGGCGAGCCCCGCGCTGCGCATGAAGAGCGCGATGCCCGACTCGCGGGCGCTGCCGCCCGGCTACGACGCGCGCACGATCGACGAGCGGCTCTCGGACCCGGCGCGCTTCGACCCCGGCGCGGCGGCGGCGATCCCGGTCCTGGTCGAGACGCCGGGGCCCGCGACCGCGCCGGACAGCCTGCGCGCGCTGCGCGCCTTCACCGCCCGCATCGAGGCGCTGCCCGGGGTCGAGAGCGTGCGCTCGGCGTTCGCGGAGCTGGACCCCGCGCTGCCCGCCGGCGAGCTCGAGCGCCGCATGGCGCGCGAGCCCACGGCCTCGCTGCTCCAGCGCACCGTCGACGGCTCGACGGCGCTGCTGGTCGTGAGCCACTCCCACCCGTGGCGCGCCCCGGAGTCGGCGGCGCTGGTCGAGGCGCTGCGGGCGCTGCCGCACCCGGGCCTCGAGCGCGGCGTCGGAGGCCCGACGGCGCAGACCGTGGACCAGGTGCACGCGCTGCGCATCCACGGCGCGAGGGCCGTGCTCACGATCGCCGCCATGAGCTTCGTGATCCTGCTGTTCGCCTTCCGCTCGATCGCCGTGCCGCTCAAGGCGATCGCGATGAACGTGCTCTCGCTGGGCGCAAGCTACGGCCTGCTGGTCCTGGTGTTCCAGGACGGGCACGGCGTCGGCTGGCTCGGCGCGGAGGCACTCGACGGCATCGACTCGACCGTCCCGCTCGTGATGTTCGCCGTGATCTTCGGCCTCTCGATGGACTACGAGGTGTTCCTGCTGAGCCGGATCCGGGAGGAGTGGCTGCGCAGCGGCGACAACCGCGAGAGCGTGATCCTGGGCCTGGCCCGCACCGGGCGCATCATCACGAGCGCCGCCATGATCCTGCTGGTCGTGGTGGGCGCCTTCGCGTCCGGCGACCTGGTCTACGTCAAGCAGATGGGGCTGGGCATGGGGGCCGCGATCGCCCTCGACGTGACGCTCGTGCGCGCGCTGCTGGTCCCCGCCACCATGCAGCTGCTGGGCGACTGGAACTGGTGGCTGCCGCGCTGGCTGCGCGGAGGAGGAAGCCCGTGAGCGAGACGAACCGGCAGTGGGTCCTGAAGCGGCGTCCCGTCGGCATGGTGAAGCCCGACGACTTCGAGCTGCGCACCGCGCCGGTCCCGGAGCCCGCCGAGGGCGAGCTGCTCGTGCGCACCCTGTGGCTCTCGTTCGACCCGACCCAGCGCGGCTGGCTCGAGGATCGGCCGAGCTACCTGCCGCCGGTCGGGATCGGCGAGGTGATGCGGGCCAGCTCGGTGGGGCAGGTGGTGCGGTCGCGCCATCCGGGCTTCCAGGCCGGTGACCTGGTGTTCGGGCTGGGCGGCTGGCAGGAGTCCTTCACGGTGCCCGGCGCCGGCTTCCCGGGCGTGCAGAAGGTGCCGGCGGGCGTGCCGCCGTCGTGGATGCTGGGCGTGCTCGGCGTGACGGGGGTGACCGCGTACTTCGGGCTGCTCGAGCTCGGGCAGCCGAAGCCGGGCCAGACCGTCGTCGTGTCGGGCGCGGCCGGCGCGACCGGCTCGGTGGCGGGGCAGATCGCGCGCATCCGGGGCTGCCGGGTGATCGGGATCGCCGGCGGCCCGGAGAAGTGTCGCTGGGTGGTCGAGCGAGCGCGCTTCGACGCCTGCATCGACTACAAGAGCGAGCCCGTCGGGCGGCGCCTCGGCGAGCTCTGCCCGCAGGGCCTGGACGTCTACTTCGACAACGTCGGCGGCGAGATCCTGGAAGCGGCGCTCGACCACCTGGCGCTGCGCGCGCGGGTCGTGCTGTGCGGCGGGATCTCCTCCTACAACGACGTCGAGCCGCGCCCGGGCCCGCGCAACCTGATGAACCTGGTGATCCAGCGCGCGCGCATGGAGGGCTTCATCGTGCTCGACTACTTCGGGCGCATGGAGGAGGCGGTGCGCCAGCTCGGCGCGTGGGTTCGGGCCGGCGAGATCGTGCACGAGGAGGACGTGCAGCACGGCTTCGAGAACATCCCGGCGACGCTCACCCGGCTGTTCCGCGGCCAGAACCTCGGCAAGCAGCTCCTCCAGCTCGGCGAGCCGCGCTGAGCCGTGCCGCCCGCCGACGCCGACGACCGGCTCGCCCGCGCCGAGCGCCCCGCCGCCGAAGCGCTGCGCCTGCACCCCTTCTACCACGGCAAGATCCAGGTGGCGCCGAAGGTGCCCGTGCGCGGCCCGGAGGACTGGGCGGTCTGGTACACGCCCGGCGTCGCCGCGCCGTGCAAGGCGATCGCAGCGCATCCCGATCTGGTCTGGGAGCACACCAACCGCGCCAACACGGTGGCGGTGGTCTCGGACGGCACGCGCGTGCTCGGGCTCGGCGACATCGGCCCCGAGGCGGGCCTGCCGGTGATGGAGGGCAAGGCGCTGCTCTTCAAGCTGCTCGGCGGCGTGGACGCCGTGCCGCTCTGCCTCGGCACGAAGGACCCGGACGAGCTGGTGCGCGCGGTCGAGTGGCTGGCCCCGTCGTTCGGCGGGGTGAACCTGGAGGACATCGCGCAGCCGAAGTGCTTCCGCATCCTCGAGCGGCTGCGCGAGCGGCTGCCGATCCCCGTCTGGCACGACGACCAGCAGGGCACCGCGACCGTCGTGCTGGCCGCGCTCGAGAGCGCGCTGGCCGTGGTCGGCAAGCGGATCGAGGCGGTGCGCATCGCGATGATCGGGATGGGCGCCGCCAACGTCGCCACCTTCCGGCTCCTGCGCGTGCGGGGCGTCGATCCCGCCGGCGTCGTGGCGTGCGACACGCGCGGCACGCTGCACCGCGGGCGGGCCGACGTCGAGGCGCAGCAGGAGATCTTCGCCGACAAGTGGCGCGTGTGCGCGGAGACGAACCCCGAGCGCGTCGAGGGAGGCATCGAGGGCGCGCTGCGCGGCGCCGACGTGTGCATCGCCTTCTCGCGCTCGGGCCCGGGCGTGATCGATCCGGCCTGGCTGCGCGGGATGGCGCGCGACGCCGTCGTCCTGGCGTGCGCCAATCCGGTGCCGGAGATCTGGCCGTGGGAGGCGCGCGAGGCCGGCGCGCGCATCGTCGCCAGCGGGCGCAGCGACCTGGCCAACCAGGTCAACAACTCGCTCGCCTTCCCGGGCCTGTTCCGCGGCGCGCTCGACGTGCGCAGCCGCGCGCTGTCCGACGGCATGGCGCTGGCGGCGGCCGGCGCGCTGGCGGCGCGCGCCCGCGAGCTCGGGCTCGGCGAGGAGCGCATCCTGCCTCGGATGGGCGATGCGGAGGCGCACGTGCGGGTGGCGCTCGCGACGGCGCAGGCGGCGCGGCGCGAAGGGCTGGCGCGGCTCGAGCGCGGCGAGGCGGAGCTCGAGGCCGACGTGCGCGCCCGGATCCGCGGCGCCGGCGAGCTGGCCGCGCTGCTGCTGCGCGAGCGGCTGGTGGCGCCGCCGCCCTGAGCGGGGGGAGGGGAACGATGCGCGTCTCGCTGCGGGCCCTGCCGGGCGACGGACCGGACGCCGAGCCCGTCGAAGTGGTCGAGCGCAAGGGCCTCGGGCATCCCGACTCGATCTGCGACGCGCTGGCCGAGGCGTTCTCGCTCGGCCTCTCTCGTTTCTACCGGGAGCGCTTCGGGCGGATCCTGCACCACAACGTGGACAAGGTCCTGCTGGTCGGCGGCCGCTCCGAGCCCGCCTTCGGCGGCGGCGCAGTGCGCGAGCCGATCGAGATCACGCTCGCGGGCCGCGCCGTGCGCGAGTGGCGCGGCGTCCCCGTACCCGTCGACGAGATCGCGCGCGAGGCCTGCGAGCGCTGGCTCGCCGCGCACCTCCACGCGCTCGACGCGCGCGCGCACGTGCGCCTCCAGTGCCGCGTGCGGCCCGGCGCCGCGGAGCTGGTCGAGCTGGTGAGCCCGGAGGCGGCGCGCGCGCACACGCTCGCCAACGACACCTCGATCGGCGTCGGCTTCGCGCCGCTCTCCGAGCTGGAGTCCGCGGTGCTGCGCGTGGAGGCCGCGCTCAACGCGCCGTCGGTCCGGCGCGGCGACCCGGCGCTCGGCGAGGATGTGAAGGTGATGGGCGTGCGCGAGGGTGACGCGATCCGGCTCACCGTGGCCTGCGCCCTGATCGGCCGCCACCTGCCGGACCTCGACGCCTATCGCGCCGCCCGCGTGCGCGCCGCCGGGATCGCCGCCGAAGCCGCGCGCGCCGGCACGCGCCGCTCGCTCGACGTCGCCGTGAACGCCGGCGACGACGACGAGCGCGGCCGCATCTACCTGACCGTGACCGGCACCTCCGCCGAGTCCGGCGACGACGGCGAGGCCGGCCGCGGCAACCGCGCCAACGGCCTGATCACGCCCTACCGCCCGATGACGCTCGAGTCCGTGGCGGGCAAGAACCCCGTCGGCCACGTGGGCAAGCTCTACAACCTGGCGGCCGGCCTGCTGGCCGAGCGCCTGGTCGCCGAGCTGCCCGACGCCGTCGAGGCGCACGTGCTGCTGGTGTCGCGGATCGGCGCGCCGGTGGACGACCCGCCGCTCGCCGACGTGCGCCTGCGCCGCGCCGGCGGCGCGCCGCCCGAAGCGTTGTCCGCCCAGGTCGAGGCGATCGCGCGCAGCGAGGTGGCCCGCATCCCCGCGCTCGCCGACGAGCTGCTCGACGGGCGGCTCGGGCTGGACCGCTGGCCGCTGCGCGGCGCGCGCTAGACATCTTGGGGACGGGCGTCCCTTCGGCACACCGCGGTGTTCGCCTGAGGCGCTAGGGCGCCGCCCGCAGAGACAGCAGCGCCGTCGTCAGCCACGGCACGTAGGTGATCAGCAGCACGCCGATCGCGAGGATGGCGAGCATCGGCAGCGCCGCGCGGGCCACGACCAGCAGCGGGCGCTCGAAGCGCTGCGAGGCCAGGAACAGGTTCAGGCCCACCGGCGGGGTCAGGTAGCCGAGCTCGAGGTTGGCGATGAACAGGATCCCGAGGTGGATCGGGTCGATGCCGTAGGCCACCGCGATCGGGACGATCAGCGGCACCACCACGATGGTGGCCGAGAAGATGTCCATCAGGCAGCCGACGACCAGCAGGAAGCCGTTGAGTCCGAGCAGGAACAGCGTGCGGGACTCGACGTGGGAGCGGGTCCACTCGAGGAGCCGGGCGGGGACCTGCGCGTCGACCAGCCAGCCGGTGAGGCCCACGGCGACGCACAGGATGATCAGCACGCTGCCCACCAGCACGACGCACTCGGTGAGCACGCGCCGCAGGTCGCGCGGCCCGAGGTCGCGGTGGATCACGGTCTGCACCACCAGCGCGTAGAGCGCGGCGACGGCGGCGGACTCCACCGTCGTCGCCCAGCCGCCGAGCAGCGCGAACAGCACGACCGCCGGGAGCAGCAGCTCCCACTTCGCCTCCCACAGCGCGCGCGCCGCCACGCGCGGGACGAAGGGCGCGCGCGGCGTGCCGCTGCGCAGGCCCTCGCGCACGCCCCACGCCGCGACCAGGCTCGTCATCAGGAGCCCCGGCAGGACGCCGGCGAGGAACAGGTCCTCGACCGGCACCTGCGCCACCACCGCGTAGACGATCAGCGGCAGGGCGGGCGGCAGCAGCAGCCCGAGCGAGCCCGACGCCGTCAGCAGGCCCAGCGAGAAGGATTCGCGGTAGCCGTCGCGCAGCAGCGCCGGCAGCAGCAGGCCGCCCAGCGCCAGGATCGTGACGCCCGAGCCACCCGTGAAGACGGTGAAGAACGAGCACAGGAACGCGCATACGACGGCGGTGCCGCCCG
>Ga0209706_10002285_pt1 | contig 10665 bp, 7 predicted proteins | sample PPLLaktember2015_6_FD_187263 | JGI IMG/M metagenome (GOLD analysis project Ga0209706, IMG submission 187263) | Freshwater sediment microbial communities from Prairie Pothole Lake near Jamestown, North Dakota, USA - PPLs Lake P8 Core (1) Depth... | ecosystem: Environmental > Aquatic > Freshwater...
GGGAATGTTCAACAGTGATAGCAAGGAGTGGGTCGAAACAAATATCATTAACAACCATGGGCCTCTTTGTGCTATTTACCCGCCCAAAGCCATCGCAGGCTCCGGAGTTATTGAGGGGGACTCACCAGCCTTCCTTTACCTGGTCAGCGCTAATCGTGGAATTAATAATCCTGAAGACCCAACCCAACCCAGTTGGGGAGGACAATACGTTCGTGTTGGCTCTACAAATCATTACGTTGACGGGCCCGGCGGATTGTCGATTTCCAGGTGGAAGAACAACTATCAGGCTGAATTCAGGGAGCGTGCTGATTGGTGTGTAAAATAATGAAAATCAATTTATTATTGCTACCTAAAAATTCAATAAAATGAAAATCAAAAAAAATTACTTATTAAGAAATGTTCTTAGTGTATTATTATCACTGTTATGTATAGTTGCAGCTGCAAAAGATAAACCGCGTGTTTTTGTTTTAACTGATATTGAAAATGAGCCTGACGATGCCATGTCGATGGTGCGTTTTCTGGTGTATGCCAATCAGTTTGATGTTGAAGGGCTGGCAGCAACAACGTCCATTCATCAGCAGAAAAAGGTTGCAACTTACCGGATACGTGAGATTGTTGAGGCATACAGTAAAGTTCGCGATAATCTGGAAAAACACGAAGCCGGTTTCCCAACCGGCGATCACATGCGTTCAGTAATTACAGAAGGACTTCCGGAATATGGGATGCAAGCTGTTGGCGAAGGCAAAGATTCTCCGGCTTCAGAACTTTTGATTAAAACTGTCGATAAAAATGATGTTCGGCCATTATGGGTTCCGGTTTGGGGCGGCCCCAACGTTTTGGCGCAAGCACTTTGGAAAGTAAAAAAAACACGCTCGGCTGAAGAAGTTAAAAAGTTTGTGGCAAAACTGCGCGTTTATACCATTTCCGATCAGGACGACAGTGGCCCGTGGATCCGAAAAGAATTTCCCGAATTGTTTTACATCGTCAGTCCCGGATTTAGTGCTGGAGGAGCTTACCACCACGCGACCTGGAGCGGCATCAGCGGCGATTATTTTCATGCGCGCTGCGATGGCGCCGATTTTACCCTGGTAACCAACGAATGGCTCGACCAGAATATTCGCAAAAAAGGGCCACTTGGAGCTGAATATCCACTATGGGAGTACCTCATGGAAGGTGACACACCTTCGTTTTTAAACCTGATAAACAACGGCTTGAGCTATCCCGAACATCCCGACTGGGGAGGCTGGGGCGGCCGTTACGAATTTTATACTCCAAGGATGCAAAAATGGCATTTGTATGCTGAAACACGTCCATTCTGGAGCGATGCCGATGATGAAGTTATTGGAATTGACAGTCGCTGGCATGATGGCAACCATGAAACCATCTGGCGATGGCGTCAAGCTTATCAAAACGATTTTGCTGCACGCATGGACTGGACCGTACAGCCTGTTGAAAAGGCAAACCATCCTCCTGTGGTAAAAACCGCGCAGGAACAATACCTGCAAGCAAAAAAAGGAGACCGTATTGATTTAATCGCAGAAGGATCAACCGATCCGGATGGCGATGCACTATCTTACAATTGGTACTGTTACACCGAAGCCGGAACATTATCAGTTTCAACAGCACGAAGCGGCCAACCAATTGAAATCAAAAATTATGATCAGCAAAAGGCATGGTTTACGGTACCAACATCACGGGTAATGGCTCCCGGCGAGGGAACAATTCATATTATTCTGGCTGTTACTGACCATGGTTCTCCGCGGTTAACGCGCTACAGGAGGATTATTATTAATGTGAATTAAATTCAGCGATGCAGGAAATTAAAAAACTTTTCAGCCTTTGCAGTTTACTCCTTTCAGGCTTCTTGTTGCTCATTTCGTGCAGTTCTCATAAGGGAAACAAAAATGATGCAGAATCTGCAAAATCACATCATCGTGTAATCGTTTCCACCGACATTGGAGGAACAGATCCAGATGATTTTCAGTCCATGGTGCACCTTCTTTTATATGCCGATACACTAGACATCGAAGGATTAATCTCATCGCCTTATGGACCCGGGAGAAAAGTGCATATTCTCCGGGTAATCGATCAGTATGAAAAAGATTATCCCAGCCTGAAAGCTTATTCTGAAAAATATCCGGCACCTGATTCACTTCGGAATATTACGAAACAGGGGGCCGCTGATGTTGCCGGATATGCAGGCTTTGACAAACCCACCGAAGGTTCGGAATGGATAATAAAATGTGCCCGGAAAGAGGACTCCCGGCCTTTGTATATTCTGGTTTGGGGAGGTTTTGAAGACCTGGCACAGGCTTTACACGATGCTCCGGATATTTTACCTAAACTTCGGGTTTACTATATCGGCGGACCAAATAAGAAATGGACTCCCGATGCCTACCAATATATCGCCGATAATTTTTCTGATTTGTGGATAATTGAATCGAATGCAACATACCGGGGTTGGTTTACCGGCGGAAATCAGGATGGAGAATGGAGTAACGAAGGTTTTCCTGAAACGCACATCAAAGATAAAGGGGCACTTGGAACATTTTTTATGACACAACTGGGAGGATCAATAAAAATGGGCGACACACCATCGCTCGCCTGGCTGCTTAACAGCCCAAATCCCGAAGACCCTACGCTCCCAAGCTGGGGAGGGCAATATGTAAAAGCATGGGAACGGCCGCATTATTTATACGATAAACTGCCTTCAAAGTCCGATAGTATTCAGGAGTTTTCAATTCTTGAAATTGTCCTTCCCATAGGAAGTAATTATCCGGAAAATCCTGAAGCCTGGCTAAATGTGGAAAATCAGTCGTTGACGGGGTATTTTTTGGGAGATGGTAAAGTCCGGTTTCGCTTTTCACCCAAGAATGTGGCTTCCTATAATTTTGAAATCAAGAGCAATATTTCTGAATTGAATGCAATAAAAGGCGGAATCACATCCTTTTTACCTTCACCAACCTTGGCCAGGCATCCTTCAGAAAAATATCCAAACTGGTGGACAGATGACCCTAACCCGGAATGTTCCGAAGGTATCCATTTAGGTGCCAAAACTGTGAGCAAATGGCGTGAAGCCTTTCTGAAAGATTTTGCCAAACGGATGGAACGTTGTGTTTATAATTAGTTTTGAATGAAAAAATTAAAGATCTACATTCTTGTTTTAGTAGGCGTAGTTTCAATTATTCCTTTTGAGTTTACTCAGGCACAACACTCTACCTGGATCTGGTATCCGGGCGATTACGATATCTGGCTGGGAAATCAGGTACAAAACCGTCGTACTGAACGCGGGACTTTTTCCCCGCCCTTCTGGAAAATGGATAGTCATTTTGTATTGGTAGAATTCTCTAAAAAGCTTGATTTACAAACCGGCGAAACCATTACTATAAAGGCTGAAGGTAAGTATAATGTAAAGCTGGACGGCAAACTGCTTTTTGGTTCTCCAGAACAGGTAACGGTTCCGGCTGGGAAACATTCACTAAACATTAAAGTACACAATCAGGCTGGTGTTCCTGCCATATATGTGAATGGGAAAACCATTCAGTCGGATAATTCCTGGCAGGTTACTTATGAAGATAAGGAATGGATTGATGAATCGGGCAAAGCCTCCGATACTTCTTCAGGCACAGTTTATCTGAATGCTGCATCATGGAATTTTAATTCGCCCGACACACCACCTTCACAGTTCAAATTGGCAACCCAACCCATGTCAGCTGTTTCAAACGAAAAAAAGAATAACGGTACGCTGTACGATTTCGGGAAAGAAACTTTTGGTTACGTGCGATTCAATGGGCTGAAAGGGAAAGGCAATTTGAATATCTATTACGGTGAATCACGTGAAGAAGCTTTGTCAACCTATAGTTGCGAAACATTGGACCGTATTCCGGTTAATTATCCTTCGGCTCAGGATTTTACCGTTTCCGGCTCAAAAGCGTTCAGGTATGTTTATGTTGAAACGGATAGTAACCTGTCGTTTAGTTCCGTTTCGATGTTGTATGAATATCTTCCGCTTGAATACAAAGGCAATTTTCGTTGCAACGATGATCAGCTCAATAAAATATGGGAAGTTGGGGCATACACCCTTCATCTGACTACCCGCGAATTTTTTATTGATGGTATTAAACGCGACCGCTGGATGTGGAGTGGAGATGCCTACCAAAGTTACCTGATGAATTACTATTTGTTTTTTGACTCTCCCACGGTAACCAGGACCACTTTTGCATTACGTGGAAAGGACCCCGTGACCAGTCACATCAACACCATCATGGATTACACGTTCTACTGGTTTATGGGTGTGTACGATTATTATCAATATACCGGAAACAAACAACTGATTGAACAATTATACCCGCGTATGAAATCCCTGATGGAGTATTGCCTTTCGCGTCGCAATCCAAACGGGATGATGCAGGGACTTGCCGGTGACTGGGTGTTTATTGACTGGGCTGACTTTAAAATGAGTAAGACAGGAGAGGTGAGCTTTGAACAGTTGCTTTTCTGTCGCAGTCTTGAAACGATGGCTTTGTGCGCCAACCTGATGAACGATGTTGAACACGCGAAAATATACAACCAATTGGCTACCGATCTGAAATCGAAGCTTTTTACCGCTTTCTGGTCTGACAAGGACAACGCTTTTATCCACAATCGTGAAAATGGTGTGAGAAGCACCCAGGTAACTCCGTTTACCAATATTTTTGCCGTGTTGTTCAATTACCTCGATCAGGATAAAACCAGGGCAGTAAAAGAGAATGTGTTGCTAAACCCGAATGCTTTAAAAATTACAACTCCATACATGCGGTTTTATGAGCTGGAAGCTTTGTGTGCCCTTGGCGAACAAAAACATGTACTCAATGAAATACGCAACTATTGGGGAGGTATGATTAACCTGGGAGCAACTTCGTTCTGGGAAAAATACAATCCACAGGAAAAAAATCCTGAGTTGCTGGCCATGTATGGCCGTCCGTTTGGGAAAAGCCTGTGCCATGCCTGGGGTGCCAGTCCGATTTATCTGTTAGGTAAGTATTATTTGGGGGTAAAACCCACTTCTCCAGGATATCAGACTTATACTGTTGAACCGGTTTTGGGCGATTTGCTTTGGATGGAAGGCGATGTTCCTACACCCAACGGAAAGATCCATCTGTATTGCAGTACAAAAGAAATCAGAGTGAAATCGGATGAAGGAACTGGTACTTTACGCTTTAAAAGTCTGTCGAAACCGTTATGTAAAAATACAGAGGTAACACACATTACTGGTAATGATTATGAATTAAAAATAATTAAGGACCAACAAATATCATTACTATATGAAGTTGCAAGCGGCTTATCACAAATTAATTAATTTATAAAAATGGAAATATTCAGAAATTATAAATTAATAATGATTTTAGTTATTTTGTTTTTTGGATGTAATCAGGCATTTCACCCAACTGGTAAAAGACTACCTGCATTAAGAGTATCTGAAAACAAACGTTTTTTGGTCGATGAAAATGGAAATCCATTTTTTTGGATGGGAGATACCGGGTGGTTACTCATTTCTAAATTGAACAGGGAAGAAGTTGATCACTATTTAAGTGATCGTGCCGGGAAAGGGTTTAATTTGATACAAGTAATGCTACTGCATAGCCTTGCCGTTCAAAATGTCTATAACGATTCTGCGCTGCTTGATCAAAATGTGGCTAATCCTAAAGTAACGGAGGGAAATGTATTCAAGGATACAATCCATTACGATTATTGGGACCATGTGGATTATGTGATTGACAAGGCGGCGGACAAAGGTATCTATATTGGTTTGGTCCCTGTTTGGGGAAGCAATGTAAAAGCTGGACTTGTCAGCTCTCAGCAAGCCGAAAAGTACGCCGAATTTCTGGCAAGAAGATACCGCAACCAATCAAACATTATCTGGCTGAACGGTGGCGATGTGCGTGGAAGCGATTCGATTCAGGTTTGGCAAACCATTGGGAAAACGCTCAAAAAGTATGCTCCGGGGCATCTGGTTACTTTTCATCCGTTTGGGAGGACACAATCGTCTACCTGGTTTCACGACGAACCTTGGCTCGATTTCAATATGTTCCAGTCGGGTCATCGCCGATACGACCAGGATACCGCGCGAAACGAGACACGCTACGGTGAAGACAACTGGCGCTATGTTGCCGACGATTATCAGAAGTCGCCGGTAAAACCCACTCTCGACGGAGAACCTTCCTACGAAGGAATTCCGCAGGGACTACACGATACGCTTCAACCCCGCTGGAACGACAATGATTTGCGCCGATATGCCTACTGGTCGGTTTTTTCAGGAGCCTGTGGATTTACCTATGGAAATAATTCGGTGATGCAATTTTACAAACCCGACGGAAAACCAGGAGCCTACGGGGCACGCCAGTCCTGGGAGCAGGCAATAAATAGTCCGGGGGCAGGGCAAATGGGTCACCTGAAAAACCTGATGCTGAAATATCAGTTTTCAAACTTAGTTCCCGATCAATCCCTGGTGGCCAATCAGGGTGAACGATACAATTATCAGGCAGCGCTTCGTGGTGAAAAGTATTTGATGGTTTACAGTTACAACGGGAGATCGATCAGCCTGAATCAGGAAAAGCTAACGGGAGCTGAATTCAGGCTTTCATGGTTTTGTCCGCGCGATGGCAGCCTGATTGATGGCCGAACATTAAGAAAAGCCGAAATTGCCGAATTTGATCCGCCGGGAGCTCCCGGAAACGGGAACGACTGGGTAATGATTTTAGAAACAAACAATTAACAAAATACTCAATGATGAGACAGCTATTATTAATTTTCGCTTTTTCAACTTGTTTGCTTTTCAATATTTCGGTTCAGGCACAAAAAACAAACGAAATCTCGAAATCGTGGGTGGCCGACAATGGCGATGGAACCTACACCAATCCGGTATTGTATGCCGATTATTCCGATCCCGATGCAGTTCGCGTTGGCGACGATTATTACATGACCGCTTCATCGTTCAACTGTGTGCCGGGGCTGCCCATTTTGCACTCGCGCGATTTGGTCAACTGGGAACTGATCGGGCATGCTTTGCCAAAACAGCCGCCTTTTGACGTGTTCAACAAAGTGCAGCACGGCGGGGGTGTTTGGGCGCCTTGCATTCGCTACCATAAAAACGAATTCTACATTTATTACCCCGATCCCGATTTTGGTATTTACATGGTGAAAGCTGCAAATCCTGCCGGTCCGTGGTCGGAGCCGGTTTTGGTACAGGGTGGAAAAGGGTTGATCGATACTTCACCGCTTTGGGACGATGATGGAAAAGCTTACCTCGCTTATGCGCTGGCCGGAAGCCGGGCCGGGATAAAAAGTATCATACTTGTTAGCCGAATGAATACCGAAGGAACCCAACTGATTGGCAACAGCGTAATGGTTTTCGACGGGCACAAAGATCATCCAACAGTTGAAGGCCCCAAATTCTACAAGAGAAACAGTTTTTATTACATATTTGCCCCTGCCGGAGGCGTTGCGACAGGTTGGCAACTGGTGTTGCGTTCAAAGAATATATTTGGTCCGTATGAAACCAAAACAGTTATGGCGCAGGGCCAAACCGACATCAATGGTCCACATCAGGGTGCATGGGTCGATGCCAAAACAGGAGAAAACTGGTTCCTGAATTTTCAGGATTTGGGAGCTTATGGTCGTGTATTGCACCTGAACCCGATGAAATGGGTAAACGATTGGCCGGTGATTGGCTTTGATGCCGATGGCGATGGTTGTGGTGACCCCGTCAGAACTTATAAAAAGCCAAACGTTGGCAAATCTTATCCCAAAGTAACTCCTCCTGAAAGCGATGAATTCAACGGAAGCGAATTGGGTTTGCAATGGCAATGGCATGCTAACTACCAGACTTACTGGGGTTATCCCTCCGGAAACCTGGGATTTTTCAGGTTGAATTGCATTCCTCGTCCGGCTGAAGTTAAAAATCTTTGGGATATTTCTAATATGCTTTTGCAGAAATTTCCAGCACCCGAATTTACGGCAACTGCCAGACTTACTTTCGATGCCCGTTTCGATGGAGAAGAATTAGGTTTGATAGTAATGGGATTGGATTACGGAAGAATTGCCATCAAACGTGAGAATGGAAAATTTGCAATTCAATCGGCAGTTTGCAAACAGGCAGATAAAGGTACGAAAGAAGAATTAGTCGCCGGATCAGTGGTGGAATCAAATACCATCTGGTTCAGGGTTCAGGTTCAGAAGGGAGCTGAATGTCAGTTTAGTTACAGCACCGATGGGCAATCGTTTATTGCTTTGGGCAACACATTTAAAGCCCGTGAAGGTAAATGGATTGGCGCTAAAGTTGGCTTTTATGCGCTTCGTGAAGGTATTATCAACGATGCCGGATCTGCTGATATCGACTGGTTCAAAATTGAAAAGTAAACATAAAATTTAATCGATTATGAATTATAGAATCCTTTGTCTTCCTGAACAGGTGAGACGATGCGTTGCCTTCTAAAACTATGTTGTACTGTTTAAAAATCTCTTTAAGTTTGACATTCGCATAGGATCGGTCAATTGGTTTCGTCCCAAACCTATTGACAAAAATGTATTGGTTAGTGTGCGTTACTCCCATTTTACCTCTAATTCTCTCGACAATCTCCTTTAAATCAGTATTAATCTTGATTCTTCTCGTTTTTTTTGTCTTTTGCTCCTGAATGGTTAAGATCTCTGTGTTCTCAAACTGATTGAACTGAAGTTTAAGTAGATCACTAATCCGTAAGCCCGTGAAACCCCTACGGCGATAAGAAGGCAGAATTTGAATTCATTGTCCCGCTCTAATTTTGAGATAAGGGACTTGAAATCATCCCAATTCAGGCTGGTCGTTGTTGTTCTTTGTCCTTTTAAGCTAATTTTTCCGGCTGAATTTGGTCAAGGCGCCCGGCTTTAGCAAATAACCTTCAGGCAGGCATAAGTAAATCATTTCATCCTGTTATTCCTTTTGTAAATGTTAACCTTGCCCCTTTGGAGTTTGAATTATACCTTCATTTTGCCGGAAAGGAAAAGTATGAACAACGTCCCTTTTATTTATTTGGTTCGTATGGCATTTTTGAAACGTCGAAGTGGACCCCTAAGTACAGATGTATTTGTTTAAGATTGGGAAGGTCTTTTATCGGCCGGAGGTTTGGAATGAATATTGATCTCGGTCCTGGCTTCCCCAATAAAGATTTTGATGAATATTTAATTGGAACTGTTTTTCCAACAGGTAGTATCAATTTCTATTTCAGGCTTTAAAATTTGATTTTTCCAAAATTCCAGAGAAATTAAAGAGGATTTTTAGTCAACTATTGGATTATATGGTGCCCTTTGGTCATCAGGGAAAAGTTCAGTATTTTTCTTTCTTCGTAATTTTATTATGATACCCCGCTCTTCTTCATTTCGGACAATCCTGATTAATCTTTGTTTTTCCTGAACAATACTATCGTTTTCTATTCCCTGCAGATAACTGCCGCTAAAAGTCATTTCCCTTGAAATACTAATTAACTCACTCTCAAAAATGAAAAAAACAATAATTATAATTTTAATAATTATCAATGGTATAAGTACTTTCTTTAGTTTTTGCCAATTCATTGTACCGTATATTTCATTAATGCCGACAAATGTATCTATATTCTGAAACTATCGGCCTCCTGCACCTGCTTTTAAGAAAATTTTAACCTTTAACTACTTTTTTTACTATATGAACGTAATTCCAATAGTAATTTATATGCTTGCCTTAAGGTTTATTGTTCTCAGACCTGATTTTGAAGTGGTCAACAATTCTGGCATTTATAATTTAATATTCCTTCGCAATCTTCTTCAGTTCATCCGATTCGATGATACTCTTCCCTTTCTTATTCTGCATCATCAAAATCATTGCTCTTGCAACATCTCTGGCGTGTATTGCCCTGTATTTCAGAAGCCTGCCTATAAGCACGGGCTGAACCGTCTTCATTACGACCTTTCCTACAATTTCCCCTATTCTCTTCTCCTTTCTTTCACCAAGAAGCATAGAAGGTCTGACAATAGCGGTATTTTCAAAATTCAGTTTCAAAATGTCTGTTTCCATTTCGCCCTTTATTCTCAGATAATAATTTCTTGAGGTTTCTGCAGCTCCGATTGAAGAAACAACTGCTATATTTTTTAAACCATTATTCTGTGCCAGTTTGGCTATTTGAACCGGAAGATCTCTGTCGATCTTCTCCATATTTGCTAAAGATCCTGCTTTATTTATTGTTGTTCCCAGGCAAATAAAAAGATCATCTCCTGTTATTTTATGTGAGTAAGGGGCCAGATTTGAGAAGTCAGCAATAATCTCCTCAACTTTGGGTTCTGAAATACCGGTAGGTTGCCTGACGAATATTTTAATGGCCAGATAGTCTGCTGAATTTATCAGTTCTTCAATTAAAAGATTCCCCACCAGTCCTGTTGCACCAAATACAATTGCGGTTTTGGATCCCATTTAACTCTAATATTATTCCCTGAAAGTTACGAAAAAAGCTGCTTATAAAAGAATATAGCAATATTGCCAGGGGAAGCCTGCGACCTTTAAACACAAGTAGCTGTTACCTGATCTGGAGAAAGAACCGGAACGATTGGTTAAATCTGATGATAAGAACATGATTCTCCAGTATTCAGGGAGGTGCCTGGAAGTTATAATAACTGACCTGC
>Ga0209706_10002286_pt1 | contig 10665 bp, 9 predicted proteins | sample PPLLaktember2015_6_FD_187263 | JGI IMG/M metagenome (GOLD analysis project Ga0209706, IMG submission 187263) | Freshwater sediment microbial communities from Prairie Pothole Lake near Jamestown, North Dakota, USA - PPLs Lake P8 Core (1) Depth... | ecosystem: Environmental > Aquatic > Freshwater...
CATGCGCACCGAGCGCGGCCGGCATTTCGATCCGGGATGTGTGGCCGCGCTGTTGCGGCGAATTGACGAAGTGATGGACATCCAGAAGAAGTTCGCCGAGAACGATATTCACACCGCCGATAACCAGGCGGGCCTCGAAGCGCATCTACCCAGCGCCGTAAACGCCTGAGGGCGGCTCCCAAAGTCCAGGTCTTTCCCCCGGCTGCCGCGCTTGGGGCGCTGGCAGATGCGAACAAACAGTGGATCGGTAGGCAAATCGCCCAGGCTGGCGAACAGGCGCTTATCTGCGCCCATCCCGGGAGCAGCAGCAAACGCGCCATGTGTGCGGGTTATTTTTTCTTTAGAGCAGGCGGCGTGGCGGGAGTCGTTTCCGGTGTTGCGGTTGCGGGTGGTCTTGCGGGCGTCGGTGAACCATCGTCCTTGAGGCCATACCAAATAAAGCTCAGGCGCTCACGCAAGGCAATGTTGGTGAAATACAGGCCGGCCGCAGTCGGGAGATAGGCGCTCGACATACGGTCCGCGCGGCTGAGGGTGTGAAACCCGGTCGGGGCCGGGGTCACGCGGATGCCGGTCGCTTCGAAGGCGCGCGCCGCGCGCCGCATGTGCCAAGCATGGGTGACGAGATAGACGTGCCGCACCTTGGCGGTGGTGAGCAATGCCTGGCTGTAGCGCGCATTTTCCAGGGTTGTGCGCGATTCGCGTTCCACCCATTTTACGTTCGCACGGAAATCTTCGGTCAATACGGCCTGCATGTGCTCGGCCTCGGCCGTGCTCTCGCCATCCGGCGCACCCCCGCTCACCAGCATCGGCAGCCCGGTTTTGCGCTGCAGGGTTGCGGCATAACGCAGGCGCTCGAGGCCGCGCGCACTCACCGTATCCTCAGAATGATATTCCGGTGCCTCGGAATAACGGCCGCCGCCCAGCACAACGATTGCCTCGGGCGGGTCCTTCAGGCTGTCCTTGGGAACAAAGAGCGCCGCCTGTGGGCCCTTCTCCGCCATTGGCACCAGTTCCAGTGGTTTCGCAAAGTTCTGCAATCCAACCATCAACTGGTGTGCGGTCAGCGGCAGACTGAGAATGATCAGTGCAATCGTGCTAACGACCAGCATGGCGGAACCGAGCCACTGGCGCCGGAGATAGGCGAGAAAGGTCAGAAACAGAAGCAGGACAACGATGCCGGGCGGGGTGATCAACACCTCAACAACTTGGGGCCACATATCCATAGTGTGTTCTTCCGGTAGGCTTGTTGGTTGTTATAAGTCCTTGGTCTGCTGTTCGGTGTGGCAGCGGCCCGCTGCGACGTTGCGCTAACCCGTGGCTTCGTGAATCGGAGGTCAGGAAGCCTGCTGTCGATTGTATCCCAGATTGTGTAAAAGCTGGGTAAGCAGCTCGGGCTTCACATCGGGCAAACGCGCGCATTCGTGACCGGCGAGCGTGGCGAGATCGGTGGTTTCGAGGCCGGCATATCCGCACGGCTTGATGCGGCGGAACGGCTCGTGATCCATGTCCACATTGAATGACAGCCCGTGATAGCTCGCGCCGCGCCGCACGCGCAGCCCGAGCTGGGCGATCTTGCGCCCGCCCACGTAGACGCCGGGCGCCCCCGCGCGCCGTAGTGCAGACAGGTCGCGCGCCGCAAGCAGGTCGATGACGCTCTGTTCCAGCATTGCGACCAGCTGCTTTACCCCCCAGCCGCGCCGGCGCAGGTCGATCAGAACATAGGCAATGAGCTGCCCGGGTCCGTGATAGGTGATCTGCCCGCCGCGGTCGCTTTGCACCACGGGAATGCCCGGATTGTCGAACGCTTCGTTGCGGTCGTTGGTGCCGAGGGTGTACACCGGCGGGTGTTCCACCAGCCAGATTTCATCCCGGGTGGCCGCGTCGCGCCGGTCGGTGAAGGCGCGCATGTCCTGCCAGACGCGCAGGTAATCGACGTGGCCGAGATCGCGCACGATCACCGCGCGCGTGTCGAGGTCACTCGACTTTGCCGGCGCGGAAGTCACGGATGTAATCCTGATAGAGGGCATGCAGGCGCGCATGCAGCGCGCCGGGCTTGCCGGTGCCCACGGGTTTGCCGTCGAGCCGTGTGATCGGCAGCAGTTCCTTGGTGGAACTCGATAACATCAGTTCGTCGGCGCTGCGCAATTCAGCTTCGGTCACGGTGCGTTCCTCACAGGCCAGCCCGTGTGTGCGCGCCAGCTCCAGTGCCAGGTCGCGCGTGACGCCGGGCAGAATGAACGGTCCCTTGGGCGGTGTGATGAGCACGCCCTTCAGGACGAGAAAGATGTTGCTCGCCGAGCCTTCGGTCATGAGGCCGTCGCGCAGCAGGATCGCCTCGGCCGCGCCCTGTTCGGTGGCTTGCTGGCGCATGAGCACGTTCGGCAGCAGTGCAATTGCTTTTATGTCGCAGCGCTGCCAGCGGATGTCCGGTACCGTGATTGCGGCGACGCCAGCGGCGAGCTGCGCCGGCTCCGGGTATTTGAGTGCCTGGGCGTAGGCAAATACCGTCGGTGTGATCTGCTTCGGGAAGGCATGGTCGCGTTCCGCCGGGCCGCGCGTGACCTGCAAGTACACCGACTGATCAGCGGTGCCGCCAGCCGCCACCAGGCGCGTGAATACCGCCTGCCAGTCGCGCGCTGACAGCGGATTGGACAGGCGAATGCCGGCGAGGCTGTTGTCGAGCCGTGCCAGATGCTGCGGCAAGCGGAACGGGCGGCCGCCATAGGCCGGGATCACTTCGTACACGCCGTCGGCAAACACGAAGCCGCGGTCGAACACTGAAACCTGCGCCTGCTCCGCTGGCAGGAACACACCGTTGAGATAGACGAGCGGGGGATACATGGATGAGCGTGTCGCAAAGAAGCGGGCTAACCCGCAGAGGAGCAGATTCTATCCTGAAGCTGTGCAGCTGGTCACGGCGCGGCCTGGACGAGACCCTGTTCCCGGAACCACCGGCGCAGCCGGTCGGCGGAGCGTTTGGCAAGGTTGCCCTCCGGCACGGTGGCCAGCGCCACGAGCGGCAGTTCCGCCAACGCCCGGCCGTTGTAGGCAAGTTCGAGGCGGCCAAGCGATTCGCCGCGCGTCACTGGCGCCAATTGGGTTTGGGGCAGTGCCGCCTGTGCGCGCAAAGCCGTAAAGCCGCCGCGCGGCAAGGTAATCCAGACATCCCGGTTCACGCCGAGCGCCACTGCGTCGGTTTCGCCCTGCCAGACCGGCAGGGTCGCTACAGACACATCGCTCCGATACAGCAAACGCGTTTCGAATTGCCGGAAGCCGAAGTCGAGCAGCCGGCGCCCGCTGCGGGCGCGTTCCCGCTCGCTGTCGGTGCCGAGCAGGGTGGCGATGAGACGCATGCCGTCACGCTGTGCGCTCGCCACCAGGCAATAGCCGGCGGCCTCGGTGTGGCCGGTCTTGAGTCCGTCCACGCCGGGGTCGCGTAACAATGGGTTGCGGTTCGGCTGCGCAATGCCGGCCCAGCGGTATTCCGGAAGCGCGAACCAGCCGGCGTACTCAGGAAAGTCGCGTTGCACGGCCACGGCGAGACGCGTCAGGTCGCGAGCGCTCGAATAATGCTGCGGATTGTTGAGGCCGGTGGCGTTGGCGAAGTGCGTATGAGTGAGGCCGAGTTCTGCGGCCATGGCGTTCATGCGTGCCACGAACAGCGGCAGTGTGCCGCTGGCACGCTCGATGAGCGTGAAGGTCGCGTCGTTACCGGACTGCACCAACATGCCTTTGAACAGTTCTTCCACCGGGACTCGATCGCCTTCACGCAGAAACATGCGTGCCCCCGGCAGGCGTGCGGCGTAACGGCTGACGGGAATGAGTTCGCCCAGCTTCAGCCTTCCGGCACGCAGGTCGCCAAACAACAGGTAGGCAGTCATGAGTTTGGTCAGCGAAGCCGGCGGCAGTCGCACATCGGCATTGACCGCGGCCAGCTCGGCACCACTCTGTGCCTCGATGAGCACAAAGGCGCGAGCCGGCAGATCCGGTGCCGGGATGTCCCAGGGATTGGCGGAGGCGGGCAGGCACGGCAACAGGCCGCACGCAATCAGAACGGCGCGCAACCGTGATGCGCGCGCCATATTACTACTCGACGACCACGATCGGGTTGGGCAGACCCTGCGCGGCCACGCGCGCCGCCAGCCGGTCGCTTTCGTCCACGTTGTCGAGCGGGCCAATGCGCACGCGATAGAGCGGGGTGGTGTCGAGACGGGTATTCTGGATATGCACGGACTTGAGACTGGCGCCCGCCAGGCGCAACTTCAGGTTCTCGGCATTGTCGCGGCTGGTGAACGCGCCGACCTGTAAATACAGGCGCGGTACCGATGCCTGGGGGAGCGGCTCGGGTTCCGGCGCACGCGCCATGACCGGCTCGTCAGCGCTGAGCGCCTCGATCTCGACAATGCCGGTGCCGGTGCCGAGGATGCCGAGCTTGGAAGCCGCGGCATACGACAAGTCGACGACCCGGTTCTCGCGGAAAGGCCCGCGGTCGTTCACGCGGACGATGACGCTCTTGCCGTTGTTCAGGTTGCGCACGCGCAGGTACGACGGCAGCGGCAGGGTCTTGTGCGCCGCGCTCATGGCATACATGTCGTAGGTCTCGCCGTTCGCGGTGCGTTGCCCGTGGAATTTCTTGCCGTACCAGGAGGCGACCCCGCGCTCGCGATAACCCTTGGAGGTCTTGAGCGGGTGATAGCTGACCCCGAACACGCTGTACGGACGATTGTTGCGTTCATTCTGGGGCTCGTTGCGCGGTACGGCGTCCGGTACCTTCGACACGTCCACCTCGGGGCGGCGGTGCGGGCCGTCGTCCTGGTAATAACCGCCGCGCGGCACGGAGGAGCAACCCGCCGCCAGGGTCGTGGCCACGACCAGCAGAAAACGGAATTTCATGTTCATTCCCCGTAATACAGCTTGTGGAGCATGTCACCCAGCTCGACCACCGCCATCGAATAGTTCTTGCTGCGGTTGTAATGCGTGATCACATAGAAATTATTATAGCCAAGGCGGTGGATGGGCGCAGTTTCGCCTTCGAATGCAACGAGCGCGGCGAGTTGGCGCGCATCGATGCGTTGCACCGGCAGGATGCCGTAACGCGACAGGTGCTGGATGCTGATCCGTGGCTCAAGCCCGTTGTTCTCCAGCCAGGCGTACATCGAGCCGTCGAGCTTCACGTCGCCGACGATCGGTTCATCGCGTCTCCAGCCATGCCGCTTGAGAAAATTGGCCACGCTGCCGATCGCGTCTTCGACATCGGTCAGGTCGCGTTTGTGGTTGCCGTCGAAGTCCACGGCATAGCTGCGGTAACTCGACGGAATGAACTGCGGTATGCCCATGGCGCCGGCGTACGAGCCCTTGATGCTGGGCGGGCTTACTCCAAGTTCGCGCGCCAGCAGCAGGAACTCGACGAGTTGATTGCGGAAGAAGTCGCTGCGCTCCGGGTAGCGCAGGGTGAGAGTGACCAGCGCGTCCAACACGCGGTAGCCCCCGCCCTGGCGTCCATAGAACGTCTCGACGCCGATGATCGCGACAATGATCTCGGGCGGCACGCCGTACTCGCTGCCGGCGCGGAACACCGTCTCGGCGTTTGCCTTCCAGAACGCCAGCCCGCGGCGCGCGCGTTCGTCGTTGACGAACAGCTTGCGGTACTCATACCACGGCAGGCTTTCCTTCGGGCGGTAGACGGCCTCGATGATGTCCTCGCGGATCTCGGCCTGTGACAGCCAGTCGCCGAGTTCCTTGTGCGTGAACGCATACTTCGACGCCATTTCGTCCATCAGCAGCCGGAGCACGGGGTGTTCTTCTATCTGCACGGCGTGCGCCGGAGAAATCAGCAACAGGAATACGGCGGACAGCACAAGGCGCGAGGAGCGGCCCGCCAGCAACTTTCCTTTCTCTTTTCTCATGATTTGTTTCGGGGTCATCAGCCGGCCATCTTTCGGTGCGTGTGGATGCTCATCAGCATCCCGAACGCCGCCATGAGCGTAACCAGCGCGGTGCCGCCATAGCTGATAAGCGGTAGCGGCACGCCCACCACCGGCAGGATACCGCTCACCATCCCGACGTTCACGAAGAAGTAGAAGAAGAACACCAGGGTCAGCCCACCCGCCAGCAGGCGGGTGAAACTATCCTGCGCGAGCCAGGCAATCAGGAAGCCGCGATAGACGATGAACAGGTAGAGGCCGAGTAGTACCAGAATGCCGAGCAGGCCAAACTCCTCGGCGAACACCGCGAAAATGAAATCGGTCGAACTTTCCGGCAGGTAGTCGAGGTGCGCCTGGCTGGAGTTGAGCCAGCCCTTGCCGAAGAATCCGCCCGAGCCGATGGCGATCATGCCCTGCAGGGTGTGGTAGCCGGCGCCGAGTGGATCGGAGGCCGGGTCGAGCAGTGTCAGGATGCGTTTCTGTTGATAAGCGTGCAGGTGCGTCCAGGCATACGGAACGGCGACCGCCGCCAGTGCCGCAATCCCCGCCAGAATCCGCCAGTGCATGCCGGCCAAGAAGAGCATGGCGAATCCGGAGCCGAACACGAGCAGTGCCGTCCCCAAGTCCGGTTGTTTGGCGATTAACGCAACCGGCACGAGCGCGATGATGCCGGCGAGCGCCAGCTGGCGCAGATTCGGCGGTAATGGGACACGCGCGAAATACCAGGCGAGCATCAGCGGCAAAGCGAGCTTCATGATCTCGGACGGCTGAAAGCTCAAGCCGCCCACACCCAGCCAGCGGCGCGCGCCTTTCGAGACGATGCCGACGCCCAGCACGGCAACCAGCAGCAACACGCCGAGCCCGAACAGGATCGGCGCCAGACGGCGCAGATCGTCGGGCCGGATCTGCGCGATCAGGAACAGGATGCCGAAGCCCATGATCAGGCGCACGACGTGCTTGATCAGTATCGTGAGATTCTCGGCGCTTGCGCTGAACACCACCACCAGGCTGATGCCGGTGAGCGCGAGCAGCGCATAGAACAGCGGGACGTCGATGTGCCAGCGTTGAAGGTGCTTCATGCGGGAAGCCCGTAACAGAAATCGGGAGATCGGAAGTGCGTGCGCATAGGGTTCAGTATGGCAATTTTGATACAGACCTGCATTCGTTGAATATGACTAATCATGATTATTTTTGTGCAAGCCTGCTTTCCGCAATTATGGTTATTTATGTGCAAGCCTGCTTTCCTTAGTCGGCGTCACCGCCCTCCGGGACACTCACCTTGAGTGCCGGACCGGCATTGCCGATCAGGTACTGATCCATGAGCTTGCGCGCGATCGGCGCCGCCACCGAGCCGCCATGACCGCCGTTTTCGACGATGACCGCCACCGCAATCTGCGGGTCGTCGACCGGGGCGAAGGCGATAAACAGCGCGTGGTCGCGCAGATGCTCCGCGGTGCGGCTCTCGACATAGCTCTCGGCCTGGCCGATGCCCTTCACCTGCGCGGTGCCGGTTTTGCCGGCGATCTTGTAAGGCGCATTCCAGCCGATGCCGCGCGCCGTGCCGCCTTCGCCGTGCACCACATCGGTGAGATTACGCACCATGATTTCGAACTGCTCCGGCGTATAGGCGCCGGTCGGCGCCTTCGGTGACTGCCCAAGCGGTGTGCGTATCTTTGTGGTCGGGTCCTCGACCCCTTGCACCAAGCGTGGCTGCGGGCGCAGGCCGCGCGCGGCGATGCCGGACATGGCGGTGGCGAGCTGCAGGGGCGTGACCAGGACGGCTCCCTGGCCGATGCCGGTGATCACGGTTTCGCCCGGCTGCCACGGCTGGTTGCGCCGCTGCTTGGCATTCGGTTGCGGCAGCGCGCCCTTCGATTCGCCGCGGATGTCCACGGCGGTCGGGCTGCCGAAGCCGTGGCCGGCCAGGTAGGTGTTGAGGCGATCGATGCCGAGTGTCACGGCGAGCCGGTAGAAGTACACGTCACACGACTGCACCACGGCGGTGTGCAGGTCCACCGTGCCGTGTCCGGCCTTCTTCCAGCAGCGGAAGCGGTGGCTGCTGCCGGGCAATGAATACCAGCCCGGACAGACAATCTGCTTGGCCGGGTTCTCCCCGGCGTCAAGTGCCGCCAGGCCGAGGAAGCTCTTGATTGTGGAACCCGGCGCGTACTGCCCGTTGAGCGCGCGATTCAACAGCGGCTTGTCCTTGCTGTCGCGCAGTGCCGCGTACGATTCCGTGTCGATGCCGTTCACGAACGGATTCGGATCGTAGGTCGGGGTGCTGGCGAAGGTCAGTACCGCCCCGGTCTTCGGGTCCATGGCGATGGCCACGCCCTTGAAATTCCCGAGTGCCTGCTCGGCAATCGCCTGCATGCGCGCGTCCAGGCTCAGGTGCAGATGCCGGCCGGCGACCGGCGCGATGCGTTCCAGCACGCGGATGGCGCGCCCGTGCGCATCGGTCTCGACCTTCTCGAAACCGACTTCCCCGAGCAGCGTGTCCTCGTAACTCTGCTCGATGCCGAGCTTGCCGATGTGCTGGGTGCCACGGTAGGCGTTGCGGTCGATGTTCTCCAGCTCGTCTTCGTTGATGCGGCCGACGTAGCCGATGGCGTGCACCGCGAGTGCGCCCTGCGGGTAGTGGCGCTGCAAGCGCGCGCGCAGCTCGACGCCGTTCCAGCGATGGCGCACCACCGCGAAACGCGCCGCTTCCTCGTCGGTCAGGTGGGTGCGCAGCGTGAGCGACTCGAAGCGCGGCCGTTCGCGCAGCTGCCGGGCAAACAGCTTCAGGTCGCGCTCGTTGAGCGTGACGATCTTGCCGATCTCATCGAGCAGACCTCCCATGTCCTCGACCTGATCGGGAACGACTTCGAGCGTGAGCACCGGATAGTTTTGCGCCAGCACCACGCCATTGCGGTCGAAAATGGTCCCGCGCACCGGCGGGATCGGCACCGGCTTGACGCGGTTCTCCTGCGACAGCGTGGCGAAGTGCCGGTAGTTGACGATCTGGATGTAGGCGAGGCGCAGAAACAGCAAGGCGGTCAGCGCCACGACCGTGGTCGCCACGATCGACAGACGCGCGCCGAACAGGCGCGATTCCCGCAGGTGGTCCCGGATCTCGCCCGCGCGCATACCTTAGGGAATCTCTGAAAAAGAAGTTTTCGCCGCAAAGACGGTCGCTCTCGCGCATCCATGCGCTTCGCGACATTGGTGCATCCATGCACTGCACGAAGGGCGCAAAGAAAAGCGCCGAATACTCAACAGGAAAAATCTTTGCGTCTTTGCGCCTTTGCGGCAGGCAATCATACTTAACCAGTGCTTCCCTAGCTGACGTTGCCGTGGCGGCGGATGTCGCGCAGGATCACGAACAGCCACGGCCAGAGGAGCATGCTGACGATGCTCGGCGTGAGGTAGCTCCAGGTGGACGGCGCCTGGCCGGCGAGGTTCTTGATCCACAACACCAACAGGTTGTTGGCCGCGACCAGCAACAACACCACGACCGCCTGCTGCCAGCGCGGGAACATGCGCAGTTGCAGGTGGAAGCGCACGGTGAGGAAGGCGATCAACGATTTGGCGAGTGCGTTCTCGCCGAGCATCGAGCCATACAGCACGTCGAGCATCAGTCCCGCGCTCCACGCCGTGCCCACGCCGACGCGTGTCGGCAGGGCCATGCACCAGTAGATAAGAACCAATGCCAGCCAGTCGGGACGGAACTGTTCCGTCCATACCGGCCAGGGCAGGATCGACAACACCAGTGCCACGAACAGCGAGGCGACAATAATCAGGCGGCTGCGCGTGCCGTGACTGAGACTCATTGGTCCGTGCCTTCCGCCGGTTTGGCCGGGTCGCGAACCGGCGGTGTGGGCGCCACGACCGGCGTGTCCGTCTCAGCCGGCTTCTTGATGGATATCGGCTTCTTCGGCTCGACTGGTTTTTTTTGTTCAGCCGGTTTCTTCATCTCCACGGCCTTCTTTGCCTCCGTGGGCATCACCGACTTTGCCGGCCAGATGAGCAGCACTTCCTTGTTGTGCGAGAGTTGTGCCACCGGTGTGGCAAGGATGTCGAGAAACGACTCGTTCGGGTCGTTCACAATCTTTTTCACCTTCGCGACCGGATAGCCGAACGGGAAGCCGCCGCCGATGCCGGAACTCACCAGCAGGTCATCCGGCTTGATGTCGGCCGAGGCCGTGAGGTAGCGGATCGACACCGTGTCCGGTGCGCCGGTGCCGAAGGCGATGGCGCGCAGGCCGTTGCGATTCACCTGCACCGGAATGGCGTGGCCCGGATCGGTGATGAGGATCGCGGTGCTCTGCAGCACGCCGACCTCGCTCACCTGGCCGCGGATGCCATAGGCATCGATCACCGGCTGGCCGACGTACAGTCCGTCCTTCGCGCCGCGCGCGATGACCAGGGTACGCCGGAACGGTTCGCTCGCCACTTCCAGCAGTTCCGCGACCACGGCGCGCTCCGCCACCAGCGCGCTGGTGCCGAGCAGCTGCCGCAGGTGGGCATTTTCGGCTTCGAGTGCCTCGTAACGCTGCACCCGGGCCAGCAGAATCGGCTGTTCGCTGCGCAGGCGTTCGGCCTCCGTGCGCAGGGATGCGTCGCCGCGGACGAAATCGATGATCGCACCACCCACGCGCACCGGGATGGCGGCAACAATCTGGATGGGCGCAAACAGCACGGTGAGGCCGGCGCGGATTTTCTGCAGGTGGTGGCCGCGTGCGTCGAGCAGCATCAGCCC
>Ga0209706_10002287_pt1 | contig 10662 bp, 11 predicted proteins | sample PPLLaktember2015_6_FD_187263 | JGI IMG/M metagenome (GOLD analysis project Ga0209706, IMG submission 187263) | Freshwater sediment microbial communities from Prairie Pothole Lake near Jamestown, North Dakota, USA - PPLs Lake P8 Core (1) Depth... | ecosystem: Environmental > Aquatic > Freshwater...
GTTTCAAATCCCGTTTTTCTCATTCAAATCCCATGTAAAACCTGCTCTGTTACGACCGTGCCCGCGCTGGTCCCACGGAACAGCACATAAAACAATCCGGCACTATTTACGCAGTATATTGTCAGACAATCGGTAAATTGAACCAATTGGTTCAGTCTAATTTAAATCCCCACCAGTGCTTGATCAGGTATTACCATGATCGGGGAATTCATCGCACGACTGAAAAAAGGGCTCACCGTTTCCGAAGATAACACGAACCGCAATGGGGGGGTTCCTGGGGCGCATCATGACGCGGGGACGGCCGCCGAAGAAGGGGCTCGGTGATGCCACAACCGTGGCAGCGGCACGGGGGGAACGGTCATGAGTTTTACAAGAGACACCGGGAGCCTGTGCGACCTCATGATCAAGAGCAACAACAAACATCTTTGTCAGTGTCAGGAAAGCCCTGCGCCTCAGCGGAACGCTGGAGGAAATGGAGAGGGAGTTTCATAAGCCGGTCATGAGGCTTAGGTCCTTTCCCTCTTCGGAAAATATCATCCAGGAGCTCTGGACGTATTCGAGACGCGGGAACTGGAGGTTCTTCCAAATAGAGAACGCCAGTATCGCGGAGATTTGCCAAGACGGGGCACTTTTGAAGAACCCATTCATAGAGATTACAAGGACTGTGCGGGGGGGGTCATACACGGAAAAAGGGATCTGCTCTCCTGAAGGGGAACGGTTGAATCATACTCCCTGCTTTCACCATGAAAAAGGGTTCCCGGTACTTACCCCCTGATCTCCTCAATACGCTCTCCGATTTTTTATTCCGGAAGGCTTTCCGGCACTAATTCGCGAAAAACGTGCATGAATGTTTTGGGAATCCCGCAAGTCTCTTCCCAGCTGATAATCTGGGGCCATATCGGAGCTGAAAATGGCCGCTAACAGCACCTATTGGATGGCAAAACTCTCCCTTTTATGGCCTGGAGCATAGGAGAGTGGGAACCTCTGTTTGGGTGTTAACCGATCACAAATCAGATCCGGGAAGACCGAAGCAGGAAATACTCCCGATCTCACAGATCATGCAAGTGAAATGTCTTTCCGAGATATTCCTCGAAAAAATAAAATTTTATTCTAGATCCAATGAGACGCCGTGAATGGTTCTTTCATATAATTCGGAGTGCGACCACTACCATCACGTGACCGGGAGATTCCGCCTTGATACTGTAAATTTTGGACTGCGGATAACCGAACATCAGCGCGTACGCATATTTCAGTCCAACCGGAAGCCCAGCGCTTTCTGCAGGGGTTTGTACGATGCAGTGGCAATTGAGAGGACCCCTGACCAGCAGGTACCGATACCAAACGGTGCAACGATATCGAAATGCGTGAGAGCGATGATGGCATCAGTCGTTACACCAGGATTTCCTCGGGAATGTAGGCGATAACGAAGTGCGGTGCACCGCGGCAGATCGGGTTTTCCTAGGCAGCCATCGTAGAGACCCATGATGTTACTCTCCTTCCCAACTCCCATCAGCCCAAAATTTAAGAATATCAAAATCACGCATCATTGTCGCCCGGCTAAGTGCTTGCGACCGGCTCAGCATCCTCCTTTGAATAAAATCGTATTCAAAGAGAATTTTTGAGTTCCGGAGCAATGTTGCCCGTATCGGATGATGCCGGTATATGACACTTTCTTGCCTTCTGAAATACCATTTTATTCTCTGGAATGTGAGCCAGTCAAGTTTCATGGCCAACGTAGAGTGGAACCTGAACTCATCGGCAGAATCCAGATCATATCTCCGTAATGAGCAATACGGGGAGATTGCTTGGGAGAGCTGATATCGGAATTGTTTAAGGTTCTCGTCAGGCGTTATAGTGACATAAACAACCTTCGAATCGTCAAAAAATCCGTACCTTCCAACATCATATTTTGGAATCTTCTTCTGATTCATACATATACGTGTGAAATCTTCGACGAGTTGTTTTTCATTACGGGTCGAAAAAGGCCCGGCCAGAGTGATATGCGGGATAACCAGTTTGTTGCCGAGATGAAATTTCTCCTGTAAATGATTGCTTAAATTGCGAATTTGGTGCTTCACTGAACCCATAAGGCGGATATCTATCAAATAGTGAGTCATGCATCCTCACACCATACTACAACTGACAATCCGGCAACCTCATGGTAATAGTTCAGGTAATTTTTCAAAAGTACATGCAATAATTTCTGTTATACCTATCCGGCACGAAGCATTATGAGCGATTCATTTGAAGAATTTTTAAATCCTAATGATCGTTATCGCCAGTTATCCGATAATGCATATCGGCCGGAGCCGGAAAAATTATTTTGCCATTTTACCTTTTATCCAGTTTGCCTTTTACCCGGCTGATGATCTCATCAAAGGATTTCTGGATCTGCGCTTGTGTATCCTTTATGGTTTTTTCAATGTACTGCTTTCCTTCTTCGGTTGTTACGAGGTCATGTGTGACTTTCATCACGTCATTAACAGACGAGATGACGGATTGTGTCGCCTCAGAAAACCTCTTATCAATGACGTTTCCACCTGTCTGGGTGACCGAAGGTTCGCTCTCTTCTACCCACCGCCCATTTTCAAAGTGCCCTTTTTTTTCGGTCATAGCCTTCACCTATTTCCTCTTCATTGACATCAGTTTTCCTCATAATTAAAATACAGGGATGAGGTTTTTGCTCACGTCCGAACACCATAAGGATACCAGATGCGCCTCATGGGGATGAGGCAGGTGAGACCCCCACTCCCGCACGCTCAAGGCACCCCCCAATGGAGCGATCGATCCTTGAAGAAGGTTCATGAAAATACTGAATCTCATCAGGTTTTTTACCGAGCCAAAATTCTACCTTCCCAATTTTCTGTGATTCTTTTTCATCGCCTGAGACCTTCGTTCACCAAGTTCCCTTCTGAAAACCTTCCCCAGCACCACCATTTAATACCATTGCCGGTTATCCACAGAGTAGGTGATAACGACATGGTGAACAAAGGACAACAACTGAGAACAAAACGAAAAACCGAACGGCTCATCAAGGGCAACTGTAATATCCCCCTCTACCGCATCGAGAAAGACCTCGCCGATATCGGTTTTGCCCAGTTGGGTGCAGATCAGGTTGCCATCGCGATGGAACACCGCCCTCATGAACTCTACCTGGAAATCCTGCTGAATGAAGGGCGCTGCATCCACAGCTACCTCCTCGTAACCTTTGAGGAGAAGAACAAGAAACAACGGAAATTCCGCTGGTAATCGGGAGACCTGCCTGCCCGATGGATCTCTCGGGAAAATTCCCGCTGCTTCACGAATTGATGGTATAGACGATCTTTCCCTCCTTGAAGATGGAGATCAGGCCTCCGCTCTGCGAGACCACGACCCCGATTGACCTGGTGGCCTGGGTGATGCCCGCGGCTGACGAATGCCGTGAACCCAGCCCCCCGGGCAGGTCTACCCTGCTCATGTCGACGGTAATACATCTCCCTGCAGCCTCAACCAGCCCGCTTCCGGTGACAAGGAACGCCCCGTCAAGCTGGGCGAACTCCTTGATAGCTCCTCTTGTCCCGGCATTGGTTATCTGCCGTTCGGTCTCGCCATGACCGTAAAACGGGTTTAAGACAAACTGTTTCGAATGACCCTGGACGTTTTCAGAGTCACCGACAACAAAGGATGTCCCGATCATCTTTCCCTCCCGTCCTTCCCGGGCAATTTCCATGGCAACATGGAGGACCGAATCAAGTACGGCGGGGGCAACGTCAGTTCCAGAACAGATAGCAGCCAGTTCTTCCGGTGAAGGCATGTGTTCAGTTATCTTGCCGTTCCTCAGTTCCGACCCCTTTTCATATGGAGGGGTCTGCCCCCGTCTCGAGTGCGTGATGAGGACCACGGCTGCAATGACTAAAACGATGACGACTGCTGCGAAGCCGATGAAATACGGTGTCAGGTCAGCAGGAGGGGGACCTGACGGGACCTGCCCGGAAGGGGTTGAGACCTTTTCCCTGAGGTCCAGTGCAATTCTCTTGGTAGTAGACTGGCCGTCAGACTGGATTCCCGTGATCGTGATGGTGAAGGGGCCGGGAACGGAATACTGGTGATCTACCGGAAGATCGGGAGATTTTGTGATGTTGCCATCATTCCAGTCGACATTCACCGACTCGATGGTGGCCCCGGGGGATCCGGGATTGAGATTCCCGTTCAGGGAGACGTTCGTCCCGGCGATCACCGGCTCAAGGAGAGTTAGGATCGGCGCATTTGCTTTCTTGACCGGTTCCCCCGGTCCTGTCGGGACAGAGGTGTTCACGGCTGTTGGAAACGTTACCGGGATAGTAGGCTGGACAACAGAAATGTTCGTGGTCAGGGTGGCGTTCTGCCCATCGGATTGCAGGGCGGTGATTGAAAGGATATAGGTTCCGGGACTGATATACCCATGCGAATACGGGAACCCATGGTATTCCGATGTCCCGTTGTCCCCCCAGTCCCAGCGGATACTGACTATGGTCACATTTATCGAGCCCGGAGCAACCGTCCCGTAGATGGTACAGATGAGATTCTCTGTAACCAACGAGTCGATGATGAGGACCGGGGGTGGGATGACTGCAATGGTCGTGTTCATCGGAGGTACAGATTCGGTTGGAGCGGGGGTTGCCGGCTCGCTCGTGACACCGGATACTACATCAGTTGTGACCTGCGGTTCTGGCGTGGTATTACCCGGAATCTCTGCACAGGCGACTCCCGGGAGTACAAGGAGGAGGCATACCACGACAGCGCAAAACCAAAATGTGTAAGATGTATCCCGTTCCTGATGCATGGGAAATCCGGTTTGTCAGAGAAATATCCGTAATGATTGTTCTTAAATACGGATGTTTCCAGACAATCGGTTTCGGGAAGGTGCGGTATTACCGGGCTTTCAAAAATGAAGCGAAAATGTCAGGACCTCATCATGATTATAACGTGCCTGCGATCCTGCCAGCAGTCTGGGTATGAGTCGGGCAGGTTATCCCTCTCACAATGGTGCTATACTGACGAGAAAAAGCAGGGTGATCGTGGTTATGACGCCCCGACCCGATAAGCTCTTCTAACACCGCACCGGCGCATCGGGCTACGAAGCACCAGAACCCCTGTACATACCCATCTGGAAAAGACCGGAAACCTCCATATCATACCACGTGGAGTACCAAACCCGCATCTGGTTTATTTCAGCACCCTGTGACCTGATAATAGAACTGCCAAGCACCCGCATCTCCCGATGTTCGGAATTCTGCACCATTCCGGCCATCATAATAGCCATCTGGTGATGGGGGACCATCTGTTCAATGAATTCTTTGTCGAATCTTGTGGCATTCCCTAACCGTACCAGGTCCGTCATACTTCCGCTCGTACCACCCCGCATCATGCCGATGCCATTTCCCCGTTGCATTCTGCCACCTGTCACCGCTCCCGGGTATACGGGCACATCAATGCCATACCATGCCCTGTACCACTCACGCATCCGGGTGATCTCCTGACTCTGATCACGGATTATATTCTCCGCCAGCTGCCTGATCTCCGGATGTTCTGCCCTCACGAGTGCAAGGTTCCCCATATCAATTGCATCCTGGTGATGGGGGATCATCTGCTCGATGAACATCCGATCCGAATCCCTCATCACACCCGCCCTCCTGTCAAAGGAAAATGGAGAGAAAATTTCGAAGGCTAGAACGATGATAATGCCGGCCACGACTAACCCTGCAAGTAAGATAACCGGCCATGGGTTTTTATCCACTTCACTGTTCATATCCCATCAGTCAGTCAATATCATCTGGTGAATTTAATGGTATCCCGTTTCCTGAAAAGCTGCCTGCTCATACTATTAGAAGGAGAAAGAATAGGGGAAATCCGGCCGGTAGTGTGCATAGTGTATCTATACTTCAGATTTCATCCAGGTACTTCTCCCGGTTATTGAGGAAATCCCGGTAGATACGGTAATAGTCCGTGTCTTCATATCCGACTTTCCTGATGGGAAAAGTATCGAAACTGAAGATCTCCGCATCCGGAAAGGCGAGGAGGATGGGGGAATGGGTAGCGATTATGAACTGGACATCGCCCCGGTTGATGAGCTGGCGCAACAATCGTAACAGTCCGAGCTGCATCTTTGGTGAGAGGGCATTCTCCGGCTCGTCCAGCAGGTACAGTCCTTTTCTCCTGAAACGGTTTTCAAAAAAAGTCATTTGGGACTGCCCATGGGATTTGATGACGAGGGAATGGTTGCCAAAATAATTCAGGCACCCGGGGTCTGCAATTCCCCACGCATCAAGGATTTCGGTAAAATGACGGAAAATTTCTGAGGCAAAGAACGAACCCGGGACTTTTCCGTCAGTCCATTCGAGCTGGATGAAGTTATGTAACAGATCTTCATACGGGTTGTGGGGATCCCTATTTCCTTCACGCTCTTCCCAGATATGGATAGTACTGCCACGGGCGATCGCCCTGAGCAGGGTTGATTTCCCTGAACCGTTCTCCCCGATAAAAAATGTCACGGGACGGGAAAATTCCAATACATCGCTTTTCTGGAAAATATCCAGATTAAACGGGTAGAAATTTCTAGTCGGGAAGAAATCGTGGAGCAGACGGAGCGACCGAATATGCATTGATGTGTGATTCTATATTACCGGGAATATTAACTTTAACCCCCTCCAAATTTCCACGCCAAAACAAGATGGAAATGCACCGCATCTCCGATTAACTCAATAACCCTTACTCCTTTTGTAAAAGTACAGTTAAAAACCTGATAAAATTAAAAAATATCAGAAATAAGACCGCAAAATTGATCGTACTCAAAGGGGAATACAGGTTTGGAAACACAATGTATCCCCCACTTATTGTAGACCGTAAGGATCCAAAATGGTTGTTGTTGGAGCATGTTTTAAACATCACGACATCACGCCGAACAAAGCAAGAACTGGCCAAACACGGCATCACACCGGTTTCAAAGGCCGGGACTGTCATGAGAATCCTGTTGATGTCGATGTTCTTCGTTGTCGATTGTGCCTATGTTGTCGAAGAACTCAGGAAACGAAAAAGCCTGAGAACTTACGCGCATATCGCCGAGGTTCCAACGCCCGATGAAGTCTATCGGTTCATGAACAGGTTTGACGAAGACCGGTTTGTCTCATTGCTCTCCGGCATTCTGAATTCAGTTTGTTCGACATCATTCCGCCGGAGATCCAAGACGATCCTGATCGATTCAACGGCAATAACCCTGGACCTGAACTGGTTCCGAAGACCGTTCACCAAAGCTCACCTGATGAACTGCGACTATAGCTGGGGATTCTCCCCGGTCCATGGCCACTATATCGGCTATAAACTGACGCTGGCTATCGACTATCCTTCCTTGAAACCTCTGGCGATCCTCCTTCATCGCGGTTCACCGCATGATGCTCCACTCTTCGAAGAAATTCTCGAGGAACTCAAACGGAGACGGATTGCCCGCACCGGGGACCTGATCGTCTGTGACAAGGGATACTACTCGTACCAGAATTATGTCGATGGCGTACTCGATTTCAGGATTGTTCCTCTCATCTTCTCAAAGAAAAAATTCTGCCTGAAGAACCTGTTGAACCGGTTGTCGTATCCTCTCTCTGTTTTCGGCCGGTCTGATACCCGGGACAGGATACGGTTGTTCAAACGGCTGGTGAGAAAATTGATCGATAGTCTGGCTCACCAGGATACCTATCTGGCTGTTCGATCACTCATCGAAGATGTTTTCAAATTGGCTAAAAATGCGTTCTCCTTAAGGAAATTCCATCGTTATACGACCCGCTCTGTCAAAAAAGCCGTCTGTTTGAATGTACTTTTAGTCGGGCTCGTTGTATCTCTGGGATTTCGCTCAAAGAAGCAATTACAGAGCCTCGCTGAATGCTGATTTGTGGAGGGGGTTAACTAAGATTTTATGGTGCAATATCGGATGAGTATCGAACACTTTTTTGGGAAGTTACCATAGTTCAAGACAAACTACACCAGATATGTCACTTCGAGGTAGTAAATTCTGAATACTGATGGGATGTAAACCAAAAAGCCTAAGGGGTTCTGCGAACAAAATCGCAAGCAATGGAGGAGATAGAGGAAGAGAACAGGCTAAATCAATTTTCCATCATCTTCAGATTGTTATCTCCCGGCATAGCTGAACTCCCACAACGGAGTGTTTTCGAATAATCCCTGATTTGCCACGGACTATATCTTGAATAGGATTACCTGACAAACTTACATACGAATTATGGAAGGGGCTGCACGGGTATTTGCCGGAGAGTATAACAGTTCAACACTATCCATTCAGGATGATGATCCGGGAAACCCTGCATGGGTAGTAACACCAGGAGGAGCCTGGTGCCGGTCCATGTTTCTTTCAGGTGCCATTACCGAAGTAACAGAATCCGGGGATATGGTTCATACCCGCCTGGCCGATCCGACCGGCGCATTTGATCTGGTGATCGGTGGCAGGAATACTCCCCTTGCAGAAACAATCTGTACGATCCCGGTGCCATCATTTGTCACGGTCTCAGGCCGTGCGCAGATGTACATGAAAACTGGTGGTGTACATGTATCTGTGCGCCCGGATCACATCAGGACGGTGGACCGCCAAATCCGTGACCAGTGGGTGCTGGTAACAGCGAAATCGACTCTTGTGCGGCTCAGGCTGATGAATCTCGCAATTCTTGGAACATGCACCGATACCCATATCCTTACAGCGATACGCCATTATTCAATAACCGGAGCCGCGATAAGCAAACTTGCCCTTATGGTCGAAGGCGCAGTTCAGACCGTTCGTTCCGTATCAGGTGAGATACTTGCCCTGCCGGATATCAGAACGGAAGTGATGGAACTTATGGCAACAGAAAACAGGCCGGAGGGAATTGCCGTTGAAGACATAATCCGACAGGCTGCTGAGAGCGGTATACCCCAGGAAGCGGTTCTCGCTGCCATTGAATCCCTCATCATTGATGATGAATGTTATCAGCCCCGTAAAGGATTTGTCAAACCGTTATGAATATGGAATTTTTCGGGGATGGCCCGGCACTCGTCATTGAAGGTGAATCACGGCTGCTGGTTGTTGCAGACCTCCATTTCGGCATAGAGGCTGACCTCGCGGCTCATGGCCTGCATTTCGGGAGCCGTAGTACTGACCGGCTCGAACGCCTCCTGAAGATTGTTGATTCGGCAGACCCGGACATACTCGTGCTTCTCGGCGACATCAAACACAGTATTCCGTCGCTTACCCGTCAGGAGTATACCGAATTACCGCTCATTCTCAATGCTCTTCGCAGTCGCATTCCCCTGAAAGTTTTTCCCGGTAACCACGATATTGGCATTGAATCGTATCTTCGTGACGCTGAGCTCCAGCCAAAAGAGGGGGCGATCCTTGATGGGATCGGATATCTTCACGGGCACATGTACCCTTCCCCGAAACTCGCCGGCCACCTGATGGTAATAGGACACCACCATCCATTGCTCCTGCTAAAAGATGAGGTCGGGTGTGCCCTCCAGACCCCGGCTTATCTGCGGGCAGGGCTGAATACAGAAGAACTGCGGATGAATACCTCCGCTGAAATTACGTCCCCCACCCGGGTGCTGTTTATGCCTTCTTTTAACGAGATTGCAGGGTATGACTTACTCCATATCGTTAAAAATCCGTTCTCGCCGCTTTCACGGTGCATGAAAAAAGAGGACGCAGAGATTATCCTTGCCGATGGGACCTATATCGGCTCCCTGAGTTCGCTTCAGTCAGATGAAACAGATTGAAATTCTGGATCCAAAGGTCCGGGCGTGCATCAAAAAACGAGGTTTTTCTGTGCTTTCCGAAGCCCAGAAACAGGCAATCCCGTTGATCCATGACGGAAACCATGTCATCCTTATCGCACCGACCGGAACCGGTAAGACCGAAAGTGCGATGTTTCCCGTTTTCAATGCCCTCCTGTCAATGCCCCCGGGAGGAGGATTCAGGGCGATCTACATAACACCGCTGCGCTCACTCAACCGTGATATCCTTGCCCGTATGCAGTGGTGGTGCAGTGAACTCGGGCTCACCGTCGGGGTGAGACACGGTGACACACCAACGGGTGAACGGCGAAAGCAGGCTCTGGCTCCCCCCGACCTCCTGATCACTACCCCGGAGACATTCCAGGCACTTTTCATGGGAAAACGCCTTCGGAAACACCTCAACCAGGTCAGGTTTGTCATCGTCGATGAAATCCACGAGCTGGCAGGAAGCAAACGCGGGGCACAGCTCTCAGTTGCACTCGAACGTCTCCATGTATACGCAGGTGAATTCCAGCGGATCGGCCTGTCGGCAACAGTGGGCAACCCCGATGAAATTGCGCGTTTCCTCTGTGGTAGACGACCGTCCTCCATTGTCCAGGTGCCTGTTGCAAAACAACTGGACATCACCGTTCGTTTCGTCGGTGATGATTTCCGGAAGCAGACTGAGATCCTTTCGAAGATACTGAAACGCGAAGGATCCACGTTGATCTTCGTCAATACCCGGGTAACTGCGGAAGCATTGGGACATGCATTGTATGAACGCGGAGATGTGGAGGTGCACCACGGATCTCTTTCAAAAGAGGTCAGGATTGATGCGGAGGAGCGGTTTAAACGGGGTGAGATCCGGACACTTATCTGTACTTCTTCCATGGAGCT
>Ga0209706_10002289_pt1 | contig 10655 bp, 6 predicted proteins | sample PPLLaktember2015_6_FD_187263 | JGI IMG/M metagenome (GOLD analysis project Ga0209706, IMG submission 187263) | Freshwater sediment microbial communities from Prairie Pothole Lake near Jamestown, North Dakota, USA - PPLs Lake P8 Core (1) Depth... | ecosystem: Environmental > Aquatic > Freshwater...
CGGCCACCGCGAATCGCTCGCGCGGATGCAGGAGCGGCGCATCCTGATCGACGGCAGCGCGAAGGACGGCATACTGCTGCAGATCTTCACGAAGAACGTCATCGGCCCGATCTTCTTCGAGATCATTCAGCGCAAGGGAAACGAGGGATTCGGGGAAGGCAACTTCAAGGCACTGTTCGAGTCCATCGAACTCGACCAGGAGCGGCGCGGAGTAATTTGATAGGTCAAATTGCAGGAGAACGCGGGGTCAGCCAATGAATGAAAGTCCAGGCCTGCAGCATCATCGCTGGGCCGACATTCCGGAGGAGCCGCTGAAAGGCACGATCACGCGACGGGTGATTTCGGGTGAGCGCATGATGATTGCGCAGGTGCTGTTGAAAAAGGGTGATGATGTCCCGAAGCACTCTCATCACAATGAGCAACTGACCTACGTTGTCACCGGCAGGTTGCGCTTGCTGCTCGGCGAGCACGGCGAGCGCGAAGTCGTGGTGGGGGCGGGCGAAGTGCTGGTAATCCCGCCGAATCTGCCTCATTCCGCCTTGGCACTCGAAGATACGCTCGATGTCGACATTTTTTCGCCGCCCCGCGAGGACTGGCTGAACAATACGGACGACTATCTGCGGGGCGGTTCGCAAGGCAGCATTCGCTCGAAGTGACGACTCGCTCACACCGCGATTCGCGGCATTAGTCGATCCAGTTCACAGCTTGAGCAGCTACCCCGTGCGATCGGGTGCCCCGTCGCGGGAGACTTCCATTTTACAGATGGCGGCAGGTCGTGGCATGGGCGTCGGCACGGCTACTGGGCACTTCGGGGTCACAACCCGCATCATGCGTGTCGGGTTCGCGGACGGCTGGACCGGTGCCGTCGCGATCGGCGTGATCGTTTACATTGCTGCCGCGATATTCGTCACCGTCGCGAATCTGGAATCCAGCCCCACCCTGGACTTCTATCTGGAAGTTTCCGATCTGCCGGCGAGCCTCGCGACGGCCTTGCTCGCGATCGTCGCTGCAAGAACGGCCGCCCAGCCTGTTGCCCGTCGCGCCTGGAAGTTCCTGGCAGCGGCGCTCGTCATCTACAACCTGGGCAACCTGGTCGATGCGGGATTCCGCATTGCGGGCCTCGATCCATTCCCGTCGGTCGGAGACGCCTTCTACCTGGCATTTTTCCCGGTCCTCTTGGCGGGCTTCATCGTCGCGGTGCGCGCGAGTTCGCTGCGCGTGTCCTGGGGCCGGCTCCTGCTCGATTCCATGATCCTGGTCCTCGGATTCGGGACATTCTTCTGGTTCTTCGTCATCAGTCCGGCGGCCGCCGCGAGCACGGAGCAACTTGCCCGATTCGTACTGACACAGGTTTACATCGCGCTCGACTGCCTGATGCTGATGACGATCGGCGTCCTGCTCATGAACAGCACGAGCTGTCCGCTGCGCAGGACCACGCTCGTGATGCTCACGGCTGGCTTCGGGATGATGTTCCTCGCGGACATCGTCTGGGCTACTTCGGTTGTGATGGGCAATTACCTGCCGGGTAATTTTTCCGACGTCCTTTACCTCGCCTGTTACATCGGGCTGGCGGGCGCGGCCCAGGTCCAGATCCGCGACCGGTCCCGGCCTGAACGCGGTTCGGCCAGCCGTGGCATGGCCCTCACACAGGCGGTGCCCTACGTGGGCCTCGCGCTTTCCTTTTTCGTCCTCGTGTATTTCTCTGCGGGCAGCGGCAGCAACCCTGCGACCGTCATGACGATCGCGATCTTCGTGCTGGCAATCCTCGTGATGGCGCGCCAGAGCGTGATCGTCAAGGACGACGCCCAGGCGCGTCAGCGGCGGGCCGTCGACCTCGTTGAAGCGCGATTTGCCTCTCTGATCCGGAACGCTTCCGACGTGATCATGATCGTGAATGGCGACGGGAGGATCGAATATGCGTCGCCGGCCGTCCAGAAGACGTTTTCGCTGCGACAGGACGACCTGGTCGGGCGAAAGCTGTCGGAAATCTGGCGCGAGGCCGATCGCGAGCGCCTGGCTGCATTTCTCGCGGAAGTCACCGCAATCCGGGGCGCGGCCGTCGGGCCGGTCGAGCTTTCGGTCGGCACCGCGTCGAGGCGATTCATTCTCGAGTGCGTCGGCAGCAACCTGCTGGATGACCCGGCGGTCCAGGGCCTCGCCCTCAACCTGCGCGACGTCACCGAACGCAAATCCCTCGAGGATCAGCTCCGCCAGCTCGCGTTTCACGATCCATTGACGCTGCTCGCCAACCGCAGCCTCTTCCGGAACAGGGTCGAGCACGCGATCGCGCTCGCACGCCGTTCGAACGACCGGGTCGCCGTCCTGATGATCGACCTCGACAACTTCAAGAACGTGAACGACTCGCTCGGCCACGACATCGGAGACCGGTTGCTGCAGACGGCGGCGCAGCGGCTCGTGAAATGCACCCGCGCGGCCGACACGGTCGCGCGCCTTGGGGGCGACGAATTCGCCGTCCTGCTGGAGGGAATCGCGACGGCCGAGCAGGCGGAACGAGTCGCCGCCGCCATAACGGATGCATTCCAGGCGCCCTTGCAGATCGACGGCGGTGACCTGCTCGTCACGACGAGCATCGGGGTCGCGTTGTCGGAGCCGGGCCACGAGACCGAGCACGTGATGCGAAACGCCGACATCGCGATGTACCACGCCAAGTCCGCCGGCAAGGGCCGCCACGTCGTGTTCCATTCGCGAATGCAGGAGCAGCTGCACGAGCGGCTGCGCCTGGAGGACGACCTGAACCAGGCATTCGCAAGAAAGGAGTTCTTCCTCGAGTTCCAGCCGATCGTGGACCTGAAGACGACCGAGCTGCTTGGCGTGGAGGCCCTCGTCCGGTGGCAGCATCCCGAGCAGGGACGCCTCCTGCCCGGTCAGTTCATCCCGCGGGCGGAGGAGACCGGCCAGATCGTGGCGCTCGGCCGCTGGGTGCTGCTCGATGCCTGCTGCAGTGTCCGTCAATGGCGCGAGACGATCGCCGCGGGCAGCGGGTTGCGGGTCGCCGTCAATATCTCCGGCCGTCACCTGCAACAGGGCGATCTCGTCGCCGACGTCCGGCATGCACTCGAGGTCTCGGGCCTCGAGCCGGAGAGCCTGCTGATCGAGCTGACCGAGAGCACGATGATGCACAATTCGGAAAGCAATCTCGTGCGCCTCAGGGAGCTGAAGGCGCTGGGTGTCCGGCTCGCGATCGACGACTTCGGAACCGGGTATTCGTCACTCTCCTATCTGCACCGGTTCCCGATCGACATCCTCAAGATCGACCGTTCTTTCGTCAGCCGCCTGACTGAGTCGAGCGAGGGCCCCAAGCTCGCGCGCGCGGTCGTCATGCTCGGCGAGACGCTCGGCCTTGAAACCGTCGCGGAAGGCGTCGAGATGGAAGAGCAGGTTTCGCAGCTACTCCAGCTCGGCTGTGTCGCCGCCCAGGGATTCCTGTTCTCCCATGCGACATCGCTCGAGGCGGTCGCCTGCTCGCCGTTTGCGCTGCGCCGCGACGAGCTCCGCCGTGCCCATGCTGGCTACGACACCCTCACCGCAACCGGGCGCTACCAGATCGCCGACCTGGTCAAGCCGCGCGAAGTGGCCTAGAAGCGCACGCACAAGGCGCCGCCTTCAGGAGCGGTGCGGCCGTGCGAGGTATTTTCGTCCCTGCATCTCATGCAGCCGGCTCGCCGTCCGGCGAAACTCGAACGCAAGCCGCTCGCCGCCGTAGAGCGCTTCGGGCGCGTCCGCGGCGGCAGACAGGACGAGCTTTACGGCGCGGTCGTAGAACTCATCCACCAGCGTGATGAAGCGCCGCGCGGCGTCGTCGGCAGCGCCGTCCATCAGGGGAACCCCGCTCAGGAAGACCGTCTGGTAGCAGCGCGCGATCTCGATGTAATCGGCGGCCGAGCGTGGTCCTTCGCAGAGCTCGTGGAAATCGAACCAGACGACGTCTTCCGCCTCGCGCCGCGCGCGCACCGCGCGGCCCTCGACCTGGACGCGCACGTCCTTGTCGCCGCGTCCGTCGGCGAGCCGCCCGAACTCAGACGCCATCAGCGTTTCCGCATCTGCAACGGCCGGCCCCAGGTAGAGCCTTGCGCGCTCGAGCTGACGCAGCCGGTAGTCGACGCCGGCGTCGAGCACCATCGTGCGGCAATGCCTTTCGATCAACGCGATCGCCGGCAGGAAACGCGACCGTTGCAGACCGCCACGGTAGAGCTCGGAAGGCGGGAGATTCGACGTCGAGACGAGCGTGACGCCCCGCCGGAAGACCTCCGCGAGCAGTGTGCCGAGGATCATCGCATCGGCGACGTCGCCGACCACGAACTCGTCGATGCAGAGGATACGGGCCTTGGCTGCGATGTCAGCGGCGACCTGCGCAAGCGGATTGGGGAGATTGCGATGGCGCCGCAAGCGGGCATGCACGTCCTGCATGAATCGGTGGAAGTGCTCGCGGCGCTTTTCGCGCACCGGGAGTTCCGCGAAGAACTCATCCACGAGGAATGTCTTCCCGCGGCCGACGCCACCCCACAGGTACAGTCCACGCAGCGGCGCCCGCGCGCGCGGGAGGAGGCTGAGTCCGCGTCCGAGCACGGAATTCCGCGCGAGCACGCGTCGCCTCAGGTCTTCGAGCCGCCCGAGGATGGCCCGCTGGGGCTCGTCGAGGACGTGGCCGTGGGCAGCGAGGGCGGCTTCCGCCCGCGCCATGACCGGCGATCTTTCCGCGGTGCGGCTCAGTGCAGCTCCGGCCGGTCGCGGAAATGCTCGAGCGACGCCGGATTCGCGAGTGCGTCCGTGTTTCTCACAGGCCGCCCGTGGATCGTCTCGCGCACGGCGAGCTCGACGATCTTGCCGCTGATGGTCCGCGGGATCTCCGGCACCTGCAGGATCTTTGCCGGCACGTGCCTCGGCGTCGTATTGGAACGGATCTGCCGGCGGATGCGTTCGCATAGCGCCTCGTCGAGCGCAACGCCCTCGCGCAGGCGCACGAAGAGCACGACACGCACGTCGCCTCCGACGTCCTGCCCGACGACCACGCTTTCGAGCACTTCGTCGAGCTGCTCGACCTGCCGGTAGATTTCCGCCGTGCCGATGCGTACGCCACCCGGGTTCAGGACCGCATCGGAGCGACCGAGGATCACGATCCCGCCGCGCGGCGTCAGGAGCGCATAGTCGCCGTGGTGCCAGACTCCCGGGAAGCGCTCGAAGTAGGCCGCGTGATAGCGGCTGCCGTCGGCATCGTTCCAGAAACCAATCGGCATCGACGGAAACGGCGCCGTGCAGACGAGCTCGCCTTTTTCGGACGTCACCGGCCGGCCCCCGTCGTCCCAGACTTCGACCCTCATGCCGAGGCCACGGCATTGCAATTCGCCGCGGTAGACCGGCAGCAGCGGGTTGCCGAGTGCAAAGCAGGAGACGATGTCGGTGCCGCCGGAGATCGAAGCGAGCTGGACGTCCGGCCCGATTGCGCCCGCGACGAAGTCGAACTGCTCGGGCGCGAGCGGCGAGCCGGTGGAGAGGATGGTCCGCAACACGGCGAGGCCGTGGCGCTCGCGCGGCCGGTATCCCGCCTTTTCGATCGCCGCAAGATACTTCGGGCTCGTCCCGAAAACAGTGACGCCTTCATCCGCCGCCATGTCCCAGAGGACCTCCGGGCCCGGGTGCAGCGGCGAGCCGTCGTACAGCACGATCGTCGCCTCGGCGGCGAGCGCGCTCGCGAGCCAGTTCCACATCATCCAGCCGCAGGTCGTGAAGTAGAAAAGCCGGTCTCCGGGCTTCAAGTCCGTGTGGAGCCGGTGTTCCTTCTGGTGCTGCAGCAGCGTGCCGCCGGCGCCGTGAACGATGCACTTCGGCACGCCCGTCGTGCCGCTCGAGTAGAGCACATACAACGGGTGGTCGAATGGCAGCCATTCGAAGCGCAGCGGTGCGGCCCGGTCGCCATACTCGCCGAAGGTGACTGACAACGGCAGGCCGGCCGTCGTCGACGCCAAATACGGCACGACCACGACCTTCCTGACAGAGGGTAGTGCCTTCAGGACGCCGGCAATCGCGCTCGTCGAGTCGATGGTCTTGCCCGCGTAGAAATAGCCATCCGCGGTGAACAGGACCTTCGGTTTCACCTGCCCGAAGCGGTCAAGTACGCCCTGGATTCCGAAGTCGGGCGAACAGGACGTCCAGGTGGCGCCGATGCTCGCGGTGGCGAGCATCGCGATCACGGCTTCCGGCAGGTTTGGCAGGAAGCCCGCGACGACGGCGCCAGGGCCGACGCCGTCGGCGCGCAGCCCGGCGGCCACGCGTGCAACCTCGCCGCGCAGTGACTTCCAGTCGATTTCGCGGCGCTCGCCGCGCTCGTTCCGGAAAATGACCGCCGGTTCTGCGTGCGGGCCGCGCAGGAGATTCTCCGCAAAGTTCAGTCTCGCGCGAGGAAACCAGCGCGCGCCGGGCATGCGATCGCCGTCTTCGAGCGAAGGCCCGTCGCCGCGCTCGCCGATGACGCCGGAAAACTCCCAGAGCGCGTCCCAGAACGCGCCGGGTTCTGCGACCGACCAGCCGTAGAACGCGTGGTAATCCGACGTCGGCGCCCCACGGGTGCCTGCGAATGTCATGAACCGCGAGAGATTCGCATCGGCGATACGAAACAGCGAAGGCGTCCAGATCGGCTGCTCGGCGCTCATCTAGAGGCTCTGGTAATTTGGTCCCGAGCCGCCCTCAGGTGTCGTCCAGGTGATGATGCCGTAGGGATCCTTGATGTCGCAGGCTTTGCAATGCACGCAGTTTGCGGCGTTGATCTGCAACCGTTTGCCGCCCGAGCCGTCGTCCACCATTTCATAGACGTTTGCAGGGCAGAAATTCTCGCAGGGATTGCCGAATTCCTCGATGCAGCGCGTGGCACAGATCGTCGTATCGGCGACGACGAGGTGCACGGGCTGGTCCTCGTCATGGACGTTGCCGGCGTGGAACACGGCCGCGAGGCGGTCGCGCGGGGCAAGCTCGCGCTCGACCCAGTCCCGGTCAACGACAGGCGCGGTTTCCAGCCGGTGCAGGGCGAGGTGGTTCTCGTGGTGGGAAAGCGTCCACGGACTCAAGCCGGCGGTCGCGGTTTCGAATGCGGCATTGGCGAGACCCCACCACAGGCCGCGGTGGAACCCGGGCTTGATGTTGCGAACGCGCTTCAGTTCGCGCCCTCCCGGCGACTTCCGCCAGCGCGCTTCGAATCCATCCGTGCCGCCGCGTTCCGTCAGGTGTTCCGCGGCGAGCGCACCGCAGCGGATCGCCTGGTGCACGCCCTTGATTTTCGGGACGTTCAGCGTGCCCGCCGCATCGCCGATCAGCATGAGGCCCGGCGCCTCCATGCGCGGCAGGCCCTGCCAGCCGCCGGCGGCGATGGTGCGCGCGCCATAGGAAAGGAGCTCGCCGCCCTCGAGCAGCGCATGAATCCGCGGATGATGCTTGAATTGCTGGAACGCCTCGAACGGCTTGAAGCGCGGATCCGCGTAGTCGAGCCCGATGACGTAGCCGACGTACAGGCGGTCGCGATCGAGATGATAGAGAAAGCTTCCGCCATAGGTCCTTGAGTCCACGGGCCAGCCGACGGAATGCTGGATCAGTCCCGGTTCGACGCGCCCCGGCGGAAGCTGCCACAGTTCCTTGATGCCGAGTCCGTAGGTCTGGGGACCGCGGCCGTCGGCGAGGCCGAGCTTTGCGATGAGTTGCTTCGTCACGCTGCCGCGGCAGCCCTCGGCGAGAATCGTCGTGCCGGCCCGGATATCGGCGCCCGGTGCGTAGTTAGGTCCCGGCTTGCGTTGCCGGTCGAGGCCCATGTCGCCGATGCGGACGCCGACGACCCGGCCATCGCCATCCAGCAAGGCCTCGGACGCGGCAAAGCCCGGAAAGACGTCGACGCCGAGTGCCTCGGCGCGCGCGGCCATGAGCGGTACGAGTTGTCCGAGCGAGACGATGAAATTGCCGCGATTGTGCATCTGCGGCGGATTGGGCAGGCGTACGGCGCCGGTTTTCGTGAAGTACCGGAATTCATCGCGCGTTGCAGGAACGAAAATCTCGGGCGGCGAGTCGCGCCAGCCTGGCAGCAGGGCATCGAGCGCTTCCGGTTCCAGTGCGCAGCCGGAAAGCATGTGCGCGCCGATGGTCGAGGCTTTCTCCAGCACGCAGACACTGCGGCCCGGCTCGAGCTGTTTCAGGCGGATGGCGCAGGCAAGGCCGGCGGGTCCGCCGCCGACGATGGCGACGTCGTATTCCATGACGTCACGATCCGTCACGGCATTGCAGCCCTTTCGAGCTGCGGAAGCTTCCGCACGCTGTCGCCGATCGTCGCAAGATCGCCGGCAACCACCACCGTCATGCGCTCCGGCCGGATGAACTGCCGCGCCATCTCGCTGACCTGCGGAGGCGTCACCGCGTGGATATTCGCGACCCAGTGCGTCAGGAAGTCCTCGGGCAGGCCGTGCAGGTTCATGAATGCGAGCTGGCTGAGCACGCCGTTCGGCGATGAATTCGTGATCACGAAAAGCCCTGATCGATAGTTCTTGACCGGATCGAGTTCGGCGGTCGTCGGTTCTTCACGCTGCAGGCGGTCGATCTCGCGGAAGACCTCATTGATTGCCGCGGCCGTGTGTTCGGAAGTCACCTCGGCGCTCAGGATCCAGAGGGCACCGCCACGCCGTGCGCTGATCGAGGAGCCCGGCGAATAACTGTAGCCCTTGTCCTCGCGGATGTTCGTCGTGATACGCGAGCCGAACGTCCCGCCGAGCAGACTGTTCATCAGGGTTGTCGGGAAGTAGAGGGCATGCGACGGATCGGGGACGGGCACGGCGATGCGCACCGATGACTGCGGGGCGCCCGGGCTGTCGACCAGCGCAAGCTGCAGCGTCTCGGCGACGCGGGCCGGCAGTTCGCTCGGCGGCGGGCCCGGGGACCAGTCCCCGAAGGCCTTGCGCAGCGCCACCTCGAGCCCGGCGCGATCGTATCGTCCGGCGACATAGACGTGCGTGCGCCGCGCGCCGAAATTGCGCTCGTAAAATACGCGCAGGTCGTCGATTCCATAGCCCGCGAGCTGCCCTTCGCGCGGCAGCACGCGACCGAAGGGATGATCCCCGTAGACGAGCCTGGCGAGCGCCTCGTCGGCGAGCGATTGCGGATCGGAGCGGGCGACTGCGAGGTTCCGCTCGAAGTTCGCGAGCACGCGCGGCAGTTCGGATTCCGGGAATCGCGGGTTACGCAGCACATCGGCGACGAGTTCGACCGCTGCGACCGCATGGTCCGAAAGCACTGAGATGCCGGCCGTCGTCTGTTCCGCTCCAACGCCGATGCCCAGTTCACCGCCCATCTCGGCCGCGGCTCTCGCGATGTCGGCTGCCGTGCGCGTCGTCGTGCCTTCCTTCAGCATCTCGACCGCGACGTCCGGCAGCCAGGTGTCTTCCCCCTCGTCGATGTTGCCCGTGCGGATGACGGCGAGCACCGTCACCTTCGGCACGCTGCCGTAATCGATGAAGGTGATGGCAAGCCCGTTGTCGAGACGGAGCGTCTCCTTCGCGGGCAATCGGAATTCATGCGGCGTGCCGGCCGGCGGCGGCGATTCGCGCGTCGCGGCGACCGCCGTTGCTGCGGCCAGGCAGGCGAGCAGGACGGTAGCCCGCTTCATGGCGTGGCGCCCATCGCGGGCCGGCCGGGCACGACGACCTGTATCGTTCGGCGGACTGGCGTCAGGTACTTGCGCGCGACTTCGCTGATCAGCGCGCGATCCACGGCGCGGAACTCGGATTCGATGCGGTTGATGCGGGCCGGGTCGTCGTCGAACAGGGCGAAGGACGCGAGCAGGTCGAGCAGCCCGAATCGCGTACTCGAACCCGCAAGGTCGTACAGCGCGGCGCGGATCTTCGTCAGGGCACGCTCGAGTTCATCAGCCGTCGGCGGCGCATTCTGGATCCGGGCGATCTCCGCGTCGATGTCCGCCACGATCGTATCGGGCGTCACGCCGGGATCGTGAATGAGGTAGAGCATCCAGAGCATCGGACCGTCGTAGGTGAACTGGTTGCCGAGCAGGTTGATTCCACCCCCAACGCCGCTCGAATAGCCGCGCTGTTGCACCAGTCGCTGCCACAGGACGCTGTCCTCGCCCTGCAGCAGGATCTGGTCGAGGAGGCCGAAGGCAGCATGTTCCGGCGTACCGCGCGCGGGTACCTGCCAGGCGAGCGCAAGCGCCGGCCGGGGCGCGAGGCGGTCCGTGTAGGAATCCCGCTTTTCCTCCCCTTGCTCGGGTTCCGTAAGGTCCGGCCGCGCCGGATGCGCCCGAGCAGGGATCGCCGCGAAGTACTTGTCGACCCAGGCGCGCGCGGTCGCCGGATCGAAATCACCGGCGACGACGAGTACGGCATTGTTCGGCGCGTAGTACGTGTCGAAGAACGCCCGCGCGTCCTCGAGCGTCGCAGCGTCGAGATCCGCCAGGTCGCCATAGAAGTTGTGCGCGTTGTACCAATTCTCGTTCGCCACCTGCGGCATCGACAACCACGGGAATCCGCCGTAGGGCTGGTTGATCACGTTGTCACGCACCTCGTTCTTCACGACGCCCTGCTGGTTCTCGAGGTTCGCCTGGGTGATCGCGAGTGCCTTCATGCGATCCGCTTCGGCCCACAGCACGGACTCGA
>Ga0209706_10002290_pt1 | contig 10650 bp, 9 predicted proteins | sample PPLLaktember2015_6_FD_187263 | JGI IMG/M metagenome (GOLD analysis project Ga0209706, IMG submission 187263) | Freshwater sediment microbial communities from Prairie Pothole Lake near Jamestown, North Dakota, USA - PPLs Lake P8 Core (1) Depth... | ecosystem: Environmental > Aquatic > Freshwater...
CGCGGCCGCCTTCGACGAAGTCGTCGAGGGCATCGACGACCGCCTGCCGGTCTCGCTCGCGAGCCACGTGTTCGATCGTCGCGTCAGCTACGAGATCCGCTGCAACTGGAAGGTCTACGTCGATAACTACCTCGAGGGCTATCACCTGCCGCGCGTCCACCCTGCACTGAATCGACTCCTCGACTACCGCAGTTACCGGACCGAACTTGCGGGCTGGCACTCGCTGCAGTGGAGTCCGATCGAGGCTTCGCAGGGGCCTTACCGCGTCGGCGGCTCGCAACCCGCACAAGCGTTGTACTGGTGGCTGTGGCCGAACACGATGCTCAACGTTCTGCCCGGCCGGCTGCAGACCAATCGTGTCGTTGCCCTCGATGCGCAACGCTGCCGCGTCGATTTCGACTATTACTACCCGCCGGATGCCGACCCTGCGCTCGGCGAGCAGGACCGCGCATTTGCCGACACGGTGCAGGCCGAGGACATCGCGATCTGCGAAGCCGTGCAGCGCGGGCTCGCCAGCAGCTCGTACGTCGCCGGGCGCCTCAACCCGACGCGCGAGAGCGGCGTCTGGCACTTCCACGAACTGCTGCGAACCGCCTATGCCGGCTGACAGGAAACCGCGCCTGACGCTGATCGTCGCCCGCGCGCGCAACGGCGTAATCGGCGCGAAGGGAACGCTGCCGTGGCGCCTGCCGGAAGATCTCGCGTTCTTCAAGCGAACGACGATGGGCTGTCCGATCCTCATGGGGCGCCGGACCTGGGAGTCGATCGGAAGGCCCCTGCCCGGCCGGCGCAGCATTGTCATCACGCGCGACCGGAACTTCACGGCTCCCGGCGCAGAGGTCGCGGGCAGTCTCGATCAGGCGGTGGCTCTCGCGGCCGGATCGGAGGAAGTGTTCGTCATCGGCGGTGCGCAGCTCTACGACGCTGCGATGCCGCGCGCCGACCGGCTGCTGGTCACGGAGATCGACCGGGACTTCGAGGGCGACACCGTCATGCCAGCGCCGGACCCCGCGCATTGGCGCGAAGCGCAGCGGGAATCGCATCCGCCGGTCGGCGATCGAAGCTACGGATTCGCGTTCGTGACTTACGAACGGCGCTGATCGAACGGCGTCGGGTTCGAATCAGAACTGATAGCGCCGCAGGCCGCCGTCGACCGGGATCACGGCGCCAGTGATGTAGCGCGCGCGCGGCGACGCCAGGAATGCGACCAGCTGCGCGATGTCCTCCGGCTGCCCGTATTCGCCGACCGGGATCTCGTGCTCCGACTGCCAGCCGCGGTATTCGGGCGTGTAGTTGCGCAGGATCTGCTCGCTCAGGATGCGGCCCGGCGGGACGCTGTTGACCGTGATCCCGTGCTTGCCCACTTCGCGCGACAGGCCCTTGGCCCACGAATGCAATGCGGCCTTCGCGCAGAACGCGCCGTTGATGCCCTCGGGCTCGGACCGTCCGGTGATGTTGATGATCCGGCCCCAGCGGTTCCGGATCATCTCGTCGAGCAGCAGGTGCGTCAGCTGGCGGTGGCGCGTGAAGTTCAGTGTCATCGCCTCGTTCCACTGCGCTTCGCTCGCATCGAGCTTGAACGGCCGGCTGCCGCCGGCGTTGTTGACGAGGATGTCGACGCGGCCGAACTCGGCCAGCGCCTGCTTCGCGACCGCCTGCGGGTAGGCCTCGTCCATCGCATCGTGCACGATGACCAATGGCGGCGGACCCTTCGCCGCGGTGATCGCTGCAGCCAGTGATTCGAGTTTGTCGCGCCGGCGCGCAGTCACCGCGAGTCGCACGCCCTCTGCCGCCAGCACGCGCGCGATCGCACGACCGAGGCCGACGCTAGCGCCGGTGACGAGGCCGGTACGGCCGTTCAGTTCGAGGTTCATTGCGGGTGCAGACGGGCGATTGGCCGTGATCTTAAGCCGATCGCTGTACGGAACGGTGTCCCGTCGTGGGTCCCCAATGCGGGAAAGCCCGACCGGCGGGACTACAATCGTTTCGGGAGTGAACCAGCCCGATACCGTAGGCGGAGGTCAGAAAATGAAGACAACGACATGTGGAAGCTTGATCATTGGCGCGATGTTCGCGGTGGCGGGACAAGCCGCGCTCGCGGCCGGCGCCGCCGAACTCGCCCGCGATGCGAACGCAGCCCTGCAGAAGCTATATGCGACGGCGCCGGCAGCCAAGGCCCTCGGTCCAAAGGCGCACGCGATCCTCGTCTTTCCCAAGGTCACCAAGGCGGGCCTCGGCGTCGGCGGCCAGTTCGGTGAAGGCGCGCTGCTCAAAGGCGGCAAGGCCATCGGCTACTACAACACTGCGGGCGCCTCGATGGGGCTGCAAGCCGGAGCGCAGCAGTTCGGGTACGCGCTCTTCTTCATGAATGAGAAGGCGCTGGCGCAGCTCAACAAGGCCGAAGGGTTCGAGGTCGGTGTCGGTCCGAGCGTCGTCGTGATGGACGAGGGCATGGCGAAGTCGACGACGACCACATCGATGAAAGACGACATCTATGCCTTCATCTTCGGCCAGAAGGGACTGATGGCCGGGCTCGGCATCCAGGGCAACAAGATCACGAAGATCAATCCGAAGTAGACACTCCGCACCACCGTCGGTGGTCGCGGAAGCGACCCCTATCGCGCGCTGTTCGCGCCGTCTCGCTGCCGGTCAGCGTGATGGTCGTCGGATCGATGACGAGCCTGGCCCAGCGCTGCAATGCCGATTCGCAACTCGCAAGCGCCCCGCGGGCGGTCGTCGCGCCACGCTGAGCGCGGCAGCACCGCGCGAGTTGTCAGGCGCTGGCCGGCTCGGTCGCCGGTTCGTCGGAGGCCGAGCCGCGGGCGACGACATTTTCAGCACGCAGCGCATCGATCTCATCGGCGTTGTAGCCGAGTTCCTGCATCAACTCCTTGTTGTGCTCGCCCAGCGCTGGCGGCGGGGCACGCAAACCGAGCCGCTCGCCGCCGAGCGTGAGCGGCAACAGCGCAGTGCGCGTGTGGATCTCGCGCCCAGCGGCGCTCGACGAGGGCGGCAATGTCACTTCGGCGAGGCCGCCGGTCGCCAGCAGATGCGGATCGTCGAGCAGGTCCTGCGGCCGCGTGATCGGCGCGTACGGCAGCCCCTTCGCCTCGAACACCGCGCCGATCTCTGCCGCGCTGCGGTCGGCGAGCCGCTGGCGCAGCGTCGGCATCATCCAGTCACGCGCGCGGACACGGTCGTTATTGGTCGCGAGCCGGGGGTCGGACTTCAGGTCGGTGAAGCCGAACGCATCGCAGAAGATCGCCCACTGCGTGTCGGACACGACCGCAAGGAAGATCTGCTCGCCGTCCTTGACTGTGAACACGTCGTAGATCGCCCAAGCGGAGATCCGGCTCGGCATCGGCGCCGCGGGCTTGCCGGTCACCGCGAACTGCATCATGTGTTGTGCGACCAGGAAGACGTTGTTCTCGAAGAGGCCACTCTGCACTTCCTGGCCGTGGCCGGTCGTCGCGCGTTGCAGCAGAGCGGCCAGTGCGCCGATCGCGCCGAACATCCCGCCCATGATGTCATTGACGCTGGCACCGGCGCGCAGCGGCCGGCCCTCGGGCCCGGTCATGTACGCGAGCCCGCCCATCATCTGCACGACCTCGTCGAGCGCGGTGCGGTGCTCGTATGGTCCCGGCAGAAACCCCTTGTGCGAGACGTAGATCAGGCGCGGATTGAGCTTCGCGAGCGCCGGATAGTCGAAGCCCAGCTTCGCCATCGTGCCGGCCTTGAAGTTCTCGCTGAAGATGTCTGCGGTCGCGACGAGCTTAAGCACGACCTCGCGGCCCCGTGCATCGCGGGTGTCGACCGCCAGGCTCTTCTTGTTGCGATTGAACATCGGGAAGAAACCGGCGCCGGACCCGATCAGCTTGCGCGTGTTGTCGCCACCGACCGGCTCGACCTTGATCACCTCGGCGCCGAGGTCGCCGAGGATCAACCCGCAGGTCGGCCCCATCACCATGTGCGTGAACTCGACGACGCGGACGCCGGCGAGCGGCAGTTCCTTCTCAGGCATGGGCGCCCTCACTCAATGACGGCTTGAAGCCCTTCGGCAGCCCGGCCTCATCGGCCCACTGCGGCAGCAGCTTCGCCGGCACGAACAAGCAGACCTCGATCTCGCGCAGCCCAGCCGCGTACAGCGCGTCGATCCACGCGAACTTGAACTCGGTCGGCGTCGTGCGCGCGACGCTCTGCAGCCCGTCGCGCGGTCCGACTTCGCTGACAAGTACGGAATCGGATGCAGGCATAAATGTCTTCTGGCCGTTATCCGGCTACCGAAGCGCGGCGTCGATTGCAGCGACCAGCTTCTCGCGCCACGAGCCGGGCATGCCGAAGACCATCATGTGATCAGCGCCCGGAACGAGCCAGAGCTCGCGCGGTTCGCTCGCGGCCGCATGCAGTTCCTCGCTGTAGCGATGCGGGATCACCGAATCGCGCTGGCCATGCACGAAGATCAGCGGAACGCGGATCGACTTCAGCGCAGCGATCGGATCGCGCTCCTCCGGCGGCAGCACACTGACGGCGACCGCGGCGACCGGCGCCAGCAGGCCGCCGCGCGTGACGTCGCGCGCAATGCCGCGATAGCTGGCGAACGCGGAGTCGATCACCGCCAGCCGCACGCCGGCCGCATCCCGCGCCAGCATGCGCAACGCGGTGGCTCCCCCGAGGCTCTGTCCGAACACAATCAGCCGCGAGGCGTCCACCTCCGGGCGCGTGCGCAGAAGGGCGAGTGCGGCATGCGCGTCCTCGACGACACCGTCCAGCGTCGGCTTGCCTTCGGAGCGGCCGAACCCGCGGTAGTCGAACATCAGCACGTGGTAGCCGCGCGCCGGCATCCATGAGACGAGCGGTAGATGGTTGCTGATGTTGGCTGCATTGCCGTGCAGGTGCAGCACCGTGCCCTTCGCGATGCCCTTGGCCGGCAGGAACCAGCCGTGCAGGCGCGAGCCGTCCGCGCTGCGAAATTCGACGTCCTCCGCGCGCACGCCTTCGCGCTCCGGCGATGAATATCTGGCCGCATCCGGGTAGAAGAACATCCGTTCGATACAGCCGGCCAGCACGAGAGTCAGTCCGATGAACAGGAGACGAACGATGCGCGATGCGCGCATCAGCACTCGACCACGTTGAGCGCGAGGCCGCCGCGCGCGGTTTCCTTGTACTTGGTCTTCATATCGGCGCCGGTCTCGCGCATCGTCTTGATCACGTTGTCGAGCGAGACGTAGTGCGTACCGTCGCCGGCAAGCGCCATGCGCGCCGAATTGATCGCCTGCACCGACGCAACGGCATTGCGCTCGATGCAGGGGATCTGCACCAGCCCGCCGACCGGATCGCAGGTGAGACCCAGGTGGTGTTCCATGCCAATCTCGGCCGCGTTCTCGACCTGCTCGGTGGTGCCGCCCAGGATCGCGGCGAGTCCGCCCGCCGCCATCGAACACGCGACGCCGACTTCTCCCTGGCAGCCGACCTCGGCACCGGAAATGGATGCGTTTTCCTTGTAGAGAATGCCGATCGCGCCCGCCGTCAGCAGGAAGTCGACGACACCGCGATCGTTCGCGCCGGGAACGAAGCGATCGTAGTAGTGCAGCACTGCCGGGATGATGCCGGCCGCGCCGTTGGTCGGCGCGGTCACGACGCGGCCGCCGGCAGCGTTCTCCTCGTTCACCGCGAGCGCATAGAGGTTGACCCAGTCGAGCACCGCGAGCGGATCGGAGGGCTGCGCCACCGCCAGCTTGCGATGCCACTCGGCCGCGCGGCGCCGGACCTTGAGCCCGCCCGGCAGTGTGCCGCCGGCCGCGATACCGCGCGCGACGCAGGCCTGCATCACGTGCCAGATCTGCAGCAGACCTTCATCGATTTCCCCGTCCGGTCGCCAGTGGCGTTCGTTCGCGCGCATCACCTGCGCGACCGAAAGGCCGTTGACGCGGCACTGCGCGAGCAGTTCGGCGCCGGTGTGAAACGGCAGCGGCAGGATCGTCGTGTCGGGCGCGATGCGCTTCAGTGCCGAGCCGTCAGCGGCCACTTCCTCGCTGACGACGAAACCGCCGCCCACCGAGTAGTAGGTGCGCGCGGCCACTTCGGCGCCGCCCTCATCCAATGCGATGAAACGCAGTCCGTTCGCGTGGAACGGCAGTGTCTTCAGATAGAAGTGCAGATCCTCGCGTTCGACGAACCGGATCGGATGTCGGCCAAGCAGCTTCAACTGTTGCGCTGAACGGATGGCGGCGAGCCTGGCGGGAATTGCGTCGACGTCGACGGTCGCGGGCTCCTCGCCTTCGAGGCCGAGCATCACCGCCTTGTCGCTGCCGTGCCCTTTGCCGGTCGCGCCGAGAGAACCGTAGAGCTCGGACCGCACCGCGGCGACGCGATCGATCAGCCTCTCATGTTCGAGGCGCTGCGCGAACAGCCGCGCCGCTCGCATCGGCCCGACGGTGTGGGAACTCGAGGGTCCGATGCCGATCTTGAACAGGTCGAAGACGCTGACGGCCATGGTGACGGGACACGGGGGATGTGTCCCGGCCAGCTTACCCGGCGCCGGCCGGTCGCGGTGGCAGCGCCTTCAGGTAGAGGTAGAGCGCCTCGACGTCGGTGTCGCTCATCTGCTTCAGCGACGGAAACGGCATCACCTGGAGCGCACGCCCATCGGGCGCCTTGCCGGTCCGGAACATCGTCTTCATCTTGTCGGCGCTGTCATAACTCTTCATCACCGTCGAGCCGGAGGTCAGGTCCGCGGCGGCAGGCCAGTCGGGCGGGCCGCCCGGAATCTTGCCGCCGGCGAGTTTCTCGCCGTGGCAGCCAATGCACATGTTGGCGACATAGGCGCCATGTTCGACGGTGACCGCTTCGGCCACCGGTTGCGCCGGCGGCAGCGAATGGTCGATGCGCTCCGGCGCATCCTTCACGACGCCGGCCGCGTAGAGCCCCCTGACCATCAGCGGCAGGTCGATCTGGGCCGGCGAACCTTCGACCGGCGGCAATTGCCGTGTGTAGGCGACGACGGCCGCAAGATCGATGTCGGTGAGCCGGTTGTAGTCCTCGCACGGCATGATCAGCAGCGGGCGCCCATCCGGTTTCACGCCGTGCCGGATTGCACGGACCCAGTCGACTTCCGTGTAGTTCGCCACCACGCCGCCCGGGCCGCGCGTGATGTTCGGTGACTTCAGCCTGAGGCTCTTGCCGTCGTCGGCGAACACGCGGCCGGCACCGTTGCTGCCGTGGCACTCGCCGCAGCCACGCGATTCGAACAGGTATTTGCCGCGCTCGATCGCTTCCGGCGTGCTGACGTAGGCCACCGGCGCCGCCTTGATTTCAAGCTTGCGCTCGGACTTGCGCTGGCTCAGCAGATGCGCGCCGGCCGCAAGCAGCCCGATCAACGCGAGCAGCACCGCAATGGTCCAGCCGATGATCTTCATTGCCTTCATGACTGTGCTCTCCCATGAACTGGCGCGTGATTCATGCGATTCGAGATATCAGGCCTCGGTTGGCACTGCCGAAGTCTCCGTCTCGTAGGCCGACAGCGGCACGCACGAGCACATGATGTTGCGATCGCCGTAGGCGTTGTCGACCCTGCCCACCGGCGGCCAGTACTTCTGCCTCTTCAACGACGCGACCGGGAATGCGGCCACGTCGCGCCGGTAGTCGTGCGCCCAGCTCTCGGCGGCCACCATCGCCGCCGTGTGCGGCGCGTTCTTCAGCGGGTTGTCGTCGCGGTCGACCTCGCCGCGTTCGACCCTGCCGATCTCTTCGCGAATCGCGATCATCGCCTCGATGAACCGGTCGAGCTCGATCTTGGGCTCCGACTCGGTCGGCTCGACCATCAGCGTCCCCGCGACCGGGAACGACAGCGTCGGCGCATGAAATCCGTAATCCATCAGCCGCTTCGCGACGTCCTCGGCCGAGATGCCGCTTGCATCCTTAAGCGGGCGCAGGTCGAGGATGCATTCATGCGCGACGTATCCGTTGCGCCCCGCGTACAGCGTAGGGAAGTGCGGCGCGAGCCGTTTCGCGACGTAGTTCGCGTTCAGCAGCGCGACCTGCGTGGCCTTGCGCAGGCCGGTGCCGCCCATCATCGTCACGTACATCCATGAAATGGGCAGGATGCTGGCGGAGCCGAAGTTGGCGCCGCTGACCATGCCGACCTTGTTCTCGGCGCCGAGCTTGCCGGGCAGATACGGCGCCAGGTGAGACCTGACGGCGACCGGTCCCACGCCCGGACCGCCGCCGCCATGCGGGATGCAGAAAGTCTTGTGCAGGTTCAGGTGCGAAACATCCGAGCCGTATTTGCCGGGCTTCGCGACGCCGACCAGCGCATTCATGTTCGCGCCGTCCGTGTACACCTGCCCGCCATGCCTGTGAATGATCTCGGAGATCTCGACGATCGCTTCCTCGAAGACGCCGTGCGTCGACGGATAGGTGACCATCAGCGCAGCCAGCTTCGCGCTGTGCTGCTCGGCCCGTGCCTTCAGGTCAGCGATGTCGACGTTGCCGTCGCGATCGGTCTTGACCACGACGACTTCCATGCCGCACATCTGCGCCGACGCCGGGTTCGTGCCGTGCGCGCTTTCGGGGATCAGGCAGACCGTGCGGTGGCCCTCGCCGCGCGCGCGGTGGTAGGCACGGATCGCGAGCAGACCCGCATATTCGCCCTGCGCTCCCGAGTTGGGCTGCAGGCTGACCGCGTCATAGCCGGTGCACTCGACCAGCATCTGTTCGAGTTCGGCGATCAGCTGCCGGTAGCCCGCGGTCTGGTCGGCCGGCGCCAGCGGATGGATGTTCGCGAACTCGGGCCAGGTGACCGGGATCATCTCGCTGGTTGCATTGAGCTTCATCGTGCACGAGCCGAGCGGGATCATCGAGCGGTCGAGCGCGAGGTCCTTGTCGGCCAGCGAACGCATGTAGCGCAGCATCTCGTGTTCGCTGTGGTGCGCGTTGAACACCGGGTGCGTGAGGAAAGGCGCAGTGCGCTGCAGTGCCTCGGGGATCCCCGCGGTTCCGGCTGCGACGATTGCGCGGTCGAACTCGTCGACCTCGGCCTGGATGCCGAAGACCTGCCACAGCGCCGCGATGTCGGCGCGGGTCGCGGTTTCATCGAGCGAGATGCCGACGACGCGGTCCGCACGTTCGCCCATCTCGCGCGCGCTGAACTCGCGCAGGTTGTAGCCGGCTGCGCGGGCCGCCGCATGGATCTTCTTCGCATCGACACCGACGACCGTGATCGTGTCGAAGAAGCTGCCGTTGACCTGCAGGCCGGCCCGCTTCAGGCCCTCGGCCAGAATCGCGGTCAGCCGATGCACGCGCTGCGCGATGCGGGTCAGCCCCTCGGGGCCGTGATAGACCGCGTACATGCTCGCCATCACCGCCAGCAGCACCTGCGCGGTGCAGATGTTCGAGGTCGCCTTCTCGCGGCGGATGTGCTGCTCGCGCGTCTGCAACGTCAGCCGGTACGCGGGCTGGCCCTGGGAATCGACCGACACGCCGACTAACCTCCCGGGCATCGAACGCTTGAACGCGTCCTGGCAGGCGAGGAAAGCCGCGTGCGGGCCGCCGAAGCCGAACGGCACGCCGAATCGCTGCGAGTTGCCGACAACGATGTCGGCTCCCCACTTGCCCGGCGCCTCGAGCATCGTCAGTGCGAGCAGGTCCGTCGCGACGCAGAACAACGCGCCGGCGGCATGCGCCTGCTCAGCGAACTCGCGCATGTCGTGGATCAGCCCGGTCGTCGACGGATATTGCGCGATGACGCCGAAGTAGTCGCCGGACTTCATCAGTTCGGGTGCAAAACCGACCTTGACCTCGATGCCGAGCGGCTCCGCCCGGGTCCTGATGACCTCGATCGTCTGCGGGTGGCAGTCCCCCGCGACGATGAACACGTTGCTTCGGCTCTTAGCCGAACGCTTCGCGAGCGTCATCGCTTCCGCCGCCGCCGTGGCCTCGTCGAGCAGCGACGCGTTCGCGATCTCCATGCCGGTGAGATCCGCGACCATCGTCTGGAAATTGATCAGCGCCTCCATCCGGCCCTGCGAGATCTCCGCCTGGTACGGCGTGTACGCGGTGTACCAGGCCGGGTTCTCGAGGATGTTGCGGGCGATGACCGGCGGTGTGTGCGTGCCGTAGTACCCCTGCCCGATGAAACTGCGCAGCACCTTGTTCTGCGCGGCGATCGCGCGGATTTTCGCGAGCGCCTCTTCCTCGGTCACCGGGCCCGGCAAAGCGAGCGGCGCGGTCAGCTTGATCGACGCGGGAACAATCGCGTCGACCAGTCCGTCGAGCGAATTCGCGCCGACGACCGCGAGCATTTCGGCGATTTCGGCATCGTTGGGGCCGATGTGGCGGGGAATGAAGGCGTCGTGCGCCTCGAGTTCGTGCAGGGTGGTCATTGTCTACTTGGTCGAGAAAACGGAGTCGCAACCGGCGCGACGGAACGCGAACAACTGGCGCTTGCCCTCGATGCCCGGCGGCTGAGTGCCGAGTCTTACCGTGAGCGAATCGCCGCTGCGCTGGTATTCGACGTACTTCGGGAAATCGTGTTGCGGGTTGGCGAAAACGATGCGGTTCGGCTCGATCGTTTCCGCGCTGAACTCGACTGCAGGCTTGCCGCCGGGCTGCGGAATGAAGCGCAGGCCCTTTTCATTCGCGTCGATCCGCATG
>Ga0209706_10002297_pt1 | contig 10626 bp, 10 predicted proteins | sample PPLLaktember2015_6_FD_187263 | JGI IMG/M metagenome (GOLD analysis project Ga0209706, IMG submission 187263) | Freshwater sediment microbial communities from Prairie Pothole Lake near Jamestown, North Dakota, USA - PPLs Lake P8 Core (1) Depth... | ecosystem: Environmental > Aquatic > Freshwater...
AATTATCAGGAATGGGCGTCGTGCGAATAGATTTGTAACCTGGGGAAAATAAAAATGAAAATGAACAGCCAGGGGTCCAATGATCCATATCAACATTGAAAATAAAGCTGGTGTCCACCGTGGTCCAATGGATGATATTGTCCCGGTTGTGAGAAGAATTGCGCTACCGAGGAAAAATAAGAAAAATAGGTAAGTTCCTTCATATACTGGCTTGAAAGCCTGTACACCTACACCGATGGCTAAAAATATAATTGCGACAAGGAGTGGGGCTATTCTTACTGCCACCTCAGTAATAGGTGGTTGGGTAGGTGTAATTTGAACCGAAACGTTTTCATGGTTGCGCAAAACGTTAAAATTTACAGGCATGCCAAGCTGTTTACCCGCGTAAAGTGGTACGGCATCCCGGAATGGGACGCCATCAACCGTTAGAATTGTGTCACCCAGATAAAGTGTGTTTTCAGGTGGATATTCGGGGTCGATCTCGCTCACCAAGCCGGTGGGATGGAAGCTGCGGACACCGTCATAGGGATAGTGTACTGCCTGCCAGGTAGCCCAGCCAATATAAAAAACGGTGATCAGCGCCAGGAGGTAAGGGAAACTGATCCACCAGCGGCGGGAAGTTTGAACGGTAAGTGTACGCCCCAGACTATTCATGCCACCTTAAATTGTAGCACAGCAATGTTTTTGCAAGCATTGAAATAGACTGAGCCGAAGAATCTGTAAGGTGGTTGTAGAGTGGGGGGGTTACCTTGAGCGCAGATCGGGCAGCATGCTAAGCAGTGTTTCTCGATATGGCGAGGCAGGATGAGCGTCTTCTAAAGCTTGTAGCGCCAGCCTGCGGTGTTTTTCGATCTCGGTCAGCAAATAAAGATCGACCCCACTGTTTTGTAGAGCTTCCAGAATCTGTTGGGCTGTTTGTGTGTCCTGCGAGCTGCGTCCCAGCATATCCAGAAATCCAATCTGCTGTGCTTCGGGAAAAACCGTCATGGCATAGGCCATCGCAAAGGAATGTAAGAGCTCGCCTGGTTCAGGCAGGGGGTGTCCGCCGGCAGGAGGGCGGATATCGCGTAAATCATCCAGCAACTGCAATAAGAGACCTAAATGTTTGCCATATTGTTTAAATCTGTCTAATTGTTGAGCATCATCGCTGACTAGGCGAGCGCCCGCCCAGCAGGCAAGTTCAAAAAATGCCCCAGATTTGCCTTCTGCGATTTTCCAATATAAATCCAGGTTTATTTGGGGGAGTGTCAGGTCAAGGTGCTGGCCACTGCTCATGGCCATCATTTGCAGTTGAAAGGCGCGGTTGATTTCTCTAGCAGCTCTGTAGTACTCGGGCCTGGTGTACAGGTCATTTAATGCCAAAGAAGCGCTAAAAAATAAACCGCTGCCAGCATTGATAGCTACTCCGGTACCTACTTCTGCATACCAGGCTTCCGGTTTGTCAAGGTCTTCAACATTGTCAAATATATGAGCAGCGACATAGAACAGCAGCCAGGCTGCAGAAATATCTACCGCCTCTTCTGCATCGCCTCCGGCGGCTCCGCAACATAGAATCGGTAATAAACTCCAGTGTGGTTGGGGTGGGTTTTTGTCGTAATGGATTAAATACTGCGGCAGCGACTGGCGCATGATAGTGATGAAGTCTGTCGATGCGCTAGACGCTGCCCAAATATTCTCGATTTTTAGTAAGACCGCTTTTATTAGCGGTTGAGTTATCAATTCTTATTGGTACCAGGATAGACCGTCAGTTACATCACCCTTGGCTTGATACCAGGATAGACCGTCAGTTGCATCACCCTTGGCTTGATACCAGGACAATCCTGCCGTTGTATTGCTACCGCTCAGCACCAGGGGCCCCTGGGCGCTGTTCTTGCGTTGTAGGCCCTTTGAAAGGAATGCCATTTCTTCGCGGCTGAGCTTCAGGCCGCGTTGCGCCAGAGCTGCTTCTGGATCGGTGTTCCACATTCTGGCAAATTCATTGTCGGTCGAGATGTTGTAGACGACTTGGGCGAGTGTCATTTTGTCTCCTTGAGAGATAAGAATTCTGGTTGAAAGATGGATCCTATCTGGCTTATTGTTTCTGCTCCGATAATTTCAACCCTTCACGAAAGATAATTTAGAACATTTATTGCACCTAACAAAAATGCAAACCTTGCAAAGTTGATAGTACAAAAATATCATAATGGATTGCATGAGTCAAGTGACATATGTCATATATGCAGTGAAAATGGGCATTTAAGCATAATTTAAGGGTGTTTTTAGATTGTAAAATGAATGTGTTTGCAAAATTAATTTCAACGAACATGGGTGCTATGTTTGAGCCCCTAGGAGGGGAAGAAACAGGCTGCAAGGTCCTGGAATCGAAACAGGCGCCACCATGAGTGACGCCTGTCGAGAGAGGCGACGACGGGATTTGAACCCGTGATCAGGGTTTTGCAGACCCTTGCCTTACCACTTGGCCACGTCGCCAAAAAAACAGGCTGAGAGCGAATGGCTTGCTGCAGCTTCAGCCATTGCCATCAGCCATTTGTTGAACGTACTTGAGCGGGCAACGGGACTCGAACCCGTGACCTTCTCCTTGGCAAGGAGGTGTTCTACCAACTGAACTATGCCCGCAAAAACGGCCGGTCGTCTGGCCGAGAGTGCCGAGAGCCAGAATCGGACTGGCGACACCGCGATTTTCAGTCGCGTGCTCTACCAACTGAGCTATCTCGGCCTAAACGTGCTTTGCTCCTGAGAGTCTGGCTCTCCGTTCCCGAAGCGCAGTTATTTTACCATATGTGTTTACCTTGTCAAGCACGCCGCGGTCGTGGAGATCTTGCTAACTCTTCAGTGATGCTGGGCGTTTGACCGTTAATGCTTAGTCCTTGGATCTCAATCCAGGCCGGATCCGGGTTCGCCAAAGTTCCGTATCTCAGGCTGCCGTCGGGTCGCCAGGCCGCGTACTGGTTGTCCACCCAGATGACCAATCCCAGCGGACCATGAGGAACTATTTTTGTCTCGAGCACCAGGTTTCCATCTATGTAAAATTGGACCAGGCTGGTTTCCCACGTCAGGCGGTAGTCGTGCGAGCCTTGTGGAGTCTGATTGAATGCTAGCGCGGTCTCTTTTACAAGCCTGCGGCCCAGCCGGCGCAGCCAACGCGCCAGGGGACGCACCAACAAAAGAGGTAGAAATGGGATGGCTGTTCCCAGCAGTATGCCCGGCCAGCGTGGTGAGCGGAATACAGCCGCCAGACTGCCGTGCCCATGTAGATCGTCCCGGAGAGAGAGATAATTTTCCGAGGAGGCAAAGAAAAACCAGACTGTATTGGGCAAGGCAGGTAGACGCAAAGCACGTGCGCCAGCAGGCAGCGCCATGCTGAATGGATCGTTCCACAAACCAAATCCCCAGGTGCCTGGTAGGGGATTAGAAGAAGCTCTTGCGGTCAAGCAGAGTTCAAATGGTGCATGCCAGAAAAAATCCCGTCGCGGCAGCTGTCGATAATCATCGAGCTGGGCCAGCCGGTAACTTCCCGCTGGTCCGGCTGGGATTTGGAGCCGGATGCGATCTACCTCGGAGCATGTCAGCGTAGCTCCTGGAGTCAGATTTGAGAACAAAGTCGGGGAAGATGGAGTAAATTGCTGCATCTTGTTTAGCATCATACCATGCCATCCTCCGCCTAATTAGCGGGATTTGGGCGCAATGATGTATAATCTTAACCGGTCAGTTTGAATTGCGCTGATTACATCTGGCGCGATTTCAAGTGTAGCCAGTCTCTTAGCTTGCTCCAAAATCTACCGGCTGAGAGCTTAGTGAAGGAGTTGTATGGAAATAACCTGGTATGGACATTCCTGTTTCCGGCTGACTGAGCGCGGCATGGCAACCGTAGTCACCGATCCGTTTGATCACCATGCGGTTGGATATGAGGCCTTGAAACTACGCGGGGATATTGTCACTGTAAGCCACGATGCTCCCGGGCATAATTTTGTTTCAGCAGTAAAAGGGCGCGCGCATGTGATCACAGGCCCTGGTGAATTTGAAATTGGTGGGGTTTTCATCACGGCTGTGCAAACGAATGGCAGCCATAAACAAGCCAGTGAAGAACTGCGTAATATTCTTTACGTATTTGACTATGACGGGATTACTGTCGCCCACCTGGGGGATGTCCAGAAAGCCCCCAACCAGGCAGAGATTGAAGCCCTGGGCAATGTGAATATCGTATTGGTACCCGTTGGTGGAGGCGGCGGCCTCTCACCTGCCAAGGCCGTTGAAGTCGTCAGTCTGCTGGAGCCGGGGATTGTCATTCCGATGCATTATGGCACCCCTGAAAGCAGTATTGATCTGGCTCCAGTGGATAAATTCTTAAAAGAGATGGGTCTGAGCGAGATTGAGCCTATACCTTCGCTGAAGGTGACTCAAAGCTCCATCCCTGATGAAACCCGGGTTGTTGTGCTGAGTTATGAAAAATCCTGAAATTGGAGAACCGACATGGCTGTCAAGCTTCTCTTGACCTGGGATATTCTGCCTGGGCGCGAGCAGGACTATTTTGAGTTTGTAGTGCGCGACTTTATCCCTGGCATGCAGCATTTAGGAATGGAGCCTGGAGACGCCTGGTTCACTATGTACGGCAGCCAGCCTCAAATCCTGGTGGCAGCCCAGATGAATAGCATGAATGCGCTGCAGACGGTCTTGGATTCATCAGATTGGGATAGCCTGACACACCGTCTACTGGATTATGTGGAGAATTTCAACTTTAAAGTCGTACAGGCGCGCGGCGGATTTCAGATGTGAGTCCGACTTCATTTGCTGAACCTCTGCTTAAATGGTATCGCACACATGCTCGCCAACTTCCCTGGCGCGGTCAAAATGACCCCTATGCTATCTGGGTCTCGGAGATCATGCTCCAACAGACACGTGTGGAGACAGTGATCCCATACTACCAGCGTTGGATGGAAGAATTTCCTACAGTTCATCGATTAGCCGAGGCCCCATTGCAGGATGTTCTGGCGGCATGGGAAGGTATGGGGTATTACAGCCGGGCGCGTAACCTCCATCAGGCTGCGCAGTATATTGTATCTCAGGGAGGATCAATCCCGCACACAGCCAGCGCGCTGCGTAAATTACCTGGTGTCGGTCGCTATACTGCTGGAGCGATTGCTTCGATTGCCTTTGGGGAAAATGCACCGGCTCTAGATGGCAATATTCGCCGGGTATTGGCGCGCCTGTTTAACGTTGAGGAGCCAGCCCGCTCGCCTGTTGGGGAAGCACGCCTGTGGGAGTTGGCGGAAGCGCACCTGCCGGACGGTCAGGCAGGAGATTATAACCAGGCGCTGATGGATCTGGGTTCTATGCTATGCACGCCGCGCGCACCTGGTTGTGTTGATTGCCCACTAGCAGAAATGTGTATCGCCAACCAATTGGGAATCCAGGAGCGGTTACCTGTTGGCACGCCAAAAGCAGTAATCCCCCATCTGCAAGTAGCGGCAGCGGTCTTAGCCCAAGGCGGGCGCTACTTGATCACGCAGCGGCCCCTAAAGGGGTTACTGGGTGGGTTGTGGGAGTTTCCAGGTGGCAAACAAGAACCAGGCGAGGCACTAACGGAATGTCTGGCGCGTGAGTTACAGGAGGAGCTGGGTATAAATATTCAGGTTGGTGAGCCGTTAGGCATTTACCGGCATGCTTATACCCATTTCAGAGTCACAGTGCATACATTCCAATGCCATCTGTTAGATAATCAAGCGCCACAAGCATTGCAAGTGCATGATCTGGCCTGGGTTGCGCCGGCTGAATTGAAGACATACCCAATGGGTAAAGTAGACCGGCAAATTGCATCCAAACTATTTACGGCTAAAGCCGAAAATCAGCCTGGATCTAGCAGCAGGTACTGAGCATGATTATCATTGATGGACACCAGGATTTAGCCTGGAATATGTTGACCTTTGGGCGAGACTATACTCGATCGGTCGCGGAAACACGCCGTTTAGAAGCTGGATTACCGGTGGAAAGCCAGGCGGGTGTATCCTTGCTTGGCTGGCCTGAATTCCAGCTTGGACAGGTAGCTGTAATTTTCGCCACATTGTTTGTTACTCCTGAACGCTGGCGCACAGGGGCCTGGGATAACCAGGTTTACTCGGATTATAATCAGGCAGCTCGCCTATATAACGCCCAGCGCGACAGCTACCAGCGCCTGGTGGATGAAAATCCTGATCATTTCCAACTGATCCAGAGACGTGCTGATCTACATGCTGTACTTGCCGATTGGCAAGATGTCCTGCCAGACCGCTATGAAATGTTAGCCAGAGGGACTTTTCTTGAAGAGCAAGTGCCTGATGAACAGGCTGCTAAAGAAACAGACAGACCAGAAGATCCGGGCCGCAAAGTGGGATTGGTGCTGCTGATGGAGGGTGCAGAGGGTGTAGGGGAGCCGGGTGAGCTAGAGGAATGGTGGGCGAAGGGAGTGCGCATCATTGGACCTGCCTGGGCCGGTACCCGTTTTTGTGGCGGGACACGCGAGCCGGGACCGCTGACCAAAGATGGCTATGCCCTGCTAGATGGAATGGCTGCATTGGGCTTTATTTTGGATGTGAGCCATATGGATGAGATGGCTGCCTTACAGGCATTGGACACCTATCCAGGGGCAATAATCGCTTCCCATGCTAATGTGCAATCACTGTTGAAAGGCCTGGATAGTAACCGCCATCTGAGTGAACGTGTCATTCATGGGTTGATCGAACGCCAGGCTGTCATCGGCGTAATACCCCTCAATCAGTTTTTACAGGCTGGTTGGAAATCGGGCGACCGGCGGGTTTTAGTCTCATTGGATCGACTGATCGCCCATGTTGATTCCATTTGCCAGATAGCGGGTGATGCGCAACATGTAGCGCTCGGCAGCGATTTTGATGGTGGCTTTGGACTGCAGAACGTACCCGCAGAGATTGATAGCATTGCTGACCTGAGAAAGTTAATCCCGATGTTGGCTGAGCGAGGCTACGCAGAAGACGATATTGCGGCGATCTTGGGGCAAAATTGGGCACGCCTGTTGCAGCTATATTTACCGGAGCACATATGACCGGAAATCAAGCTTATCACTCTGTTGGACGAATACGTCTGCGCGTAGGCCTGGCCCTGGTCATCGCAGGGCAAATCCTCTTTATTCTAGGCGCCGATCCGGGCTTGTTTGGTCTGGATCGCAGTCCAGTGACAGGCTTTATTCAGATTGCTGTTCTCCTGGTTGGTCTGGCGTTGATCTGTATGGGAGGGTTTATAACCCTTAATGCCTTATGGAATGGACGCCAGAAAACAATCGCGGCAGATGTAGGTTTAAGACTGGTGGCAACTGGCTATGTAATAGCGGTAGCCGCTGGTATGGCGGATGTGTTCGGTTTTGGAACCCACATTCTGCCTGCTATCCCCTATTTTGGACCCTGGCAAGCAGTTGGTGTGATGATCGGAGAGGTCATCATCGCCATAGGCTTTGTTGTAATGATCCCTTATCAGTCCAGGACGGAAGCATAAAAAACACCCGTACCGGTTGGCTTGCGCCACTAGACGGGTGTTTTTTTTATAGGAGTCATGTTCTCTGGCAGTGATTTTTATGCGCTACCAATAATGTCCAGCATTTCTGCATTGGTCTTGAATTTGAAATCCTCCAGCCCCAGGCGTTCCGCCTCGCGGCGTTCAAATGCCTCCAGTTTCCATACTTGATCTTTAGTAATGACCGGTCTACCCAGGCTCTGCAGTTTTGACTGGAGCTGCTGGTTTAATTGCTCTTCATTCACATTGGCGGTCTTCCCTTTCAGGTATTGCAGAAGCGCGGTAGCCCCATTTTCACCGTCTTTGCGCGCAACACCTACCAGGCCGCTGCTGGCCTCGCGCGACCAGCCTGCAACGAAAACCCCCTCAACCGGCTGCCCGCGCTGCGGATCGTAAGCTTCATAAGAGAGACCATTGATCGGGTAAACAGGATTAGGATTTTTAACAAACTCGTTCCATTGTACCGGCAGACCAAATTCATCATCCACCCGATCTCCGATACAAAAGATTACCGTATCTACATCGATCACGCGTTTGGTGCCAAGCCCGCGCGCCTTGGTATCTCCATTTTGGGGAACCAGGGTGGTGTCTTCGACTTCCAGCCCACACACTCGCCCTTCTTGATCACCCAGGATGCGCGTGGGAGAGGCTAAAAAGTCCAGACGGAAGCGTGCCTGGGTGACTGGCTCAAGCGCTTTAGGCAAAGCAGAGAGGATGAAATCGCGCGCCGCATGGAGGTCCTGCCCTATGGCTAGCATAATCGGTTTGACACGCTCAAATTCTCGATCCAGGTGATCCAAATCCAGGTTGCGGGCGATGTTCTCCATCTCTTTTTTGGAAAATTTCACCTCGGCTGGGCCGCGCCGCGCAACTGCAACAACCTCATCCACCTGCTTCTCGCGGATCAACCAGTGGGCAATGTCCATCATCACATTCCCCACACCGACTACTGCGACGCGTTTGCCGATCCGGAAATCATGCGTGCTCTGTGGGGGAAGCTTGTTGTAGTGGTAGACGATATCCTTGGCGTGGTAAACGCCTTGCAAATCTTCGCCCGACAGCCCCAACCATTTTGTGCCCTGGGCTCCCACACTGACCAGTCTGGCTTGAAATCCCATCTTTTGAAGGTCCTCCAGGCTGATCCCAGAGGTCTTGCCCACGCTGACGTTACCAAAATAATCGATTCCGGGGAGCTCGAGGATCTGGCGAAATTGCTTGCGCAGCCCCTCTTTCATTTTGTATTTCGTGTGATAAATGCCATATTCAGCTAATCCCCCGGGTTTGATATCACGATTGAGCAAAACTACATGTACATCCTGGAGAGCCAGATGTCGGGCAGCAAATAAGCCTGCTGGTCCAGCTCCAATAACGACGACCTGATACTTTTCTGGATTGTCGGTTACCACGGCGCCTCCTCTTTTTACATTTTCACGTCTGGGTTAGCCAGAACGCGGTCAGGGTATCTCTGCAAACGTGTGTTCCTTAAATTTGTGAATCAGGGCTTCAGGAAGCTTGTTCATTATATACACAGGCAGGCGGTTAAACAAGCCTGACATCAATGGCTACCACCTGTTGGTGACCGGGATGGATCAGATTGGTAACTTCATGAAGTGATATATTGCCGGCAGATCGCTATTCACCAATAGATCAGAATGTGCTATAGTGGGTTTTTCTCGGGAGGGGTAGATACAGGTTGGATTTTTCTTCCCAAAACCGATTTTATGAATGGTAGCACGTACGCACCTGGTGGAGCTCTCCGCAACCGCGTGACTCCAAAAAATATTATTTGATGAGGTATTGCATGCAGAATGGGATCAGCAGGACACAACTCGATAATGGTCTTCTGGTATTGTTAAAAGAGATCCATACAGCGCCCATCATTAGCCATTGGGTATGGTATCGAGCTGGATCGCGCAATGAGCTGGCAGGGTATACAGGCGTTTCCCACTGGGTTGAGCACATGCAATTTAAGGGAACCCCCCGATTTTCTGGGGGTACTCTCGACCGAGAGATTGCCCGGCTGGGGGGTGTCTGGAATGCTTTCACCTACCTGGACTGGACAGCTTATTTTGAAACTCTGCCCGCCGATAAAATCGATCTGGCATTGCAATTAGAAGCGGATCGAATGACAAACAGTCTTTTTGAGGGGCAGGATGTAGATGCAGAGCGGACTGTGATTATTTCAGAGCGCCAGGGGAATGAAAACGAGCCTATGTTCCTTTTGAGCGAGCATATCCAGGCCACAGCCTTTCGGGTGCATGCTTACCATCACGAGGTGATCGGAGAGCAGGTTGATTTGGAAGCATTGACCCGCGAAGACTTGATGGCTTATTATCGGCGTCATTATGCCCCGAATAATGCTATCTTGACCATAGCAGGTGATTTTGACAGCCATTCCATGCTGGCACGCATTAATGAGCTGTATGGGGCAATCCCGGCCGCTGAGCCACCGTCTATGCGGGTGCGTCCAGAGCCTGCCCAGCGTGGCGAGCGACGTGTCACAGTCGAAGGACCGGGTGAGACGGTGTATGTGCAGGCTGCGTACCATGCACCAGCCGCAACACATCCCGATTTTTTTGCCATGACGGTGTTAGATAGCTTGCTTAGCGGTCCCAGTAGTTTGAATATGTTTGGCGGTGGGATTTCGAATAAAATATCGCGCCTCTATCGGGCATTGGTAGAGAAAGAGCTGGCGGTGGGTATCAGTGGGGAGATGCCAGCAACAATTGACCCTTATTTGTACAGCATTACAGCGATTGTGCATCCGGAGCGCACGGCTGAAGAGGTAATCTCGGCGCTCGATGAACAGATCAGGCTGGTGCAGGAAGCGCCTCCATCCCAGGAAGAAGTTGCCCGGGCGGTCAAACAGGCGCGTGCGCTGTTTGCTTATGGCAGCGAAAGCATTACCAATCAAGCCTTTTGGCTGGGTTTCCCGGAGATGTTTGCCAGTTATGACTGGTTCTCGGGTTACCTGGAACAATTGGCTGCGGTAACTCCCCAGGATGTGCAGCGGGTAACACAGCTATATTTACAACCTCGCAACCGTGTGCTGGGGATATACTTACCTGATGGGCTAGGTGTGGAAGATGCTGAATTTGTAGTGGAAATGGG
>Ga0209706_10002299_pt1 | contig 10615 bp, 5 predicted proteins | sample PPLLaktember2015_6_FD_187263 | JGI IMG/M metagenome (GOLD analysis project Ga0209706, IMG submission 187263) | Freshwater sediment microbial communities from Prairie Pothole Lake near Jamestown, North Dakota, USA - PPLs Lake P8 Core (1) Depth... | ecosystem: Environmental > Aquatic > Freshwater...
CGCCGTAGTGGCCGAGGAAGAGCAGCTTGCGGCAGGTGTGGGGGCGTCCCGTCCGGCACTGGTCGCACGTCCCGCAGGAGACCGCGGGTTCCACGACGACCGTGTCGCCCGGCCTGACCCTGGCCACGGCCTTTCCGACCGCTTCGACGACCCCCGCGCACTCATGTCCGGGGATGAAGGGGTACGAGACCTTGTCGGCCCCGACGCAGTCGGACAGATAGTAGTGGAGATCGCTGCCGCAGACGCCCACGGCTTTGCTCCGGACGAGGACGTCGTCGTCGCGGGAGATCTTCGGCTTCGGAGTCTCGCGGATCTCGATCGCCCGGACGCCGGTGATGAACGCGGCTTTCATGGTCAGCCTATTATAAGGCAGGCCGCCCGAATTCAGAAGCCCGCCGTGCGCCCCCGGCCGGTTTTTTGACAGCCGCCCGGCGAGGGCGTATAGTCCGGCGGAGGCGCCGTCCTGGAGACCGGGGCCCTCGGCCATGACGGCTCCGGAAGGGCGTCCTCACGGAGGAGGAGTCATGAAAAAGCAGCTGATCGTCCGGTCCCTCACGGTCGCGTTTCTCGTCGCCTTGTTCGCGCTCGGCGCCTTGGCCCAGGAGAAGCTCGACCTCCAGATGCTCGACCGCATCCGCCAGGAAGGGCTGGTGAATTCGAAGATCACGGACTTCCTGATCTATCTCTGCGACGTCTATGCCCCCCGGCTGCCCGCGTCCCCGCAGTACGTCGAAGCGGGCGAATGGGTGGTCGGCAAGGCCAAGGAGCTCGGCTTGGCCAACGCCGCGATGGAGCCCTACGGGACCTTCGGCAAGAGCTGGGAGCTCCAGAAATACTACGCCGCCATGATCGAGCCGCAGTACATGCCGATCATCGGCTACCCGAAGGCCTGGACGCCCGGCACGAACGGCGTTCTGAGGGGACAGGCCGTTCTCGTCACCGCGAACTCGGTCGCCGACCTGGACAAGTATAAAGGCAAGCTCAAAGGGGCGATCGTCCTCCTCCAGGGCGAACAGGACCTCTCGATCTCGTTCGAGCCGGTCGCCGACCGCTTCGACGAGCTCGAGCTCGAGAAGCTCACATTGGCCCCGGAGCCGGGCTTCCGCCGGCCGGGGGCCCCGCCGATGCCGGACGCGATGGCCCGCCGGCAGCTTCAGCTGACGATGGCCAAGTTCGTCAAAGACGAGGGCGCCGGCGTCATCCTCGAGCCGGGCCGGGGGAAGAACGGGACGGTCTTCGTCGGGAGCGGCGGGTCGCGCGCGAAGGGAGCGGAGATGCCTCTCCCGGCGATCGCCGTGGCCACGGAGCACTATAACCGCATCGTCCGCATCCTCCAGAAGAACCTCCCGGTCACGCTCGAGGTCGAGGTCCAGGCCAGCTTCACGGCCGACGATCTCCCCGGCACCAACGTTGTCGCCGAGATCCCGGGCGTCGACAAGAAGCTCAAGTCCGAGATCGTCATGCTCGGCGGCCACTTCGACACGTGGCATGCGGGGACCGGCGCCTCAGACGACGGGGCCGGGTGCGCCGTCGCCTTCGAGGCCATGCGGATCCTGAAGGCGCTCGGCGTCCAGCCGCGGCGCACGATCCGGATGGCCCTCTGGGACGCCGAGGAGCAGGGTTTCGTCGGCTCGCGCGGCTATGTCACGAACCACTTCTTCGACCGGACGAAGAAGGAGAAGAAGCCGGAATACGACGCCCTCTCGGCCTACTTCAATTTCGACAACGGCAGCGGCAGGATCCGCGGCATCTACGCCCAGGCGAACAGCGCCGTCGTGCCCATCTTCGAGGCCTGGCTCGGGCCCGTCAAGGACCTCGGGGCGGCCACGGTGACCCTGCGCAACACGGGCGGGACCGACCACCTGCCCTTCGACGGCGCCGGCCTGCCGGGCTTCCAGTTCATCCAGGACGAGCTCGAATACGGCTCGCTGACGCACCACTCGAACATGGACGTCTACGACCACGTGTCGCGGCCCGACCTGATGCAGGCGGCCACGGTCATGGCCTGGTTCGTTTACAACGCTGCGATGCGCGACGAGAAGCTGCCCCGGAAGTACTTCGACCCGAACGCGCTGGCGCCCGCCCGCCGCGGCTCGTGAATAATCCAGGCTAGAACGGGTTCTCCGTCGGGTAGAGCATCCCGGCCGGCCGGTTGAAGCCGATGTCCTCGACCCCGAGCATGCGCATGGCCGCCCAGAGCGTCTTCCCGACGGGCGCGAAGGCGACCGCCGTGTGGTGGGGGAAGCGCTTCTCGATGAGGACGTGGCGGTAGAACCGGCCCATCTCCCTGATGCCGATGACCCCGATGCCGCCGAACGACTTCGGGTCGATGTCGAGCACTTCGCCCTCGGCCATGTAGGACCGGAGAACGGTGTCGGCCGTCGACTGGAGCCGGAAAACGGTCACGTTCCCCGTCTTGATCCGGCCCTCGAGCGTCCCCCGGGTAATGCCGGGCTCCTTCCCCGGTTCCATGAGCCGGTGCATGATGAGCTGGTAGCGCATGGCCGGATCGAACAGGCACCCGGCCGGCGTGTTGCCGCAGTGGAAACCCATGAACAGGTCCGTGGGCTTGTAGCCCTTCACCGCCTTCTTCGCCCCGGCGATCATGTCGTAGGGGACGGTGTTGTTGATGTCGAGGATGGTCGCCGGGAGCTCCGTCGCGCAGGTGGCGATGTACTCGCTCAGGGCGCCGAAGATGTCGACCTCGCAGGCCACCGGCATGCCGCGGGCGGCCAGCCGCGAGTTGACGTAGCAGGGGACGAAGCCGAAGTAGCTCTCGAAGGCCGGCCAGCACTTGTCGGCGAAGACGCCGTACTCGGACGCGCCCAGGTTGGCCTCCAGGAACTTGAGCAAAGCGACCTCGAATTGGGCCAGCTTGGTCAGGATGCCGGGGTAGGCGTTCCCGGCCCCGAGCTCCCTGGCCATGTCGGCGGCGACGGCCTTGACCTTGGGGTCCCTCTCGGCCTTGAGGAAGATGTCGTAGAGGTCGAGCTCGCTGTTCTCCATGATCTCGACGCCGAGGTCGTAGAGGGGCTTGATCGGGGCGTTGCAGGCCAGGAAGTCCTGCGGCCGCGGCCCGAAGGCGAAGATCTTGAGCTTACGGAGGCCCAGGAGGATCCGGGCCACGGGCACGAAGCCGGCGATCATGGCCGCGACCTCCTCGGGGACGCCCACGGGATATTCCGGGACGTAGGGCCGGAGCTTGCGCAGGCCCATGTTGTAGGAGTTGTTGAGCAGGCCGCAGTAGGCGTCGCCGCGTCCGTCGACGAGGTCCCGGCCCGACTCCTCGGCCGCGGCCGCGACCATGACCGGGCCGTCGAACTTCTGGGCCAGCAGCGTCGAGGGGGTCTCCGGGCCGAAGTTGCCGAGGTAGATGACCAGGGCGTTGATCTTTTTCGCCCGCAGCTCCTCGAGCGCCTGGAGGACGTCCTTCTCGTTCTCGACGATCGTGGGGATCCGGGTGATGGTCAGGCCGGCCTTCCGGCATTCGGCGGCGACGCGGAGCGAGCGCTTGCGCGAGAGTTCGATGGGGAAGCAGTCGCGGCTGACGGCGACGAGGCCGAGCCGCACCTTGGGGATATTTGTCATCGTTCGTTCTCCTTCTTCTGTCCGTAATAGGCGTCGGGCCCGTGTTTCCGCCGGAAGTGCTTTTCGAGGACGCAGGCGTCGAGCGGGGGGAGCCGCGGGTCGAGGGCCATAGCGCCGAAGGCCATCTTGGCCGTCTGCTCGAGGACGAGGCCCGTCTCGACGGCCTCGGCCGGGCTCCGGCCCCAGGTGAACGGTCCATGCCCGGCGACGAGGACGGCCGGGAGCGCGAGCGGGTCGAGGCCGGCGAACCGCTCGACGATGATCTTGCCCGTGTTCTTCTCGTAGGCCTCGGCGATCTCGGCCTCGACGAGGAGCCGCGTCACCGGCACGGGGCCGTGGAAATGGTCGGCGTGGGTCGTCCCGAAGCAGGGGATCTCGCGCTTGGCCTGGGCGAACATCGTGGCGTAGGTGCTGTGGGCGTGGGCCACGCCTCCGACCTCGGGAAAGGCCTTGTAGATCTCGACGTGCGTCGGCGTGTCCGAGGACGGGTTGAGCCAGCCCTCGACGACGCCGCCCTCGAGGTCGACGAGCACGATGTCGTCGGCCTTGAGGCTGTCATAGGGAACGCCGCTCGGCTTGATGGCCACGACGCCGCGGCGCCGGTCGATGCCGCTGACGTTCCCGAAGGTCAGGAGGACCAGGCCGGACTTGGCCAGGTCGAGGTTGGCCTTCCAGACGGATTCCTTGAGCTCGGCGAGCATCGGGCTATCTCCTTTGGCAGTCCTTGATGGCCAGCAGGTCCTTCATGACGTTGTAGAGGCTTCCGCTCCAGGCCTTCGTCCCGAACGCGTCGTGGAGCTCGCTGTAGAGGGCGTAGAGCTCGAGATAGACCTGGTGGCGGACGGCGTTGGGCTTGAAGACCGTCCGCCTGACGCCGCCCATGGCCGCCTGGGCCTCGGCGAACGTCTCGTGGCCGTTGCCCTTGCGGCCGGCCGCGACGGCCCCGGCCATGGCCGCGCCGAGGGCGCACGTTTGAGCCGAGCGCGCGACCTTCATCGGGAGGCCGGTGACGTCGGCGTAGATCTGCATGACCAGGGGGTTCTTCTCGGCGATGCCGCCGCAGTTGACGATGTCGCGGATCTCGACCCCGTATTCCTCGAAGCGCCGGATGATGGTCAGCGCGCCGAAGGCGGTCGCCTCGATGAGGGCCCGGTAGATCTCCTCGGGCGTCGTGTGGAGCGTCATCCCGACGAGGAGGCCGGTCAGGCGCTGGTCGATGAGGACGGTCCGGTTGCCGTTGAGCCAGTCGAGCGCGAGAAGACCGGACGCGCCCGGGGCGAGGGCGGCCGCCTTGCGGGTCAGGGCGGCGTGGGAGCCCTTCTTCGGCCCGCCCGGCTCGACCTTATTGACGAACCAGTTGAAGATGTCGCCGACCGCGGACTGTCCAGCCTCGAGGCCGAGGTAGCCGGGCAGGACCGAGCCGTCGACGATGCCGCAGAGGCCGGGGACGTCGGGCAGCTTTTTGGATGTCGGCCAGACGCAGATGTCGCAAGTGCTGGTGCCGATGATCTTGACGAAGCGCCCGGTCTCGACGCCCGAGCCGACCCCGCCAAGATGGGCGTCGAACGCGCCGACGGCGACGGCGATCCCGGGACGGAGGCCGAGCTTCTTGGCCCAGTCCTTCGTTAACCCGCCGGCCGGGACGTCGGAGGTGTAGGTCTTCGCGTAGAGCCGGTCGCGGATCTCGGCCAGGCGGGGATCGAGCTTGGCCAGGAACGATCCGGCCGGGAGGCCGCCCCACTTGTCGTTGAACATGGCCTTGTGCCCGGCGGCGCAGCGGCTGCGCTTCATCCGGAGCGGGTCGGTGATCCCGGTGAGAAGACCGGGGATGTAATCGGCGCACTCGACCCACGAGAAGGCGGCCGCGGCGACCTTGGGGTCCTTCCGCAGGCAGTGGAGGATCTTGCTCCAGAACCATTCGGAGGAGTAGGTCCCGCCGCACTTGGCCAGGTATTCGGGGTGCTCGGCCGCGGCCAGGGCCGTGATCTCGGCGGCCTCGGCGTATCCGGTGTGGTCCTTCCAGAGCCAGGCCTGGGCGTTGAGGTTGCGCTTGAATTCCTTGTAGAGGGCCAGGGCTTTGCCGGCCCGGTCGACGGGGAGAGGGGTCGAGCCGGTCGTGTCGACGCCGATGCCGACGATCGCCGCCGGATCGAAGGCTTTGAGCTTCTTTTTGGCCTCGGCCAGGGCCGCGGGCACCGCTTTCTCGATGCCCAGGATCCAGTCGGCCGGGTTCTGGCGGGCCAGGTTCGCGTCCTTGGGGTCGAGGAGGATCCCGGCGTCGCCGCTCGGGTAGCCGAAGATGGCCGTCCCGACCTCGTCCCCGTTGCCGATATCGACGACAAGGGCCCGGACGGAATTGGTGCCGAAATCGAGCCCGAGTGCGTATTTGGCGGTTTTCACGACCATGGGACCTCCGCGGGAGCGCGAGCGCCGATCTGCAGCCAGCCCTTATTATACTCAGGGCGGAACGGGGGGCAACCCGGACGGCGGACGCGGGGGACACATACCTTGGGTAGGTGTCCCCATTCGGCCCGGGAGACATGTCCCTCTGGTACGTGTCACCGGATTCCATATAATAGATGGGCGACTGTCCCCGGACGAAGGAGGAGCCCGTGAAAAAGCACGTCCCCGTTCCGTTGGCCGCGTCGGCCGCACTCATCCTGGTCATCGCCCTTGCGGCCGGCGAACCGCCGCAGAGCCTGAAGCCTCAGGCCCCGCCGGCCCCCTCCCGCTTCGGCGGGGACTTGCTCGAGGGCTTCAGCGCCCGGGCCCTCGGGCCCTATCGGGCCGGCTCGTGGGTGACCAGCTTCGCCGTGCCGGCCGGCCCTTCGCGCGAGCATCTCTACACGTTCTATGTCGGGACGCGCAACGGCGGCGTCTGGAAGACGGCGAACAACGGGACGACGTTCGAGCCGGTCTTCGACGACCAGCCCAAGCTCTCGATCGGCGACGTCGCCGTGGCCCCGACCGACGCGAACATCGTCTGGGCCGGCACGGGCGAGCCCTATTGCGCCCGGTCGTCGAGCTCCGGGGACGGCGTCTGGCGATCGGTCGACGCGGGCAAGACCTGGACGCACATGGGCCTCGCGGATTCCCATCACATCGCCCGGATCCTCATCCACCCCAAGGACGCCGAAACGGTCTACGTCGCCGCGATGGGCCATCTCTTCTCGCCCAACCCGGAGCGCGGCGTCTTCAAGACGACCGACGGCGGCAAGACCTGGAAGAAGGTCCTCTACGTCAACGACAGGATCGGAGCAGTGGATCTCGCCCTCGTCGAATCCGCCCCCGACACGCTCTACGCGGCCATGTACGACAAGGTCCGCCTGCCCTGGCATTATGAATTGGGCGGGCCGGAGAGCGCCATCTACAAGACGACCGACGGCGGCCGGACCTGGGCGCGGCTCGGCGGCGGCCTGCCGACGGGGCGCATCGGCCGCATCGGTTTCGACATCTATCAGAAGGATCCCGGGATCCTCTACGCCGTCGTCGAGAACGGCAACCGGCGCGCCGCCACGGCGGAGGAAGCGGAGCAGGACAAGCGGCGCGGCGTCGAGCCCGCCCCGCGAACGGCGGGCAACGAGGTCTATCGCACCGACGACGGCGGCAAGACCTGGCGCAAGGTCAACGCCGGCCACGAGGACGCCCTCAACAAGGCCCCGTATTCCTTCAATCAGCTCCGCCTCGATCAGAACGACCCGGAGACCGTCTACATCACCGGCGTGTCCGTGGCCTCGACGAACGACGGGGGCAAGAGCTGGAAGGGGCTCAGCTGGCCCACGGACGGGGTCATGCCCCGGGCCTTCGGCGACTGGCGGACTCTCTGGGTCGATCCGCTCGATTCGAACCGGCTCATCTTCGGCTCGGACGGCGGGGTCAACATCTCCTACGACCGGGGCAAGACCAGCCACCACGCCTACAACCTCCCGCTGACGGAGTGGTACGCCCTCGGGGTGGACATGGAGGACCCGTACAACATCTACGGCGGCCTGCAGGACCACGATTCGTGGAAAGGCCCGTCGAACGGTTGGGCGGGGGAGATCGGCCCGACCGATTGGGTGACGGTCGGCGGCGGGGACGGCATGTACAACTGCGTCGATCCCACCGACTCGCGCTGGCTCTTCAACAACCGGGAGATGGGCCCGATGTGGCGCTTCGACCAGAAAACGGGCGTGCAAACGCAGATCACGCCCCGGCGGGAGAAGGGCCAGCCGGCGCTGCGGTTCAACTGGACGCCGCCGATCGCGCTGTCGCCGCACAACCCGGCCATCGTCTACACGGGGGCGCAGGTCGTCTTTCGGTCGCTCGACCGCGGCGACCATTGGCAGGAGATCTCGCCCGATCTGACCACGAACGAGGACGCGAAGCAGCACGGCGAGGGCCACATCTCCTATTGCACGCTGACGACGCTGGCCGAATCGCCGGTCGCGCCGGGAGTCATCTGGACGGGGTCGGACGACGGCAAGGTCCAGGTGACGAGGGACGGCGGGGCGACCTGGGTCGACCGGACGGCCAAGCTCGCGGCGGCCGGCGGGCCGGCGAACTTCTGGACCAGCCGGGTCTTCCCGTCGCCGCACGCGGCGGGAACGGCCTTCGTCAGCAAGACGGGTTGGCGCCTCGACGACTACCGCCCATCGCTCCACAAGACCACTGACTACGGCGAGACCTGGACATCGATCGCCGGGAACCTGCCGAATGGAAAGCCGATCAATGTCGTCGTGCAAGACCGGAAGAACCCGGACCTCCTTTTCGCCGGGACCGAGTGGGGTGTCTATGTCACGCTCGACGGGGGGACAAGCTGGCTGCCGTTCCGGGCCGGGATGCCCTCGGTCAAGATCACGGACATGGTCATCCATCCGCGGGAGAACGACCTGGTCGTGGCCACGTACGGGCGCGGGGCTTATGTGGTCGACATCACGCCGCTCCAGGAGATGACGGCCGCGGTCCTCGACGAGGACGTCCATCTGTTCGCGATCGAGCCGCGGACGCAAAGGGTCACGGGAGGCATCGGCAACTATCAGCTCCTGGGCGACAGCCATCTCTTCACGCCCAACGAGCCGAACGCGGTTTTCGTCAACTATCACCTCAAGGCCAAGGCCGAGGGGGCGGTCAAGATCACCGTCGCGGATCCTTATGGGACCGTTCTGGCGGAGATCGCCGGAAAGGGCGAAGCCGGGCTGAACAGTGTCCTGTGGGACATGCGGCCGCGGCGCCCAGGCGCGAAGCCGGCGGGAGGAGCGGGGTTCGGAGGCGGGGCGAGGCTCGCGGCGCCCGGCGAGTATGTGGTGACCCTGGAGGCTGCCGGAAAGACGGTCACGAAGAAAGCCGTCATCAAGTATCGCCAGGGCTGGACGGTCGGGCCCGTGCCCTTGGTCATCCACTGAAGTGGGGACATGTACCGAGTACGTATCCCCGGAGTTTCGAGGCGGGCATGAGACGGAGAGGCTGAGATGCACCTGAGAAGCAAGCCCAGGTCGTCCGGCCGCGGGCCTTCCCGCGTTATAGGCCTCGCCCTCCTGCTCTTCTTTCATTCGGATCCGATGATCTCTCCCGGAGCCGACCAGACCGACACGGCCGACAGGAAAGACTATCCGATCACCCCTGTCCCGTTCACAGCCGTCAAGGTGACGGACGGGTTCTGGGCGCCCCGGATCGAGACGAACCGCACGGTCACGATCCCCGCGATCTTCCAGAAGTGCGAGGAGACCGGCCGTATCGACAACTTCGCCATCGCCGGGGGGCTCATCAAGGGCGAGTACAAGGGCGAGCGGTACAACGACACGGACGTCTACAAGACGGTCGAGGGCGCGTCGTACTCGCTCATGGTCCATCCCGACCCGGCCCTCCACAGGTACCTCGACGGCGTCATCGCCAAGATCGCGGCGGCCCAGGAGCCGGACGGCTATCTCTACACGCCGCGAACGGCCAGCCCGGGAAAGGTCCAGCCCGGGACGGGCGAGGAGCGATGGTCGGAGCTGGCCGTGAGCCACGAGCTCTACAACGCCGGGCACCTGTACGAGGCGGCCGCGGCCCATTTCATGGCCACGGGGAAGCGAACGCTCCTCGATGTCGCGCTCAAGAACGCCGACCTCGTCGTCCGGACGTTCGGGGTGGGAGCGGGGAAGCGGCAGGGATTCCCCGGCCACCAGGAGATCGAGCTGGCCCTGGTCAAGCTCTTTCGCCTGACCGGGAAGCGGGACTATCTCGACCTGGCCAAGTACTTCCTCGATCAGCGCGGCCGAGGCTTGACCCTGAGACAGTATCCGCCGGGGAACCGCTTCGCCATCTACAACGATGCGACCCAGATCCAGGCCCACAAGCCGGCCCTCGAACAGGACGAGGCGGTGGGGCACGCCGTGCGGCTGACCTATATGGCCGCGGGCATGACGGACATCGCGGCGCTCACGGGCGATGAGGCCTATTTCGGGGCGGTGCGGCGGCTCTGGAATAACGTCGTCGGAAAGAAGATGTACCTGACGGGCGGGATCGGCTCGCGCCACGACCGGGAGAGGTTCGGAGAGGCGTACGAGCTCCCCAATCTCGCCGGCTATCTCGAAACGTGCGCCTCGATCGGGATGGCCCTCTGGAACCAGCGCATGTTCCTGCTCACCGGCGAGGCAGCCTATCTCGACGTCATGGAGCGGGTCATGTACAACGGGGTCCTTTCGGGCGTGTCGCTCGACGGGACGCTCTTCTTTTACCCCAATCCGCTCGAATCGGACGGCAAGTACAGGTTCAATAAGGGCCGGGCCGGCCGGGCGCCGTGGTTCGGGGTCGCCTGCTGCCCGGGGAACATCAGCCGCTTCCTGCCGTCCGTGCCCGGATACGTGTACGCGACGAGGGACGATGTCATCTATGTCAACATGTTCGTAGCCGGGGAGGCGAAGATCGAGATGGCGGGGCGGGCGGTCGGCATCACGCAGGAAACCCGCTATCCGTGGGACGGAACGGTCAGGCTGACGATCGACCCGGGGAGGAAGGGCCGCTTCGCGCTCCATATCCGCGTTCCCGGCTGGGCCCGGAACCG
>Ga0209706_10002300_pt1 | contig 10615 bp, 8 predicted proteins | sample PPLLaktember2015_6_FD_187263 | JGI IMG/M metagenome (GOLD analysis project Ga0209706, IMG submission 187263) | Freshwater sediment microbial communities from Prairie Pothole Lake near Jamestown, North Dakota, USA - PPLs Lake P8 Core (1) Depth... | ecosystem: Environmental > Aquatic > Freshwater...
GATGCCGCGCTCGAGCGGCAGGTCGTCAGCGTGACCCTCGGGCGCCACACCAACGACCACATGTTGTCGTTCTACGCGCGCTCGCCCTCGGGCTTCCTGTTCGAGTGCGGTTGGGGCGGCCGCAGCATCGACGAAGCGAGCTGGTCGGTCCAGGAGATGGTGCACGGCCCCAGTCTCTGGGGCCACGAGCGCTCGTGGCTGAGTGAGGAGGGACGGGCGGAGGCGAAGCAGTTGCAGCGGCTGGCAGCAGCCGAAGGGGTGCACGCGCCAGTGCACGCCGTGGCGGGTGAGTACGACGAGGCGCCGCCCGGTTGAAGCGCCCGAATTCCCCTACGGATGGGTTGGTACGGGCTCACTTCGTCTGGCCCGGCCCGCGTGGGCGTGCTCTATGCTTGCCGAATGCTATCGCGGGCGCTGCGGCTCCCCCAGCACGTCCGCGAGTCTTCGCGGTCCTTTCGATCGATGCGCGGCGATCGGCTTGTGGCCGGCAACCTCCCGCGCACAGTTGGAAAGGAGCTTCCCATGCAGCCCGATCCTTCCTGCCGTGTGGAACTGTTCACGCTTGCCGCCATGCTCTCCTTGGGGCTCATGCTCGCCGCACCCGCCGGCGCGCAAGCCGGAGGGCTGATGGATGCGCTGTCGCCGCAGGCCCGACGCAGCATCTATGAACTTGTGAGCTATGCCGTCGCATACGACTACTGCCGAGGCGACTACCAGATGGCTGACGACGAGGCGGACTCTATCGTAGTGCTGCTGTCCGAGGCCATTCAGGAGCTACCTCAGTACGCGGAGCTCGAACCCGATGGCCGGAGAGTGTTGCTGCTCAACCTGCTGGTGGAGATGCAACAGGAAGCAGCGGCAGCACCTGTGCCGGATTGCTCGGTGGCGCGTGTGGGCGGAAAGCGCGTTTCCTTGGAGCAATCTGCGCCGCGCAGTTGAATGAACGAGTTACGCCCGGGCGTTGGCGTGTCCAGGCTAACCACCCCGGAGCCCTCGGCGCCACGCCGAGTGCGCGATCATGGCGACGGCGTTCGCAAGTCCCGATGAGGCTACAGCCCTGTCGCGCGGTGCATCGTTCGCATCGGCGGTGCCCGAGGCGCTTCTCCAGCCAGCACTCTGCCTGCCTGATCTCGTCGAAGAACCACAAAATCGTTCAGAGAACTAGAACGCCTTGACTCGGCATGGCGGGCCGACGCACGAAGGTCAGGTGAGCAGAATCGCTGGCTGTATGCATCACCAGCGTCTCTATGCAGAGACGTCGTCTGTTCATACAGTCGTTATTTCCACAACATCTCCGCGTCCGCTAACCCCGTGGACTTCCTCACGAAAATCCTCGTTGCCCGAATCTTGCTTAGCACGGCCCCACGGCACAAACGGTTGCTGCTGGGTTGAGTCCCTCAGGACCTGAGTAGAGGGGGCCGACTGGTGCTTGGAGGTTTCGATGGGAGGCAGAAGGCTCTTGCTCTTGGAGCCGAGCGGGAGTGACCAACGGCTGGCGGGAATGATCACCTCATGGGGCTGGGATATTCAGCCCGTTTCAATCCCCGCCCAGGCCCGCGACCTTGCGAGCAAGGGCAAGCATCTCGTAGGGCTTGTCGTCATGGACCCGCCAGAGGCCTTCGAGTTGTCTGAACTCGAGCGGCTCACCGCCAAGCCCGGGATGGAATGGATCGGCGTGCTGCCGCCGACGGCGCTGCTGCAACCCGGTCGCGCCAAGCTGATCCTCGAGAACTTCCACGACTACCACACGCTGCCGGTAGACCCGAATCGGTTATCCGTGATCCTCGGACACGCATTCGGAAAAGCCGAGCTCATGCACAACCTCGACCGCCGGCGTGACTGGCGGGGCCGGTACGATATGATCGGTGCGAGCCCGGCGATGCTTCAGCTTTACAGAAGGATGGACCGTGTCGTTGGAGTCGACTCTCCCGTGCTGATCGCCGGAGAGAGCGGAACGGGTAAGGAGTTGGTCGCACGAGCGATTCACAAGCATTCCGCGCGCGCCAAGGGGCCATTCGTTGCAGTGAACTGCGGCGAGCTCCCGGAGCACCTGATCCAGGCAGCCCTGTTCGGCCACGAGCGCGGCGCGTTCACCGGCGCCCATCAACGGCGCATCGGGAGCATCGAGGCAGCGGCGGGCGGTGTCATCTTCCTTGATGAGATCGGCGACCTGCAGCTGGACCTCCAGGCGAACCTGCTGCGCTTTCTGCAGGAAAAAACCATAGTGCGTCTGGGCTCGACGCAGCTTATTCGGGTGGACGTGCGGGTGATTGCGGCAACCAACGTCGATCTCCGGAGGGCAGTGGAGCTAGGTCGCTTCCGGGAGGATCTCTACTACCGCCTCAGCGTGCTCAATCTCCACGTGCCTCCGCTGTCTGCCCGGGAGGGCGACCTCGACCTGTTCCCAGAGCTCTTGCTCAAGCAGTTTGAAGGTATCAAGAACCCCAGAGTCCGGGGCTTCAGTCAGGACGCACTGCGTGCGATGCGCGCATATTCGTGGCCAGGCAACGTTCGTGAACTGATCAACCGTGTGCAGCATGCCCTGGTGATGAGCGAAAACCGGCTGATCACGCCGGGCGATCTCGAGCTTCCGCCACCGGCCTCAGAGACGAACGTGGCGAGTCTTTCCTCGGCGCGGGCGGCTGCTTCGCGCGATGTCATCCAGGCGGTGCTGAGAAGAACGGAGAACAATGTGTCCGAAGCGGCACGCAAGCTCGGGATATCGCGCATCACCCTGTACCGGCTGATGGAGAAGCTGGCTATCAATCGGAGCGAATGACGCGTCTGCGGCGCGAGGAAGGTGTGAAGCGATGGGAAACAAATTCAAGTCCAAACGCTCGAACGGCTCCGCTGTTGCTGTGTTGCTCCTCGCCACCGCGATTCCTGTTGCTGCGCAGCAGGGGAGTGCGGACAGCGATGTCGAAACCCTGACCCGCCGACTCGAGGCCGAGACACGCAGGCTGGAGGCGCTGCGCAAGTCCCTGGATCAAGAGCAAAAAGCCCTGCAGGATCAGAAGCGCAGACTGGAGGAACTGCGGCGCGACGTCGAGCGCGCGGCCGCGAAGCCGCCGGCCCGGTTGTCCAATCAGGCGCAGGACCAGTTGCGCGGCGGCCAGGCCGCCCAGGGCCAGAGCCAGAGCCAGAGCCAGGCGCAACCGCAGGCGGAAACGCCACCGGAAGCGCCGCCGGCGACCGTCGGGCAGGCGCCAGAGCCGACTCAGCGCCCGCCGGAGGTTGCGCCACTCGGCAAGCAGGCAGGGGTGCTTACGCCCAAAGGGGCGCTGATCGTCGAGCCTTCGCTTCAATACAGCTATTCGAGCAACAACCGCGTGGCTGTCATCGGCTTCTCGATTATCCCGGCTTTGGTGGTCGGCCTGATCGATGTGCGCACCGTTAATCGCAGCGCCTGGGTTGCCTCCCTTACCGGCCGCTATGGCGTAACCAATCGCTTGGAGTTCGAGGCAAGAGTTCCCTACGTCTACCGGAGCGATTCGACCGTAGCCCGACCTTTCAATCAAGCTGCCGCGACCGACTCTGTATTCAACGCGGACGGGAATGGGATCGGCGACGTCGAGTTCACTGCGCGGTATCAGTTCAACGAAGGCGGGATGGAGAAGCCGTACTTTATCGGTACGTTGCGTTTCAAGACCCGAACCGGGACGGATCCGTTCGAAGTCGAGCGGATATCAGTGTTTGCGGGGCAAGATCAGCTCGAAGCCGAGCTGCCGACGGGATCAGGCTTCTATGCGATCCAGCCGGGGCTCACGGTCCTGTATCCGACCGATCCGGCGGTGTTCTTCGGCAGCCTGCTGTACCTCCACAACTTCGAGCGCGACGTGGGAAACAAGTTCGGCAAGGTCGACCCCGGCGATATCTTCGAGTTCAACTTCGGCATGGGGTTGGCGCTGAACGAGCGCGCTTCGTTCAGCCTGGGCTACGACCATTCCATCATTCAGAAGCCAAAGCAGAACGGCGTGGTTCCCCCAAATGCGCTGACTACGCAGATTGGGCAGCTGGCGTTCGGCTATTCCTACAGGTTGTCGGCGCGGACTACGGTGAACACTTCGCTTGCGATTGGCGTAACCGAAGACGCACCGGACGTGCAGCTGACTTTGCGGCTCCCGATGCGAGCGTTTTGATTGGAAGGGCTGGGGAGAGGCTTGGATCCTCTCCCGGCTAATCAGCGGCCGAACCCCTTCAGGGTGAGGTGCAGGTTCGAGAACACATCGTTGCGGATCAGAGACCCGAGGCCGGAGACCTGCGCGTTGATGATGGTCAGCCCCTGAATGGTCTGATTGTTGAGCGTGTTCTGCACGACGGTGAGCACACCGGGCCCGAGATTCCTAAGGACCTCCGGCGTCACGACGTTGCCCGGACCATTCTGTATCACACTGGCCACGGTTACCGCACCCGGTGATAATGAGGCGCCCGCCGCGCTCGGTACGCTGGCCTGGGCGGGGCTCGTCGGTACCGTGGAGGCGGCGACCTGCGCTGCGCCCGCCCCGGCTGAGCCAGCGCCCGCCTGCTGCCCCGGGGTGCTCGGTGTGCTGCTCGGGTTGACGCTGCTCACTTGCGGTGGATTCGCCATTCCACTGACTCCACTGACCGGCTGGCCGCTTACCGGCTGCGGGCTGGCCCGCGCCGGGGCCACTTGGACGTTGATCGGTGGCACGTTGACCTTCACCGGGTCGACCGTCACCGCGATGGGGCCAGGTCCCTGAACGCTCACCGCCCCGGCCGAACCCTTTAACGGGAGGGACGTCAAGTCGGGAAAGGTGAGCGTCAGGGATTGCACGAGCTGGTCATTCACCCAGACCATGCGCTCCAGCCCGAACGAGATCTTGATGCCGCTGAGGTCGACGAAGCCACCGCGGTACTGATCGAGCAGGTCCCGGCTGAGCGGGTCCCAGACGACGAACACCGAAACCTGACGGGTCGGTCGAGCGTCTTGATCTGCATGAGCAGTTCGCGGCGCCACCGCCGTCAGACAGCCGAGAAGACAGCCAAGGAGGCAGATGGTGCGAAGCCGGTGCATCGCGGTTGTCATGTCAGAAATCGTTGGGGCCGGGCCGCAGGAATGTCAGCGCTGCCAGGTTGTCATGGGTCACGAACCTGCCGAGCGCCACGTGCGGCACGACGTGCCAATCGTCGGGCACGTTGAAGCGGGCGAGGTCCTGGTGGCTGTGGATCACGAAAGCGATGCGCCCGTCCCAGATCTGCTCGAAGTCCCGGCGCGGCATGACGCGGCCGCCCTTGGCCGAATCGCCCATCAGGACATGGCTGCCGGTTGCGCCCTTGATCACCACGAAGTGGTTGTAACCTCCGTCCTTGATCAGCGCGAGGAACGGCACGTTCTCCGCGAGCAGTTGATCGAACTGACCCGCGTCGATCTCGAAGCCGTCTGCGCTATAGCCATGCCCCTCGAGATAGAGCTTCATGTCCAGCAGAGAGAAGCCCTCCTTGAGGATCTTGGCCTGATCGCCGCGCGCGTACATCTCGGTAATGACTTCCCGCTCGGACACCGGCCGGCCGTAGTGGAAGGTGAGCAGCGTCGCGACCGCCGCGGCGCCGCAGCTATAGTCGAACTGTTGCGGGATCGTGGTCCGAAAGCGCATTTCCAAGAGCACCTGCTTCATGCTCTTCACTCCGACCACAAACCTGCCGCCAGCTACGTCGCTGGGCAGATCGAGCCCAGCAGCCTGAATACTCGCCGCGCCCGCCAGGCCGAACAGCCCGCCCAGCAGGCCGATAGCAATCGTCAATCCGCGCCTACGGCTGCAGTTGCACATTGACGATCGTTGCGTTCTGGATCAGGACGTTGTTCCCAGTGTTCTGAATGACCATGGGTACACCGGTGGCACCGGCGAACGATGCGCTGATCGTATTGCTTCCAGTTACGACGTTGGTCGCGGAGTTGTTCTCGACAGTTCCGCGCACGTCGTTGAGATTGGTGACGGTCTTGAACTCAGCGCCGCCGCGTTTGTCGGCCAAGGTCTTGGCCGGTACAGGCTTGCGGAGGACGCCCCGCGTCTCCTCAGCCAACGAAGGCGCGGTGGACAGGCTGATGCACGCGAAGAGCACCATGCCCGACGCTGCAAAGATAAGGTTGGGTGCGTTCCTTTTCACGGCCTGCCTCCAGGGTGATTAGGCCCGCGGGACGCGGTTGGCGTCCCGCGGGTTCCTGTGCACGCGGGACCTAGCCTTAGCGCACCTGGAGGTTGCTTTGGATGGTCACGCTCTGCTGCAGCATCGAGGAGAGCCCGCTGTTCTGGGCGTTCTTCAAGATGCCGGCCGTGGTGTTGAAGCTGTCGCCGATGGTGTTGGCCATGCTGAAACTCCCGGCGGTCACGGTGACATTGCCGCCGTTTCCACCCGTGCCGCCCTGGCCGCCGACCGCTCCGTTACCCTGGCCGCCCTGACCGCCGGTAGCGGTGTTGGTGCCGCCATCGCCGCCCGCGCCGCCGGCGTTGCCGCCACCGGAGCTACCGCCATCGCCACCGTTGCCTGCCGTAGCATTGCCATTACTGGCGTTGCCATTGCTGGCGTCGCCATTAGTGGCGCTGCCGCCGGCTCCGCCGTGCCCGGCGGTGTTGGTAGCGCTGCCACCGTTACCACCGGTGCTCGAGCCACCGGCCGCCGCACCGCCTGTGCTGCCAGCCGTCGCTCCGGTGCCGCCCGCTGCAGTATTGCCACCCGCGGTGCCACCTGTAGCGTTGGCCGTACCGCCAGTGGCGCTGGCTCCGCCGCCGTTACCCGCATTGGCCGTGGCCGTGCCGCCGTTGCCGCCGGCGCCGGCAGTACCGCCCGTCGCCGTGCCGCCAATGCCGCCGCCGCCACCCGTTGCCGTTGAGCCACCACCGTTGCCGCCATTGCCACCTTGGTTGGTGTCGCTGTTGGCATTGCCGCCGTCGCCCGCCTCGAGACCGTCACCGCCTATGCTGCCCGCGTTCAGGCTGCCGTGCCCACCGTCGGCGCTGCTGCCGGCTCGACCACCGCCACCACCGTCGCCGGCACCAGCTTTGCCACCGCTGCCGTCGTTGTAGGTCCTGCCGCCTCTGGCTCCGGCGTTGCCGCCGTCGGCCGTGGTAGAACCGCCATTAGCCTTGGCCCTGGCATCGCCACCATTCCCACTCCGGTTTCTGGCATCCCCGCCATCACCGCCCGCGGCCTTGGCGTCGCCTGCGCCACCGCTCTTCGTGCGAGCGTTGCCGCCATTGCCGCCGGTTGCGTTCCTGGCGTTGCCGCCGTCGCCGCCCCGGCCCGCCTCAGCGCTGCCATTGCTGGCGCTGCCGTTCTCGGCGCTGCCGTTGCTCGCGGTGCCACCGATCGCGCCGACCGCACCGTTTCCGCTGGTGGCTTCGCCGCCGGAGGCGCCGGTCCCATTAGAGGTCGCCGAGCCGCCCTCCCCGCCGATGCCTTTGCCGCCTTTGCCAGCCCTGCCGCCGTCGCCGCCGTTGGCCTTGTTGACGCCGCCGTCGTTGATGACGTTGCCGATACCCTGGATCGTGTTATCCGTAACGGCCCCGCTCAACTTGCTGGCGGCAACGACGTTGAACGACCCCCTCAGACCTTTGTACACATTCGTCAGGTCGTTGTTGCGGAAGTTGCCGTTGCCGTTAGCGTTGTTGGTGATGTTCTTGGTCTTGTTCTTAGTGATGTTCGTGGTCTTGGTCTTGTTGGTGGTCTTGGTCACCTCCGTCGTGCGTTGGCTGTTGTCGTTGCCGACCGTATCCAGGGTATTTGAGTTCTCAGCGGTCGAACCCTCGTTCGCCTGGGCGCCGCTGTTGCTCTTCTGCTTCGATATGGCGGTAGCCGTCTGGCTGATGTCTCCGCCTCCTGTGGTCCCGTTCGCCGGTTGCGTGACGCCGGTGTCTCCGCTGTTGGTGTTGGTGGGGTTTGCCCACAACCCAGCGGGAGCACTGAACGCCAACGCAATTGCGGTTGCTAGTAACGTTCTGTTCATATCAGTAGTCTCCGATTCGTGGTGTCGGCCACGGGGCGCTGTTGCCACGCAGCCCGATCAGCAAAGCGTTCCTCGCGCTCCACTCATTGCACCGTCAGATTGCTCTGGATGCTCATGCTCTGCTGGATCAGCGAGGACATTCCACTGTTCTGCGCGTTCACCACGATGCCCGCCGTGTTGTTGAAGCTGCCGGTGATCGTGTTCGACATGTCGAAGGTCCCGGCGCTTACCGTGATGGTGCCGCCGTTTCCGCCGGTCCCACCGACGCCGCCGATCGCTCCGTTGCCCTGGCCGCCTTGCCCGCCGGTGGCGGTGTTGTTGCCGCCATGGCCGCCGGCGCCGCCGGAATTGCCGCCGCCCGAGCTGCCGCCGTTGCCACCGTTGCCAGCGGTCGCACTGCCGTTGGTGGCGCTACCGTTGGTGGCGCTGCCATTGGTAGCGGTACCGCCGGTGCCGCCGTTCCCGCCGGTATTAGAGGCATTGCCGCCAGTGCCGCCAGCGCTGGTGCCGCCGGTGGAGTTGCCGCCGGTGCTGGTCGCGGCTGCGCCGCCTGCTGCGGTGGCGATATTGCCGCCCGCTGCACCACCCGTGGCGGTCGATGGGCCACCGTTCGCGTTCGCCGTGCCGCCGGCGCCTGCGGTCGCTGAGCCACCGCCGCCGGCCCCGCCGTTGCCGCCCGCACCGCCGTTCGATGCGCCACCCGCACCGCCGGTACCGCCATTGGCCGCCGACGAAGCCCCGCCCGCACCACCATTGCCGCCGGTATTGCCGCTGCTGCTGGCATCACCGCCGGTCCCGCCGGCGCCGCCCGTGCTATTGGCGTTCAGGTTGCCGGATCCGCCGTCGGCACTGCTCCAGCCCTTGCCGCCCTTGCCGCCGTCACCGCTCCAGGCTTTGCCGCCATCGCCATCATTGCTCGAGGTACCGCCTTTGCCCCTGGCGTCGCCGCCCACAGCGTAGGCCGAGCCACCGTTCGCCTTGGCCGTCCCGGCACCGGCATCGCCACTCTTGTTCTTGGCGCTGCCGCCGTCGCCACCCCAAGCCTTGGCGTCACCGCCGGCGCCGCTCTTGGTTCTCGCGTTGCCGCCGTCGCCGCCGGTTGCACGCCTGGCGTTGCCGCCGTCTCCGCCATTACCGGCCGCCGCGCCGCCGTTGCTGGCGCCGCCGTTGGTGGCGCTGCCGTTAGTGGCGTCGCCGCCTTCCGCACCTACTGCACCGTCTCCACTCGTGCCGATCGCGCCACTGGCGCCTTGGCCGTTCGCGGTGGCACTGCCGCCGTTCCCGCCGACACCCGTCCCGCCCTTGCCGCCTTTGCCGCCATCACCACCGTTGGCCTTGTTGATGCCGCCATTCTGGATGACGTTGCCGACGTTGCTGATGCTGTTGCCACTCACGCTTCCACTCAGCTTGCTGATCGCGGCCACGTTGAACGACTTCGAGATGTCTTTGTAGATGCCGTTCAGGGTGTTGTTGCGAAAGTCGCCGTTGTCGTTAGCGGTATTGGACTCCGTGGTGTTCTTGGTCTTGTTGATGGTCTTGCTGTCGTTCTTGGTGAACGATTTGTTTATCGTCTTGTTCCTGACACTGTTGTCGTTGTCGACGTTTGTCAGGCTGTTGGTGTTGGTGGCGGTCGAACCTTCGTTCGCTTGCGCGCCCTTGTTGCTTTTCTGAACAGAGTCCGCGGTCGCGTTCTGGGTGATCGACCCGCCCGCGCTGGAGTCCGTACCGGCGCCGGTATTGCCTTCGTTGGTGTTAGTCGGGTTCGCCCACAACGCGCCTGGCGCACCAAACGCCAACGCCACTGCGGTCGCGATTAGGGTTCTCTTCATGACGGTCCCTCCGGATGAATGAGGAAGACACGGCACCATGCCGCCCTCCCTGAAGAAACCCTCATCGCAACAGTCGGGCCAGTGCGACAGAAGTCGGTTACGTCTCTGATTGCACGACGTATTCTCTGTGCTCCATCGGCAGTCTGCGGCCCGTTCACTAGGGTTCTGCTTCATTTCTGAAACGCCCTGCAGAGAGGAGTCGGGACATGTCGTTTCAGGGATACGTCGATTCAAGCAGTTGGATCGAAGTGCGAGTGTTACTCGTGTGAAACATGTGGTGGCGGCGTCCGGTGGTTGGTGCCCGAGGGCCCGTCGCACGCTCCGCGGGCTGCATCTTGTCGTGAAGCACAATCTCCTGTATTCATTCATTCGATTGCAGAACACAGGGCAGCCTGGTCACCGGAGGAGGTCACAATGACGCATCGCACGCTGGGATCCTTCTTACGTATTGGTACGTTTATTGGTACGTTTTCAGTTCTGCTGATGTCCTGCGCAACCTCCAGCGAGCCCCCCGCGAGCACGGGGGCGTCGACCTCGCAGGCAGCGTTGGTCGAGGCGAGGGACCAACTCGTTGCCGACGTCCGCAAGTGCAGCGACCAGCACGGCTACGATCCCAAGCAGGTCAGCGGCATCGGCGAAAACCAGCTGGCCCCAGGCGAGCTGCAGTGGCGGCAGTGTGCCTATGATGCAGCGCGGCGCTACGTCGCTCAGAACCCGCAAATGCGTGGGCTGTACGAGCAGTTGATCGCCGAAGATATCCAGCTGACTTCCGCGCTACAGCAGGGGACCGTGACGCGGACCCAGCGCCGAGCCCGGGTTGAGG
>Ga0209706_10002303_pt1 | contig 10605 bp, 13 predicted proteins | sample PPLLaktember2015_6_FD_187263 | JGI IMG/M metagenome (GOLD analysis project Ga0209706, IMG submission 187263) | Freshwater sediment microbial communities from Prairie Pothole Lake near Jamestown, North Dakota, USA - PPLs Lake P8 Core (1) Depth... | ecosystem: Environmental > Aquatic > Freshwater...
AGCGCACGTCCACCATGAACCACAGGGGCCGCTCCGGGGTGCTTTTCGGGTCGTAATGATGGTTTTCCGGGTCCCAGGCGGTGTGGTCGGGATAGGCCGCGCGCGCGATCTCGATGATGCCATAGATCCCCGGCACCTCGCAGCTCGAATGGTAGAAAAACGCGAGGTCACCCTTTTTCATGGCGCGCATGAAATTGCGCGCCTGGTAATTGCGCACGCCGTCCCAGTGCTCGGTTTTTTTCGGGCGCGATTTCAGGTCGCTGATGCTGAACGCGTCCGGTTCGGATTTCATCAGCCAGTAGTTCATGGCATCGGCTCAGGCGTCGGCCGGTTCGTATTGCGGGATGCTTTCCTTCTCGGCGTGCGCGGCGGCGATCCATTCCTGCAAAGCCGGCAGTGCGAGCAGCGCGCGCAGGTATTCCCCGGCGGCACCGTCCACGGGCACTTCATAGGTCTGGAAGCGCAGCGCCACCGGCGCGTACATGGCGTCGGCGATGCTGAAACGCCCGAACAGGAATGGCCCGCCGGCCGCGTAACGGCGGCGGCAGTCGTTCCACATGGCCGTGATGCGCCCGATGTCCGCGGCGACTTCCGGCGTGCGGCCGCGGCCTGACAGGCGCCGGCGGATGTTCATGAACATGTTCTGGCGCAACGCCTGAAAGCCCGAGTGCATCTCGGCGCTCACCGAACGTGCCTCGGCGCGCGCGGCGACGTCCGCCGGCCACAGCTGTTTTTCAGGGAATTGCTCGGCCAGGTACTCGCAGATCGCGAGCGAATCCCAGACCTTGATTGATCCGTGCTCGAGTATCGGCACCTTGCCGGAGAGTGAGTGTTTCAGGATCCGTTCACGCCAGTCGCCGACGTACAACGGGATACAGACTTCGGCGAACGGGATACCGGCCTGCTTCAGCAGCAGCCAGGGCCGCAGCGACCAGGAGGAGTAATTCTTGTTGCCGATGACGAGGGTGAGATCCATGTCGACTAGCGTCCCGGGAAACCAGAAGTTATCGTAAAAAAATATTTAAACCACAGATAAACACAGATGAACGCAGATAAATGAGCTGTTTTTATCCGTGTTAATGCTCGCGCCGTCCCTGGCGCTCGCCCTCGCTTACGCTTGGGCCAGCGTCGCTGCGCTCCGCTGTCCAATTCTTGCTCCCGGCAAAATTGTCCGTGTTCATCTGTGGTTCCAAATTCTTAAACCAGGTGCTTGCTTTGTCTTGTCTCGGTGTGGATTTTAAGCGACCTTGACCGCGGCCTGGGCGACGGCCTCGGATACCCGCAGGCGCGTGATGTTGCGGCACAGGCCGGTGCCTTCGTCGAGGTCGAGCAGCACGCCGCAGAGGGTGCCGAGGCCTTCCGCCACCTCGAAGCGCTCCGGCAGCTTGTGCACGAAACGCTTGAGCGATTTCTGCGTGTCCATGCCGATCACGGAGTCGTAGCAGCCGGTCATGCCGACGTCGGTGATGTAGCCGGTGCCCTTCGGCAACACGCGCTCGTCGGCGGTCGGTACGTGCGTGTGCGTGCCCACCACCGCGCTCACGCGCCCGTCGAGATACCAGCCCATGGCCATTTTCTCGCTGGTTACTTCCGCGTGCAGGTCGACCAGCACCATCTTCACCTCGTCCGGCTTCGCCGCCAGCGCCCGGTCGGCGGCCGCGAACGGGCAGGCCAGGTGCGGGTGCATGAAGACGTTGCCCATGAGGTTCAGGATGCCGACCTTGTGTCCGGCGGCTGTCGTGGCCACGTGCCAGCCGGTGCCGGGCGTGCCGTCGGGATAATTGTGCGGACGCAGCAGGCGCGGTTCGGTGGTGATGTATTCGAGCGCCTCTTTCTTGTCCCAGGCGTGGTTGCCGTTGGACAGCACGTCCACGCCCGCGGCGAACAGTTCGTTGGCGGTCTTGCGGGTGATGCCGGCGCCGTCGGCGATGTTCTCGGCATTGGCCACGACCAGGTCGAGCCTGAGGCGATTTCGCAGCGTGGGAAGTTGATCTGAAATTGCGCGCCGTCCGGGTTGGCCGACGACGTCACCGATAAAGAGCAGATTCATGAGACTTACCTTTAAATCAATGTCTGTTAGTAAAGATAGACCGCCTGGTCCGTGATCACGCCTTGCAGCGGGATGTCCCAGGGATCGGCTGCAAGGCCGTTGATGCGCTGGAAATCATACGCGATTCCGAGCAGATGTGGCTTGCGCCAGTGGTTCCGGTGACGCAGGAATTCCAGGCTGCGGTCGTAAAAGCCGCCGCCCATGCCCAGCCGGTTGCCCTTGTCGTCGAAGCCGACCAGGGGCAGGAGGATCAGGTCGAGTTCCTGTGCGCGCACCAGATCGCGCGACCTCACCACCGGTTCGGGGATGCCGAAGCGGTTGGGAGTCATCTTCGTTTTGGACCCGGCCTCGGCGAACCACAGGCGGTCGTGCGACAGGCGCGACAGCACCGGCAGGTAAAGGATCTTGCGCAGGCGGCGGATGAGCTCGATGACGGGCGCCGAGTCGATCTCGCCGTCGTTCGGCAGATAGCAGGCGATGCGGCGGCTGGTGAGAAACAGGCGCGTGCCGGTCAGGTTCACCGCGAGACGGCGGGCGGCCTGGCGCTGCTCATCGGCGGACAGGGCGCGGCGGCGGGCGCGCAGGTTCTGGCGCAGGTCGGATTTGTCTGTGGGCACGGAGATATTCAATGCGGAAAAATCAAGACGCCCTCCGCAGATGCCGTGTTGCCCCGTAGCCTTGAACCGTGAGGTCCAAGTTGGGTGCCTCAGAGATGCTTCAGGCTTCCCGCTACGAGGCGGGCTTGCACAACGGCATCTACAATCCGGCTCCCGTTAAAAGCACTTATAGGTTCAGAGGATAACTGGAGCAATCACGCGCACCGCAGGGGGCGCACTCCAACTATATACCTATTGGCGGGTTTGTGCATCCCAGCGCAGGGCGGCGTCGATCTTGGTCTGGAGGAATTTGATTTTCTGCACGGTATCGACGGCCATGCCGCCACGCTGGCGCAGGTCGAGGAGTTCGTGCGCGATGTTGAGCGCCGCCATGACGGCGGTGCGCTCGGTGCCGATGACCTTGCCGGTGGACTGGATCTCGCGCATTTTCTTGTCGAGATAGCCGGCGGCGGCGACCAGCGCCGCGCGTTCGTCCTCGGGGCAGGCCACCATAAAATCCTTGCCGAGGATGGTGACGGTCACGCCGTCGCGGTTTTCCTTCACGTCAGCTGCGCTCCAGCGCCTTGAGGCGGTCGATCATGGTTTCGATGCGCGCACGGGCGTGGCGGGTTTTCTCCATCAGGCGCGCGTGCTGCTCGCTGAGACTGTCCTGATCCGACTTGAGTGCCTGGTTCTCGTTTTTCAGGCGCCGGCAGGTCTCGATGAGTTCGTCGATGCGGCTCTCGAGAATCTTGAGGTCCGTGCTGTCCAGACGGGAATCATCGCTTGCCATTAATGTCGCCCTACTCCGTTCGTCTGGACATAATCATATGCCCACTATATGGCCGTCGGCGGTACGGGTCAACGCTTCCGGTCGCCGACGGAGGGGTGTAAACTTTTTATCCCCTCACCGCCGACCACTGTGCGCGTCCCGACCCCGCCGTGGAAAACATACCCAACTTTCCCGCCTATGACGAAGCCGTGCGTTTGCTGCACGAGGCCGGCGTGCCGACCGGCGCGGCCGAGGCGCACGGCATCATCACCGGCGTGTTGTGTGCGCCCGAGGGCGCGAAGGTGCCTTGGCAGGATCTGGTGCTGGGTCGTGGCGCGGGACAGCCGCCGGCCGCGCTGGCGCAGCTGCTCGCGGCGCTGCACCGCGCGACCCATGCCCATCTGAGCGGGATGGAGTGCGATTTTGCTCCGCTCCTGCCCGGCGACGAACACAGCCTGGCCGAGCAGATCGAGGGGCTGTCCGACTGGTGCCGCGGTTACCTGCTGGGATTGCACGCCGGGGGCGTGAAGGAGGGGCAGGCCCTGGCCGGCGACGCCGGCGAGATCGTCCGCGACATTACGCGCATTTCCGAGGCCGAGCTGGACGCCTCGGGGGCCGGCGAGGAGGAGGCGCGGGCACTGGTGGAAATCGTGGAATACCTGCGGGTGGGGGTGCAGCTGGTGTTCGAGGAATTGCAGCCGCCGGCTGCTAAGCATTAGGAAGGCCTGATTTATTGTTTCCTGGCCACAGAGAGCACAGAGGACACAGAGGAAAAAAATCCAGAATAAGGCAGGGACAACTCTGTGATCTCTGTGTGCTCTGTGGCAAAAATCTTATTTCAGGGATTGTTCAGCCGCGCCTCGATCTGCTTCAGGGTTTCGCGGAAGGTTTTACGCTGCGGTCCGCCGAGTTCCACCGCGCGCTGTGCTGCGGCCTGCGCCTCCGGTAGGCGGTTTTGATCCGCGAGCACCTGTGCCAGATTGTTGAACGCCACGCCGGCGTCCGGATGTTCCTGCGTCGCCCGCCGGAACGCCTCCTCCGCGCCGCGCAGGTCGCCCTGTGCATAGCGGCTGTTACCCAGGCCCATGCGCGCCGCGAGACTCTTCGGCCAGCGCGTGAGCGCCGTGGCGTAGGCCTGCGCCGTATCCGGCCAGCGCGCCAGGCGTTCGAGCGGCGCGACCGCCTGCACATAGGGAATTTCCTCGGCGGTGAACGGGAGGCGGTCGGGCGGCAGGATTACCAGGGCCCAGTAATCCGAGCGGCGCCAGGTGCGCTCGAAGACCTTGAACGGTGTTTCGTGACGCTCAATCGGTCCGGAGCGCAATATCACGCGGTCGCGCTTCAGGTCGAACCCCACCACCACGGCATAATGCCACTTCGGGTACCACGGCAGACTCAGGTTTTGCAGGATCAGTACCGGGTTGCCGGAAGATACCTCGGCCAGCAGCGATTCCAGCTGTGGCTGCAGCACGTACGGGATGCGCCCGTGACGCCGCGCGGCGCCGATCAGCTCCAGCTGCAGGCTGCCATGGCGTTCGGGCAGGTAGACCTGCGACGTTAGTTCGGCGGGGCTAACGCTCACGCCGCTCCAGTTGAGCACGGTCGCCAGCGCCGCCGGTCCGCACTGGTATTCCTCCTGCGGGAAAAACGGAACCGCGGTCAACTCGACCGGTTCCGGCAGCGCCTCGGCGGTCGCGAGTATCCGGTCCGTGTGCAGCGAGGCGCAGCCGGTCATCATCAGGATCGCAAAAAAGGCGAAGCCGCCCAGAACATGCCGGGCGGCTTCGATGGTGCGCAACGGCGGTTTCAAGCGTGCTTAACGCTGCGGATGCTTCACGAACGGGAAGATGTTGGTGAATCCCATGATGTCGGTGAACAGCAGCACCAGGAAGATGAGCACCAGCAAGCCAAGGGCGTCACCACCGGCCGGCAGCTGATCCATGTTGGCGGCCAGGGTCTGCACTTCCTCGTCCGTCAGGCTTTCGAGGCGCGCTTGCACCTGTGCCGGATCGACACCGCGGGCCAGCAGTTGGGCCTTCACGTCGTCGCGGTTGAGCGTGTTCAGCACGCGCTCGCGGTCCTGTTGCGCCTGGGCGGCGCTGACCACCGCTTCGGTGCCGACCAGCGCGGCGTTGGCGGCGGGCAGGTGCAGGCTGAGCGCCAGGATGCCGAGGACGACCAGATGGGCGACGGGTTGGGTGAGACGGCGTAGTTGTTCCATTATTGAGTCTCCTGGGTCGTGTTGTGAGAGATGGTTAACATAATTCCATTCCGACCGCATTTGGACAGGGTTGTCGCCTGCCTGATCCCAGGCGGGTGACCGGTTATCGGGCACCCTGTTCCGGGTGGCGGGGATTATAACAAGCCGCCCGGTTACCACCACCAGCCAACGCCGCGCCCCCGATTTTGGCATAATGCCGCCATGGACATGAAAATTTTCCAGAAGCGGCGCGAGACGCTGATGAGCCACATGGGCGGCGGCGTGGCCATCCTGCCGACGGCGCCGGTGCGCGTGCGCAACCGCGACGTGCATTACCCGTATCGCGCCGACAGCGATTTTTATTATCTCACCCACTTTCCCGAACCCGAGGCGGTCATGGTGCTGGTGCCGGGGCGCGAACACGGCGAGTACATCCTGTTCTGCCGCGAGCGCAATCCGGAAAAGGAAATCTGGGAAGGCCGGCGCGCCGGTCTCGAGGGCGCGCGCGAGATCTACGGCGCCGACGACGCCTTTCCCATCGACGATATAGATGAAATTCTGCCCGGCCTGCTGGAAAACCGCGACAAGGTGTTCTACAGCATGGGGCGCGATCCGGATTTCGACGCGCACCTGATGAACTGGGTCAACGAGGTGCGCGCCAAGAGCCGCAACGGCGTGCACGCGCCCGGCGAGTTCGTCACGCTCGATCACATCCTGCACGAGATGCGCCTGTTCAAGGGGCCGGAGGAGATCCGGCTGATGAAGCGCGCCGCGAAAATTTCGGCCAACGCGCACCGGCGCGCGATGCAGACGTGCAAGCCCGGGATGATGGAATACGAGATCGAGGCCGAGCTGCTGTACGAGTTCAAGAAAGGCGGCAGCCCGTTCCCGGCCTACCCGCCGATCGTCGGCGGCGGCGCCAATGGCTGCATCCTGCATTACACCGAAAACAACGCCGAGCTGAAGACCGGCGATCTGCTGCTGATCGACGCCGGCGCCGAGATCGACGGCTATGCTGCCGACGTCACGCGCACCTTCCCCGTGAGCGGCCGCTATGGCGGCGAGCAGCGCGCGATCTACGAACTGGTGCTGGCGGCGCAGCAGGCGGCGATCGAGCAGGTCCGGCCGGGCAAGCACTGGAACGACCCGCACGAGAACGCGGTGCGGGTGCTGACCCAGGGGCTCAGGGACCTGGGGCTGCTGAACGGCGCGGTGGACGGGCATATCGAGAACGGCGACTACAAGCGCTTCTACATGCACCGCACCGGCCACTGGCTTGGCATGGACGTGCACGACGTCGGCGACTACAAGCTGGACGACACCTGGCGCCTGCTCGAACCCGGCATGGTGCTCACCGTCGAGCCCGGCCTGTACATCGCCGCGGCCCAGGACATCCCGGAAGGTTTCCGCAACATCGGCGTGCGCATCGAGGACGACGTGCTGGTCACGCGCGACGGCAACGAAGTGCTGTCGCGCGACGCGCCGAAGGCGGTCGACGAGATCGAAGCACTGATGCGGGAAAAATAGTACAGGGTTTAGTGTTGCGGGTTTAGAGTTCGAAATCCCGACCCGCAACTCTATACTCTAAACTTTGAACTCTAAACCATGGTTTACGACATTCTCATCATCGGCGGCGGGCTGGTCGGCGCGAGCCTGGCCTGTGCCTTGCGTGCCAGTCCCCTGCGCATCGGCGTGATCGAGGCGGTGCCGCTCGCGGCCTCCGCCCAGCCGAGCTATGACGATCGCACCCTGGCGCTGGCCTGGGGCTCGAAAAAGGTATTCGAAGGCATGGGCGTCTGGAACGAAGCCGCGCCGGAGGCCACGCCCATCGAGCGCATCCACATTTCCGACCGCGGCCATTTCGGCGTGACCCGATTGTCCGCCACCGAGGCCGGGCTGCCGGCGCTGGGTTATGTCGTGGCCAACCGCGCGCTAGGAGTCGTCCTGCTGAAGACCATGCAGGCCTCAAAAAACATCGACTGGCTGTGCCCGGCGGAAATGCAGGAAATCAGGCTCGATCCGGCAGCCGCGTCGGTAACCGTGCGTCACGGCAACGCCAGCAAGACGCTCACGGCGCGTCTGGTCATCGCTGCCGACGGCGCGCATTCCGCAGTGCGCGCGGCCCTGGGGATAGAGGCCGAGCGCACCGAATACTGCCAGAGCGCGGTCGTGACCACGGTCACGGCGAGCGAGCCCCACGGCAACACGGCTTACGAGCGCTTCACCGATACCGGCCCGCTGGCCCTGCTGCCCCTGCGTAAAAATGAATGTGCGGTGGTGTGGAGCGCGAAAGAAGCCGAGGTGTCGACCATTCTCGGCTGGAGCGACGTGGAATTTCTGAATCACTTGCAGGACCGCTTTGGTGACCGGCTCGGGACTTTCACGCGTCTCGGCAAGCGCGCCGCCTATCCGCTGGCGCTCACGCGCGTGACAGAACATGTGCGCGAGCGCCTCGCGCTTATCGGCAACGCCGCGCACACGGTGCATCCGGTAGCCGGGCAGGGCTTCAATCTCGGCCTGCGCGACGTGGCATCCATCGCGGAAATCCTGACGGACGCGGTGCGTGCCGGCGAAGACATCGGCAGTCTCGCGGTGCTGCGCCGCTATGCCGGCTGGCGCCAGCGCGACAACCAGGTCACGGCCGGTTTCACCAACGGGCTGATCCGGGTTTTTTCCAACAACGCCTTCCCGCTCACGTTCCTGCGTAATGCCGGGCTGCTGGCGGTGGACCTGATGCCGGGCGTCAAGCGCGGTTTCGTGCGCGTCACCAGCGGATTGTCCGGGCGACTGCCGCGCCTCGCGCGCGGATTGCCTTTATAAGACTTCAGCCACAGAGATCACAGAGGGCATAGAGCTAAAAAACAGTGAAATTGAACTATCTCTGTGTTCTCTGTGCGCTCTGTGGCAAATTATTCATATGAAATCGTCTTATGACATCGTGATCGTCGGCGGCGGCATGGTCGGCGCCGCGCTCGCCTGCGCACTGGGAAATTCGGCGTTCAAGGTCGTTCTGCTGGATCGCGCGCCCGCTGTGCATCCGCCGGAAAAAGGCTACGACCAGCGCGTCAGCGCCCTCACGCTGGCCTCACGCGCCCTGTTCGAAAATCTCGGTGCCTGGGAGGGCATGGCCCGGCGGCGCGTTTCGCCGGTGCGGGAGATGCGGGTGTCGAGCAGCGCGGGCAGTGGCGCGATTCATTTCAACGCCGCCGAGATCGGCGAGCCGGCGCTGACGTATATCGTCGAGAACAGCGTGATCCAGACGGCGCTGATCGAACGCCTGCACCAGTTCACCAACGTCCATCATCTGTGCCCGGTCGAGATCGTCGACATCACGCTGGCGGACAACGGCGCCGTGGTGACACTGAAAGACGGCCGCAGCCTGCAGGCGAAACTGCTGGTGGGCGCCGACGGGGCCGATTCCGAGGTGCGCCACGCGGCCGGCATCGAAACCCAGGCGCTCAACCTGCACCAGAAGGGCATCGTGGCCACGGTCACCACCGAAAAGCCGCACGAGGCGACGGCGCGCCAGGTGTTCCTGACCACCGGCCCGTTGGCCTTCCTGCCGCTCGATGAGCCGCATACCTGTTCCATCGTGTGGTCGGCCGACACGATGCGCGCCGATCAGTTGCTGGCGCTCGACGACGCGGCCTTTATCGCCGAATTGCAGCAGGCTTTCAGTGATGCTTTGGGAAAAATCCGGACGCTGGGACCGCGCGCGGGATTCCCGCTGGCGCTGTCGCACGCCAAGGCCTACACCGCGCCGCACCTGGCCCTGGTCGGTGACGCGGCGCACACGGTGCATCCGCTCGCCGGGCAGGGCGTGAATCTCGGCTTTCTCGACGCCGCCACGCTGGCCGAAGTGCTGCTGGACGCGGCCGCGAAGCAGAAGGACATCAGCGCCCATGCCGTGCTGAGGCGCTACGAGCGCTGGCGCAAGGGCGACAACCTTGCCATGGTTTCCATCACCGGCGGGTTCAAATATCTGTTTGGCAATGAGCTGCCGGTGGTCAGCCAGCTGCGGAACTGGGGGCTGGACCTCACCAATGCCGCGACGCCGATCAAAAATTTGATTATGAGAAGGGCTTCGGGATTGGAAGGGGATTTGCCGAAGCTCGCAAGGCGAGTTTTGCATTAAGTTTGGGGCGTGCGCTGCGCGCGCGAGCTGTTGTCACCCAGAAGAAAACCACTAAGTCGTCATTCCCGCGGAAGCGGGAATCCAGGTCTTGAATGGTTCGCGCGCTTTGCGCGCGACTCAAAACCTAATTGCGGTTCTCGCACCGCGGGCGAGGTACTTTTCTTTGCTCGCGCAAAGAAAAGTAACCTGCCGTGGGTTAGCCACCCACAAGTATGCGTCGCCGAAGGCGACACAAGTCCTAGTGCAGGAGAGATCTTCCCATAATTATGCTTTTAATCCCGCCGCAGTCGGAACAATAATAGCGAAATGAAAGACTACAAATACCTCGCTTCCCGTGATAATGAACAACCCCAGGGAAAATCCCCGGAGAAGGAGACCATGAACTACATTGCCCGTCCCGCGTGGCTGAACCAGTGGTGGCAGATCGGCATCATGATCCTGATGCCGGTTGTGTTCGTTCTGGCCCTGCTCAAGGGCAATCAGTATTTCTCGCCCGAGAACCTGCGGGTGGTGCAGGTGGTGATCGTGGCGGTGTTCGTTTATCTCATCGCGGTGGTGGTTTACCGGCGTTATTCCTGGGCCTACAAGATCGACAACGAGACCATCGAGAGCCGCGAGGGGTTGATTGCGCGCAAGGTGAAGTCCATCCGCATCCAGGACCTGCGCAACATCAACGTGAACCAGTCGCTGATAGAACGGATCGTGGGCGTAGGGGACGTGGAGTTCTCCAGCGCCGGCGGCAGCGGCATCGAGGTGGTGTTTCGCGGCGTGGACAAGCCGCTGGAGGTCAAGGTCATGGCGCAGCGCCTGCAAGGCAAAAGTACGGGAGACTGATTCTCAGTGACTCGCGAC
>Ga0209706_10002306_pt1 | contig 10598 bp, 8 predicted proteins | sample PPLLaktember2015_6_FD_187263 | JGI IMG/M metagenome (GOLD analysis project Ga0209706, IMG submission 187263) | Freshwater sediment microbial communities from Prairie Pothole Lake near Jamestown, North Dakota, USA - PPLs Lake P8 Core (1) Depth... | ecosystem: Environmental > Aquatic > Freshwater...
GGCGGATCGGTCGGCCGCACGAAAGCGCGCCCCGCCGCAATCGACTCGGTGAAGGAGATCAGCGCGATGCCGGCCGCCGCCGGCCACATCGCCTCGAACAGGAAAGGCTGAGGCAACTGGGGCACCGGAAAGCCGCCCTGGATTGAACCCACCACGCTCACGCCTGCCGCTTCCAGTCCGACGATGGCCGAGGCGGCGATGCCCACGGCCACGGCGAGCAGCGGCGCCGGCGATTTGGGCATGAAGCGCTTGGCGAAGAAGATGACCGCAAGGGTTCCCAATGCAACGGTGAGGGTGGGCCAGGAGAGTTCCGGAAGGTGCCCGACGATCGAGCCCACGTCGCGGAAAAAGCCCTCCTTGTGGAAATGGATGCCGAGCAGCTTGGGCAACTGGTCGACGACGATGACGAAGCCCACCCCGGCCTTGAACCCGGTCAACACCGGCTCCGAGATGAAATTGGCGAGGAAACCCATGCGCAGGACGCGCGCGGCGATGAGCATCAGGCCGACCAGGATGGAAAGCGTCGCTGCCGCGGTCAGCGGATCGAGTCCCGGGTTGTTGCGCAGCGCTTCGCCGATGGCGGTCGCGCACAGGATCGCGATCGGCGTGGTGGTGCTGACGGAGAGCAGGCGCGACGAGCCGAGTGCAGCGTAGACGGCCATCGGCACCAGCGCCGCGAACAGGCCGGCCTGCACCGGCAGTTGTGCGATGGTCGCGTAGGCGAGCGCCTTAGGCACGACCACGGCCGAGGTCGTCAAGCCGGGGATCAGGTCGGCGATAAAGGTCTTGAGCTGCCGGTCCTGGCGGTGATCTGTCGCATCCATGCTGTGCTCCCTTTCAGTCGTTCTTGTCGTTCTTCGCTGTCGGCATCCTGCACGCTCGGGCTGCCAGCCGCCGCCCTATCGCAGCTTCATCTCCATCGCCATGTCTGCCTCGGCATCGGTAATTCGCGACAACGCTAACTTACACCCCGCCGGGCCGCAAACAATTAGACTTTGGTCCCGGCGCCAAAACAACCCTGGTCCATTGAGCTAGCATGAGAATGTCATTGCATTTGCCGCTGTCCTGGTGTCCGACTTGACCGCGGAGTGTGTATTGAATTCTGTCACGCGATCAGACCCAATCCCATGAGCGGCTCCGACACCCCCCCAACCAACACCGAACCCGGCCGCGTCCCCCGTCCTGCACGAGGCGCCGACCAGGCCGGCTGGATACGCTGGATGCCGGGCCTGCAAACACTGCGCAGCTACGAGGCAGCCTGGCTGCGCCACGACATCGTCGCCGGGTTGGTGCTGACGACGATGCTGGTGCCAGTCGGCATCGCCTACGCGGTGGCGTCGGGGGTGCCGGGCATCTATGGCCTGTACGCGACCATCATCCCGCTGCTGGCCTATGCGCTGTTCGGCCCCAGCCGCATCCTGGTGCTGGGACCCGACTCCTCCCTGGCGGCGGTCATCCTCGCCGTGGTGGTGCAGCAGTCCGGCGGCGACCCGATGCGCGCCATCGCCCTTGCCAGCATGATGGCAATCGTATCGGGGGCGGTATGCATCCTGGCCGGGCTGGCGCGTCTGGGCTTCATCACCGAACTGCTGTCCAAGCCGATCCGCTACGGCTACATGAACGGCATCGCGCTCGCCGTGCTGATCAGCCAGCTGCCCAAGCTGTTCGGCTTCTCGATCGAGAACGCCGGCCCCGTCAGGGACCTCTGGTCCATCGCCACCTCGCTGCTGGACGGCAAGGCCAACTGGGCGGCGTTCGGGGTTGGCGCCGGCACCCTGGCGGTGATCCTGCTGCTCAAGGGCAACAAGCGCTTTCCGGGCATCCTGATCGCGGTGATCGCAGCGACCGTCGTGGTCGGCATGCTCGACCTCGGCGAGCGCTCGAACATATCGGTGCTCGGCTCCCTGCCGCAGGGCCTGCCCGCGTTCGCCATCCCATGGATCACCTATGCCGATATCGGGCCCGTCGTGATCGGCGGACTCGCCGTCGCCCTGGTCTCGTTCGCCGACACCAGCGTGCTGTCGCGCGTCTACGCGGCGCGCACCCGTACCCATGTCGATCCCAATCAGGAGATGGTGGGCCTCGGTGCTGCCAACCTCGCAGCCGGATTCTTTCAGGGCTTTGCCATCAGCAGCAGTTCTTCACGCACCCCGGTGGCCGAGTCGGCGGGCTCGAAAACCCAGCTGACCGGCGTAGTGGGCGCGCTCGCGGTCGCGCTGCTACTGGTGGTGGCGCCGGACCTGCTGCAGAACCTCCCCACCAGCGCACTCGCCGCAGTCGTCATCGCGGCGGCCATCGGCCTGTTCGAATTCGCCGACCTCCAGCGTATCTGGCGCATCCAGCGCTGGGAATTCTGGCTGTCGATCGTCTGCACCGTCGGCGTCGTGGTGCTGGGTGCGATTCCCGGCATCGGCCTGGCGATCCTGATCGCCGTGATCGAGTTCCTGTGGGACGCCTGGCGTCCGCACTCCGCCGTTCTCGGTCGCGCCGAAGGCGTCAAGGGTTATCACGACATCAAGCGTTATCCGGACGCCCGCCAGATTCCCGGTCTGGTCCTGTTCCGCTGGGACGCGCCCCTGTTCTTCGCCAATGCCGAACTGTTCCGTGACCGCGTGCTGGACGCAGTCAATGATTCACCCACCCCGGTGCGCTGGCTGGTCGTGGCGGCGGAACCTGTTACCAGCGTCGACGTCACCGCCGCCGACATGCTGGCCGAACTGGACGAAACCCTGCATGCCTCCGGCATCGAACTGTGCTTTGCCGAGATGAAGGATCCGGTCAAGGACAAGCTGAAGCGATTCGGGCTGTTTGCGCGTCTGGGCGAGGAAACCTTTTTCCCGACCGTGGGTTCGGCTGTCAGCGGCTATCTCGATTCCCACGAGGTGGAATGGGAAGACTGGGAAGACCGCAGGCCCTGAAGTGGGGTCTCGTTGGAATAGACCCTCCTGTTTCTTAGGCCCGCTCACCCGACGGGAAGTCAGGCAAGAGTTTCGGCTGCCGCATTGCCTGCCGGGATGCCGTAAGACAGCCGCCGCTGCCGCGCTGAGCGCGGCAGCGTGGCCGGCACGAAGAAAAAGGCGAGGGCCACGGGGACAGGAAGCAGCAGCCAGTTCATCTTGAAAATTTTCTAGAACAATATGCCAAACAGCTGTTTGACCAGATCTTCCAGCGGCATGATGGTCAGCGCCAGCGGCACGACCGGCAAGAGTACCGCGGCCGCGAGTCGAAAGACCGCATCCCTGGTGACAGGCGCCATGTGCATGGTGCGCACCACCTCGAAGCTGTTGTTCAGGTCGGCAAGCGACTGGACATCGCCGCTGCCCACCAGGGGCTCGTCGGCAGGTGCGCCACCGCGCAGCCATTTGGTATCGAACTCGCGCACGTAGCGCTCCGCCAGCTTGCCGTATTCGCGAAGACCCAGCCGCTTGACCTGGGCGAGCCGAGGCGCGAACACCAGCAACGGGCCAAACACCAGGCACAGCACATAGACAACCAGCAGGCCGATTTCGATCTTGTAATCGAGCAATGAGGCACCAAGGAAGAAGATGCGGTTGGCAAGCTGGCCGGCGAGCATAGCGCCGTGCGCCACGGCGAGCACGGTGAACGCATAGACCGTCCCGGCAAGGAACCCGAGACCGCCGAGGCGATCCGGGTGCGTGGGAACCAGACGCAGCTCGATGCGTGATACCTGCCAGAGAAACCGCGCCCAGATGACTATTCGGAAATACCAGCGAATCAACAGGAATTGGAAGATCGGCAGACTCACGTAGCCATACCACATCCCGGCGAGCGAAAGATCCGAGCCCCCACTGGACGGGGTTGCGTACCAGGTGGACGCGTCGAGCGCCGTGAATTGGCGCCAGATGATCAGGACGCCGACTCCATAAACGACGGCGATCAGCAGTATCTCGACGAGCACCGAGTTACGCAGACGAAACGCCGACCTGATGGCCGCGTCGAATCGGTCCATGGCGTCCTCGGGAATCAAATTCCGGTCGAGGAAGGTCTGCACGATGGGACGCATCCGCTGATGCACCACGAGTTCGGCAATGACCAACAGGGGAAGCGCCACCAGGAATCTGATGTGCACTTCCACGTCCAGCAGAAAGGGTACTGCCGCGCTGCCGCCCAAGGCCCGCCCCTCCAGGGCGGAGAGCAGCAGGAGCGGCAACCAGGCCAGGAACGCGATCGCGATGATGCGCCGGCGCACCAGCATCATCGCGTCGTCGGAGAGGCGCGCCCGCCGCAGGAGTTGGAACAGCGGACCGCCAAGGACGAGCGAAAAATCCTCCGCATCCTGCAACACCCGGACGCTGGATGGGGAAGTGGGTGACTTCATACACCTTCCAATACTTTGACAGCCATTAATGTTCCTGCCAATTTTGGGCATTGACCCGACCCTTGAGCCTTATGAAGCCGGACCGAATTTCGGACTTCGCCCGGCCCTTGCAAGATGGATCAACCGGCCTGCCCTTGCTCCCCGAGTCTGGCGCTGAAGAACTCCAGCGAGGTCTTGGTTTTCGCGGACTGGTCAGCACCGAGCTCGATGCCCTTGCTGGTGAGGTAGGCCTTGAAATCGGCGGCGACCTGGAAGGCTTCTTTCGGCAGGCACTTGGTGGAAACTTCCATGACGCGCGAACCATCGGGATAGAGCCACATTTCGATGACGATGGCGCGATCGAAGTCCCTCGCCTTCGGCTGGTGCCTGGCCTTGAGCAGGAAGGTGGGGCCGAGGATGACCAGCTTATCCATCGTGAGCCCCGCCGGCGCGTGCGCGTCATAGAAGGCGCGCTGCTCCTTGGAGAACAGCTTGCGCAGCGACATCGCCCCCGTGGTCACGTCGAGCACCTCCTGGCCGCTGCACACGCCCTTGAATGAAGCCGAGCATACATATCCGCCCGGCATCGCATCCACCTCGATCTTGAAAGCCGCCGAGCGGCGAAGGTCCGGGTCGATGGCGGACGGATCCACGGGGCGCAACTTGATGACCGTATCCGCGTCGCCACCCTGGATACGCCGGGCCCGGACGACCACGCCGGCCTTGTTCAAAGCCAGGTCGGGCGTATCGAAGAAGAAGGCCTCCCGTGGCTGCGCCTCGACCGGGTCGAGTCCGATGCTCTTGATCGTCGCGCGCTGGCCGCTGAGGGGAACCGACAACTTCAGTTCAACGCTGGTCGCCCCTTTCATGAGCTTGAAGATTTCGGCGATTTCCTGACTCGTAAAGGGTTTCGCCAGTGCGGGTCGAGCGCGCTTCGCCGCCCTCCGAGGCGTCAGCGCCTTCTTCGGCGTCGCTGCGGGCTTCGCTGTCTTGACGGGCTTTGCACTCGTTGCAGGTTTTGCGGTTCTTGTGGCTGTCTTGGTAACCATGATCTAGGTCTCTTTCTCTGCAAAAAACAAAAAATTCATCTTGTTCGACGGGGCCATTTTCAACAGGCGCCATGCCCTTCAGTCTTCGAAACGCTCGGCCAGCACGCCGTGACGCAGGCCGCGGTCGCTCACGGTAAAGCTATCCTTGCCCAGTTTCTCCATTACCGTGCGGACGATGCAGGCGCCGGCGAGGATGACTTCCGCCCGCTTCGGCTGCAGGCCGACGATGGTGCGGCGGGCGTCGGCGTCCAGCGATCGGTAAAGCTCGATCTGGCGGTCAAGCTCGGCGCGGTCGAGGACGCTGCCCTGGACCACCGCAGGGTCGTAGCTGGCAAGCCCATGCTTGACCGCGGCGATATTGGTCACCGCACCGCCCATCGCGACCAGCGCGTCGGGTACCGGGCGTCCGTCGATGCGCGAGAGGTCAGCCGAAATCGCCGCCATCGCCTCATGCAGCACCTCGGGCGAAACGGCGCGGTCGAGTCCAAACCGCTCTGTGTAGCGCACCGCACCGACATCGACGCTGAAGCGCTCGTCGACGACGGCGTCGTGCCCGAAGGTGAACTGGGAACTGCCCCCGCCCGTGTCGAAAACGACGAGCGAACCCTGGTTCAGGCCGAGACCGGCCCTGGCGGCCACATAGGCCAGCCGGCTCTCCTCTTCGCCTGAGATCACCTCGATGTATACGCCGGTGCGCGCCCGGATCGCATCCACGATTTCGTTGCCGTTTGAAGCGATGCGCAGGCCGGCCGTGCCGACGGCGGCGATCGCCCGCACGCCGTGCCGCTTGGCCTCATCGACCATATCCGCGATCGCTGCGGCGGTTCGCTCCAGGGCAGCGTCGATGATCACCCCCCCTTGTGCAAGCCCTTCGCCGAGGCGGGTCAACTCGGCGCGGTCGACCACAGTCCGCCACCTGCCGTCGACGTCGTGCTCGCCGATGTGGAACTTGATGGAATTGGTGCCGGCGTCGATCACGGCGTAGCGCTCCGGCTCGTCATCGATCAGGGCCGCGAGGCCGCGAGGATAACTGGTGTTGGTGTAGCCGCCCAGTCCGAGTTCCCGCACCGCCCGCATCACTCCGGCCGCATCCTCGGACTCGACCGCAAGGGTGCGGGTGGGCTTGCCGTCCGCCACCACTTCGGAGAGCTCGGCCATGCAGCCGCCGACCGTGTAGCGGGTGCGCCGCTTGTGCACCTGCACCGCGCGCACTGCTCTGCCCGGCGCAGCAAACTGCTCGATAAACTGCTCGAGCGTGTAGCTGGCGCGGACGGCCGTCGGAATCGGTATCCGGAGCGCCTCGAGCACTTTCGCCGTCTCGGCCGCCTGAAGCGGAAAGCTGGCCTTCATTACCGGCGTCCACTGCTCGAGGCCGTCCGCGTTGATCTCGCGAAGAACCTTGATGTCCATCAGCGTAGCGCGGATCTTCACGTTCCCGCCGGCGCCGGAAAGCAGGTAGATCTCGTCGCTTTCCTGGACGCCACTCGGCGTGAGCCGAGCCAGTGCTGCTTCTGCCCCACCGAAGTGCCGCCCAAACGAACGCCATTCCCAGCGTGGTTTGATTTCAGTCATAAGTATCCCCGATTCCTTATATAGCTTTATATATAGCATTCGACTCCAACCAAATGGCGCCCGAGAATAGCATTCTGGACCGACTCTACAGCGGCTTTTCCTGGGCGGTCATCGTCAGCAGCCGCGCTTCGGATTTGCACTTTGACAAGCGGCTACTCGCTTACCTGGGCTTCGTTGTTTCCGTTTTGCAGCCATCTTCTCGCGCCAATCACCCGGTCCTTTCTCCTCTGTCTCAAGCTGTCTCTCAACAAACTCGAACATGCTTCGTTTTCCGCCTGGGTCGCCGCGGAATATTATCTGACGATCCGATACTTGAGAATTTTTCAGTACGGGCATAGAACGGTCCAGTTTTTCAGCTGAATACCAAATTCGACGCAGCGCCCTTATGACAAGGGGAGCGAGCGGCATCTCCACAGGCGGATCTTGAAATGAATTTCGAATACCTCATTACTTCTTCAGCACGCTTCATCGAATTTGCCGGTGTTGCCGTCCTCCTGTTTGGTGCACTACTGGCCGCCGGCGTCTTCGCAAAACACCTGCTGGACAAGATGACTTTTCAGCACGCCTACCACGCCTTACGCGCCGATCTGGGACGGGCGATCCTGCTCGGGCTGGAGCTTCTGGTGATCGCCGACATCATCGGCACGGTGGCAATCGAGCCTACGCTGAAGAACCTCAGCGTGCTGGCGGTGATCGTTGCGATCCGGACCGTCCTCAGTTTTACCCTCGAACTCGAAGTCAGCGGGCGCTGGCCCTGGAATCGCGGGCCCGTACCTGAGCATCCTCCCCGCGGCACATAAGAAGTTGGCTCCTTTTGTCTGCTCCATGTATCCCAGCTTGGTGCCCTGAACCAGGCTGCCATCGGCAGGCCGGTGAGTTCCACGGTAAATTGACGGTCCGGGCAACACCAGGGGGCGCGCCGCTTGCGGCGCGTCCCTTAGCTACGACCTTAGGCCACAAAGATGAGCGCAGATATCGCAATCCAGAGAGCAGCAGCAGATGACGCCCAGGAAATCGCCGTATTGGTTGGCGATCTGCTGGCGGAAATCATGAACGCCATTGGTGTTCAGGCATTCAACTTCGATAAGGACGAAACCACGGCCAGACTCAAGGGCTTCCTCGATCGAGAAAAATACTTTGTTTTCGTCGCTCGCAACGTCAATGGGCGTCTGGTCGGGTTCATTGCCCTTTGCGAGAGCTATGCTCTTTACGCCGAAGGAGCGTTTGGGACCATCCCGGAGCTATACGTTCGTCCTGAGCACCGCTGAAACAACGTTGGGCAGTGTCTCGTGTCACAGGCAAAGTCTTTTGGCGAATCGCGAGGCTGGAAGCACTTGGAGGTTACAACACCGCCACTGCCCCAGTTTAGTAAAACCCTGTCCTTTTATGAGCGTGAAGGCTTCGCTATTACAGGTGGCCGCAAGCTTAAGCTTGCTCTATGAGCCCGCAGCCTAACACTCGCATATGGAGTCCTCCCATGCGGGCTTCGCCCACCTGCTCTAAATTTGTTAAGAAAAAAACTCAATAAGCGGTGGTCAACGTCGGCACTTATCAAAGTCCTTTATCGGCCGGTCTTTAACTGAAGCATTTCCCTGAAGCGGACGTTCGAATCAAGGTCGGTTTTCGGCAGTGGCGACACGCATGCTTGCAGGTATCCGTGGCCGCCAGACTCAGGATGAAAGCTTGCTCGCAACCCCGGTTGGCGAAGTCAGCGCCGGGACACAGGACAAAAATTCACTATGTTCACGGCCCATTCCCCTCGCGCTGACGGCGTTCGATTTCATGAGCCATCGCCTGAAGCTGCGACTCCACCTGGCGACGTATTGCAAATTGACCGACTAGTGGTGCCAGCCAACCCTCCGGCTCAACCTCGCCGATGTAATCGAGACGAGTGCCACCGTCGAATGACGAGAGGCGGTACTCGCTGAGCATGCGCTTCACGTTGCCACGGATGACACGAGAGGTCAGCAGATATGGTCGCATTTCCCGGGTGCTGTACACGATGTCGATGTCGTAGTGTAGGAACAGCAGGTCCATCCACCCCTTCAGCGCCACCACGCTGCCCGTGGCATTGCGCGTGATCACCCGACTCTCGGTCATGCCGGGTACAAAACGGGGTTGACGCTGATAATCGGTCAGCACATCCCACACCTCAACCGGCGCCGCATCGACCTGCAGTGACGCCCAGAGCCTGACTGTTCCGCCATCACGCTCTGCCCTGACCAGAATCGTTGGCTCAGCCATTGCAGTTGCGGCGACGAGGACCATCAGGAAAAGGAAGTATCGAGCATGCGGAAGGATCACTGGGTTCAAATTGAAATGCCCTGAGCAGGTCGATTTGATTAAACCATGGCTATCAGCCAGGGCCAAGGTGCTGTCGAACACAAAGGCCCAGCGACTCGCTTCGTACGTGAGTAGACCAGCTGCATATCAATGCGATTTGACAGCCCATCCGGCGTCAGTTCCTGGCCGAACCCAGATGTTCAAGGCGGCATCAGCTCGCTGGGGCGTCTGCTGTCAGGGAACACGTACTTCCAATCCAAACCCAACGCAGTCATCCGTCGGCTCGCATCGGATCCAACAAAAACAACGGCCCGTCGTGATCATCGTGCAGCAATCGCGGTGTCGGGAAATTCGCTGAATACACCATCCACCCCCAGCCGGAAGAACTGCCGATACTCGGCGTGAGGGTCTCCCGAGTAGCTGTGTGCGAGATAGCGGCTCTCGTTCCGGAAAGTGAAAGCATGGACGAACAGTCCCAGCTTGTGTGCATCCTCGATGAGCGAGGTCGGATTCTGGGTACTGGCGTCCTGCAAATCGGCTTTACCGTCACCGTTGATATCTTTCAGGTTGCCGGCATCATCCAGTTGGCCTTTCAGCGGAACGATATAAGGTTTCCATGGACCGATCCCATCGGCATAGGTCCTGATTTCGGCAAGCCCGGCGGGCGTCACCATGTCGCTGAAAAGCCGTTGGTCGCCGGATTTGTCCCAATCGTAAGGGCGGTGAAAAGGGGGCGCGTAGGTGATGCCGCCTGTCTTGAACTCGTAGCCATCGCCGTCGATGAGTTGCACCATGCGCACTTTCAGACCCTTGGCCCGCATCTCTTTCAGGCTGCCAGGCTCAAAACTTTGCACGAAGACCCGAGCGGCTTTGCTGTTCCAACCCGCAGAACGAATGGCGCTGATGAGCTTGTCCTCAAGCGGCAGAGCCAGGTCGCGATGATAAGTGGGGTTCTTCGTTTCCGGATAAATGGCAATAGAGCGCCCAAGCCTCCTGCTTTCAGCTTTGACCAGGTCGATGACCTCTTGCAGGGTCACAATCCTGAACATGCCGTTGTACTGCTGTGGACGCGCCGGGTCTGTGGCGACGACGCCGAGGGTCTTTATTTCGGCAAGCGTGAAGTCATGAGCGAACCAGCCGCTCTGCAGTTCACCGTCTATCGGCCAGTTCTCGCGCTTGCGGCTTGCGAATTCGGGCCGACTGGCAACATCAGTGTTAATGGCCAGATTGGGGTAATGGCTGGCAATCAGCACCCCATCCCTGGTAGAGATCAGGTCAGGTTCGATCGCATCGGCGCCAAGATCGATTGCTCTCTGATAGGCCTCAAGGGTGTGCTCTGGCAAGTAGCCCGAAGCACCGCGATGAGCGATCACCAG
>Ga0209706_10002308_pt1 | contig 10585 bp, 14 predicted proteins | sample PPLLaktember2015_6_FD_187263 | JGI IMG/M metagenome (GOLD analysis project Ga0209706, IMG submission 187263) | Freshwater sediment microbial communities from Prairie Pothole Lake near Jamestown, North Dakota, USA - PPLs Lake P8 Core (1) Depth... | ecosystem: Environmental > Aquatic > Freshwater...
CGCAATGCGGGTTCGCGAGCACGCTGGAGGGGAACCGCCTCACCGCGGAAGATCAGAAGCGGAAGCTCGCGCTCGTCGTCGAAACGGCGGAGGAGGTCTGGGGCTCGAGCTGACCGCGTCAGCTCGGTGTTGGGAACGCGCAAGGCGCGCAGCGAGCGTATCGATGGATTTTTGGTCGGGGCGAAGTGATTCGAACACTCGACCCCCTGCACCCCATGCAGTGGGAATTTTCATTGGTTGTCAGAGAGTTACTTCCAGATTGTCTAACCTACGTGCGCGCTTCGAGGGCTTTTCTGTCAATGAGTTGCGAGCTGCGATTAGACAAGGCGGTATCGCCGTCGAGTGAACGTAAAGCCCGCAAGGAGCAAGCGGATCTGCATGGCTGCGCTTACCGCGAATCACACCGCGGGGACGCTAACGAGCTGGCGCCCTTGGTGTTCCGAAGGTTCTCGCCCGCGACCCTAAGCGTTGCATCGGGGTTCGCGTCAATCACGAAGCCCCGAACGCTCACGCTCCCGAATGGCGGCAACGCCGGTACGCCGCCACACACGGAGGTTTATTCCCGGATGATGAGCTCCCGGTAGATCCCGCCTTCGGCGACGCTTCCTCGCATGACACCCTGCCCTTGCATTCGTGCCAGGCAGGCGTCTCGGTCCGCCGGTGGCAGCACGTTGCAACGGACCAGCGCATTTTGCTGATACTGAGCCTGCTGGCCATCATTAAGGCGGCCACGCCGCGCCTCTTCTAGTGCTGCGCCCGCTTCCCTCAGGCAAGTGGCCCGGTCCTGATGCAACTGGCCGTTTTCGCATGCTGCGCGTTCCCCGAGATAGCGCATGCGCGCGTCGGAGGGGCCCGAGGCATCTGCACCCAACGCGGGTGATACAGAGAGGAACGCGCTCACTGCGCAGATTGCAAAGCCGCTAACCGGACCGCTCGTCTTGCGTACGTGCATGGGGTAACTCCTCGAGTGGGAAATGAACGTGGCGGCCCGGTTGGGTCTTCCCAGCGGCGCCTGCCGTTGGCTGCGTGCAATGCGCATACCCGGACGACACCAGACCACTACGCCGTCAAGAAAATCACTTGCTTTGCCGCACTCGGCGCGTGCTCAGCAGAATTACGAGCTGCGGATCCACACCGATCAGGAGCACGCTCGGAGGGCCTACTTCAAGGTGGCGAGGTACGCGGCCATGTCGCGCGCATCGCGCTCGGTGACGCCGAGATCGGGCATCGCGGTCGGCGGGGCCACCGCCTGTGGTTCCCGCAACCACCGCAGCATGTTCTCCGGAGTGTTCGGCAGGATTCCACCGAGCAGCCCGCGCGTCGCGATGCCGCCGAGCGGAGGACCGACCCGGGCGGTCGCCCCCGTGATGCCGGGAATCTCGTGGCACGCGACGCACGCGTACTGCTGGAGGGCGGTCTTCCCGCGCACGGGGTCAGCATGCGCATTGAGCGGCACGCCGGCGGCGGGCGCGGCGGGGGGCGCGGCGGGGGGCGCGGTAAGGCGTGCGTACTCCCGCGGCGACAGACGCGGCAGCTGGTTGATGAACGCGACCACCGCCCAGATCGCGTCGTCGCTCAGCCGGAACTCCCACGCGGGCATCCCGGTCATCTTGAGCCCGTATTTCACCACCCAGAAGATCTCCGCGGGCTGCCACTCGCGTGCCGTCTGCGAGAGCGGCGCCGGGAGCGGCGTCATGCCGAGCGCGAACGGATCCGGCGCGACGCCGGGTGCGCCGTGGCACTTCACGCACTGCGCGCGGTAAAGCACGAGTCCGACCGCGATCGTTTCGGGCCGGTCCAGCGGCGGCACTGTGATCTGCGCGGCGCGCTGCGCCACGGCGCGACGCATGGTTGCCTCCATCAGCCAATAGGTCGGGGCGAGGTGCTGGTTGGTCGCTGAGACGTCGTACACGCCCGACTGGACGAACGCGGCCGCGCCGACAACCGCGATGGCGAACAGGGTTGCAGCGATCTTCATGCTCAGCGGAGCGTGTAGAGATAGGCGACCATGTCGCGAGCGTGCGCTTCGGTCACCTGGAGATCGGGCATGCCGGTGCGCGGATCGGCGTCCTGCGGCGCCCGGATGAAGCGCGCCATGCTCTCGGGTGTATTGGCGATCACGCCGCCCAGGTAGACACGCCGCGCAATCCCGTGCAGCGGCGGTCCGACGCTACCCCGCGCCACAGCCACGCCTGGAATCACATGGCAGTCCCCGCAGCCGAACTGGCGCAGCAGCAGCCGCCCGCGCTCCGGGTCGCCGCCGAGCGCCGCGGGGGGCTCCGCGCACGCGGCGAGCGCGACGACGGCGAGCACGGCGATCAGTCGCACAGTGGGACCACGAACGCGCCGATCGATTCCCAGAACACCGCGATCAGTGCCGCGGCTGCAACGCCGACGGTCAACCATCGCTCGAACGCGGGGTCGCCGGGCAATGTCATGAGGATAAGCAGCGCCGCCGCCGCGACCGCGCCGCTGATCCCCACGATCCACGGCACGAGCGGCGCGAAATTGCGCGCACACGCCGCGGCGGTCACGCCGTAGATCAAGCCGAAGTGGATGGCCCATACGATCGCGCCGGCCGACATGCGCAGGACGGTCTGCATCTAGCTCACCAGCCGCGGGAAGCCGTGGACCATTCCGAGCCCCGCCAGAGTCTGGGCGACCGTGTAGTGCCAGAAGAGCCGCGCGTTGTCGAAGGTCACCCGCCGCGTCCGATCGAGCAGCCCAGCGCGCTGGCGCGCAAGTGCAAACAGCGCCAGCACGAGCGCAACGGCCACGAACCATCCGTCCACGACGAGGAACGCGTGAACGATGGCCCCGTAGCTCGACTCGCCCGGGTCGAGCCGACGCTGCGCGGCTACACTTCCGGCAAAAGCCGCGACCGCGAGCGGCAGCGCGACCGCGAGGGGGTAGCAGTGACCATGCCTCCGCAGGGTGCGATCCGCGTAACCGACCGCGGCGCTGCTCGCGAGCAGGCACGCTGCCGTCGCGAGCGGGTAGCCGATCCCGGGCAACGCTGCGGCGCTCGGCCAGGCAGCTGGTGACACGAGCCACAGGTAGAGATAGGAGAAGAGCAGGCATCCGTACAGCGATGCGGCAACGAGCATCAGGATGACCATCGCCCACCACGCCTGCGAGCGCGGACCGGTCGCGTAGACCGGGAGCCGCAGGCCCCCGCCGATGCTCACGGGGGCCACGTCGGCGGGCGGATCCAAGCTCCACGCCCAGCGCAGGATTGCAATGATCGCAACGGCGCCGCAAGCGGCCGCGGGGATCACGAGTTTGAACGTCAGCAGCAGAAAGAACGCTGCGGTGAACCACGCCCCGACGAGCGGCGGCCAGCCGGGCATCGGCATGCGCAATACCCACTGCGGCCGTGCATGAACCGGACTGGTGATGAGCGTGTCGCGACCGCCGGTGGCCGACCCGGGCAGGAAGTAACCCCCCGCTGCCACGTCGTGTGCCAGGTTCGGCTGGTCCCAAAGCGGCTCTCGGCTCGCGACGAGCGGTATGCTGCGGCTCGAGTAGTTTCCGCTCGGCAGCCATTCGAGAGTTCCAGCGTCCCAGACGTTACCGGCGTTCGCTTCCGCAGACATGCGGAAGCGCCGCGCGAAATCGACCAGAAAGAGCGCGACGCCGGCAGCAATCATGAACGCCCCAATGGTCGATGCCAGATTCAGGCCGTCCCAGCCCAGCTCCGGCGCATAGGTATAGACGCGGCGCGGCATGCCGGCGAGGCCGGTCACGTGCATCGGGAAGAACGCGACGTTCACGCCGACGAACATGAGCCCGAACACCCACCGCCCGACCCGCTCGGACAGCGCGTGTCGGCTGGAGTACGGGGTCCAGTAGTAAATCGCGGCAAACAGCGGGAACACCATGCCACCGATGAGCACGTAGTGCAGGTGCGCCACCACGAAGTACGTGTCGTGTACCTGCCAGTCGAACGGCACCACCGCGACCATGACGCCGGTGAGCCCGCCGAGCACGAAGATCCCCAGAAACCCGAACACGAACAGCGTCGGCGTCTTTACGGCCACCTTTCCTTTCGCGAAGGTCGCGATCCACGCGAACACCTGGATCCCGCTCGGTATCGCGACCGCCATGCTCGCCGCCTGGAAGAAGGAGAGCGAGACGTGCGGTAGGCCGGTCGCAAACATGTGGTGTACCCAGAGGCCGAAGCTCAGGAAGCCGGTCGCGACCAGCGCGAGCACGACGAAGCGATGCCCGGCAAGCGGGGTCCGCGTCATTGCCGGCACGATCATCGAGACCATGCCCGCCGCCGGCAGGAAGATGATGTACACCTCGGGGTGGCCGAAGAACCAGAAGAGGTGCTGCCAGAGCAGCGGGTCCCCGCCCTTGGCCGGGTCGAAGAACGGCCAGCCGAACGCGCGCTCGAGCTCGAGCAGCGCGGTCGCGAGGATCACGGCGGGAAAGGCGAACACGATCATCACCGCGAAAATGAGCATCGACCAGGCGAACACCGGCATGCGCGCGAGCGTCATGCCCGGCGCGCGGGTGCGCAGCACTCCGACGATCATTTCGATCGCGCCGGCGATTGCGGAGATCTCGATGAACCCGATGCCGAGCAGCCAGAAGTCCTCGTTGATACCGGGGGAGTACGTGCCGGTCGTGAGCGGCGGGTTCATGAACCACCCGCCCGTCGGGGCGAGCCCGGCGAACAGGCTCGCGAAGAACACCAGCCCGCCGATGAGGTACGCCCAGAACGCGTACGCCGAAAGTCGCGGAAACGGCAGGTCGCGCGCGCCCACCATGTTCGGCAACAGTAGAACGCCCATCGCCTCCACGGCCGGCACCGCGAAGAGAAACATCATCACCGTGCCGTGCATGGTAAAGAGCTGGTTGTAGAGCTGCGGCCCGACCAAGTCGTTTGCCGGCGCCGCAAGCTGGACGCGCATCACGAGTGCGAGAATTCCGGCGAGCACGAAGAACAGGAACGCCGTGCCCACGTACATCACGCCGATGTAATTGTTGTTGATGACGGTCACGAAACGCAGGCCGCGCGGCGGATTCCACAGGCGCTTGAGCTCCTCGAGCTCGCCGGCTGGGCGCGGCAGCGGGTTCGGAAGGTCGGCGCGCGCGTGCATCTATTGCAGGTTTTCGAGATAGGCGGCGAGCGCGTGTAGCTCCGCGCCGCTGAAGGCAGCGAACTCCGGCATGAGGTTGCCGGGCTTGAGGTGCTGCCCTGAGGCGATCCAGCTCGCGATCGTGCCGGCATTGACGGGAGCGAGCCCAGCGCCGATCGAGCGACGGCTCCCGAAGTGGGTGAGATCCGGCCCGCGTTCGCCCGCCGCCGCCGTGCCACGCACCGTGTGACAGACCGCGCAGTGCGCGAGCATCAGCGCGCGCCCCCGCTCGTGGAGCGCGACGGCCGGTTCGCGTCCCGGTGCGCGTTGCGCGGCCACCCAGCGCTCGAATGCCTCCGGGTCGCTCGCAATGACGTGCAGCGCCATGAGCGCATGTGGGCCGCCGCAATACTCGGCGCATTGGCCGCGGAATTCTCCGGGCGCGTCCGCCCGGACGCGCAGGCGGTTCGTGCGCCCCGGAATCATGTCGAGCTTGCCTGCGAGCGCCGGTACCCAGAAGCTGTGCAGCACGTCGGCCGATTCCAGCCGCAGCTCAACCGGTCTACCTGCGGGGATGCGGATCTCGTTTGCGGCAGCGAAATCGCGTTGGCCGTTCGCGTCGAGGTATTCGACGCGCCACCACCATTGCTCGCCGGTCACCCGAATTGCGAGCAGGCGTTCGGAAGCGCTCGCGAGCGGCAGGTCGGCAAATCGCAGCAGCGCCCACGCGAGCAGCACGCACAGCACGACCACCGGGAGGACGATCCCACCGCCCACGATGAGCACGTGCTCGCTGAGCTGGCCGGCCCACTCGCGCCGCGCAAAGCCCGCGAAAAGAGCGAGTGCCAGGACGATCGCGAAGATCGCGGCCGCGCCGGCGAACAGCACCCACGCGGTCTGCGCGATCTCCGCGGCGACCGGGCCGCGCGGCGCGAGGACCGATTGCTGTCCTTCCAGGAGACTGGCGAGCATGGCCTCGCCGGCACCTGCAAGGCGCGGGCCCGGCCCTCGCGGCGCCGTCGCTGCCCGAGGCGGTGGCCGCGGGCGCGCCGCCGGTCGGGACGAGCCGCCGGATCCTGATCGTCGACGAAAATCCGGACGGCGCGGAGTCGCTTGCGGTACTGCTCGAGCTCAGCGGTCACGCGACGCAGACCGCCCACGACGGGCCGGAGGCGATAGCGGCCGCGGAGCGTTTTCGACCCGATGTGATGCTGCTCGACATCGGCCTCCCGAAAGTGAACGGCTACGAGGTGTGCCGGCGCATCCGCGCCGAGCCCTGGGAAAAGGACGTGCTGGTCGTGGCCGTGACCGGGCTGGGTCAGGACGCGGAGCAGCGCCGGTCCCAGGAGGCGGGTTTCGACGGGCATCTGGTCAAGCCCGTGGATTTCCACGAACTGGCACGGTTGCTGGCGGCCTTGCCCCCGCAGGACGCAAGCGGGGCCGCGACCCGCGCCGCGTGAAGAGCCGCGCAGATCCGATGGATCAGCGCTCCTCGGGCGCCGAGATGCCCGCCACGGCCTCGCCGACCACCTCCGCATCTTCGTTGGCCGCGAGATCGGCGATCGCGACGATGCCCACCAGCCGCTTGTCGCGATTGACGACCGGCAGCCGCCGCACCTGGATGTCGGCCATGTTGCGCGCCACGTGCTCGACGTCCTCGTCGTCGTAGCAGTACTTCACGTCGCCGGTCATCACGTCCCGGATCGGCGTGTCGGGCGCCCTGCCCTGCGCGACCCCGCGGATCGCGATATCGCGGTCGGTGATCATTCCGACCAGACGGTCGTCGGCGCCCACGGGCAAGGCGCCGGCGTCGAGCGCGGCCATCATCTGGGCGGCCTCGCGAATGCTCTGGCTAGGGCTCGCGACGCGCACGTCGCGCGTCATGACTTCGCTGATCTTCATGGGACGCTCCTCTCACGGTGACCGACGTCGCTGACGTCGCGAGCGCGTGCAAGCGCCGTGCCTGCAGCCGATGAGGTCCTCAGTTGCGTCCCCGTCGCCGCGCCGCTGCGAAATCGAGGCGCTGCAATTCGATCTTCGCCGGCGCCCAGCGCAGGGCCGCAGCCGACTCAGAGCCGCTCCGGCAGCCGCGCGCGGATCTCCTCCGCCGTCTGCGTGACATAGTCCTTGTCGAGCGTGAACGCGAGCCGGGATTGCAGCGGCGCGCCGAGGTGCTCGCGCACCCGCCCAAGGAACCCGGGCGACGCGACCAGCGCCAGGCGCTCGAACTCGTTCGCCACGCGCACGGCCTCCCCTGCCGGTCGGGGAGGCGCTTCGCGAAGCGAATGCGCGCCTGCTCGCGCGGCGCCACCTCGCTCGCCATTGCGCGCCGACCGTGACCCGCGCGCGCAAAGCTCGCCCCGGGGCGATCGGTTTTTAGCTCGGACTGCTTGACGCGCACCGCGGTGTCGACGAAGACCTCCCGCTCGGCGAGCGCGCCGGTGGCGGACTCGGCGGCAAAGATCCGCGCTCGAGCGCCGTCCGCGACCACGACCCAGAGGAGCGCCATGCGCCCTTGAAGCAAGCGCCGCGCCGCGCCGACCGCTTGCGGTTGCGCCGGCCGCGGGGTAAGAACTACGCACCGCGGTAAACCTTACGCGCGCGCCCCCCGGGCACCAAAGTTGCGGGACGTTCATGTCCAACCGGAGGTGGTCATGGCGTTTCGTCCAATCGTATTCCTCGTTATGGCGGCGGTAGCGGGCGCCGCGCTCGCCCAGGCGCCCGGCGATGGCCGCCGCGGCTCCACGCCGCCGGGGATGAGCCAGGACGGCAGCCGGCCAAGCGACGGCGCGATCCAGGGCGGCGCGATCCCGCCCGAAGGCGCGGCCGGCGCTGCAGACCTCAGTCGCTGCAAGGAGCTCAAGGGCGCGCTGCGCGAGCAATGCCTGCGTGACCTCGCCACGAGCGCGGGAAATCCTCGCCCGCCGGGCGCCGCGCCGCCCGCCTCGGGGGGGCGCGATCCGTTGACCGATCCGCCGCCCCAGAATCCGCTCGGGCGTTGATCGCCCGCCCTAGACCACGGTGACCCGGCGCCCGCACCGCGCGGCGAGCGCCGAGGGATGCACCGGCGCCCGGTCGTGCCCGGCGATCACGATCTCGTTGCACTGGTGCGCATCCATGAGGTGCGCGACGGCTACCGCCGGGGGCCCGCTCGCGCCCGCAATCCGGCACGGCACCGGTGCATCTCGAACAGGGCGCGCGCCTCGCGGGTGCGCCCGGCCGCGGTCAGGCGGCCGGGAATTACCAGCCGCGCCATCACGGGCGGAAGCCGATGCAGCAGCCCGGGCTCCAGGCCGATCAGGACGACCTCGAGTCGGCGATCACGCTTCGCTCGCTATAGCGCGTGATGGACCGCGCGGCGTGCTGCCGTAGAACCGTCGAGCAGCACCACGATGACGCGGCGCGCCGCGCCGCCCCAAGCGCGCGAGTGAGGAGCCGGTTGTCGAGCCATTGGGTCTCCTTTGCGAAATATGGCGCATCTCAAGCGCGGCGGCTCGATCATTAATGCCGGCTCGGTGGTCGGGCTCGAGGGCAGCAGCGGCCTCTGCTCGACTACTCGACCACCAAGGGCGCGATCCACGCGTTCACCAAGTCGCTGGCGCATAACCTGGTCGAGAAGGGCATCCGCGTCAACGCGGAGGCGCCCGGCCCGGTGTGGACGCCGCTCCACCCGTCGATCAGCGCGAGCCCGTAGCGCGGATCGTAATGTCGCGCGAGCCGCACGGGCGACTGCTCGAGAATCAGCTCCAGGGTCGGCCGCACGCGCGCATCGATCAAGTGGCCGCCGTGCGCGGTGCAGTCGCGCTTGCCGACGACCACATGCGCGTGCACCTTTGGCCGGGATTCCCGCGCCCGCGTCCACCGTAGGGCACGCCAGTTGCACGCACGGCGTGCGAACCCGCCTCGGAAGGCAGGCAATGGCTGTCCGTACCCTGTGCACCCCGCTCGCCGTCGCGGCAGCCGTGTTGCTGCTCGGCTGCGGCGGTGGCGCCGAGCTTCCGGTCTCGGCCGGGATCGGTCCGAACCCGACCTTGCCGCCGCCGCAGCGCGAGCGTTTTCCGGTCGTCAAGATCGCGCCGGCCAAGCCCTGGCCCGAAGGCACCCGGCCGACCGCCGCGCCGGGAACCGCGGTAAGCCCATTCGCCGCGGACCTGGACCATCCGCGCTGGCTCTACGTGCTGCCGAACGGCGACGTTCTGGTGGCCGAGACCAACGCGCCGGAACGCCCGCTGCGCAAGGACCTGCTCGGCGTCAGAGGCTGGGTGATGGGCAAGGTCATGAAGCGCGCGGGTGCGGCGACGCCGAGCGCGAACCGCATCACGCTGCTGCGCGACGCGGACGGCGACGGCAAGGCCGAGTTTCGCTCGGCGTTCATCGAGAACTTGAACTCGCCGTTCGGCATGGCGCTGGTCGAGGATGCCCTCTACGTCGCCAACACCGACGCGCTGGTGCGGTTCCCGTATCGTGACGGCGACACCACGATCAGCGTGCCCGGCACGCCAGTGGCGGCGCTGCCGGGGGGCCCGCTCAATCACCACTGGACCAAGGGCCTGGTGGCGAGCCCGGACGGCGCCCGGCTGTATGTGTCGGTCGGCTCCAACAGCAACGCCGCCGAGCACGGCATGGCGCACGAAGACGGCCGCGCCGCGATCTGGGAATTCGACCGCGCGAGCGGCCGCGGCCGCGTGTTCGCAAGCGGACTGCGCAACCCGGTTGGCATGGCGTGGCACGGCGGCACGCTCTGGACTGCGGTCAACGAGCGCGACGAGCTCGGCGGCGATCTCGTGCCCGATTTCATGACCTCGGTGCGCGAAGCCGGGTTCTACGGCTGGCCGTACAGCTACTTCGGCCAGCACGTCGACGCGCGGGTCATGCCGCCGCGACCCGATCTCGTCGCAACGGCGATCAAGCCCGACTACGCGCTCGGCTCGCACACCGCGTCGCTGGGCCTGGCCGCGGCGGCGGGCAATCGGCTCGGCGGCCCGTTCGCGCGCGACGGGATGTTCGTGGGCCAGCACGGCTCCTGGAACCGTCGGCCGCCGAGCGGTTACCGCGTGATCTTCGTGCCGTTCAACGGCGATCGGCCTGAGGGGATGCCGGTCGACGTGCTCACCGGGTTTCTCGGCCCGGAGGGCGAAGCGTTCGGCCGCCCGGTCGGCGTCGCGGTCGACAAGGCGGGCGCCCTGCTCGTGGCAGATGACGTGGGCAACGTCGTCTGGCGCGTGACGGCCTCACCCTAGGCGGCGCGCACGATGCGACTGTCCTCCCACGCACCGGGCCCCGCGCGGCTCGCCCGCGCGGCGCTGCAGGCGCTGGCGCTGAGCGCGCTGCGCGTCCTCGTCGGCGTGCTCGCCTTCGCCTTCCTCCTGTTGCACGCGCTCACGGCCGCGTGAGCGTGGCCTGCGCGCCGCGTGCTCCAGCGGGGGCGCGCGGTTTGCTTGCGTGCTGGAGGTATCAGAACGGGAGACTCTAGATGAGACGCGAGATGTTCCAAGCCT
>Ga0209706_10002312_pt1 | contig 10573 bp, 10 predicted proteins | sample PPLLaktember2015_6_FD_187263 | JGI IMG/M metagenome (GOLD analysis project Ga0209706, IMG submission 187263) | Freshwater sediment microbial communities from Prairie Pothole Lake near Jamestown, North Dakota, USA - PPLs Lake P8 Core (1) Depth... | ecosystem: Environmental > Aquatic > Freshwater...
GTCGAGAAGATCCTGCCACTTGACCGCCTGAAAAAAATGCAAAAGAAAATCCATAGTCCGTCAGTCCGTGATGCTGAACCTGAGAACTTCGAGCAGTCGTGCGTCCTGGTCTGCGATCTCCACTCTCCAGGGACCCTTGTCTGATTCGCGAAGCTGGATGGTGCTGTAGGTCGACCATCGCGGTGAATTCAGGGTGAGTTTTTGTCTGGTGATCAAAACATCCCTGTGAAACCAGCTGTGAAAAATGGACGTCTTTCTGGGGACCGGGTCAAAAGAGGAAAAACAAAGCACCTTCCCCTGGCTGACGGGAAAGACGGCTCCGGGGTTGCAGGGGCTTCCCTCTTGCAAGCTGGCGCACATGGCGGCTTGGACGAGGGTCGGCTTTTCAGCGCCCGACGCAGGGGAGGAGAACGGTGACTCCTGGGGGAACCCGTTGCCGCAGAGCAGAATTGAAATGCAAAGAAGCGCAAGAAACAAGCCATATTTGGTCTGGTTCATAGACGTCTCGGTCCGGGTCGGTTGCGCTTAGGGTGTTGATATGAAAAGGGGCAACCAAATGCTTTCTGATTCACTATGACAAAACCCGAAGCGCATTTCAACTGTCTCTTTTTACATTGGGGGGTCATGATTTTGTTGACAATCATTGAGATTGCTTTATAAAGCGAAAAGCCCTGGTGATCCGGAGAAGGCCATGAGATCCATTCTTGTGGTGACGAAAGACAAGGATGACTATCGCATCATCCGAAAATGCCATCGTTCGGCTTACCGCGTAGATTTAGCCCCCACCAGCGACACCGCTCTGAACATGCTCCATCACAGGCGCTACGACTACCTTTTCATAGATATCGACCTTCTTCGATCCTCCCAGCCCGGAGGGTTGAAGACAGCGCTCCAGGCTCTCTGGCAAGTGTTTCCGACCATCGAAATCGTCGTCATGTGTCCCCAGGAGGAGATCAGGGAAGCGGTGATGGCTGTGAAGGCCGGAGCGAGCAATTACCTGACCTATCCTCTGAATCCCCCTGAAGTGAAATATGTGACCGAAAGCATCGACGAGACTGCCCTCATGCAGTCGGAGCTCGACTACCTGAGAGACCAGTTCTGGCAGTCGGACTCCTTGGAGCTCATTCGGACAAAATGCGACGTCATGAAGGCTGTGTTCGGCAAGATTCGTTCCGTCGCTCCCACCAAGAGCACGGTGCTCCTGATCGGAGAAACAGGAACCGGCAAGGGAGTGCTGGCGAGCCTGATTCACAAGCACAGCAACCGAAATGACGCCCAGTTCATCAGCGTTCATTGCGGCGCCATCCCGGACACCTTATTGGAGAGCGAGCTCTTCGGCCACGAAAAAGGGGCCTTCACAGGGGCGATCAGGAGAAAGCTGGGAAAGTTTGAAATTGCAAAAGGAGGGACCATTTTTCTGGATGAGATCGGCACGATCACACCGTCGGCTCAGATCAAACTTCTCCAGATCCTTCAGGACGGCACTTTTCAGCGAGTGGGAGGAGATGAGACGATTGATGCGAATGTGAGGGTGATCGCTGCGACCAATACGGACCTGAAGAAAATGTCCGAACAGGGCCTCTTCCGAAAAGATCTCTATTACCGACTGAATGTGTTTCCCATCGAAATCCCGCCCCTGCGTCAAAGAAAAGAAGACATCCCCCACTTTGTGGATGTTTTTCTCCGGCGCATGAACAAGTTCAATGCCAAAGCCATCCATCACGTCCACCCCTCGGTGCTGGAGGCGTTTGAGCAGTACGATTGGCCGGGAAACATTCGAGAACTGGAGAATCTGATCGAGAGAGCCTACATTCTGGAAACTTCGCCCATCCTGAAACCCGAAAGCTTTCCGAGCGAACTTTTTGAAGCCCAGGGGCTGACGCCCAGCGTGGCCGTGGATACCCAGTGGACTCTCTCGGAAGTGCGAAAGGAAGGGTTGAAGCATATCGAGAGAAATTACCTTAAGGAACAGCTGATTCACCACAAGGGGAAGATCAAGGACTCCGCAAAAGCAGCAGGCATTACTACAAGACAGCTTCACAAGTTGATGAAAAAGTACGATATAAGAAAAGAGGATTTCAAATCCTCCTCGGCCTAATCCTGCTCCTTCAGGCTTGAGGCGGAACTGTGGGTTCCGATGAAGTGAGGAAAAGGGGTGCTCCCTGCGTTGCCATGATCATTTTCGGTTTGGGAGAAAACGGCGGCCGGTTGGAAAGAGTGCTCACCCGAAGTGATGGGTTTTCAATAAGTTAAACGGAGTTAACCGCCGCTCTGATCCTGAGGCCACGGGGAGGCGAAGGTGAAGCGCGTGTTTTGGCATAAATCGTGCTTTAGATAACTGAAGGTTTCAACCCAATGACAAGGTGGTGCATTCTTGACTAAGGGTCCAAGCAAAGTAACCAAGATTCGAGGCGTGGTTATCCCCACAGCCTGGGACAATCAGGGGAATGTCACCGGAATTGCCATCTCTTCCCATGATGAGAATGAGTATCAGGTGGATCCTAAAGGAAAGGGGCCTGAGCTTCTCCTGCACATTCGTAAAGAGGTGGAAGCCGCCGGTGTTGTGCGAGAGGAAGAGGGCAAGAAGATCGTCAGGATAAGGAAGTACATGGTAAACGAGGGGATTGAAAGTTCAACTATCTATCCGACCGACAAAGGCAATAATCCCCTGTAAGGTGCTTTGGCTGCGAAGGACCTCCCGCCCCATGAATGGATCAGAAGAGAATCCAACCGAAAGACACAGATATCCTAGAAATGAGGGAACCCGGGGATAGGAATTGGAAGTTCCGATCCATTCAGGATCGGAACTTGGATTTCCCAGTCTGTATTCCAAATTAGTTTCAACGCATTAAGCCCCCTCGGAGTCGCTCTTTTTGTTCATCAACCCCCTTTTATCTCTTGCATCGGAACTCGTTGTTCACTATAATTTAAGGCCAAAAGCAAAAGGTATGGATTATCATAACCTTAAACTGTTGGCATAAATAATGCTTAATAAAGAATATAAGGAATTAGTTTAACAGGAGCTTTCATGGAGGACTTGAGACCAGTTCTCCTCAAAGGGAAGGGTTCTCCCTTATTTAAATAAAGGCTGGGGGTAAGGATTAAGGATGAAGAAGGACATTCTAGCTTCGGAGGATTTTGAGCCTCCGAGTCCGGTCTCCGGGCTTGGAGAAGAGAAGGTGGAGAGTGGATCCGATTCTTCACCGGAATTGAAAGAAAACCCAAAAATAATTTCCATCCAGAAAGCACCTCATTTCCCGAGGTTTCGCTGCAGCCCTCGAACTGCCGCCTTCCGCAAACGATTTTTTCCAGAGGCAACTCCAACAGATTGGAACGACTGGCGATGGCAATTGCGCGCCCGCATCCGCGATATCGAAGCGCTGACCCGCATTCTCGCGCCCTCCGAAGAGGAGCGACTGGCCATGACCCATGCCGGCCATCAGCTTCCTGTGGCGATCACGCCTTACTTTGCGAGCCTTTTGGACAGGAACAACCCATGCCAACCCATTCGACGAACGGTATTGCCGACCACGGGCGAACATCTCTCTTCGCTCGGCGAAGCAGCCGACCCTCTTGCAGAAGACCATGACAGTCCTATCCCGGGTTTAGTCCATCGGTATCCTGACAGGGTGCTGTTCCTCGTAACGGATTTCTGCTCTACCTACTGCCGGTACTGCACGCGGTCGAGAATGGTGGGACATCATGGGGGCGCTTCCACAAACCTGGCTCGCTGGGAGGAGGCGATTGCTTACATTGAGAGAACCCCTACGGTTCGGGACGTGCTTCTTTCAGGAGGCGATCCTCTGACCCTTTCGGACGAGAGCCTGGCCTGGCTTCTTTCTCGTCTGCGCCAGATCCGCCATGTGGAGTTTCTGAGGATCGGGACCAAGGCGCCGGTGGTCCTTCCGCAACGAATCACGCCGGCTCTGACTCGGATGCTCAAGAAATTTCATCCCCTCTGGATGAGTATCCATTTCACCCATCCGGAGGAGTTAACCCCTGAGGTGAGCCAGGCGTGCGAACGTTTGGCGGATGCAGGAATTCCCCTGGGGAGCCAGACGGTTCTTCTCTCCGGGATTAACGATGACGTGACCACCATGAAAGCGCTGATGCACGGCCTTCTTAAAATCAGGGTAAAACCCTACTACCTGTACCAGTGTGACCCGATCCTGGGATCGGTTCACTTTCGGACCCCGGTGGAAAAAGGTCTGGAGATTATACGGGGATTGCGCGGCCACACCACAGGGTATGCGGTGCCGACCTACGTGATCGATGCCCCTGGCGGGGGAGGCAAGATTCCTCTTCTTCCGGAATACTACCTAGGCCGTGAAGGGGAGGATGTCCTCCTTAAGAACTATCAGGATCGGGTTTTCCACTACCCGGATTCCAAAGGCCATTCAGGAGATGGGAAGAGGGTAGAGGCTGTGGCGTGAAAATAGGGATCGCTTACGATCTGCGGGAGGATTACCTCGCCGAGGGGTATGGAGACGAAGAAACGGCGGAGTTCGATCGGATCGAGACGATCGAGGCGATCGAAGGAACGCTCCAACGCCTGGGCTTTGAGACAGATCGTATCGGAAACATCCGGAAACTTGCGGCCCGGTTGGTCGCAGGCGACCGATGGGATATGGTGTTCAACATCGCGGAGGGCCTCAGGGGGTTTGGGAGAGAGGCTCAGGTCCCGGCTCTACTAGATGCTTTCGAAATTCCCTACACCTTTTCTGATCCGCTTGTCCTTTCGCTGACACTTCACAAGGGGATGACCAAACACGTGATTCACGATTTGGGCATCCCCACCCCCGAATTCACCGTTGTGGAGACGACCTCTGATATTGATGCGGTCCGCCTTCCCTTTCCTTTGTTTGCGAAACCTGTGGCAGAAGGGACAGGAAAAGGCATCAGTGCGTTGTCAAAAATCATGACAAGAAAAGATCTGGACTCGGTGTGCCGCAGCTTGCTCGCTACCTTTGACCAGCCTGTGCTGTTGGAAACCTTCATGCCGGGAAGAGAATTCACTGTAGGAATCACAGGAACGGGTGAGGCTGCTGTGGCCGTCGGCGCGATTGAGGTCGTGCTGAAAAAAGACGCAGAGCCCGGGGCCTACTCCTACACCAACAAAAAAAGGTTTGAAGAGTTCGTTGAATACCGGTTGGTGAAGGATGAGATGGCCCAAAAGGTATTGAAAGTGTCGCTGGCGGCATGGCGGGGTCTGGGATGCAGGGATGGGGGACGCATTGATCTGAGGGCAGACGCTCAGGGGGTGCCCAGGTTTCTCGAAGTGAATCCGCTTGCAGGCCTCAACCCGGAAATTTCGGATCTTCCCATCCTGTGCAACCTCGCAGGCGTGTCCTACCAGGAATTGCTCGGCCGGATCATGGAGTCTGCTCTAACACGAGTAAAGAACTGAGAAACTTTCCAGTTCATTCCACAGAAATCCATGAAAGTCATCATCCTATACGATCGAATCGCGAAAGAAGGAACTCATCCGGATCAGTCTGATGCTCTTGTCCAGGCTGCGGCTGTCGGTCGGGCACTGTCGGATCTCGGCCATGAGTCCGAGGTCATGACCTTTTCCATGGACATCAAAGGGTTCCTCACGGAGATCCGGGAGGCGTATCCTCAACTGGTCTTCAACCTGGTGGAGTCTGTGGATGGTCACGGCAGACTCATCCACTTCCCTGCATCCCTTATGGATCTTCTGGCTATTCCCTATACAGGGGCACCCGCAGATGCGCTCTACCTGACTTCCAGCAAGATCCTTGCAAAAAAGATTCTTGCAGGAGAGGGCATTCCTACCCCTCCCTGGTATTTGCCAGGAGATTTCATAACGAAAAGCATTCTGCTCCAGAAGCCCTACATCATTAAGTCGGTGTGGGAGCATGCCTCTGTGGGCCTGGAGGAAAGCTCGGTCCTTTCTGTGAAAAGCTCGGGCCAGCTCCTTGCAGAGATGGAAAAAAGGCGTGATCAGCTTGGGGGGGCTTGCTTTGCCGAGCAGTTTATCGACGGAAGAGAGTTCAACCTCTCCGTGCTGGCTTCTCAAGAAGGCCCAGAAGTGCTTCCCCCTGCTGAAATGAGGTTTATCGATTACCCGCCCGAAAAATGGAAAGTGGTGGGATACCGAGCCAAGTGGGATGAGGGGTCTTTCGAATCTTTACACACCCAGCGGAGTTTCGAGTTCCCCAAGTCCGAAAGGCCCTTACTTCAAAACCTGATGGACATGGCCAAAAGATGCTGGCATGTTTTCGGTTTGCGAGGGTATGCTCGGGTCGATTTCAGAGTCGATGAGAGGAATCGCCCCTGGGTCCTCGAGATTAATGCCAATCCATGCCTTTCACCGGACGCAGGCTTTGTGGCTGCGGCCTCGCAGGCGGGGCTAAGCTACAGACAGGTCGTGGAACGCATCATTCAGGATGTGCCTTTGGCTCCAGGGGGAAAGGGTTGGAGATAAGAGTAGCGATTTTCAAGGGGGTCATCCCCGCGAAAGCGAGAATCCTGTTTTTTCCAAGGTTCTAAAGCATGGCCACTCAGTTTCACGGTCAAATCACCTGGCGGGAGGAACCGCAGCCCTCAGACAGGAAACATGTCAGGGAAATCGTTGTTTCAAGCGGATTCTTCTCAAAGGCCGAAATCGAAGTCGCTGTCGAGCTGGTGCAGGAGAGGCTAAACAAGGGAATCGAGAGCGGCTACTATTTTCTTTTCGCGGAAAGGGATCGAAAGGTAGCTGGCTACTCCTGCTTCGGCCCCATCCCCTGCACGGCGGAGAGCTATGACATTTACTGGATTGCGGTCCAGGAAGAGCTGAGGGGATCAGGGCTTGGAATTGAGATTTTGAAACAGGCGGAGGAGAAAATCAGGGAGATAGGCGGAAAGCGGATTTATGTTGAAACCTCTTCACGAGAGCAATACAAGCCGACCCGTTCCTTCTACAGCCGCTGTGGATATCGCAAGGAGGCAACGCTCAAGGACTTCTACTCCCCCGGAGATGATAAAGTCATCTATCTTAGAGTGCCTTGACACAATCTGAGACCTTCCCTAACGCGAAGCCAGCAATACGATGGAGAGAACCGCCAGAATCATTCCGCTCCCCTGCTTGACGGTGATCGGCTCCTTAGGCCCATGACTACGGCTCATCCGTTGTCTGATAGACCACCGGTAAGGCGGGGGTTTCATTGACCGTCAGTTTGAACACGTCTGGCCGGGCATAGTGCCCGGTCACGTCAAAGTCGAACTTGCTTCGGGCGATCTCGGCCAGATCGAGATCTGCAAACAGGATGCCTTCCTGATCGTAGAGAGGGCCTGCCAGCACTTCACCCAAAGGGGCGATGATGACACTGCCTCCTCGACAGACAACTTCCGGCAGGTGAGCTAATTCCTGTACCCCGTCCAGATCCGCCGGATACATGGCTTTGGTCACGAACTGGTTGCAGCCCAATACGAAACAGCGCCCTTCACACGCAATGTGGCGCAGGGTGGACTGCCAAGTGTCGCGTGCATCAGCCGTGGGCGCAAGGTAGAGATCGACCCCTTTGCTGTACATCGCCATTCTCGCCAGGGGCATATAGTTCTCCCAGCAGATCAATCCCCCTAGCTTGCCGAACTCCGTGTTCACCACGGTCAACGTGCTGCCGTCCCCCTCGCCCCAGATGAGGCGCTCTCCAGCCGTGGGCTTGAGCTTTCGGTGCTTTCCAAGAAGCTGCCCGTTGGGGCTGAAGTAGAGAATCGTGCAATAGAGGGTGCCCCGACTGTATTGGTTGTCTCTTTCGATGACCCCAATGATCAGATAGGCTTTTGATTGAGCGGCTACCTCTGCCAGCGCTTCGGTCGCGGGGCTGGGGATATCGACCGCATTGGCCCAGTAGGCCTGCCATGTCCGTCGCCCTTGCGGGCTGCGGCTGCCCACTGTGGTCCCAAAGGTCAGCCCCCGCGGGTAGGCAGGGATATAGGCCTCTGGGAAAAGCATCACTTTTGCGCCTTGTGCGGCGGCTTCACTCGCCAGACGACAGGCCTTTTCAACGGTGGCCTCACGATCGAAAAGGACCGGAGCAGCCTGCACAACCGCGACTTTCACAATGGGGAATCTTTCGGCCATTTCTCTCCTCCTTGACACCCGACACTGCATCACCGCAGAGGTTGCCGCTTTCCCGCAGGATCCTTTTGGACTCTGATTTGCGGGGATGCCTTTCGTTCCCGTTCGAGTAAAACACGTTTTCGGTCTGATCCCCAACGATAGCCACCCAGCTGACCGCTGCCCCGGACAACCCGGTGGCACGGGATAGCGACAGCGACAGGATTGGCGGCACAGGCCTGCGCTACGGCTCTGGCGGCTTTCGGGTTTCCGATACGAGAAGCGATGTCTGCGTAACTCACCGTATCACCGGATCGAATTTCCTGCAAGGCCAGCCAAACACGCCTCTGAAAAGCCGTGCCTTGTACATCCAGCGGAAGAACTGGGCGACCGCGATGGGGTTCGTCCAGAAGGGCGAGAACCTTTGCGACCACTTCCGCGAAATCAGGATCAGGAGCCTGAAATTCCGCCTTAGGGAAACGCCGACGCAACCCTTCTTCCAGCGCCTCAGCGGTATCGCCAAGGTCAATGGCACAGATACCTTGTCCGGTCGCGGCAACCAGTACGAACCCGAGAGAGCACGGAGCAATAGCCAAGCGGATGCGCACATCCTGCGCCCCGCTTTTGTAGGTGGACGGTTTCATGCCGAGCGTTGTGCTTGCCTTTTCGTAGAACCGGCTGCTCGAACCAAAACCGGCATGATAAATTGCGTCCGTGATGGTCGAGTCTTCCTTTAAATGCTCGCGAAGGAGGTTCGCCCGCCTTTCGGTGGCATATTGTTTCGGCGTAACCCCAACGATTTTTTTGAATAATCGTTGAAAATGGAAAAGGCTTAGGCCAGCAGCGTGAGCCAATTCGTTCAAGGAAGGGGCCGTGCCGGCCTCGTCAATCACTTTGCATGCTTTCAGAATGGCGCGGATATGCGGTTGTTCCCATTCAGGCGCCTCCGCCGGTCGGCAGCGCTTGCAGGGACGAAAACCAGCTTGTTCGGCTTCATTACCGGTTTTGAAGAAACGCACATTTTCACGGTTAGGTAGACGAGATGTGCAGTGAGGCCGGCAATACACCCCCGTGGTGAGGACACCATAGACGAACTCACCGCGAGCCTGTGAATCTCGTTTTGTCAGCGCCTCCCAGCAGTCATCATCCGATAAAAAAACTTCCATGTTTGTCTTTTCCAGTGGTAGGCACTCTTCAACCAGGCCCAAAGAATTATTTGTTCTCATACTCATGCAAGCCTCCAAAACGGTTATTTTTCAGTCGGTACTGTAAGGCCTGCAATGCTCCTTGGCTATCCGGTTCTTGCGCTCGAATTCAAGATTTCTAAGTCAAGAAAGCAATGATCAACGAAAAGTGCAGAAAAGAAAGAAGCCAACCACGGAACTTTGTTCCGATTTTAATTTTGGGTATACTAGGGAAAAATCAGCGGTGGCTCAAGCCCTATTATTCACCGAAATTGGTCCAAGATGGAGGGGAAAACAATGGGTATCATGGCAGGCAAAGTGTGTGTCATCACAACAGGGGGAGCGGGCAGCCTGGGTTTCGAAAGCGCCAGGCTCCTGCTGCAGGAAGGCGCCAAGGTCATGCTGGTCGACTGTAACGAAGAGAATCTGGCCCGTGCGTCGAAAACACTGAACGCGAGCACGGATTCACTGGGGACGACCAAGGCGAATGTCGCTGATACGCAAGAGACACAAAAATATATTCATCAGACCGTTTCCAGATGGGGGAAGATCGATGTGTTGTTCAGCCATGCGGGCATCAGCGGTGCCATCAAGCCGATTACCGAATATCCCGAGGAGGTCTTCGACGCCGTCATGGCGATCAATATTCGGGGCACATTCCTGGCTTGTAAATACGGTTTGCCTCAAATGAATGACGGCGGCAGCATCATCATCACGTCCAGCATCATGGGCGTAACAGCCGACCCCGGCGTTTGCGCCTATGTGACCTCGAAACACGCGCTCGTCGGACTCATGCGTACTGTCGCAAAAGAAGCGGCTCTCCGTAAGATCCGTGTCAACGTGGTTGCGCCAGGTCCCATAGACAACTCTTTTCAGTCGAAGATCGAAGATCGTCTGAGTGAGGTCGTGGGCGAGGATGGCACCGAATTCCTCAACCGTGTTATTCCGCTCGGTCGTCATGGCCGGGCAGAGGAAGTCGCGAGAATGGTGCTTTTCCTTGCCTCCGATCAAAGCAGCTTTTCGACCGGCAGTGTTTTCATGTCTGACGGCGGCATGAATATTTAAGCACCGGCATGGCTTGAAGAGTCAGACGAGCGTTCATCAAGTTAACAATCGAAGATTGAGAAATTCTCCGGATCGGGAATTTCAAGCCCCAGGTGACGACCCATCCATCCGAACTGCCCATAGACCATTTCAGCACCATATTGCACCGCGCAGCCTTTTTTCAGGGCGGCGGTTAACCAGGGGGTGACCTTTGGGTTCGTCACCACATCCGCCACCAGGGTTCGCGGGGACAGGGTTTCCGTTGGGAAAGGCACACGGG
>Ga0209706_10002314_pt1 | contig 10572 bp, 6 predicted proteins | sample PPLLaktember2015_6_FD_187263 | JGI IMG/M metagenome (GOLD analysis project Ga0209706, IMG submission 187263) | Freshwater sediment microbial communities from Prairie Pothole Lake near Jamestown, North Dakota, USA - PPLs Lake P8 Core (1) Depth... | ecosystem: Environmental > Aquatic > Freshwater...
GACGTTGAACTCGCGCCCCTTGAGGAAGTGCTGGACGAGGGCGGGCTGCTTGTAGGTCCGGAGGATCTCCCGCGCCTTCTCCTTCAGGGCCGTCTTCGTATCCACGACGGAGTCCCTGTCGAGCCCGATGCCGGCGTGCTCCTGGGCGGCGTGAACGATGAGAGGGAAGGTCCACTTGTGCCCGTCGATGTCGCCCAGCCGCTCGACGATGGCCGTCGAAGGGGGGATGGGCAGGCCGGCCCCTTTGAGGAGGCTCAGGGACATGAACTTGTCGCGGCTCAGCCCCAGGCCCAAAGCGGGCGATCCCGTGATGGGGTAGCCGAGCATGCGGATGAAGGCGGCCACGCGCATCTCGTAGAGCGCGCCGTGGACGACGTCGTCGTACTGGTTGAAGACGATGTCGGGGCGGAGCCGGTCGAGCTTGCGCTGGAGGACCGAGAGATCGCCGGCGAGCGGCATGACGACGACGTCGTGACGGAGGCGCCGCAGGCCGCGGGCGATGCCGCGGATCATCTGGCGCAGATAGTGGAGACTCCCGGTGTCGGCTTTCTCGTCCGGCTGCGAATCCGTGAAAGCGTTGTAGATGAGCGCGACACGGAGCTTCTTCATGGCCGTCCGGAAACCCTCCGCGCCTATTCTAGTTTATTCCGGAAGGTCCCTGCAACCCCAAGATCACGCCGGGGCGTGCGTGTGATCCGCGGGATCCGGCGTGGCCGGTCCGAGGAAATCGACGCCGCAGAGCTCCTCGGAGAGCCGCCACAGACGACGGGCGGCTTCGGGGCTCCGGGCGTACGGACTGGGCTCGATCGGACGCCCCAGCCGCCAATAGTCGCTCGCGATCGATGACGCCGGCCCGGCGGCCAGGCGGACGATGGCCGTGGCGGCGTCGGCCGCGCTGAGGCCTTTGTTCGCGTTGCCGTCGTCGGCGGGCCCGAGCTCGATCCCGATGGCCCGGAGCGGGAAGCGATTGGCCGCGCGCCTGTTGAGCTCCACGGTGAAGAGGACGAGGGCCAGCTTCGACTGCCTGTAGGCCCGGCGGCCGCTGTATCTCCGCCGGAGCATGGGGTCGTCCCAGGCCATCTCGGTCCGCCGGTGCGAGCCCGAGGAGACGGCGATGACCCTGGCTTCCCCGGGCCGGATGAGCGCCGGGAACAGCTCGTGCGTCATCAGAAAAGCGGCCAGATAGTTGACGGCGAACTGGAGCTCGCAGCCGTCCTCGGTGCCGGCATAGCCGTTCGAGACAGCGGCCTCGGCGTGGATGAGCCGTTCGAGCCGGCCGCCGGGGAGCCCGTCCCGGATGCAGGCCGCCGCCCGGCGCACGCTCCCCATCGATGACAGGTCGGCGGCCGTGATCCGGACATCGGCCCCCGGACAGGACCTGCGGACCTCCTCTTCGGCCCGGCGGCACGTCTCGGGCACGCGGCCGAGGCCGATGACCCTCAGGCCCGCCGCGGCCAGCTGCTTGGCCGCCTCGAGACCTACCCCCGAGGAGGCTCCGGTGATGACGCAGGTCCCGCCCGTCGCACCCGGCATGTCAGCTCGTCCTCTCGTCTCCGGCTTTCTCCGCGCCCCCACGGGCCGTTCTGGTCCCTCCCCCAGGAGCCATGATAGAGGTGCGGGGCGGTCGAGTTGTTAAGAAGATGTCAAAAATCGGTAAAAAGTTCCTTGTGATATAATCGGGGCGCTCATGTCGGATCCGGGGTCGAATAAGGGCTCCCTCTGGCCGCCGCTTCTCGCCGGGGCGGCCGTCCTGGCCGTCACCCTGTTCGGCCTCGTCAACCTGGCCGCCCGGCCGGGGATCAGGAAGGAACTTCTGGCCCGGCCCATCGTCGGCTTCGATTCCTTCGAGGTCCGCGGCCCGACCGACATCCGGTTCGCACTGAGCCGGAAGGCGATCGGCGATCCCGTCGAGCTCCGCTTCGGGCCGGACGGCGGACCGGCCGTGGTCAAGGACGCCATCGTCCCTTATTATTCCCAGCGGCCGTTCCCGCTGGCGCTTGCCCTGATGGGCGGCGTGAGCTTCCTGGCCGGATTCGCCGTTCTCCTCTTCCGGCCGCGGGACCGGCGGGCCCGGATCTTCTATTGGCTCAGTTTGAGCTTCGGTGCGACCGTGGCGATCGGCGGGGCGACCTTTGGCGTCCAAGGGCGGGCGTTGAATGTCCTCCCCGGCATCCTCTTCAATATCGCCTACCCGATGACCCTCGCCCTGCTTCTGTGGTTCGCCATGAGCTATGCGCCGCCGCGGCCCCGGCTCCGGCCGGCCCTGTTCTGGGCCGTCCCCATCCTCTGGTCGGTCCTGATGTCCTCGGCTTTCTTCGCCTCCCAGGCCGGGCCCTCGATCGGGATCTATCGCCTCCGGGAGTCTTTCAAGCACGTTTTCAGGTTCTATGTCGTCCTGGCCGGCGTCGCCGCGCTCGTCGAGTTCGCCCGGGCCTTGCGCAACACCGCCTCCGAGGAGGACAGGACCCAGATCAAGTGGTACCTCATCGGGTTGGCCGCCGGGCTCGGGCCGTTCCTGGCCTTCAACCAGCTGCCCCTCGTCATCATGGACCGGCCTCTTCTGGCCGAGGATTTCGCCCTCTTCTTCTTCCTGCTCGTCCCGGTCTTCATGGTCATGGCCATCCTCCAGTTCCGGCTTCTCCGGGTCAACGTTGTCTTCCACCGCGGCCTCGTCTACTCGATCCTGACGGTCTTCACGCTCGGCGCGTTCCTCGTCTCCGTCGAGGTCCTGCGCCGGGTGTTCCCGCGGGCGACGGCCACGGGCGACGTCGTCATCATGGTCGGCGCGGCCATCCTCATCGCCGTTCTCCTCAGCCCGGGACGGCGGGACCTCCAGGACGTCGTCGACAGGCTCTTCTTCCGCCAGGCCTATGATCATCGGAAGGCCGTTCAGGGATTCCAGGCGGGCGCGCCGGGCATCATCGAAACCGGGGCGCTCATCGACCTCTATGCCGGAACGCTGACGCGGGCCCTTCCGGTCGGCGGGGCCGGTGTCTTGCTGCGCGAGCCGCGGGGCCGGGGCGGCGGAGAGGTCCGGCTTTTCGGCGTGACCGACGGCGCGGCGGCGAAGCTCGAGGCCCTCCCGTCCGACGTCGCCAGGACCTGGGCCAGGCCGGACAGGGTCCGCGGCGTCGAGGACATCGACCGGTCCCGCGATGACGTCCTCGCCGCCGCGGGCGCCGAGGTCGTCATGGCCTTGCCCCGGGCGGCGGGCACGCCCCCGGGCCTCCTCGTTTTCGGCCCCAAGCTCACGGGCCATCGTTTCGCCAAAGAGGACATCGAGCTCATGGAGACGCTGGCCGGGGAGCTGGCCGTCAACCTGGGGCGGATCAGGATCCAGGAGGAAATGATCTATGAACGGGCTTCGCGGGAGAAGTCCGAAGAGCTCGTCCGGCTGAAGACGGAATTCATCTCCTCGGTCGCCCACGAGCTGCGGACGCCGGTCACGTCCCTCAGCGGGCTTTCCGGCCTCCTCCGCTCGGGCAAGATCGTCGACCCGGTCAAGCGCGAGCGGCTGCTCGGGCTATTGGCCGGTGAGTGCGGCCGCCTGACCCGGTTCCTGAGAAACGTCCTCGACTTCGGCAAGATCGAGGGCGACGCCATGAGCTACGATCTCAAGGAGACCGAGCTCGGCCCGCTCGTCCGGGAGGTCGCGGACCTCGTCCGGGAGAGCCTGGACGATGCCGGGGCGGTCATCCGGGTCGAGATCCCCGGGGTGCCGCTCGTCGTCCGGGCCGATCCCGACGCCGTCCGCCAGGCGGTCCTGAATCTCCTCGATAACGCCCTCAAGTACAGCCCGGAGCTGAAGGACGTGACCGTGAGCCTGACCGGCGGGCCGGGCGCCGCCGTCATCGCCGTAAAGGACAGGGGCATGGGCATCGGGCCGGAGGACCGGGGGAGGATCTTCGAGGCGTTCTTCCGGTCAGCCCGGGCCGTCGCGCATGACCCGACCGGTGTCGGCCTCGGCTTGAGGATCGTCGGTCACATCATGGCCGCCCACGGCGGCCGGGTCGAGGTCGAGAGCGAGCCCGGGCAGGGGAGCGTTTTCCGCCTCGTCTTTCCCCGCTAAAATAAAATTTCCTCTCCCTTTTCTGGGAATCCTCTCGAGGCGGCGAGGGATGTTGCCTCGAGGATCCCCGTCCGTGGAGGGGGGACCGGCAGGGAGCGGAGTCTTCGTAGCGACCATCAGCGCCGCCCCGGAGCGACTCGGAGGGGCGGTGCTGGGAGAAAATAAAGAAAGAGCCCTTCTCGGATATTTCGCAGAAGTCCGGCTTCGTGTATCTCCGCCGTCCTTCTGCCGGTCCGCTCCCCAGAGTCCGCTCCCCGCCGCCGGGGGGCCGGGGAGCTAGAGGCATATCCCGAGCCAGGCCGGAGAGAGGCACTCCCCGTAATCGGGAGAAGAACCAAAATAAAGGGGGGCAGGCCGGACGGCCCGCCCCCCGTAAAGAAGCTTATCTGTCCGCGAAAGCGTAGATGGTCAGGAAGCCGTGCTGGCTGATCTTGGCGATGAGCTCGCCGCTGACCTTTTCAACGCTGTCGCTCGGCTGATGGTAGTCGGCCGTCATGGCCGCCATGTAATAGATGAAGGGGACCTTGACCGCGGCGAACGAAGCGTGGTCTGAGCCGCCGCTGCCGACGCCGGGGGCGTTGAAGCGGAAGGCCAGGTCGAGCCCGACGTACTGGTTCATCTCCCGGGCGATGTCGGCAAAGGGCGTGCCCTCCGTCAGGTTGACGCTGACGAACCAGGGGGCGCGGACCTTCTTGACGATCTCCTCGGCGCCGGGGACGTTATAGGCCCGCATCGTCCGGGCCAGCATCTCGGCGTCGTAGGGCCGGCTGATCATGTCGTAGTTGAGGTAGCCGACTGTCTTGTCGATCGGGTAGATGGGGTTGGAGGCGTAATAGCGCGACCCGAGGAGGCCTTCCTCCTCGCCCGTCCACAGCGCGAAGACGATGGAGCGCTTGGGCTTGACCGGGCTCGCGGCGATGGCCTTGGCGATGTTCAGGACGCCGACAGAGCCGGAGCCGTTGTCATCCGCGCCGTTCCAGACGTAGCCTTCCCAGGCCCCGTTGTGGTCGTAGTGGGCGCCGACAACAACGTACTCGTCTTTGAGCTTGGGGTCGGAGCCCTCGATGATGCCGAGGACGTTCGTGCCGCGCACGAGCGCGGTTTTGGACGTCGAGGCGATGGTCAGCTTGGCGCCGGGGATGTCCATCGAGGCCGGCTTCATGGTCGATTCGATCTTCTTCTTGAGGTCGTCGATCGACTGGCCCGTCCCCTCGAGGAGGAAGTTGGCCATCTCGCGGGTGATCTGCGTCGCCGACGCGCCGCCCCGCCCGCCCATGCCGCCCGCGACGCCGGCCAGCGAAAGCCTCCGGCGGGGCTTGTTGATGATCGGGCGCTCGTCGCTGGGCGTCCGGACCATGGACAGGGCGTTGAAGATGGCGGCATCGTTGCCCGCGTTGGACACCTGGATGATGGCCGCGGGCTCGAGCTTGGCGATCTCGGCGAGCTTGTTGAACCGCTGCGGGCCGCCCCGCATCATCTGGGCCATCATGTCGCCCTGCGGCATGGCCGGGAAGTACTTGTCCTTGAGCTCTTTCTTGGCCTGGAGAGGCGATTTGGGATCGTCCCGGCCGGGCGCGTCGCTGAGCAGGAGGACGATCTTGCCCTTGAGGTTCATCCCCTTGAGCTCGTCGAAGCCGACGGACGGCTCGCTGATGCCGTAGCCGACGAATACGACGGGCGCGGTCACGGTGCCGTCGGCGCCGCCGCCCATGCCGCCCATACCGCCTTGGAAGTCGAGGCCGCCCTTAAAGGTCCGGCTCTTGACCGTGCCGCCCTTGGCCACCTCGATGGTGATCGCTGTCTGGGAATCAGTCGTTTCCCGCATGGCGAAGTCCTGGAGGTAGGTCATCTCGCGGGGGGCCTGGGGCGCCTGGGCCCGGCCGCCGCCCATGCGGAAGCCGCCCATCATCATGGGCATGTCGCCCGCCGGCTTGACGCCCCACAGCTTGAGGAGGGACGCGGCGTACTCGGCGGCCAGCGTGTAGCCGCGGGTCGCGGTCTCGCGGCCTTCGAGAAGGTCGGAGGCGATGTAGGTCAGCATCGCCAGGGTGTCCTTGGCGGTGATGGCCTCCAGGCCTGCTTTGAACTTGTCCGGCGCCGGCACCGGCTTGTCGACCAGGCTCAGCGCCTTCTGCACATCCTCGAGCTTCATCTGCGGCTGCTGCTGCGGGCCCTGGGCCCTCAGGCCGAGGATCACGGCGAAGACGAGGACGACGGCCAGAACGTTCTTTCTCATAGATACCTCCACCTGGAATTCAACGTCACATGGTTAGACGGGCCCACGGGGGTTTTCTTCCAGAAAATAGAAACGTCCCCATTTTCCTGCCCATTTTCCTCAGGGATGGACTCGGGGCGGCGGTTTCGGTTATCATAAGGCCGCATTCGAATTCCCCCTGGGAGGTCCCGTCGCATGAACATCAAGAGCTCGCTTCTCCTGGCCCTCTGCATCGGCCTGGTCATCCTGACCGCCGGCTGTAAAAAGAAGGCGCCCGAGGCCCCGCCGGCCGCGGCCGCCACGGAATTCCAGTGGCAGATCGACCAGTTCGCCGACCTGAGGATCCTCCGCTACCAGGTGCCCGGGTTCGAATCCCTGGCCCCGGCCCAGAAGGAGCTGGTCTATTACCTCAGCGAAGCGGCCCTCTGCGGCCGGGACATCTTCTTCGACCAGAACTACAAGCACAACATCAAGGTCCTGCGGACCCTCGACGCCATCGTCCGGGGCTACCAGGGCGACAGGAATGACCCCCGCTGGGCCGAGTTCATGACCTACGTCAAACGGGTCTGGTTCTCCAGCGGCATCCATCACCACTACTCGACCGACAAGATCCTCCCGGGTTTCGACGCGGCCTACTTCGCCGCCCTGGTCAAGGGCAGCGAGGGCGTCAGCTTCCCCCTGGCCGAGGGCCAATCGGCCGACGACCTCATCGCCTTCCTCGGCCCCATCCTCTTCGATCCCGCCGTGGCCCCGAAAAAGCTCTCCCAGGACTCGACCAAGGACCTGGTCACGAATTCCGCGGTCAACTTCTACGAGGGCGTCACCCAGGCCGAGGTCGAGGCCTATTATAAAGGTATCGTCGACGCGAAGGATGAGACGCCGGTCTCCTACGGCCTCAACACGCGCGTCGTCAAGGCGAACGGCCGGGTCGTCGAGGAAGTCGCCAGGATCGACGGCCTCTACGGGCCGGCCATCGCCAAGATCGTCGGCTGGCTCGAGAAGGCGGCCGGAGTGGCCGAGAACGAGCAGCAGAAGAAGGTCATCGAAACCCTCGCCGCCTACTACCGGACGGGCGACCTCGAGAAATTCGACGAGTACAACATCCTCTGGGTCGGGGACCTGGCCTCGCTCATCGACTTCGTCAACGGCTTCATCGAGGTCTACGACGATCCCCTGGGCATGAAGGCCAGCTGGGAGTCGGTCGTCAACTTCAAGGACCTGGCGGCCACGAAACGGGCCGACACGATCTCGGCCAACGCCCAATGGTTCGAGGACAACTCGCCGGTCGATCCCCGGTTCAAGAAGAAAGAGGTCAAGGGCGTCTCGGCCAAGGTCATCACCGCGGCCATGCTCGGCGGCGCCTGCTACCCGTCGACGCCGATCGGCATCAACCTGCCCAACGCCAACTGGATCCGCAAGAACTACGGGTCGAAGTCGGTGACGATCGAGAACATCACCTACGCCTACGACCAGTCCTCGCTCAAGTCGCCTTTCGGTCCCGAATTCACGTATTCCCCGGAGCTCCTCGAGCGGGCCAAGACCTACGGCCCCCTGGCCGGGAACATCCACACGGACCTCCACGAGGTCCTCGGCCACGGCTCGGGCCAGCTCGATCCCGGGGTCGGGCCGGAATCGCTCAAGAACTACCACTCGCCCATCGAGGAGTCGCGGGCCGACCTCTTCGCCCTCTACTACATCATGGACGACAAGACGGTCGAGCTCGGGCTCCTGCCTTCGATCGACGCGGCCAAGGCGGAGTACGACCTCCAGATCCGCAACGGGCTGATGACCCAGCTGACCCGCATCCAGCCCGGCAAGACCATCGAACAGGCCCACATGCGCGGCCGGGCCATGGTCTCCCAATGGGTCTACGAGAAGGGCCGGCCCGAGAATGTCATCGAGCGGGTGACGAAGGACGGCAAGACCTATTTCGTGGTCAACGACTACGCCAAGCTGCGCGGGCTCTACGGCGAGCTCCTGGCCGAGGTCCAGCGGATCACAAGCGAGGGTGACTACGAAGCGGCCAAGGCCCTCATCGAGACCTACGGCGTCCAGGTCGACCAGGACCTCCACAAGGAAGTCCTCGATCGCTACGCCAAGCTCAATCTGGCTCCTTACAGCGGCTTCGTCAACCCCGTCTACACGCCGGTCGTCGAGAATGGCAAGATCGTCGACGTCAAGATCGACCTCACCGAAGGCTACGTCGAGCAGATGCTGAGGTACGGCCGGGACTATTCGTTCCTAAAATAAAAGGGATGCCGGACCGCCCGGGCTTGGAAGCACCGGGACGACGGCGAGGAGGGACGATGGCTGAAGAAGAGATCGGGCACATCACCCACTTTTTCCCCAAGATCAGCGTGGCCGTGATCGAGGTCACGGCCGAGTCTCTGAAGGCCGGGGAGACCATCCGGATCAAGGGCCACACGAGCGACTTCACCCAGCCCGTGGAGTCGCTCCAGCAGGAGCACCTGTCGGTCCCCGAGGTCAAGAAGGGCGTCTCCGCCGGCCTCAAGGTCAAAGAGCATGTCCGGGAAGGGGACAAGGTCTACAGGGTCGAAAAAGGCGCCTGACCGCAGGCGGTACAGGCGAGCGGACCGCTCCCCGCGGTCCTGAGACGGAAGAGGGAAGAAAAACGCCCTCCCGTCGTCTGATATAATGGTTATTTAAGTCTAGCTCCGCGCGAGGTCCGACTTGGCTAAAGTCAACTGGAACATCATCTGGAATAAGCTCTGGGCCAAAAAGGCCCGCCCCTTCACCATCCTGGCCGCCTTCTTTCTCGTCTTCCTGGCCTGGCAGATCATCTCCCGGCTCCCGGGCGGCGGCCCGGCAGGCGGCCCCCGCGGGGCTTCGGTCGCCGTCGAGATCGCGGCCGTCGAGCGGGGCGGTATCCGCGACATCGGCACCTTCTCGGGGACGCTCATCCCCAAGTCCTATTTCACCGTCGTTCCGAAGATATCCGGGCGGATCAAGGAGCTCTTCGTCGATATCGGGGACGGGCTGACCCGCGGTCAGCTCGTCGCCCTCCTCGAGGACGAGGAATACCAGCAGCAGGTCATCCAGGCCGAGGCCGACCTCGGTGTCGCCAAGGCCAACCTGGAAGAGGCCATGTCCGCCCGGGAACTGGCCAGGAAGGAGATCGAGCGGGCCAAGACCCTCCATGAGAAGGGCATCCTTTCGGACGCCGAGCTCGAGGCCGCCCAGTCGGCCTTCTCCACCCGGGAAGCCCGCTCCAAGGTCACCCAGGCCCAGATCGCGAACCAGCAAGCGGCCCTGGAAACGGCCAAGGTCCGGCTGTCCTACACCCGGATCCGGGCCGCCTGGGAGACGGGAGGCGATGTCCGCTTCGTCGGGGAGCGCTTCGTCAACCCGGGGGCCATGCTCTCCTCCAACACGCCCCTTCTCTCGGTCATCGAGCTCCAGCCCATCACGGCCGTTATCCACGTCACGGAAAAGGACTATTTCCGGCTCAGGACCGAGCAGCCCGTCCTCCTGACGAGCGGGGCCTACCCGGGGCGGGAGTTCCACGGTGTCGTGGCCCGGGTCGCTCCGATCCTCAAGGAGACCTCCCGCGAGGCCCGGGTCGAGGTCAACGTCGAGAACGCCGACGGCGCCCTCAAGCCGGGCATGTTCGTCAACGCCCGGATCGAGTTCGTCAGCCGCGCGGACGCGACCGTCGTCCCGACCAGCGCCATCGTCAACCGCGGCGCCCTGCAAGGGCTGTTCTTGGCCGATCTCGAGACCAAGAAGGCCGTGTTCCAGCCCGCGACCGTGGGCATCATCGAGGGCGACCGGGCCGAGATCCTCGAGCCGGCCGCGCTCACGGGGTACGTCATTACCCTCGGGCACCACCTGCTCGAGAACGGGACGGCCCTCCTCCTCCCCGCGGACGCCCCCGGGGCCGCCGCTCCGGCTTCGAAGAAAGCCCCCGGAGACAAGCGATGAAGCTCTCGGAATTCTCCATCCGCCGGCCCATCTTCACCTGGATGGTGACGCTCGTTATCATCATCATCGGGCTCGTCTCGCTCTCGCGCCTGCCCGTCGACCTTATGCCCGAGATCGTCTATCCCACCCTCAACGTCAACGCCTCCTACCCGAACACCGGCCCCGAGGAGATCGAGGAGATCATCACCCGGCCGATCGAGGAGGCCCTGAGCGCCGTGCCCGGGGTCGAGGAGGTCTTCTCCTCCTCGTCGGAAGGCTCGAGCTCCGTCCGGATCATGTTCGCCTGGGGGACCAAGCTCGACGCCGCGGCCGACGATGTCCGCGAGCGCCTCGACCGGATCATGGG
>Ga0209706_10002316_pt1 | contig 10568 bp, 5 predicted proteins | sample PPLLaktember2015_6_FD_187263 | JGI IMG/M metagenome (GOLD analysis project Ga0209706, IMG submission 187263) | Freshwater sediment microbial communities from Prairie Pothole Lake near Jamestown, North Dakota, USA - PPLs Lake P8 Core (1) Depth... | ecosystem: Environmental > Aquatic > Freshwater...
GGATGGCGTGGTCATTCTCGAGGCGACCACGGACATCTACGGACGGGTCATCGCCGTGCGCGTCCTGCGCTCGCAGCCGCTCCTCGACGAGGCGGCCGTTGAGGCGGTCCGTCAGTGGGTCTATGAACCGCTCCTGGTCAACGGCCGCCCCCGCCCGGTGACCTTCACCGTCACCGTCCGCTTTGTCCTGAAAAATGGGGGATAAGGGGACGGGTTGATCGCCCGGATCGCCCGGGGACACATACCATTGGTACGCGTCCCCCTTTTCTCTTCCTGGCGCGTTCCCTCTGATTTGACAGGGACGCCGGTTTCGTTTAACTTAATCGAGCCTCCCAAGCCAGCGTAGCTCAGTCGGTAGAGCAGCTGATTCGTAATCAGCAGGTCGGAGGTTCGATCCCTCTCGCTGGCTCCAGCGATTTCTCACCATATAAGGCACCAAAATCAGAGAGTTAGACCTCGGGCCGGAGGTCTGTCTATTTTGCCTGCGCTTGCCCTGAATTGCATGGAACTAGTCCCTAATGTGGCACAAATGTGGCACAACCATGGACCAAGATTCGGGGAGCAGATCAATTCCTCCCATATGCTGCAGCGGATCCAATAACTTACAGGGCCGAATCGTCACGGCCCCGCCGAGCTCCTATTCGACGATCTTGTAGTACTTGAAGATGGGATAGACCACGCTGCGCTTATCGACGCCCGCTGACTTCAAATATCCGTCGAGCAGGCTCCATGCCGCGAAACCATCGGCCGCCTGCGGCTCCAGGCAGTAGAACGCCATGTTCGCCAGCGGCTGGGCCAGGTCCACGAGGAAGGTTCCGGCAGGAAATTCCTTGGCCTGGATGCGGGCGAATCCGCCCTCGAGCGAGGTCATGGAGAATCCCCCGCGCCTCGCCTTGACCAGGCTGCTGACGACGAATTCCTCGCCCGCCGCCTTGAGCGGCTTGTTCAGCACTTCGACCTTGAGGTTATGGGTTCGGAGCTTGTCGGCAAGCGCATTCAGCTCGGCCGGAATCAAATAGCCGCGCGGGACCGCCGCCTCGGCCGTGCCGACCGGCTTCGTCAGGTCCTTGAGGCCCCGGACGAGCTCGGGCTGTCCGAGCAGGGAGGACGGGATGCGGGCGCGGACGCTCGTCCCCGGGATATAGTCGGGCTCGTTTCTCTCCCGGTAGGCCAGGACATCGACGGTGCCGCGGGATTCGTAGCGGCCGGCCGTGAAATTCTTGAGCTCGCCTGTTTCGGCCTTGGCCCGGACGGCCTCCACGACTTCGCGATCTGCCGTCCGGCATATCTCCTGCATCTCCCGGCCGTGGCGCTTGGCGAATTCGAGGATCCCGGCGATGAGCGCGTATTGGGCGTAGATCTTGCGCTGGAACGACAGATGGATCGGCGTCTCGGCCAGAACGGACATCCGGTTCCGGAGGCCGTAAGCGGCGGCGACGAACTTCGCCTCAGTCGACCAGACCGCTCCATCATGGCTCCAGACCGTCGGCGGCCAGCGGTCGTCGAGACCGCAGTGGGTGAACGTCTCGAGTCCGAAGTTCTTGCGCGTCTCGTCACGGAGCTCCGGGAAGAGCTTGTCCCAGACATAAGTCCGGGGACCCGGATGGGCCGCCGGGACGGAGGACGTGCAATAGCCGATGGCGTAGCCGTGCTGGACGCGCTCCATGGCATGGCCGTCATAGATCAGGACCGGATCCCAGCGGTTGAAGACGGTCCGGTAGAGGGCGTTGACTTCCAGCGTTTCGAGCTTGATCGCGTCGCGATTGAGGTTGAAACCCAGGGCGTTCTGCCCGCCGCTCTGGATATGGGGCGTTCCGTCATTGAGGCTCCATGTATCGTTCCCATCCATGCAGAAGCTGGGGCAGACGACGATGATCAGATTCTCGAGGAGATGGGTCATCCGGCCGAGCAGGATCTCGCGGGTCAGCAGGAGGAGCGCCTCTTTCGCCTCGGATTCGTAGGGGTGGATATTCCCCTCGAGGTAGACCACGGTCTTCCCGGATTTCGCGGCCTGCTCGGGCGAGGTAACGCGCGGGGAGGCCAGGACGAGAACCGGGCAGACGCGGCCGAGCGGACTCGTGTACATGTTGAAGACGTGGATTTTATCGCTCTTCCACTTGAGCTTATCGATGAACTCAAGGAGCTCGAGGGACGACGTCGTCCGAACATAATCGGTCTTCTCGGGTACAATCCGCAGCTCGGACGGCCACCTTCCGTTCCACTTCGTAGGAACGGAGTCTCCCCAATAGATCTTCTGGCCGAAGGCGAGAAGCCCGCTGGTCAGGACCAGGAAGGCGAAGAGAAGCGCTTTTTTCATATCACCTCCTCCTGTCGAGCGAGCAATCCGGACAACCGGATCTCGCCGCTCTCGGCTATTCTAGGACGTCTTCCCCGTCCGACACAATTCTTTCCTTGGGCCCGGCCCGGTCGCACCGCGGCCCGCGTTTTGACAGCTGAGCGAAGTTTGAGATATAGAAGGGACGCCGAAAGTCGGTCGGCGTCCGGCGCCTGAATACAAGGAATTCCGCATGTCGAAGAAAGCCTTTTTCCCCGCGATCATAATATTGGCCGCGTCGCTGGTGTTCGTGTCGGGGCGGACCCAATCCGCCCCGGCCCAGGAGAAGGTCTTTCCGGGCGCCGACGAAAGCACGCCTTCGATCGCTCACTACTTCACCTGGCTCAACAACGTAGGCGGCGGCCCTCCCCAGGCCCAGACCATGATCAATCTGGAGTTCTTCAAGTGGCTGAAGGAAGAGTACGGTATGCGCCTGGACACCTACGCCTTCGACGCGGACATTCTCGACGGCGCCGGATATTTCAACCTGAAGTCCGAGAAATTCCTTAAAAATTATCCGGACGGTTTCGGGCCCGTCCAGAAGAAGGCCGCATCTCTAGGCATCCGGCTCGGCGTCTGGCTTGGGCCGGACGGGTACGGAGACACGCCCGAAGAGGAGCGGGACCGGACCGAGATGCTCATCTCCCTCTGTCGGGATTACAATTTCCGGGTCTTCAAGATGGACCTCATGCTGACGAATCTGCGGCCCGAGAAGCAGGACAGCGTCATCAAGGCCCTGACGGCATGCCGCGAGTACGTCCCCGATCTCATTGTCCAGAACCACAGGGTCGATTTCGGAAAAGCGGCGCCGTATGTGACAACGACGCTTTGGAACGGAGATGAAACGTATATCGACGTCCACATGACGAACACTCAGACGGCCACCCACCACCGCGTGGGGGCGATCTCCCGGGGACTCGTGCCGGATCTGAAGCGCTTGGTCGAGGACTGCGGCGTGTGCCTCTCCTCATGTCTGGATTACTGGGAGGACGACCTTGTGTTGCAGGCCTTCAACCGCTCCCTGCTCCTGGCTCCCGAGCTCTACGGCAATCCCTGGTTTCTACGCGACGACGAATACCCCCGCCTGGCCCGTCTGTTCAACCTTCACCGCAGATACCGGGACATCCTGGTGAAGGGGATGGTTCTCCCGGAAAAAGTCTTTGGTCCCAACGCCGTCTCCCGAGGGGACGAAACGACCCGGCTTCTGACCCTCAGCAACCTGACTTGGAATCCCGTCCGCTACGAAATCCGGCTGGATGAGTCGATCGGCCTGACGAAAGGCGGCGGGGTCCATGTCGTTCAATTCCATCCCATCGAACGGCATATCGGGCGCTTCGCCCGGGGTGGGACCGCCATCGTCGAAGTCCTTCCCTTCCGGACCTGCCTGATCCTGGCCACGACGTCGCCTCTTCAGGAGACAATCCTGGCCGGCTGCGATTACGAAATCGTCCAGGACGTGCCGGGGAGGGATGTCCGGATAAAGCTCCTGGGTTTGCCGGGAAGCCGGGCTTCTGTCTCCCTGCCGGCCGGCCGCGACGCGTGGAGCGGAGCCCGGCTCGACGGCCGGGACGTTCCCGACCTGGTCGCCGGTCGAACCGTCGAGATCCCGTTCGCCGGAACATCCGCCGTACGTCCCTGGCATCGGAAGCTCGCCGACCTTCAGCCGGCCCCCGTTCCCGGAGACGCCGAAGCCCTGTACGAGGCCACTTGCTTCGCCGCGGACAACAACGCCCTTGAGGTCCGGTCGCTTGAACGTTCCGGTCCGACGGCCGTTTCTCAAGTCCGGGACGCCCGCGATGCGTTTCTTCATCAGCCGTCTTTCATCCAACGCGGAGTCTGGGATCGCTTTTTGTTCGACGGCAGTCCGGCCACCGCTTTCAACGTCAACCACCGGCTACGGAACTTCCCGGTCGGAGCCCTGCGGGTCGATTTTGGCCGGTCCACGGAGGTCGATGAGCTGATCATCCGCCTCAAGGACGCGCAGGCCGTCACGGACTTTCTCGCCGGCGGTGAGCTGGCGGCGCAGGCGTCCGTGGACTTGAGGATCTGGTCGCCGGCCGGCTTGACCGCCTCCCGGGACGGATTGAAAATCGCCCTGGCCGGGAAGGCTGAATTCCGCTATGTGCGCCTGTCCCGGGCGCCGGAGAAAATCCTCGAAATCGAGGCGTCCCGGGGCGGCACGCCGGTCGACCGGACAGGCTGGCGGGCTTCCAACCTTTTCGGATTGTATGAGAAGACTCCGGCGGCCAGGGCCTGGACGGGGACGGTCATTCTTGAGGAGGCCGCTCGGGGCAGCTATCTCGCCATCCCCGTGGCTGGGCGGCACGGGCGGGAGGGAGCCGTTGCCGCCCTTCGGATCGACGGTCGGCCCGCCGGCGTCACGGACCGGAGCCCGTCCTTTCCGACCAACGTCTGGGAATTCCGGGTCGAGGCCAAAGAAGCCAACTACACGTTCTATGCTCCGGTGACCCCGGACATGGTCCGTCGGAAGATCGAAGTGAGCGTCTTCGGATTCAATAAAGACCTGCTCGATCTCAAGCCCGAGGCCTGGATCACCGCCTACCCAATCCCTTATGAGGCGAAGGAGTTAGTGCTGCGCCGGGCCCGGAGCTGACGCGCTTTCAAGACGGGCTGATCAACGATACCAAGAATTTGCTTTTAACGCCGCAACGGGCATGATTCGTAATCAGAAGGTCGGAGGTTCGATCCCTCTTGCTGGCTCCAACGGTTCTTACCCCAATGCACAGGCTATCACGGGTTGACTTCCTTCCTCGGCGTATCGCGTTTGACAGGGGAGGGGGGCGCCGATAGAATGGGCCCGGCCATGGACGCGGCGGCGAAGACGAAGTGGGTCGATCCTGAGCCCGAAGCGGGCGATTCCGTGCCAGGTGAAAAAATGAATTTCCTAAACCTATCGAGAATTTGCCGGAACTTGAAACTCCTTCCATCCGGCTGCTTGCCCGCAGCCGCGGTATGGTTGGCGTTTGCTGCGATCTTGCCCGCCAGGGCGGAAACCGCGCCGAGAGAAGAAGGGAGAACAAGGACTTACACGCTTGCTGAAAAGACCATTCGGCACGCCAAGGAGAACCTGCCCAAACAAGTATCTACGGAAAACCCGGAATTGACCAAGCTGGCGCATGATTTATATATCGATTGCACGTTTGATAAATTGTGGGAACCGGCACTTCCTGGCCTGCCGTACCGGTTTTTCTCGATTTCCGGAGCAGGCGACACGTCCTACGCCAAGTGCCAGTTGCAGTGGGATACCATGTTTGTTCTCAATGCGTGGGCGCCGTTGGATGATGATCCATTGGCCTGCGATGTCTTTCGGAATTATTGGAATGTGATCGACAACAATCCGGAAGCGCCCAAAGGGACATACCGCTATGGCATGGTGCCCTGTACCACCAAGCCGGATCTGCCGCAGGATGGGTTCTCCCAAATCCCGATTCTGGCATGGGGTTGTCTGATGGTTTACAACCAGACCCATGACCGGGCATTACTCGATCTCTGCCTGCCATATTTGGACGCATTCCTAACCTGGTATGCCACTGAGCGGGATGTGGATTCTGATGGCTTGATCGAATATGGTGCCTACAAGAAATGTTCGATCGCCGATATCGTCCAAACGGCCCGCTTTGAAACGTTCGATTTCACCCCGACGCTCGATGGCCTGCGTTTGACAGAGCATCCCACACGCGGCACAGGCGGTGCATGGTATGGGAACATTGAAGGCGTCGATGAGACTTGTTTCCTGGCCATGTCCGAAAGGGCGATGATCGAGATGTGCCAACAAACCGGACGCATCGAAATGATGAACAAGTACGAACGGAATCTCGCCAATCGAACCGAGGCGATCCGCACAAAGATGTGGGACCCGGAAACGAAGTTCTTCTACAGCCTGGACCGGGATACGGACAAACCAATCCGCGTGCGAACGCTGCAGGGGTTTCTTGCTCTGACGGCCGGCATGGCAAGTGCGGAACAAGCCGGGGAACTGGTCAGACAGTTAACCGATCCGTCGCTGTTTTGGAGCAAATATCCGGTAACCACTTCAGCGATGAACGAACCAACCTTCCGCCCGGATGGATTTTGGCGCGGTGACGTGTGGCCCCCCACGAACTATTTGATAGCGCTCGGCCTGGTTCGCTATGGCTACTACGACCTTGCCAGGGAGATGACTGACAAGATGCTGGAGTTGGTGAGGAAGCATGACGGACATGCCCACGAACGTTACAACGGTGTTGAAGGTCGCGGTTTGGGGGTCAAGGATTACTGCTGGGGAGTCGCCATCTGGAGCATGCTTGTGAATACTCATTACGGCGTTCAGGAGGACTACCGGACGATTGTGGTCCCGCCCCATGCCAAGGGCCGGAAAATGAAACTCGGGAAACTGGAGGTGGCCTTTCCCACCGACACTTCAGTAGAGCTGAAATCTGCTTTCCAGCGGGAATTCAAGGTTGTTTTTCCAGGCAAAATTAGTGCGGAGATCCAGGTTCAGTGCGACGGGGCAATGATAAAATCCGTCAACCCAGCCGACGCGCTATCTGAGATTTCATTTACCGCACTGCCCGGAAAGACCTATAGGGTCATAGAGTCCGAACCGTCCTCAGTGAGCCGTCTGACCGTGAAGGGCGGGCGTTTCCTCACGTTGAACACGGTGATCCGCGTGAGCCAGATCGAGGCGGCGCGCAACCTGAACGAGGGCGTGGACGAAGCTGTCGGCCAGGCCGCGGCGGCCAACTCGAATCCTGCGCGGCGGTAGCCGCCGGGGATATCCTCAGCTTCATCCATGCCGATACGCGATTGCCGCGGGATTACGCCCGGCTAGTCCGCGGGGCGTTGAAGGATCCGGAGGTGGCATGAGATGAAAACGCCGCGTCAAACAGTCACGTTTAAAGCGCCGCCCATCGTAATCTTCGAGATGCTGATGGATTCTCGCCGTCATGCGAAATTCACAGGCGCCAAGGCCCGGATCAGCCGCAAGATCGGGGGGCGCATCATGGCCTACGACGGCTATATTGACGGACTGAACCTAGAGATCGTCCCGAACCGGAAGATCGTCCAATCCTGGCGCGGGTCGGACTGGCCCAAGGGGCACTATTCCAAGGCGACCTTCGCTCTGGCCAAGGTGAAGGGCGGTACGCGGTTGACGCTCATCCAGTCCGGCGTCCCGGACGACCAGGTCGAGCCGATCAAAGAGGGTTGGAAAGAGCATTACTGGGACAAGATGAAAGCTCTGCTTGAAGCCTAATCTGCTCTCCAAGAATAGCCCAAGATCCGCGGTTCAGGTCAAGAAGATTACCGGCCCCAAAGCGATCGCTTACCGGTAAAATGGAAGACCGATCCGGCGGGCAGGTCCTTTCGGCTAGGACCCGCAGTCGACCCTTTCGTAGCGGGCGCTGTTGACCGTTCCCTTCAGAGGTTAGATCCCTCTCGCTGGCTCCAGCAATTTTCACCCGAACAGCATTGCATATTAGCGTGTTAGCCAAGCCCTCGCCGATCCGATCAGGAAAAGAAGGCTAAGGCGGTAACGGGCGGTCGGACTCTCCCCCCTCTACCTGACCTTCCAGGTCACGGCATAGCGCTTGACATACTGATAGCCGTCTTCATCCTCTTCCAGGGCGTAGTACTTGCCCTTGAGGATCCCAACGCCGGAGGGCTTGAGCGGCATGCGGCCGATGAACCGACCCTCCGCGTCGAAGATATCGTGGATGAACCTCCCGCCGTCGGCTTTTTCATAGGTCTGGACGAAAAGATGGCCGAGGTCGCTTAGGAAGAAGCGGGAATAGGCCGGATGGTATTTCGGGAAATCGAACTCGATCCCGGAACCGGGCGGGATCTCCTTTTCCAGTTCCTTCTTTTCCTCCGAGGCCACTTCGACGGGGTCGTAGCTCAGGGTGATCTTCTTGAACGGCTTGGCATCGGAAGCACGGAAGAGCATGAGGTCATAGGTTTGAGGATATCCATAGACGACGTTGTCGGCTTGATCGAAATGGAAATAGCTGGCCGGCATGAGAGTGTGGACCTTGATTCTGGTCGCGCCCTTGGGCGAAATCGGAGCGGGTGAGCCGCTCAGTTCGGCCAAGAAAGATCCGTCGGGACCGAACTTCTTTGTGACGAATCGAGGGCCGTCCTGGTCGCCCATGACGAGCTCGGTGATGTAGATATGGCCCCGGGAGTCGACCCGGCCGAGCACCGTCGACGCTCCCTTGTAAGACACGTCACGGAGGAACGTGCCATCGGGCTTGAAGAATGTCATCCGGTACGGCTGGTGGACAGCGAGTTCGTCCGCGGCCCGGTTGAGGGACAAGGTCATAGGCCCCTCGAATTCGCCCGGCCCCTGGCCCAGCCTGCCGATTGTCCGGACGTACGTCCCGGACGGATCGAAGACCTTGACGTGGGAATCCCGTGGATCGAGGACGTAGATCGAGCCGGAATCGTCGACGACGATGTCCCTGATCCGGTCGAAGGCGTAATCGCCCTGGACATCCGGGCCGCCGAGGGACAGCTCCTCTGTGAGCTCAAAGATGGGGATCTTGTAGAGGGGCTCCTTGGGGTTTTGGAAGACGGTCAGGTCGCCTTCTTTGACGACCGTCCCTTTCCATTTGGCCTGAGAACGAGCCGGAGATGGAATTGAAAAGATTAAGAGCCATAAGCAGACGATGCCGCCTTGAAACTTATTCGCGCTCACGGCTAGCCTCCCCATATCATCAGGCTTTCTTTTCTCATGATAATACTCCTCAAATGAAAGCATCGTTTCATGTTTCGGAGGCATAGCCGAGCTCCTCGTTGGGAATAAGGTCGACAGGCCGCCGATCAAGCCGGTGGATCCAACCCATAAAAAGCCTGAGGTTCGAACCCTCTCAGGTAGGCTATTCAATCCCTGCTGCTGTTGAGCCGCAGGTGAGCACATTCTGAGCACAATCGATTTTACGGCCTATCTAATGTGATTATTATCAGCAAAATGAAAAGGTTGGCCAGCTGGTTCGTAATCAGCAGGTCGGAGGTTCGATCCCTCTCGCTGGCTCCACTCATATTCCCCAAGGAAATCTGTTATTTAGGGCGGAGTTCTGCCCAGCCCTGTTCTCCATCCTAGTCCCCCAAATCCGCCGGCTGGAGGCTGCTCTCTTCCGAGACCGCCCTCCAAGAATCCGAACTGGCCTTTGAGTCTTATGATAGGGTCCAGGTGTATTAGACTCTTTTCTACTATGCCTTGACAAACAACAGGGCAGAACCTATCTATGTAATCAGCGAAGGGGTGGAGTTTTTTAGAGGACTCCGCCGGGGGGATAACTTTCCGTCTTCAAAAGAAGCTTGAGTGCCTTCCTCCTGTCAGGAGGCGAATTCAAAAGGGGAGAATTGCACGACCATAGTTATTCTTTCAAACAAATAAAGGAGGAGGTTATGTTTATCAAGAGGAAGAAAGTCATCATGACGGCCTTGGCGGCCGCGGCGGTTTTCGTACTGGTCACGCAGACTGGCGCGTCCGGCGGAACGGGCTCGGCCGCCGAAGCTGGCATGTTCCCGGCCTTCATCCCGATGCCGGGTCTCATCCCCAGGGGCGTCGCGGTCGATAAGGTCGGCAACATCTACGTCAACGCTGGTGAAATGGTTGGGGGCCTCGAGTATATGAAGGTCTGGAAGTTCACGCCTGACGGAGAGAGGTTGCCCGGCCCCTACGCCGATATGGGCCAGGGGACGATCGGAGGCCTCATGGTCTCCGCCAACGGAGACCTCTATGTTGCCATGGCGGCCGGGTCTGCGAGGGGAGTCTGGCGGGTAGATCGAAAAGGGCAGAAAGAACTCCTGCCGGGGAGCGATCAGATCTTCTTCGCGAACGGCCTCGCCTTCGATGATGTGGGCACCCTGTATATCACCGAATCTGTATCGATCGTATCGATGGGCCCGCCTCCTGTTTGGGGAATGGGGGGCCTCTGGCGTATCCCGCGCGGGAGACAGGCGGAACTATGCCTGCGAGATTCGCTCCTCACGGGAAACGGCTTACTGAACCAACCCACTCCGATGGGAGCCAATGGCATCGCTTACTACCATGGCAACCTCTATGTCACGAACACGGAGAAGAGCACGGTGCTGCGGATCCCGGTGTGGCCGGACGGCAGTCTTGGGCTACCCGAGGTCTGGACGACGCTCCTGGAAGTGCCCGAATCGCCGTTGGCAGGAGCTCCGCTCCCAGTGGGGGGTGACGGCATCGCCCTTGATGTATATGGGA
>Ga0209706_10002321_pt1 | contig 10549 bp, 7 predicted proteins | sample PPLLaktember2015_6_FD_187263 | JGI IMG/M metagenome (GOLD analysis project Ga0209706, IMG submission 187263) | Freshwater sediment microbial communities from Prairie Pothole Lake near Jamestown, North Dakota, USA - PPLs Lake P8 Core (1) Depth... | ecosystem: Environmental > Aquatic > Freshwater...
CCAAAACGGCAGCTGCCAGTGATTCAGGTAAAATAAAAAAGCAGGGTTTTTTCGGATTGAGCGGAACCTTTTCCCACATTTTCATTATTGACAACAACAAGAGGACCTATTCCGACAACTCGCCTGGTGTTGGTTTTTACGACAGCATATACATAAACAATGATCTTACGTTTGATTCCCTTTCTGCAAGGGGAATAAAAAACACAGTAAGATTTGATTTTACAACCGATGAGACAAGAAAGTTCAGGTTCGGAGGAGGAGCAGGGATTCGGAATGAATTGTTCAAATATGGCCAGATCATACCGACCCACGACACCACCTTTGCCGATACGGCCGTCTGGCGCCGCAGCAATAATGTTCTGTCGGGCCGCCTTTACAATAACATAGGCGAAAAATTCAGATGGCTTGCAACAGGGGAGCTGTTCCTTACCGGATATCGTGCCGGCGATTTTAAGCTTAATGGTGTCATTTCAAAGGGATTTGACTTTAAAAAGGGGAGGGCATCCTGGGATTTAACAGGAGGCATTACCAACACTCAGCCTTCCTTCTGGTACGAGCAATGGGGAAGCAACCACTTTGAATGGCATAATAATTTCAACAAGGAGTTCAGAATTGATCTGGGGACAAGTTTTTCGTACCCGGCACGGCATACTGAGATCAGAATGAACTATGCATTGCTTGACAACTATACTGATATTGACTCAACACTGCTTCCTTCGCAGAATTCCGGAGGCCTTTCAGTGGCATCGCTGCTCCTGAGGAAGGACCTGCGAGCCTGGAAATTCCATCTCGCGGGTGATATTCTTATTCAGAAAAGCAGCAACAGCGATATTCTTGATCTGCCGCTTGTGGCCGTGAGAGCAACCGGGTATTTTGAGCATCTCCTCAGGTTTGAGAAGACAAACGGTGAACTCAACACTCAGATCGGTGCTGAAGTTACTTACCACACCCTCTATCACCCGTATTCCTACATTCCGTCAACAGGCAGGTTCCACAGGCAGTATGAGGTCAGGACCGGAAATTACCCTTTTATCAATGTCTTCCTGAACCTTAAACTAAAGCGCACAAGGATCTTTGTTATGTTCGATCATGTCAACTCGGGATTTACAGGCTACGACTATTTCATGATACCTTCCTACCCGCAGAATGTCAGGATGCTCAGATACGGCATCGGCTGGACTTTCTACAATTAGAAAAATCGTCTATCTTTGTATACTGGATTGTAAAGTTAAAGCTTAACTTATAGAACGTTTTGATTAAAAGGTCAGATATTCTGATTATTGTTTTTGCCACAATTGTCCTGTTCTTTTCAATTGATCATTTCACCCGGCAAAAAACTGATCTTGTCGCCTTTGACCTGGATTCCATAAGGGTAAGAGGCATACTGACAGCCGTGACTGACAATAATTCAACAAACTATTTTGTATACAGGGGAGAACCCATGGGTTTCCATTTCGAAATGCTGGAAGCTTTTTCCGATCACCTGGGTGTTGACCTTGAGATCGTAACGGAGAATAAGCGTGAAGATGCGTTTGAAATGCTCCGGACAGGAAATGCAGATATTCTGGCAATCAGCCTTACGGAACACTCAAGGGGAAAGAAGAGAATAAAGTTCACCGAACCTCTGTATGAAACAGGTCAGGTCCTTATTCAGCGAAAGCCCGATTTGTGGAGGACAATGACCCCCGACTCGCTCGAAAAAGTTCTTATACGGGATCATTCAGGACTTGCAGGAAAGATCATTCACATCCAGGAGGGCAACTCACACACAAGGTCGCTTCAGGCGCTTTCAAAGGAGACCGGCAAACGGATAACCATTGAAGAGGTCCCGTACGATTCAGAGAAACTGATACAAATGGTTTCCGACGGTGAGATTGAATATGCAGTATGTGATGAAAACGTAGCACTTGTAAATGCTACATATTATCCCTATATCGACGTTGGTACAACCCTCTCTTCTCCAAGGGGAATTTCCTGGGGAATCAGGAGGACTAATTCCGAAATTCTGGGTGCAAAGCTGAACCAGTGGATAAAAACATACAAAAAAACAAAGGCGTTTGCTTTACTTTATGCCAAATATTTTAAGAATTCCCGGTCAAACACAATTATTAACAGTGATTATTACACCCTGAACACAGGAAAGGTCTCGAGGTATGACGATATTATTAAAAGGTTCAGCGACAGCATTAATTGGGACTGGCGGCTGCTTGCTTCCCTGGTTTGCCAGGAATCGCGGTTTATACCAAATGTAAGGTCATGGGCGGGGGCTTATGGACTTATGCAGGTTATGCCGGCGACCGGAAGAAATTTCGGGATTGATATCACAGCTTCCCCGGTAAATAACATCATGGCAGGAACCCTTTACATTGAAGTGCTGCAGAAGATCTTTGACCAGAAGATTCCGGATGAAAATGAAAGGTTTAAGTTTATACTGGCTTCATACAATGCAGGTCCCGGACATGTTCTCGATGCCATGAAGCTGGCCGAGAAGAATGGTCAGAATCCGGTTGTGTGGGATGGGAATGTTGCAGATTGGCTGCTGAAGAAGTCCGATCCGCAATACTTTAACGACACGGTAGTAAAAAATGGCTACTTCAGGGGTAAGGAGTCAGTCGCATTCGTGGATGAGATCCTCGAAAGGTATGAGCATTACAAGAACGTTATCCCCTCCGAGGTTCCTTAAAATCCACTTAACCATTTCCCATCTGTTTTTCGGATTACTGTCAGCAACTCATTAAGCATCATCGCCGTAGCACCCCATATAACATATCCGTCATAATCAAAATATTTCACGTCGAGCTCTTCACCCCTTACTTCAAGGATTTTTGACTTTACTATTGACGGTTCCAGGAACTTTTTAAGAACACCTTCGATCAGGTAGACCACCTCTTCGTCCTGGCATTTGAATTCAGGCTTCTTTTCAGCCCACCCAACAACAGGTGTGACAAGCATATTGCTCACAGGTATGAAAAGCGGAGTAAGTGTACCAATTACACTTATCTTTGAAGGATCGGCGCCGACCTCTTCCTTTGCCTCACGCAGGGCGGTCTCAATAATATTCTTGTCTGCCGGTTCCTCACTACCGCCCGGAAAGCTTATTTGTCCGCTGTGTACGCCTTCATATTCATGGCGTTGCATGAAAACTGTGCATACTGATCCGTTTTTCGGGTAAAGAAGTATGAGTACCGCTGCTGTACGGGTATCGAGTCCGGGTGCAGACGGAAGATCCTTTAATAACGGATGTTTAACTCCCATTTGCAGCTGAACGTCGGTTCCGGGCAATGGCTTTTGAAGTTCGGTTTTTAATATGTCAGGAAATGATGTCACTAACTTATGAAATACACCCCTAAATCCCCGGGGAGCTTTTTACTATTTCGGATTTCGGATTTGCGATTTCGGATTTTTTTCATGTACTTCCCTAAATCCGTAATTTGCAATCCGAAATCGGAAATTATTTAAAACGTCACTCATACCTGAGTGCCTCAACCGGATTCCTGGTCGCAGCCTTCCAGCTCTGCCAGAAAACTACCCCTAAATCCCCCAAGGGGGACTTTTAGTCCTGTTCCTTATCTCATTTTCTATTCTTTTGACAACGTTGTCGATATTACTCCCAACTTCTTTATTTGTAAATCTGATAACTTTTATAGAGTATCTTTCCATTTCAGCAGATCTGCCATCATCATATTCTCTCTGTTGTTTATGTATTTCTCCATCAATCTCAACTACCAACCTGGCTTCATGACAATAAAAGTCAACAATAAAAAAGTCAATGGGATGTTGCCTGCGAAATCTTACACCACATAATTGCTTAAGTCTAAGTTTTTCCCAAAGTAATTTTTCATATGATGTCATGTTTTTACGAAGAATCCTGGCAGCCTGGAATGTTACGGGCTTTGCTCCAAAGTACATTGATTTTTCAACTTCTTCCATTTTTGACTTAATGTTTTAAAGCCCCCCCTGGGGGGTTGGGGGGTCAAGCTCACCCCTGGGGGTCGGGAGGTAGATTATTCATACCTGAGTGCCTCAACCGGATTCCTGGTCGCAGCCTTCCAGCTCTGCCAGCTCACTGTGATCAGGGCAATAACCACCGCAATTATCCCCGCAAGTGCAAAAATCCACCAGCTGAGCTCGATCCTGTAAGCATAGTTCTCCAGCCATTTTTTCATAACAAACCAGGCAACAGGAACAGCAATTATTAATGCAATCCCGACCCATTTTACAAAATCTTTATTCAACAGGATCAGGACCTGAAGGATCCTTGCCCCATTCGTTTTCCGGATTCCGATCTCTTTTGTGCGCCGTGTGATAGCATATGCAGATAAACCGGAAAGCCCCAGACAGGCAATGATTATCGCAAGTATCGAACTTGCCAGGAACAATCCGCTGAATCGCTGATCTGCACGGTATTGTTCGTCGTAAAATTCGTCAAGGAAAAAGTAATCGAATGGATTTCCGGGGTAATGTGATGTCCAGATCTTCTCCAGTTCCGGTAAAAGCTGATCTATTCCTGTCATATTAACTCTTATTGTGTAAAAGGTGTTAGCCGGCTGATTGAAAAATGCTATCGGACTGGGTAATTGTTTGAGTGACTGCTGATTAAAATCTTTTACAATGGCTTTTAGAGTGACCTCCTGTTTGTCTCCTCTCAGAATTTTTCCAATAGTACTTTCCGGATCTTCAAAACCAAAATAGGGAAGCGCAGATTCATTGATTATTATTTTATTTGTCTCCTCTTTAAAGGATGCATTATAATTATCGCCTGCACGCAAAATCAGGCCGTAGGTTTCAAAAAAGTGATTATCAATATAATATACATCGATCCTTTTTTCTGTGTTCCGTCCCTCAACGGGAATCCCGAAAACACGGGAGTTTTTGATCTCGGTCCCGGGAACATTTGATGAAGCTGTTATACTGCTCACCCCCGACAGAGCTACAATTTCATTCTTAAATGATTCGAGGGTGGTCATATATGATTCAAACGTATTGGCCCTGAGTATTCTCGGCCCATCAAGGACAATTAATCCTTCCTTGGTAAATCCGAGGTCGTGATTGCGCATAAAATTAACCTGGCGGTAAATAGTGATAGTGCCAATAATCAAAATTATTGAAACGGTGAACTGGAAAACCAGGAGAAAGTTTCTCAGGAAGCTTATCCAGCCGGCTTCTGTTGGATTTTTCCCTTTCAGTACGAGGCCGGGTGAAAAACGTGAAATGTAAATCGCAGGCAGCAATCCTGTAAACAATGATCCTGTTATCAGAAGAAGAATAAAGAGAAGCAAAACCATTAAGTAATCAACCTGTAGCGGGCTCTGCATAACCTGTTTAAAAAACGGAAGCAAAAGAAGAACGCCTGTAATGCTGATAATCAAGGCGATCAGGTTTACCAATGCCGACTCTGTCAGAAACTGCAAAACAAGGTCCCGTTTTGACGCTCCCGTAACTTTACGGATGCCAACCTCATGGACCCGTTCGATTGACCTTGAGGTAGCAAGGTTGATATAGTTTATAAAAGCAATCAGCAGTACAAGAAAAGCAACAATCCCAAGTGAAACTACATTTCTGTAATTGCCGTTAACCTTCAGTTCGTTATTTACAGATGAATGCAAATGAATGTCAGTAAGTTTTACCAGCTTAAATTCCAGGAGGAAGAAGGCTTCCTTCATAAATTTCCCGATAAAGGATTCCGGGATCTGCGGTAATTTTGTCTCTAATGCTTTTGCATCGGCCCCCGGAGTCAGAAGTATGTAAGAATAAACCCTTTCGCTCACCCATGAATCCTCCCAGTATCTCGAGCTTTTTATCAGATTTTCATATGACAGCAGAATATCAAACTTAAAATGAGAGTTTTCAGGTATGGATTTAACAATCCCTGCCACCTCAAAATCGCTTGCTCCGTCAAGGGTTATCATTTTCCCGATCGGATTTTCACTGCCGAAATATTTCCGGGCAGTCTCCTCAGTAATTACAGCATGATTTATGGCGAGAAGGTTTGAATCAGGCTTTCCGTCTAAAAGAGGAAATGAAAAGATGTCAAAAAAAGATGACTGTGTATAAAGGATGTCTCTTTCCTTAAAGGTTTTATCGCCGTATTTTACCAGACTTTCCGTACGATAAAACCGCGTATAGCCTTCAACTTCAGGAAACATATTTTTTATCTCTTTTCCGACTCCGGTCGATCCTGACGCAGAGTGCTGTTCAAGAATACCTTCTTCATATAAGAGATAATCAACCCTGTAAATGTTACTCGCATTTTTATGAAATTTATCGTACGATGTTTCTGTATTTATCCATAAGACTATCAGGATAAAAGAAGTAATACCGATTATCAATCCAAGAAGATTAATTATGAAATACCCCTTGTTTGACCTGAGATTTCTGGCCGTGAGGATCAGATAGTTTTTTATCATTTATAATTTTTGACCATAAATGTAAGAATTTGCTTTGATTCAAACCACTACATTTACATCCCGAAAAGTTTCGCTATTGGAGATCTTCGCTCTACCTGTTATTCATATCTGAGAGCTTTGACCGGATTGCTCCCAGCCGCCCGCCAGCTTTGCCAGCTTACCGTAAGCAGAGAAATAAGCAGGACAATTATCCCGGAAACAGCAAAGATCCACCATTTTACCTCTGTCTTGTAAGCATAGCCTTCAAGCCATTTGTCCATGGCAAACCAGGAAGCCGGAACAGCTATTAAAAAAGCAATTGAAGTCCATCTCACAAAGTCCTTGTTTATCATGCCAAGTATTTCAATAATATTTGCACCGTTTATCTTACGGATGCCAATTTCTTTAGTCCTGGCACGGGTTTTCTGATAAGAGACAGCAAACAGACCGATCATCGACAGGAAAAGGCTTATAACAGAGCATGCAATTATCAGCCTTTTAAAGTTTACATTACCTCTGTGATACCATTCAAACCGGTCTCCGACTGATTCAATATCCAGAGGGTAATCCGGGATCAGTTTTGCCCAGGTGCCGGAAATGGCACTTCTAGCTGCCTGCATCTGATTTTCCGTTGATTTTACAAGGAGATGTCCTCCTTTATTATCGAATGAAATAAATGCAGGTTCAACCCTTGATTTTAAATCGAAATAGTGAAAATCTTCAACAATACCTGTCACAATCATATCTTCCATCCCCGGCATTCCTTTCCCAATCAGATCCTGGTTGGGAAAAAGCCTGGCTAGTGACCGGTTGATGAGGCATTTTTTTGTGTTGGCGGAAAGGACTTCGGAGAATCCGGTTCCTTCCTCAAGCTTTATTCCCAGCACATGAAGATAGTTTTCATCACCGGTGAAGCCGGCGGGGGAATATTGCTTTTCCACACCATCCAGCTGGTATTTGAGCGCTAACAGGAAATGTTCGAGAAGTGGAGAAGCCCCGACAACGGAAACACTATTTACTGACCTGCTTTTCAATAACTCATCTTTGAAAACTCCTGCTTTGTCCTTATACTGCGGAGGTATTTTTATCTCAATTACCTCTTTATTCAGGCCAATAGGTTTATTGGTGATATAGTTCATCTGCCTGATGATGATCAGAGAGCAAATAATAAGTGTTATGGAACTTGCCAGCTGAAAAATATTAAAGACAGGAATTTGGATACTCCTGACCGTTTGATCCTGATCGGTTTTCAGAAAGTTCAGATTGAGGTTCGAACGGATCAGGTATAAAGCAAAAATCAATGTTATCAGCAGTATAAAAACCAGGACTCCGGCCAGTATTGCAAGCTGTTCAGGCTGCCAGATAAATGCACTGGTGATTTTACTGTTTGTCAGAGAGTTGAAAAATGGCAGTGCATCAAGCATCAGGAAGATGCTTATTAAAAAGGATATTGCGACAATGATCGAATTTTCCACCATAAAACGGGCAATCAGAGCCGGGATAGTGCTGCCATTAATTCTTCGCAAATAAAACTCTTTAACCTTACCCTGAAACTTATTTGTAAGGACCCCCAGATAATTGAAAGCGGCAATTCCTATTATCATCAGTCCGATTATAAGAGAAATCCACAGATCTCTCTTATCCCGGCTGATATCAACTGTTAATCCCCGCGAGGTATCGAAATATGCTTTCCGGAGCGGCAACAGGTAATATGGACCGGGCGTCCCGGTATTTATTACAGGTATCGTCTCTTTTTTTTCCGAAAATAGTTTTTCCATTTCTTCAGGAACAGTGTTTTTGGCTAACTTTACATAACAGCGGCTGTCAACCTCACCTATCAGGCGAACCATATCGAAGTTGAGCTGAGTGTTATCAACGGGTTTTTCAAAGATCCCTGTCACTGTCATATGATCTGTTTTATTCCGGTTAACCAGTGTAATTGTCTTCCCTAATGGATCGTCTGTGCCAAAATATTTGTATGCCAGATCAGATGAAATGACAAGGCTGTTATTCGCTTCCAGGGCTGTACCGGGATTATTGGTCGAAAGCTTATATGAAAAAAACCTGAAGAAATTTTCTGATGCTCCGATTATTTGAGGATAGTCAATGTATTCTTCATTATCTGCAATTATTTTCAGTGAATTTGAATTATTATAACGGCAAAAATCTTCAACCTGCGCAAAATTAATTTTCATATACTCAGCAGATCCGAATTTACAATGATACATTTTGGCGCCCGGGATCCAGGGATCATCGCATTTCAGGGCGTATATCCGGTCTTTATTTTCATGAAAGCCATCGGTGTTCAGTTCCCTGTTGATGAATAGAATGATAAGCATAAAGCAGGCTAATCCGATTGAAAGGCTGAAAATGATGATCCCTGAGTTAAGCTTTTGCCTTAAGATGCTTCTGAGTATTATTTTGAGGTTATTCATATCGTAGCGAGGTTACAGGGTTTTTTGTTGCTGTCTGCCAGCTTTGAAGGCTTACCGTGATCAGTGTGATTGCAAGTGCAAGCAAGCCTGCTGATGCGAAGATCCACCAGCTCAGGTCAGTCCTGTATGCAAAATTCTGAAGCCATTTTTGCATAATTATAAATGCTGCCGGAAATGCAACTACTTCAGCAAGGACCACACGCAGGAAATATTCTTTATTGAATAATAACATTACCTGAAAAGTAGTTGCCCCGTTCACCTTTCTGATCCCTATCTCCCTGGATCTCACAATGCATGACTGGAAAACCATACCGGCTATTCCCAGCAGCGTGATGATCAACGCCAGAACTGAAAAAATTGTAACTGTCTGCATAAGCCTTTCTTCCTTCTGATATAGAGCATTAAAGAAAGCATCGTAGAAGACCACATCAAAGCTGTCATCCGGCATCACCTGTTTCCATATTTCCCGTATAAGCTTCATCTGCTGGTCGATATTTCCTGGCTGTACACGCATTGTCAGGGAATTTTTGTATTTGTTTCTGAAGATCAGAACTGCAGGTTTGATAAGGTCGTGAATGGATGAGACATGAAAATCGCTGACCACGCCTATTACCTCGAGACCGCCTGAATTGCGAAACGTTTTGCCTTCAATCTTGTCCCATCCTAATTTTTTAAAGGCAGTCTGGTTTACTATGCAGGCTTTGCCCTCATCTGACTCACGAAAATTCCGTCCCTCAAGAAGGCCAACCTTAAAAGTTCCGATGAAATCAATATCAGCTTCAATGCAGTCAAGATTAAACTCATTGCCGGTTTCTCCGCTTCCCTAATTTATGTTTATCATTCCCGGAACTCCCTGAGTCAGTGAGAGTGAATTTACAAAGGGCAGCTTGGCCAATTCCTGCTTTAATACAGGACCTCCCTCGAAATCACCCGGCAGGTTGAGTCTTAACAGGTGCCCTTTGTCAAAACCAAGGTCACTCGTTTTGGCATATGAAATCTGTTTGTTTATTGTAAAAACCCCGGCAATCAGGATCACTGAAACAACTATCTGCGAGAAGGTCAGGAAGTAACTGATCCGGCTACCTCTTATTTTCCCAATGTCTCCGCTCAGGAACTTCTGAAACTCAAACTTTGAAACCAGGTAAAGCGGAAAGATGGTTGTAACCAAAATTACAGAAACGACAATTCCCGGAATTGCTAGGTTAACCGGATATTTCCATATAGCTGCAAATTGAAGGTCCCGCAGGAAAAGCTGGCTGGCCATTGGCATTAAAAGGGAAGCTATTTCGAGCGAGAGGAGGAATGAGATCAGGATCCCGATCGTGTTTTCTGTTAAGTGGTAGAGTACCAGTTGAGTAAAACTTGCTCCGTGTGCCTTTCTTATGCCGGTCTCAAACATCCTGTAATATTGCAGGGAAATTGAAAAATTTATGTGGTTAAAAACCGAAAGCAGCAAGATTAGAAGGGCGATTCCGGCAAAAATCAGAAGAAGGGCTGTATTGGCCGTCCTGTTCATGCTGTTTTCGAATCCTTTATCAAAATAAATGTCTGCCAGCGATTGCAACCACAAATTGTTTTCACCTGCAGTAATATTTGTTATTTCAGCATTTATTTTGTTTTCAAGGAGATCGCTGCTCACCGGCTCTTTAAGTTTCAAATAAATGTTTGCCGGGTAGGTGCATTTCCCGTTGTCGCAGCTTTGCATTAACCGGAGGGGTTCATCTTCAA
>Ga0209706_10002323_pt1 | contig 10544 bp, 8 predicted proteins | sample PPLLaktember2015_6_FD_187263 | JGI IMG/M metagenome (GOLD analysis project Ga0209706, IMG submission 187263) | Freshwater sediment microbial communities from Prairie Pothole Lake near Jamestown, North Dakota, USA - PPLs Lake P8 Core (1) Depth... | ecosystem: Environmental > Aquatic > Freshwater...
TTTTTGCAGGCACATCAAGCGGCATGAATGTACTGGGAGCGTGCATGATCGCCCATGAATTGGGCCCGGGCCACACGGTCGTTACAGTTGCTGTCGACACAGGGTTGAAGTATCTTGCTGGTGACCTGTTCGGCCAGGACACGCCATAAGAATAAAGATATCCTACAGGTGCCACTTTTACTCCTTTAAGCCCGTTGTGGCGATCCCCTTCACGAACCACCGCTGCCCTATGATCAGTAGCAGGAGAATCGGCAGGACACTCAGGACTGATCCTGCCATCAGCAAATCATACCTCGTCACCATAACGCCCGATTGAAGGTTTGCCAGCCCCATGGTCAACGTCGCGTTCTCCACGCTCGATAGATAGATCACCGGTCCCAGAAGATCGTTCCAGTAGGTCATGAATGTGAAGAGGGCGAGTGTCGCCAGAGCGGGTTTGGAGAGCGGGAGAACGATTGACCAGAGAATTCTGAACCGCCCGCATCCATCCATGCGCGCAGCATCCTCCAGATCGGTCGGGATCGTGGAGAAGAACTGCCGCAGCAGAAACGTCCCGAACGCACCTCCGAAAAATGCCGGAACAATCAGAGCGTACAATGTGTCGATCAATCCGAGGGACTTCATGATCAGAAATGTCGGGATCATCGTTACCTGCGCCGGGATCATCATTGTTGCAAGAAGAACGAAGTAGAGGACTCCGTTCCCCCGGAACCTCATCCGCGCGAATGCATACGCTGCAAGCGTACAACTGCAGAGTTGGCCGACGGTCGCACTGACGGCAATTGTGAAGCTGTTCAAGAGCAATTTCCCCAGCGGCAGGACATCCATGATTGCGCGATAGTTTCTCAGATGAATCTGATCCGGGATCCACAGCGGTGGGACGCGGAAGATATCCTGCTGGTCCATCATAGATGTCGACACCATCCAGAGAAACGGACCCACCATCACCGCGCCTATGGCTGTCAGGAGAACGTATCGCACTATCTTGCGGATCGCCCTATCCATAAAACACCCATCGCTTCTGGATCCTGAACTGCACGAGCGTCACTGTGAAGACGGCCGCAAACAGAACGTACGAGATTGCTGCCGCCTTTCCCATCTGGAAATACTGGAATGCATTCTGGTAAATGTAGTAGCTCATGGTGAGTGTTGAGTTCGCCGGTCCCCCTTTCGTGAGGACGTACGTTTGCTCAAACACCTGGAACGAGTTGATCAGCGTGATGACAATGACGAAAAAAGTTGTGGGCGAGAGCATCGGGAGCGTGATATGCCGGAATCTCTTCCACACACCTGCGCCGTCGATGGTCGCGGCATGATAAAGATCCTGGGGAATATTCTGAAGTCCGGCAAGGAAAATCACCATGGAGTATCCCAGCCCCTTCCAGACCGTGACAATGGCCATCGCGGGAAGCGCCCACGACGTGCTGTCCAGCCATGCAGGCCCTCTGACCCCGAACAGCAGCTGCAGGAGATAGTTGAGCAGGCCGTACTCGGGATTGTAAATCCAGCTCCAGACTAGAGCAACAGCGATCATGGAGGAGACAACCGGCAGGAAATACGCCGTGCGAAAGAATGTAATCCCTTTCAAGCCGGTGTTTGCCACGAGGGCAAGGGCAAGGGAGCAGGCGACCGAGAGAGGAACTACGAGGAGAATGAAATACAGGGTGTTGCGAAAAACCTCCCAGAAAAGGTCCGAATGCCAGAGCGTGATGTAGTTGTCCAGCCAGGCCCATTCGGGGGGCGAGACGATGTCCCATTGCGTGAAGCTCATGAAAAAGGAAGCCGCAACGGCGCCCGCGCTGAAGAGCAACAGTCCGATGATTGTTGGAAGCAGGTACAGATAAGGTTCAAATGCCCGAAAGGCTCTAGCCGGTGTTGTCATCCTCTGGCGCTCATTCCCTGACGCGATACCGTTCCAGTTTGTCAGGATCGGGCTCGATGCCAATCCCAGGCCGATCGGAGAGTGGCACGGTTCTTCCGGGAAAATCGAATGGGCCGGCCACCATATCGTCCTGAAGAAACTGAGGTCCATTCAGGTCTACGGGCATGGTGATGCCGAAGGCGCTGAAGAGCTCCGCGCTGGCGTAGAGGGCGATCCGTCCTTCCGTCAGTCCGCTCCCAAGCAGCATCAGATCTGCGGCAAGCGCCATTTCCGCCAGCTGCCGGGCCCAGAAAATCCCACCGACACGGCAGAGCTTGATGACAAGCCCGTTGAGAGCGCGCAATCGAACATGTTGAAGCAAGTCGCGGGGGGAGTAGATTGACTCGTCCAGCACAATGGGGATGTCGGAGCGCCGGACTAACTCTGCATAGCCGGTGATATCCCCGGCCGCGAGCGGCTGTTCAATCACTTTCACACCGAGTAGGGCCAGCTCGCGAGCCAGCCGGACCGCCCTGTTGTATTCCCACCCCTGGTTTGCATCAACCCAGACGGGTTTTCCGGCGGCAGCCCGCATGACTTCCTGCATCAATTCCAGATCGGTATCGGGGTGGATCCCGGTCTTCACTTTGAATCCGTGATAGTGCTTTGCTTTCCCTTCTTCCACTTGCTGCACTGCCTCTTCGATGGAATGCGCGGAGACGACGTAACAGAGGGAGACGGGACTTTCGTGCCCCCTTTCCAACAGCGCGCCGATGGAGAGACACCGCTGCTTACCGAGAAGATCATGAAGCGCCATATCTACAGCTGACTTGGCTATGGGCTGTCCGATCTGAACTCCCGGAGCGATGACCGCATCCATGAGAGCATGCAGACGAGCGATATCACGTTCGTCCTGCATCACGAGAGCCGGTGCCAGATACCTGCGGAGCGTCGTGATAACCGTTTCTTCGGTTTCGTAGGACCAGCGATGGCTCGGCCTCACTTCCCCCCAACCTGCCATCCCGTCGTCGTCCGTGATCTTCACAAGGATGTGCGGTGCCCCTGCGGACGGATCACTCGCCACACCGCGTGAAAGCGTCAGCATGTGTGCGACTGGAAGACGGAGTGGAATCACCTCGATGGATCGAATCATCTGCTCCTCAATCGATGCTGCATGTTGGAATCTGTCTGTCAGTGCTGTGACTATCGTCGCTTCGCCGCTGCATATTCTTCGGCAAAAGCCCGCCCGGAGAATCCCACATCGCCCGGTAGTGTATCCAGCGACACTTCCGTCTCCTTCTCAAGAGCGATCTTCGCGGCCAGGTGCACGCGAACGGCCTCCACAGGCCCCCCGAGCGTGTAGTCGACCTCCTTACCCTTCAACAGTGAGACAAAATTCTGCAGGAAGGGTTCATACAGTCCGTCCACGCTCACCGTTGTGTTGTGCAAACCGGTATCGGTATAGGCACTGAGCGACCATTCGTGAAAGGGCATCTGCAGATGCATGAGCGCTACAAAGCCGTCGTGGTACGTCACCGCCAGCACCGGAACTCGGTGTTGCGTTATCGCCCTAACCGATTTCACGCCAATCCCTGCGCACCCTTGAAGCATCTCCGTGGTATGAATGCCGTAACTGAAGAAATCGCCTGGACCCGCGGCAACCATGGAAAGCAGGCCAGTGCGCGGACCCATCGTCTCGTGTAAGGCTGTGACTTCTCTTGCATATCGCAGTGAAGATCCTCCGTACACAAGCGAGCCGTATTTCTCCTGCAGATTCAGCAGCCGCTCACAATCTCTCGCGGAGCCGACAACGGGTTTGTCGATCAACACCGGTTTCTTCGCCTTCATGAACACCAGCGCCTTTTCGATGTGAGAGTCCCAGTTTGTCCCGTGGATCATCGCCGCATCCAGATGATCCGGCATTTCCTCAAGGCGCGAACAGACAACCGGTATGTTGTTTGCCCTTGCAAACGTGGTTTCGTATCCCTCCGGCCAGACGTCATGGCCGTCCCAGAGTGCACTGACTTCAACATCCGGGATGGTTCGAAGGATGCGCGTGAACGCTTGTGGGTGAGATGTATCGAGATCAACAAGTCCGATGCGAATCATAAGAAGTTTCTCTATTTCTTGAACACACGGGCGAGCACGACATTGATTCTCCGCTCGGCGTCTGCAACGCACTCCTCTACCGGTTTCTTCCCCTGAATCATCAGGAGCATCTCCGGCGTCAGGTTGTTGTCGCGCCACTCCTGCCATGCAGGAGTAAACAGCGGAAAAGAATGCCGCTGTTCGAGTTCGACAAGGAGATGGCGATTATGAACGGGAGGTGCAGTGAGCCACTCCGCAGATTGCGTGAACGGCTTGTATGTCGGCATCATCCCGAGGTACTGGGTGTTCAGGAGTTCAACCGGACTCTTGGTCAGTATCCAGTGGAGAAGCTCCCACGCCTCGTGTGGATGGGGAGAATTCCTGGGGATCATAAACGCCATGGTGAACCGTCTCGACTTTCGCATGCCGCCGGGTCCCTTCGGTGGAAATGTTAAATCCCAACGGATGGGGCTGCCTTCCAGATTCATCGCGCCCAGGGATCCGATCAGAATCATGGCCGCCCTTTGTCCGACAAACGAAGCCCATGGATTGACGAACGATGTGGTGTTCGATGCAATCCTCCGGCCGACAAACAGGTCTTTGATGAAACGAAAACCCCGAAGAGTGGCCGGTTCGCTCAGGTCTGCCCGTTTGGAGTCATCGGTCAGCATGCGGCCACCGAACGAGTAGAGCACCGTCTCGAGTCCGGTGTAATGCACATCGAAGGAGAGCCCCCACTGGTCCGGGATGCCATCACCGTTGGAATCCACGGTCAATTGTTCACCGACCCGGCACAGATCGTCGTACGTCCATGACGTGTCAGGGTACGGAATTCCCGCACGGTCAAATATGTCCTTGTTGTAGAACAGGACCGTCAATCCGAGACACGCCGGGAAGCCATAGAGTTCATCCTCCCGCTGTGCGACCCCGCGCCATTCGGTGAATGTCTCGCTGTTGAAATCATCAATGACGAGGTCCCTTCGCACATACGGCGTAAGGTTCAACGCATAGTTCTTGTGCATCAGCTCCTGTCCGAACCAATCTTCTGCGAACATCAGATCCGCCAGCTGGTTCCCGGAAGCTATTGACGTGAGGCTCTTGGTGACGTAGAGCGGGTAAGGAGATGTCTGCAGTATGACACGGATGCCCGGATGGGATTTCTCAAAAGGCTTGATGATCTCTTCCTCCCAGAGCGTCCTGTCCTTCTCCATCCAGTGATACAGCGTAAGCGTGACGGAACCTTCAGGCGGATTCTTGCCTCCGCAGGAGAGGAGCGTGAAAGACAGAATCGCTGCAAACGCGATGCGCCGGGGGGACATCAATAGTACCTCTTTTGCTTCCGGGACAACTTCGCGTATTCCTTCGCGTACAAGTCGAGGCGCGTTATGCGTTCCAGGTCTTCCCTCATCCGGTCCGGTTCACGGATCAGCACGCACTGCGAGGTGAGCCGCACTTCGTCCAGATCGACCGTCGCGGTGGCGACCCCCTGGCGTCTTCCGGTTTGTGCCAGAATGTCCCCGTTGTGATCGATGATACGTGCGGTCGCGGGCCGGTACCGGCCTGCGTACGCGGCATACGGCGGATGGTTCGCAAGATTCGCCTCTGCCACAATGAGCGAGTTATCTACCGCGCGGGCAGTGAGCTGTGTGCGGAGAGCTTCCTGCGTGGGCCCGTGCGAGACCGTGGGCCAGAACAAAATCTCCGCCCCCTTGAATGCATAAATCCGCGGAATCTCAGGGAAATAGATGTCCATGCAGATCATGACGGCGATCCTTCCGAACTCCAGCTCAAAGACCGGAAGGTCATTACCCGGGGCAACGTGGCGGCTCTCCTCTGCCGTCGGCTGAACCTTGCGATAGAAACCGGCTATCTTTCCTTTGCTGTCGATGACAGTCGCCTGGTTGTAGATCTTCTTTCCCGAACGGACGAGATACGGGGCGATGACATTGATGTTGTGCGCCCGTGCCGTCCGACGGAAGGCTGCAGTGATTTCGCCGGGAAATTCTTCTGCATGATATTCCAGGTCCGGGGAAACATTCGCGGTGCTCACCATTTCCGGGAGACAGAGGATGTTGGCCCCTTGAGATTTCGCGAGGGCGATATAGTCGATGGCCCTGGCAATGTTCATTTCGACTGTGTGCGGCGAGTCCTCAATCAGAAACGCCGTTGTCCCGATGGTCACGTTGCGCATTGTTACTCTCCCATGCCGATACAAACGAGCGATCCGTCTCCTGTCACAACGATAACTTCGCTGAGACCGTCACCGTCAACATCCGCCACAACCGGATTACCGAGGGCGCACCCGATATTCACGCTCCACCGGACAACACCCTGTCCGGATGCATTGGTGCCGATCGCGAGCAGTCGGCCGTCGGTGGTTCCGGCCAGGAACTCCTCCTTGCCGTCGCCGTCGATATCGCAGCTCACAATGTCCGCCGTGGTGCTGTGGAGATCGATGTTCCACAGGACTTTCCCGGTAGTCCCTTCGAGGCAGCTGAAAATTCCGTTTGCCCGGCAGATGCCGACACAGAGACGTCCATCGCCCTGAACGTCGGCGATCCCCGGTAGGCGGAGCATCATATCGGTAAACGGAGTCTGCATCCACCAGAGGATGGAAAAGTCGTCGCGCAGCACTCCGAATCCCCCAAAGCACCCTCCCACGAGAATTTCATCCCGGCCGTCATTGTCCACGTCGACAAGAATGGGGGAGCCGTAGGCCGTAAACGGATCCTTTGCCGAGCCGAAATCCGCCTGGCGGTCTTTTGTGAAATCCCAATCAGGTTGATTCATCACGGAATTCGTGGCGCGCCAGAGAATCCAGGGTTCCCGAATCCACCGGCCCGACCGGGCATCCAGGTGGCAAAGAAGGTCTTTTGCCAAAAAGAGAAGCTGTGCCGGTCTACCTTCTGTTTGAAGGACGGAAAAAGCGCTCCAGGGGCCGACGCCGCGCCCCCACTCGCCTTCGCCCTGCTGCCTCCGGTGCCACAGTGTGTTGCTCTGGAGATCGATAGCGACGGTCTCCTCGGAGTTCATCGAATACGATGCGTATGACGAGGCAACAATGGTCGCATCAGCGTTCCCGTCAGTATTGTTCCCGCCTATGACGACCCATTCGTAAAGCCCAATTCTGGTGAGCCCGGGGGGAGGGGTTTCGGGGAACAGCCATGACCGTTTCACTGCGCCATCGGGACTCAGGGCCATAAGTTCGGAACACTCCTCCCGCTCCGGGTTCACCGCCATCAACTCCGGGACGCCGTCTCCGTCGACGTCCCGGACATAAGCACTGTGGAAGCAATTGTCATAGCCCATCCATCCACGTCCGCGCTTCTCCCAACGCTCAATAACCTTCGTTCCTGATCCATCGACCTGCAAGTGACGGAGTGTGTTGGTGTTGTCCGGGATCGCGATGAAAGGTTGTTGATCCTCGTGTGCCCGGTAGACCACCGGGACGGGACCGGGCCGCGCGGCGGAGAATCCTTCGAGCTGCAATCTGAAGCCGACAGCCCAGGACGCCTGGACACCCCTATCCGCGCGAACAATAAGGATCCTGCCGTTGTTTTCCGACAGAACGCATTCGCACACGCCGTCGCCATCAACGTCGGCAAGCGCTGACATGACGAACTCGCCGGACGAACCCAGCGGCGTCGAACTCACTCCAATCAGTCCATCCCTCCACGAGACCTCGACAAGCGAGCGCGTCCGGTCCGGCGCAACGGTGAAAAGAAAAATGGTATTACCGCCATCACATGATTCCGTCCACGTCTCATCATGACCGAATTGTACCGGCCGGAAGTTCGATTTCCACCCGGAAGGGCGGAGCGCCCTCCCAGCAAATCTTGCATTGTCGCACCTCCACATCACTTCGGGCTTCAGATCTCTGACGCTGGTGACTTCCACCATGGAAAATGGAATCGGGTTGCGCTGGTATTGCTTACCGACCAGCAGTTCAGACACGCCATCCCCGTTGACATCCTGCACTCCCCACAGGTAAGTGTCGGGCATTTCCAGCTTAACGGTGCCAGTCCTGGGATCGAGGATTTCCAACCACCATCGCCCGTCCTTTCTGGCGTTGAAGAGACTCACCACCAGTTCGGGTTTGCCATCGCCGTCCACGTCCTGTACCGAATTTCCTGTATGGCGGAGTTCGGTGGTGTCGTTGGGATAGATGAACTCAACGAACCTGTCCCAGAGGTTCTTAAGGTTTCCCATTCCGTCGTTGTCGATAACCGCGATATGCCGTGCAACGCGCTCTGCGACGATGACAACCTCGCGGGCACCGTCACCATCGATGTCGACGAGCTGGGTCAGGCCATAGTTGCGGTGACGTTCGCCATTGGATGTCCAGCGCACAGACGAAGTCATGATCCCGGTGAGAACGTTGAAAACATAGAGCCCGCACAGTTTGGAAACCACAAGCTCATCCACCCCGTCATTGTTCATATCCGCCGCAGCGACGGTGGGATGAAACGCGTCATCCATCCAGAGCGTATGCGCTAGCATCCCTTGCCGCTTTCCATCGCGGAAGTCGAACACCAGTACTTCTTTCGCGCTCATCATGGGGGCGATCAGGTGCATGCCTCTGGACTTCTTGTCAAATTTGTGACAGAGGAGCGTGCCGGCCGGAGTGCCCGCGGAGAGCGGAAAGCCCAGGTAGTGTTTCATCAGGAGGCGGCCGGATTCAGCGGCGAGGACAATCAGCTCGTATCCCGTACTGCACACAATTTCCAATCTGCCATCGCCGTCGAGGTCCTCGACGGCGCCAATGGCGTTAATGCCGTAGCTCTGACTCTTCCAGATCGCGGCACCGGTGCCGTCAGTCCGGATGATACACCCGCCGTAGGCGAAGAGCAGGTCCATCCGTCCATCAGCGGCGGGAACGGGAAAACATTCGTTCTCGGAGCCGCCGAGCGGAAACGACCAGCGTATCTCGGGCCGGGAAATCTTCCCGCGCATTGGCGAACGGCCGCTCAGACGGTGGTCGCGCCTGTACATGTGCCATTCACCGGGCGGAACTGCGAGAGGGTCAGGATGAGGAGCTGTCATGGGACGCGATCAGATGGATAGCGTCTGTGGAAGTCCGGTCTTCAGTGACTCAAAGGCCTTGAGAACAAGGAGCGTGGCTCTGAGACCGTCAATGTGCGTAATGGGGGGCGGAGTATTTGTGAGAAGAGAGCGTACAAAGTCCCTGTTTTCCTCAGGGAAACCGTACTCCTCCGGATCGGTCACTTCGCTGGTGCTCTCGCCGTCGAAGAAGGTGACAGTCTTCAGTCTGTTTCTCAGGTGCGCTGTCTTTCGGCCGTCGGTAATTTGAAAGGAAAACTTCGAAACGAACGGGGTTTGCCCGGAATCACCCTGCGCAATGCCGGCAACGGCCCCGTTATCGAACCGAATGGTCGCCACGATGTTGTCAACAATCTCTCTTCCCCGGTGCGTGTAGTTTCCCCCTTCCGCAAAAATACGGACGGGCTTCGTACCATTGAGGTGGCAGACGAGGTCCATCGTATGGCATCCCTGCGATAGGACGTTCCCGCCTCCTCTCAGTGGATCGTTGGCCCAGAAGTCGTCGGGCCATCGTGCGTCCATCATCTGCCCCATCGTTATGAGGGGTGAGGGAATGAATTCTTTCGCGCGGGCAACCGAAGGGTAGTAACGCATCTTGAAGCCGGTCATCAGGGTGATGCCATGCTTTTCGACCGCGTTCCCGACATCAAAGCACTCCTGAAGTGTAAGAGCCAGGGGCTTCTCGACCATCACATGCTTATGACACTCCGCGGCTTTGATGGCAAGGGAGCTGTGCGTGTCGTGATACGTGCAGATGTAGACTGCGTCGACAGCATCGTCATGCAGGACTTTCTCGGGATCGGTTGTGGCATACTGCCCCTTGAATTTTGCGCAGAGGGATTGTGCGCGCTGTTCCACCGAATCGCAGAACGCACGTACGCTGACATGCTCGATACCGGAAAGACTTTGGGCGTGGATCTCTCCCATGCTTCCGCAGCCGATGATCGCTACCTGGATATCTGCTGGCATTGCCGCTCATCAATTAGTGAGTGAAGAACATCGAGCTGAGAACTACGCCGGCTTCCGGCGTTCAAGATAGTAGATGATGGTGTAGCCGATGTGACAATACCGGGATTGGAGAATTTTCGGCCAGCCGTCCCAGGATTCCCAGTAGAAGACGAAATTGTTCTCGAATGGGATACGATCCAGCTCATGAATTCTGTAGAAGGCATCCAGGTATCTCCCATCGGATCTCTTCCCGAATGTGGGCGAACCGTGGAAGTCTGACGTCCTTGAGCCCAAACCTGCAGCACTCTGCCAATTGTAGTAGTACCCGCAATAGTCTTCTGTACCCGTGGAGAGGTGCACGTTTCTCCCGTCGGGGACGCAATAGAAATCCCTTTCCTCGAATGCCCGGTTGTTTTCCGTGACACTGTCAGAGAGCATCCAGTAATAGAGCGACCAGTACACACCTCTTCCCACATTCTTCAGGGTTACGAGCGTATCATTGACGTTGGCATCGGTCGGGAGGCTGTCGCCTGTGCAGGCATAGAACTCGTTGTACCGGCCCTTCTCACGCCTGCCTATCTCGTAG
>Ga0209706_10002325_pt1 | contig 10541 bp, 9 predicted proteins | sample PPLLaktember2015_6_FD_187263 | JGI IMG/M metagenome (GOLD analysis project Ga0209706, IMG submission 187263) | Freshwater sediment microbial communities from Prairie Pothole Lake near Jamestown, North Dakota, USA - PPLs Lake P8 Core (1) Depth... | ecosystem: Environmental > Aquatic > Freshwater...
GGGGTAGAGCGGCCATTGGGCGTCGAACCGGGCCAGGGCGAAGTAGGCCTTGACGAAGGTCTCCTGGGCCAGGTCGTCGGCCGATTGGTGCGCGCCGGTCAGGCGCCGGCACAGGGCGTAGACCCTGTGCTGGTAGCGCCGGACCAGGCTCTCGAAAGCGTCCATGTCTCCCTGCTGGGCTTTCCGGACGAGGACGGCATCCTCCGGATGCTCGATCGGTCTCGTCGGAGCTCCCATAGGTCATACACCTCGCCGCGGCGAATATTCCCTTCTCATGATACACGTTTTTACCCCGCGGCGCTCGAGTTGATAATTCCGACGGTTCCTCTAGAATAGGTGTATCAAGCGGCCCCGAGGAAGGGGTGATCCAGGGGTCCCTCCCCCGGGGACGTGAGGGTCGCGTCTGTCGGAAAGGAGGGTTCCCATGGACCGCATTCGCAAGTCACGCTTTCCCGCCCTTGCCGCCTTGGCCTTATTCCTCGCCATCGCCGGGCTCGTGCTCGTGGTCTGGCCCGTCGTGCCGGCCGCCCGCCAGGAAGGACTCTACGCGGGGATCGACCAGTGCGCGGCCTGCCACGAGGATTACGTCGCAGCCTACAAGGCCTCGATCCACGGGCAAAAAGGCTTCGAGATGCGCTCCAACCGAAGCTGCGAAGCCTGTCACGGCCCCGGCAAGGCTCATGTGGACGCCGGCGGGGGCCTGGGATCGATCGCGACGCCCCGGACCATGTCCAAGGGCGCCCAGTCCGAGGCTTGCCTGACCTGCCACGAGCGCGGCCGCAGCACGGATTGGATCGGCAGCCGCCACGAGACCCGCGGGCTCGCCTGCGGGGACTGCCACAGCATCCACCACCCCGTCACGGAGCAGGCCCAGCTCAAGGGGCCCGAAACGGACCTCTGCTTCGCCTGCCACAAGCAGAAGAAATCCCAATTCTTCCGGGCCTCCCATCACCCCATCCGCGAGGGCTTGATGACCTGCTCCGACTGCCACGATCCCCACGCGATCGAGGAGGGACGGCTCGTCGACCAGGCGGCCGTGGCGGAGAGCTGCTATCAATGCCACGCCGAGAAGAGGGGCCCCTTCCTCTGGGAGCACATCCCGGTCCGCGAGGATTGCATCACCTGCCACGAGCCCCACGGGTCCAATCATATGAAGATGCTCAAAGTCAAAGAGCCTTTCCTCTGCCAGCGCTGCCATTCCGACACCCGGCACCCGGGCACGCTCTACGACCAGACCCAGATCTTCAGCGACAGCAATCGTCTCTTCGGCCGGTCCTGCACGAACTGCCATTCGACGATCCACGGCTCGAACCACCCCTCGGGGAAGACGTTCGTGAGATGACGAGGAGCGGGCCATGAAAAAAACGACAGCAAGCCTCATCGTTTGCGCGGGTCTCCTTCTCGCCGCGGCCCTGACGCCGGTCCGGGCCCAAGACAAGGAGGCGGACCAGGTCGTCGTCCGGGGCCGCGTCACGGCCGGCGCCCAGGCCGTCGGCGAATCCGTGAGGTCCTCCAAGTTCACGGAGTATCGCGACGTCCCGAAGGGGACGTTCGTCCAGGCCCTGAACCTGGACCTCACCGCCGGGAGGTTCTATGCCTATCTCGCGGCGAAGGACCTCCAGCAGGCCGACCAGCGTCTGCTGGCCGGCTTCGGGCGTCACGGGACGTTCCGGATCGATATCGGCTACGTCCAGACGCCCCACCGGTTCAGCTTCTTCGGAGCGACGCCGTACGTCGAGAGGACGCCGGGCGTCTTCACCCTGAACGACGTGATCCGCTCGGCGGCCGAGGCCCTCGTCCCGACCGGCACGGGCACCAATATCGCCGCGGCCCGGGCGCTCGTCTCGAGCTTCCTCACCAGCGCGGGGCCCATCGACCTGGGGCTCCGGCGCCGGAAGGGCGCCTTCGACCTCGCCTTCACCCCGAGCGTGCCCTGGAGCCTCAACGTCTCGGCGAGCCACGAATCCCGGAGCGGGAACCGGCCTTACGGCGCGTCCCTCGGCTTCAGCAACGCCCTCGAGCTCGCGGAGCCGATCCACTACAAGACGACCAACCTCGACACCCGTCTCGAGTACCACAAGAAATGGGGCACTCTTCGGGCCGGGGTCGCGGCGTCCTTCTTCGACAACGAGGTCCAGACCCTGATCTGGGACAATCCCTACCGGATCAGCGACTCGACCTACGGTTCGGCCTATATCGCCGGCAACGGGACGGCTCGCGGCCGGATGGCCCTCTGGCCCTCGAACGACGCCGTCAAGTTCTATGTCAGCGGCTCCGTCAAGCCGTTCGCCGGGACCCGGATCTCGGCGGCCGCGTCGTACGGCGCCTTCAACCAGGACGCGAGGCTGCTGCCGTTCACCATCAACACGGCCATCCCCGGGTCCGACCCGAACGCCGTTGACGCCCTGTCCCCGCCCCGGGAGACGGCCCGGGCCAAAGCCCACGTCGGCTCGCTCGATCTCACCGTGAGCTCCCGCCTCGCCAGGTCCGTTTCGCTCGCCGCGGGGTTCCGTTATTACGATTTCACCGACAAGATCGCGGAACTGGACATCCCGACGGGCTATACCCGGCTGGACCAGGTCTGGGAGAACGTCCCCGTCGCCATCGGCCCCTACTCGTTCTCCCGGTCGAAGCTTTTCGGCGATCTGACCGTCGATCTGCTCGCCACGACCTCCCTCAAGGTCGGCTACTCCCTCTCCGGCATCCGCCGGCACGAAGCCGGCCATGAGGGGGAGCCGAACAAGACCGACGAGGGCACGTTCAAGGCGGCCGTCGACAGCCAGCCCCTGGACTGGCTGGCCGTGCGCGTCGCCTACGTCAACGCGAAGCGCGACTGGTCGCTCGAGGATTCCTTCGTCGCCTACGTCCCCGGCTTCAACTTCAAGCGCTACTACGAAGCCAGCCGGGACCGTCAGGCGCTCAACGTCCTCGTCGGCCTGAGCCCGGTCGACAAGCTGGACATCCAGCTGTCCTACGCCTTGGGCCACGACGACTATCCGCACGCGGACTACGGCCTGACGAGCGACGATTTCGACATGTACGGCGTCGACCTCAGCTACGCCATCGCCCGGAACCACACGCTCTACGCCTTCTACACCCGCGAGGTCTACGAGTCCGACCAGGCCGCCCGCCAGAGCGGCGGCTCGTTCTCGACGAACCCGCAGGACGACTGGACGGCGAACCTGAGGGACGCCGTCGACACCGTCGGCGGAGGCTACGCGGTCGACATCCTGGACGACAAGCTCGGCTTCGACGTCTCGGTGGCGTATTCGAAAGTCGCGGGGTCGTCGTTCCTGGACTCCCCCGCCGGGGGAAGCCCTGACCTCGCGGTCAACTACGAGGCCCCGCTCGACGCGACCGACTGGAGGACGCTCAAGTACTCGCTCAAATGGAAGATGACCAAGAGCCTGGCCGCGGTCCTCGGCTATTGGTATGAAGCCTACACGCTCGACGACATCGTCCGCAACGACGTCGCCGTCGACTATGCCGCCGCCGGGGCGGTCTTCCTGGGCGCCCTGGAGCCCGGCTTCAGGTACCACGTCGGCTCGCTGAGGCTTGTCTACAGCTGGTAGGGAGGGGCGGGTCACGCCCCGCGGGCCGGGTCCGGCCCGGCCGCCGCGGCGGAGGCTCCGAGCGCCCGCCGCCGCTCGTCCTCGATCTTCCGGTATTCGAGGGCGTGGAGCGTCCTGAGCTGATGTCCGGTGATCTTGCCGTCGAGCCAGATCCGGCTCATCGGGAAGACCTCGGGATTCAGATGGACGTTGTACATGTGCCAGATGATGATCGCCAGGAACGCCAGCATGGCCTCGTAGCCATGGACGATGACGAAGATATCGTGGAGCCAGAGGGGGAAGAGCTTCAGCGACAGCTCCACCTTCCACATGAAGAAGCCCGAGGCGATCATGACCAGTGAGCCCCAAGCCACGGCCAGGTATTCGAGCTTCTCGATGAAGTTGTAGCGGCCGTACTCGGGAGGATCCTCGAACTTCCAGAACGGGTGGCGGTCGAAGAACCGCCTCAGGACCCCCTTCCGGTAGAGCCAGCCGGAGATCCCGACGTTGTAGCCGAAGAGGGCGATGGCGTCGAGCGCGTCCTTGCGGCGCGGGATGAGCTCGCGGAAGTTCTCCCGGCCCCGCGCCGTCAGGATCGTCGTGCCGAAGTGCCAGAGGATATCGGCGATGAGCAGGACGGCCGCCGCCCGGTGCACCACGCCGCGGATGTAGAACACCCGGCCGTACGAGAAGACGGCCTTGAAGAGCCGCAGCTCATAGAACAGCAGCGGCAGGCCCGTCAGGACGAGCAGGGTGAAGGAGACGATGAGGAGGATGTGCTGGATCCGCTCGACCCGGCTCATCCTCAGGAAGACCTCGTCGTCGCGGATGAGGCCGCGTCCGGTCAGCGCGTCCATCGGGCCCTCAGACGGCGGGTGAGATCGGCGGCGATGAAAGCCAGGAAAACGGAAATGAGCCCGCCGATGACGACAAGGTAGACGAGCTTGACGGTATAGGCCCAACGGTTCTCGGTCCGCTCCGAGACGACGTGGATGCGGCCCTTGGAGAAGTTGGCCCCGGCGCCGGGATGGCAGACCCCGCAGGTCGCGGCCATGTTGGCCGCGTTGATGGACGACCGGGGGTCGCTCGAGGGGCGGATGTCATGGTGCCCGTGGCAGCTCGAGCAGTTGGCCACCCGGGTCTCGCCGGACTTCGAAGCCATGCCGTGGAAGGACGAAGCGTATGTCTTCAGCCGCGACGTCAGCAGTCCGTACTGGCGGGCCAGGCCTTCGTCGTCGTGGCAGCGGGCGCAGACGGCCGCCACTTTCGTGGCGTAGACGACCGAGCCGAGGTCGGCCGGCGAACGGATGTCGTGCTCCGTGTGGCAGTCCGTACAGACGGGGACTTCCAGGGCGCCCTTGACATAGGCCTTGCCGTGGACGCCCTCGAGATAATCCCTCTCGATGCCGGTATGGCAGCCGCCGCAGGTCGCAATGATCGCCGGCCGGGCGACCCTCGAATCGGGATCGTCGATGGGCCGGACGTCATGCCCGCCATGGCAGCTGACGCAGGTCGCGGCCAGGCTCAAGCCGGCCTTGGACAGGGCCCGGAAGTGAACGCTCTCGAGGTACAGCCCGACGAATCCGGGACCGCGCGTGGCCCGGACCCGGTCGAGATGGCAGGACGTGCAGGTGTCCGGGATGTTGAGGGCGAATGTCCGCGAGGCCGCGTCCTCATGCGATAGGATCTCGTGCGTGCCGTGGCAGTCCTTGCAGTGGACGGCGAACGGCATCGGCCCGTCGTGAGGGCGGCCGTGGGCGCTCGCCCCGATCGCGGCGGCCGCCGCGTCATGGCAGGACGCGCAGGCGACCGGCTTGAGCGTTTCGGCGTGCGGAAAATCGGAGAACCCCGCCAGGTCGGCATGGCAATCGACGCACGAGATCCCGGCCTCGCCGTGGATCGACGCGGAGAACTTGGCGCCGTCGACGTATCGGGGCAGCCCCTGACCGCTTTTCAGGTCCGGGTCGCTGTGGCAGACCAGGCAATCGTCGTCCGGGGGCTGGCCGGCCAGAGACGGCGCGTCCCCGAGAACGATCAAGACCGCCGGCAGGGAGAGGACCGCCAAGACCCCCGCCCGGCTCATCGGGTCCTGGTCCCTCGCGCTCTCCGGAGGAGGGCGGGCGCAAGATAGAGCAAGCTCAGGGCGGTCAAGAGGAGGACGGCCCAGAGGAGCGCTTTCTGGACATAATAGGGGGCGCCTGAGCCCCGGCGGGAGTAATCTCTGTGGATCTTCGTCCCGGCCACCTTTTCCGTCATGGCCGGGTGGCAGGAGACCTGGCCGCAGGTCGTCGGGAGGTTGGCCGGAAAGACCTTCGACGCGGGGTCCGCCGCGGGAAGGATGTCGTGGATGCCGTGGCAGTCGACGCAAGTGGCCTCCGCGGTCCCGCCCATGCCGATGGCGATGCCATGGTAGCTCTCGATGAAGGTGGCGATGCGGTCCTCGGGGACGCCGTACTTGCTCATGATCTCGGGCCGGGCGTGGCAGGCGGAACAGGTATCGGGGATCCGGCCCTTGGCGGTCGGTGACCCCGGCGAGCCCGCGGCCGCGACCGTGTGTTCGCCGTGGCAGTCGACGCAGACCGGGACATCGGGATTCCCCTTGAGCGCCTCGCGGCCGTGGATGCTCCGGCTGTACTGTTCGAGGACCGGGCCGTGGCACCGGCCGCATGTCTCCGGCTGCCTGGCCGGCAGAGGCGACGCCCCGACGCCCCGGATGTCGTGGACCCCGTGGCAGTCGGTGCAAACGGCCGTGAATCCCCTGCCGGTCGGCCGGGCCAGTCCGCGCCCGTGGACGCTGCGGAGGTACTCCTGATAAGGGGACTCGGCATGGATGTTGTACTTCACGACGACGGCCATATCCTCGTGGCAGCGCGAGCAGGTCAAAGGGATATTGAGGCGGTTGACGAGGGAGTCCGGATCGGCCGCCGGCTTGATGATATGGCGGCCGTGGCAGTCCCAGCACTTGGCGACTTCGGCGACGCCGCGGCCGAGGTAGGCCCGGCCGTGGACGCTGTCGGGATAGGACGCCGGGCCCGTGACCGGCCGCGCTCCCGCGGGCGCCTTGTGGCAGGATTCACCGCACGTCGCCGGCGGGAGGTCCTTCTTGGCTTGGTGGGGCGGGGTCCCCTCCCGGCGGACGAAACCGGGATGACACTCCGCGCAGGCGAGCGCCGCGTGGGCCGTGCCTTGGAGCGAGACATGCCCGTGACATTCGAGACAGGCCGGCGGGGCGGTTGGCCGCTCCTGGGAAACGGGGAAGGCCGAGGCGAGCCCCGCCGCGGCGCAGAAGACGATGGCGCCGGCGAGTCGTCGATCCAATCTCAGGACCGTCCGTTCAGGCGGAAGCGCCGAGGAATCTATTTCGCCGGGACGGGATGCTTGATCTTATCCCAGGCGGCGGCGAAATCGAACTTGATGCCGTGCGGATTCTCGTGACAGGTCAGGCACTGCGCCTTGATGGCCTCGGGGCTGCCGTAGAGGATGAGGCCGTTCTGGGCGGAAAGCGCCCTGTCCTTCATGATGTTGAGCTTGCGGTAGGCGCTTCCCGGCCCGTGGCACGTCTCGCAGGACACGCCTTCGGCCTTGAGCTCGGGGGCCTTGTCGGCCAGGGGCGCGTGGCACTTCAGGCACTTCGGGTCTTCCGCCGGTTTGTCCGAGCCCATGGCCTTGGCCGCGTCGGCCGCCTTGGCCGATGTCAAGGCCTCGAAGGACTTGGGGTGAAGGGTGCCTTCCCAGATCGCGAACTGGCGGCCTTGGGCCTCCGACTTGTGACAGATCGCGCACTTCTGGGCGCCGACATAGGTGAAATCCTGGGCGATGAGCACGGCGGCGATCACCAGGGCGGCCAGCGCCGCCAAAAGGAAGATCTTCTTCATGGTCCCTCCGGCTAAAACACACCAAAGCTATCGGATAAATATTGTAGAGGAAGGACGAAATGTTGTCAAAGCCCGGCGCGGGGATCAGGGAACCGTCGGACCGGGGGTCCCGGGGCTTCCCGCCCCCCGGCGGAGGCGCCCCATGCGCCTGACCTTCAGGGCCAAGGCGGCGCCGAACAGCGCGAGAATGGCCGTTGTGACCGCCAGCCCCCGGCGCCGGAAGCTGGCCTCGTCTACGGCGCCACGAGCCGCGGTCCTGACGCTTCCGAGCGCCTCCTCGCCCTCGGCGACGGCCTTGGAGATGGCGCCCGCGTCGAGGCCGTGGGTCAAGTTCTCGGCGGAGACGAGGCGGGTGTGCACATCGAGAAGACCGAATTCGGCGTCGCTCACCTCGACCCCTTTGCGCCGGGCGAGCGCGAGAAGGCCTTCGACCTCGTCATACGCGGCCGAGAACCCTTCGAGAGTCCGGCGGATCTCGGCGGCCGTCTCGAATCCCCGGGATCCGGGGTCGTGGCACTGAACGCAGACCGCGCCGGCATCGGTCCCGATCATCGACGTCGACGGCGGCTCGATCCTGTGGTTGCCGTGGCAGGTCTCGCACTCGCCCATCCCCAGCTCGTCGAAGGCCTTCTTATGGGGGCTCTGGCCGAAGAGCTCGCCGGCGGAGGGATGGCACTGCCGGCAGACCGCGGCGACCGACGTGACCGAGGGAGGGTATGCCCCGTGGTTCCCATGGCAATCGTTGCACACCGGGGCCGACAGGTCCTTTTTCTCGAAGAGGCCCTTGGCGTGGACGCTGCCCATGTACTCCTCGACCTGATCGGCCGGGATCCTGTAGCCGGCCATGAGCTCCCGGTCGGAGTGGCAGCGGCCGCACGTCTGGGGGACGTTCCAGGGGAAGATCGTCGACTTGGGCATCTTCGCCGACAGGATGCCATGAACCGCATGACAATCGGTACAGACGGCCACTTTGGTGTCGCCCGCCTTCAGGAGCAGGCCGTGGCGGCTCGTCTCGTACTGGCTGAGCTGGTCCGTACGCAAGGCGGGATTGAAGGTCCGCATCGCGGCCGCGTCGGCATGGCAGCCGCCGCAAAAGACCGGGATGCGGCCCCGCGCCGGCGCGCCCTTGTACGACTTGTCCTTGGCCAGGCCGATATCGTCGGTCGCCGGATTGCCGCCGTGGCAGTCCTCGCAGCTCAGGCCGTATTCGCGATGGACGTCCGCCACGAAGGCCGCCACGGGCGCCTTGAGCTCGTCCTCGAGCTGACTGTGGCAGTCGACGCAGCCGTTCTTCTGGCCGAACGCCGCGAGCGGGGCGAAGAGCGCCGCCGCGGCAAGGAGTCGGACGATCGGGATCTTCATGTCATTGTCTCATCAGAGGTTCGGCACCGTGTAGGTCAGGACGGTCATGACGACGATGTAGGCCGCGAAAGCCAGACCGATCCAGGTCCACAGAGGGCTCTTCTCTTCCCGGCGGGCCCGCCGGTCGAGGAACGGGACGAGCATCCACAGGAGCCCGCCGGCGAGAAAGCCCAGGATGGCCAGCTTCTCCCCTTCGATCGAGACGATATGGGCCGGCACGATCTTGAGGGTCGAGAACATGAAAGTGAAGTACCACTCCGGCTTGATGCCGAGCGGGGTCGAAGCCAAGGGGTCGGCTTTCGCCCCGACCTCCCAGGGCAGGAACACGCACAACACCCCGACCAGCACGAGGATCACCGTCCAGCCGAGGGCGTCCTTGTAGATGAAGTCGGGGAAGAACGGGATCTCCCGCTTCCCCCGCTCCCCGATGGGCTTGCTCATGCCCAGCGTCTGGACGAGAAGGACATGGACCGCGACGAGCGACAGGGCGACGGCGGGAAGCAGGGCGACGTGGAACCAGAAGAACCGGGTGAGCGTCGCCTGGGAGACCTCCGGCCCCCCCAGGATGACCGTCTTGAGCCACGGCCCGATGAGCGGCAGGCTCCCGGCGATGTCCGTGCCGACGCGGGTCGCGAAGTAGGACAGCTCGTTCCAGGGCAGGAGGTAGCCGCTGAAGCCGAAGGCCATGAACAGGACGAGCAGGAGGAACCCGGTCACCCAAGTCAGCTCCCGGGGCTTGCGGTAGGCCTTGAGGAAGAACGTCGAGAACATGTGGACGAACATCATGCCGATGAGGATATTGGCCGTCCAGCTGTGGACCGAGCGGATGAGCCAGCCGAACTTGACCCCGCCCATGATGAACTGGATGCTTTCGTGGGCGGCGTCCACGTGCGGCGTGTAATAGAGGAGGAGCAGGCCGCCCGTCGCGACCTGGATCCCCGTCAGGAAGAGGCAGATGCCGCCGAAGAAATACCAGAACGAGCGCTTGTGCTCGGGGACCATCTTCTTCCGGGCGAAGCCCGCGAGGTCCGAGATCAGGAACCGCGTGTCGAGGAACCGCCAAACGTCCCGGGCGAGGCTCTTGGCCATGTCAGCCTCTTCTCGACACGATGATGTCCGTTCCGGAGACGGTGACGGCGAAGGCTTCGAGCGGGCGCGGCGGCGGCCCGGAAAGGACGTTGCCGCCGAGGTCGAAGCGGCCGTTGTGGCAGGGGCAGAACAGAGTCCCGGTTTCGGCGTCGAAACGGACGTTGCACGTCAGGTGGGTACAGACGGCCGTCAGGGCCACCAGGTTCCCCTCGGGCGTGTTGACGAGAATGGCCGGCGCCGCCCCGAACTTGAAGACCTTGGCCGAATTGGGAGCAAGTTCGCCGGCCTGGGCGGCCACGATGCTGTCCACGGAGGCGCTGGTCCGCTTGGGCGGCAGGACGAAGCGCACGACCGGGTAGAGGAAGGCGGCGATCGTGGCGACCAGGCTTCCGCCGAAGAAGATATCGAGCGCGCTCCGCCGTTTCATGGATCGATCCCCCCGGGGCTCAATAATACTTTGACGGCCGCGGCCGTTTTTGTCAAATAGTCGTCCAGGAACATGTAGTTGTGGATCCCGACGCTGCCGTCGAGGTCGACCGTCCGCAAGAACTCCTCGATCCTCCCGGCCTCGGCCTTCTCGGCGTCCGTCAGGGCCCGCTTGTAGACCGCGTGTAGCGAGGCCCGGATCTCTTCGACTCGCCGGCGGATCGTCTCCCGCCATTCC
>Ga0209706_10002327_pt1 | contig 10539 bp, 7 predicted proteins | sample PPLLaktember2015_6_FD_187263 | JGI IMG/M metagenome (GOLD analysis project Ga0209706, IMG submission 187263) | Freshwater sediment microbial communities from Prairie Pothole Lake near Jamestown, North Dakota, USA - PPLs Lake P8 Core (1) Depth... | ecosystem: Environmental > Aquatic > Freshwater...
AGTCCTAGCCCTGTTCCGCGAACAAGCGATCCGGCGCCCCGATCACCCTGCAATCATTTTCGAAAATGAGGTGGTCAGCTATGCGCAACTGAATGCCCGGGTACGAATGCTGGCTCGGCGTCTTTCGGACCTAGGGGTAGGGTCGGATGCTCTCGTCGGCGTATGGCTTGAACGCTCCCCGGACATGATCGTAGCGCTTCTCGCAATCATGGACGCAGGGGGTATCTATACGCCGCTCGATCCGCGGCACCCTCCGGCGAGAATTGACGCAATCCTAGAGGACGCGGACCCCGCGCTGATCCTGACGCAGTCTTCCCTGAAGGAAACGGGTAGCCAACGATGGCGGAATTCGATGGTATGTCTGGACGTTGAGCCAATCGCCGAAAACCTTATTGCACCAATCCAGGAAGGCAACCGTGCCAGTGAGCTGGCCTATGTAATCTTCACGTCAGGTTCGACTGGTCGACCGAAGGGCGTCGAGGTAACGCACCGCGCCCTGAGTTCACTATTGTTCGCTATGTCTAATGAGCCCGGCATCAACGAGGACGACCGTGTCTTAGCTGTTACCACGCTGTCATTCGACATCGCCGCTCTTGAGCTATTCCTGCCCCTGATCGCTGGAGCGACTGTCCACATCGCTTCTGCCGAGGTGGTGAGGAATGCTCACGCACTAGCCAAGCAGCTTGACGCGCATGGAATAACACTGTTCCAAGCCACACCGGCCACTTTTCGCATGTTGGTGGCCGGTGGGTGGAAAGGCAACTCCAATCTGAAGATTCTCTGCGGCGGCGAAGCACTGCCCGAAGATCTAGCGCGGCAGCTGCTGAAGCGATCGGGCTCACTTTGGAATATGTACGGTCCAACTGAAACGACCATCTGGTCGACCACCAAGAAAATTGCACCTGGCCAGCCGATCACGATAGGACACCCGATACCAGGGACGAGTGTGTTTGTGTTGAACGAAAACCTCTCGCCGGTGCCGCTCGGAGTCGAGGGTGAGTTGTTTATTTCCGGGGACGGATTGGCAAGAGGATATTTTAGGCGCGATGAACTTACACGCGAACGGTTCTTGCCGAACCCATTCTCCCGGACAGCGGGAGCGCAAATGTATCGTACAGGTGATATGGTACGGATGCGCCCGAACCGCGAATTGGAGTATCTGGGACGAAGGGATCTCCAGGTAAAGTTGCACGGCTTTCGTATTGAGCTCCAGGAAATCGAGTTAGCCCTAAACGATCATGAGGCTGTGCTTCATAGCCTTGTCAACGTAATTGGTGACGACGACAAAAAAATGCTCGTCGCCTATGTCGTGCCTCGCATCACGCACGAATTAGACCGCGATGACATACATAGGTTTCTCCGTTCCAGGCTGCCTGACTACATGTTGCCGTCGGCGATAATTCCGATGACGGCATTTCCGCTCACGACTAGCGGCAAAGTCGATCGCAAGTCACTTCCGCGTCCCGACGAAGCGGATCGCGCCATCAAACCGAACTCTTACGTTGCCCCTCGAAACGATCTGGAAATCGCTATGGCAGCGGCTTGGGAAAAAGTGCTGGGTGTCCAGCGTGTCGGGATCAATGTTAATTTTTTTGAGCTGGGCGGCGATTCGCTACGCGCGCTTAGTCTGGTAATGGAAATGCAGGAGACTACAGGCATTGAGATGGACTTGGGCGAAGTGTTCCGTTCCCCAACGATCGCCGAGTTGGTCGTCAATATCGGCGCTCAACCAACAAAGAGTGCGTCGATGGTGGTCCCGCTGCAAACCGAAGGGGATGGTATACCGATATTTTGCCTTTACGGCATCCATCTCTTCAAGGAATTTGCAGAAAGCCTCGGCAAGGACCAACCCGTCTATGGTGTTTATGTTGCCGCGGAAGGGCTACTTATTGATCAGACCTTGAGTGGCAGTACGCTACACATGTCAACGGACCGACTGGTAGCGGCGTACTACGAGGCTATCCTCAGGTTTTGCCCAGATGGGCCCTATCGGCTGGCCGGTTCTTCGTTCGGTGGGCTGGTGGCTATTCTCGTTGCCGCGGAAATGCGAAGGCATGGCGCCGAGGTGGACCTGGTTATGCTTTTCGACACCATTCTCCCAAAAGCACGCCATCGCAATTGGACCAAATGGATTTCCAATAAAACGGCAGCAATTGTGAATGGCATCACCAAACAAACTCTTCGCGAACGTTTGACCGGAGTCAAAAACGCACTACAGAAAGGTAGGGCAAAAAATGAAACGCAAGAGTCCGCAGATCGTGCCGCTCAGATCTTTGCATTTCGGAGAAGTGTTTTTCTCCAAGCGCTTAAAGACTGGCAGGCTCACGAGGTTATTTTTGATTTTAGAGTTATACTTTTTCAAGGGATGGATCGGTCGTGGTTGGGATCACATACGGTGCTCGACAATGACTATGGGTGGCGCCGTTATTTGAAGGAGCGCTTAATCTTAATCGCGGTGCCCGGAAATCACTGGAGCATCTTAAAATCACCAACCGTGACCGAGCTTGGACGGCTGACGAAGCCATACTTAATGTCTGAGCTCAATTCGTAATTCAATCTCCAAGCCGCCTCAAAGGCTCTTCCAGTCGCGTCGCTCCCGCCCCTTCCGTTCAGCAGTAATCACACAGCCCCGCTTCGACGGGGTTTGTTTTTGGGGCTATCTGAGCGTCCGTTTGGGTCGGGAGTTGCCGTTCGCGGAAGTCCACACACCTCGTGTAAACTGCCAACCATAGCCTCCGGGGTATCTACGGTTCCGTGCAAAATCCACAACCGATTGATTTTCCTATGCTTTCGTGTAAATTACTATAATATGAAAATGTGGAGTTGGGGCGCCCACGAACGGGATGCAACCAAGCGGCCATGCTGAATCCGATGCCGAGTACCACATATCAGCCTGGCAAAGCCGCCAAGCCTCCTCCTCACTTGTGCCCGCAATGCGCGCACAGCAATACTCCTGATGCGCGGTTCTGTAACGCATGCGGTGTGCCACTGCCTGTCATGACGTGCCCGCACTGTGGCGCGGTAAACCCGGCCGCAGCAGTTTCCTGCCACCAGTGCCGCGGCGCGTTGCAGGATGGTGGCGCGGATGCGCTCGAATCTGCAGCGGCCGCTGTCGTTACACACGAACCGTTGTCCCGCCCGCCAATTCCCGTCGCCTTTTGGGTTGTCAGCGCGGGCATTCTGGTGACACTGGCCTTTCTGGGCTACCACGCTTATCAAACATTTTTCTACGTTGACATTCCGTTCGAGCGGGCGACCCTGCCAGCTAGGGAAGGCTTTTTGGAGCAGCAACGCGGACCAAGCTACTCTGGCACCATCAGCCGGGCTCCCGCTGTCGTCGACGAGTCGGCGGAAATGCCTGTCCGGGATGCCGCCGCCCCTGCCATGCCGACCTCGAATGCGGAGACTGCGCCCGGGAGCGCAGCCCGCACACCGGTGAACACCCGACGTGTGGATCGCCTGACCGCGGAGCCTTGTACAGAAGACGCAGCGGCTGCCGGACTGTGCTCGCAGGACCTCAAGCGGGCGAAGGCGGCGGAAGCCTCGGCCAAGGCCGAAACGGCGATCGCGCCGCCGCCGCCGAAAGCCATTCGTAAGGCCGCCGAGCGAGCGCCAGCAGGCGCACAACCCTGCACCGCAGGAATGTGGGCCCTGGGGCTGTGTAAGACGGAATCCGTCCAACCGAAGGAATAAGCATGATCATTCACCTTATTACCAGGCCTGTGCGCACATTCTTCGCATTGGCGGTCTGTCTGCTGAATGCCGCGGATGTTGTGGCGGTCGAGTACAAAATCGTCACCGCATCGGAACGGGGTACCTATTTCGCGATCGGCAAGGATCTCTCCCGGTTCGTCGCGCCCGCCGCCAAGATCGAGTTGCAGGTTCTGCCCACCGATGGCTCGGCGGCGAACATCAAGCATCTACGCTACGATCCTGGCGTCAAGCTGGCGATCGTGCAAGCCGACGTTTATCAGGCTTTCCTCGACAGAGCAGCTGGCGGCAGCCCCGAGGCTGCGGCGATTATTCGTCCCCTGCGCGTGGTCTTGCCGCTGTACAACACCGAAATACACTACGTCGTCCGGGCCGATTCGCCGCTGAATTATCTGCACGACATCAAGGATGCGAAGATCAACGGCGGCTTGCTTGGCAGCGGCGCGGCCCTGATTACGCACACGCTTTACCGCATGATGTTTGACGGGCCGATTCCGGAAACCAACGCAAGTTACCTGTCCAACGAAGAAGCGCTGGCAAAGCTGATCACCGACAAGACGGTGGATGTCGTGGTGGTCGCGGCAGGGCAGCCGGCGCCTCTGATCGCCAATATGAAACCCGAAGCGCAGAAATTCATCAAATTCCTGAAGTTTGATCCCGCGCACCCCTCAAGCAAGCGACCGCTGACGGTCTATTCGCATTCCGTAGTCAAGGCCAGCAGCTACCCCAACCTGCTGCAGGAAAACTTCACGACCATCGCGGTGGGCGCATTCCTGGTGACCTACGACTACGACCTCGAATTCACTGTCTACAACCTCATGCGCTTCGCGCGATCGCTGTGCCAGAATTTTGCGACGCTGCAGGCACAGGGGCACCCCAAATGGCGCGAAGTCAACCTTTCACTGCCACGGCTTGGGCCGGGCTGGATCTACTATCCGCCCACCGAGCGTGAGATCCGCGCGTGCGTCGCCAAGACGCCGAGTGCGGCCCCGGCGACGCCCGGCAAGTCTTGCTCGCCGGAGGAACGCATCTTGGGGCTTTGCAAATAAGAGGGACATTCCCCCGCGGCATTACCGACGTTTGAATGCACCTTCTGGACAGCGGGTTCAACCGGTCGTTGCAGCACCGCCGCTGGTTGAGCTGCGGCGTTACCCCCGCCCCAACCCCCGGTGCGCGGCCCACACGCACCATAGTCCGATGCCCGCCGGCACGGCCAACAGTGCGAAGGTGACGGTGTAATCGCCGGTGAGCAGGAAAACGTTGGCACAGGCGATGGGGCCGATCGCCTTGCCGGTGTTGACGTACACCAGCGCGCCGCCGGTGAGCGGACTGATCTGTTCCCGCGGTGCAAGGCGCGCCACTTCCGCGAGAAACGCGCCATTCCATCCGCTCGCGGTGGAACCCATGACAAAAAACAGTCCGCAGGCAGCGACCATCGACCAGTCCGGGGTCAGCGCGATGCAGGTTGCCGCGGATACCACCATGACGACGCCCAGCATCACCATCGACGCAAAGGCATTGCCCAGGCGATCGGCCAGCCAGCCCCAGAACAGCCGGCCGGCGACCCCGCCCACCTGCGAGGCGGTGAGCACGATGCCCGCCTCGATCAGCCCCCAGCCCAGTTCCTCGTTGAACAGGATTACGGTGAAGGTCGTGATGCCGAACTGCACGATGACGAAACATCCGCCGGAGAGCGACAGCAGACGCAATGCCGGATGGCGCCAGATGTCGACGACGCCGCTGAAGGGATTGCCGCCGATCGGCGCCCGGGGATCGCGATCCGTGTCCCAATGCGGGCGCGCCCGTCCGAGCACGAACACCAGCGCGTAGAGCGCCAGTGAATTGCCGATGATGGCCCATTGCCATCCGAAGTGCACGGCGACCGCCGGCGTGATTAACGCGGCACCGATGCCGCCCAGCGGCACCCCGGTCTGTTTCATCGAAAAAATCAGGTTGCGCCGCGTTGCCGGCGTGAAACGCAGCAGCAGATTCGATGCCGATGGTGTCAGCGTGCCATAACCCAGGCCCAGCGCAATCGATGCCAGAAAAAAGAAAGTGACATGCGGCAGGATCGCGATCAGTCCGCCGGTGGCCACCAGCGCGAGGCCGATCTGCTGCATGCGCGCGGAACCCCAGCGGCGGTTGAACTTGCTGCCGAAAGCCAGCGCTACAATCATCGCCAGGGCGAGCAGGCTGATCTGGTAGCCGACCAGCGCCGAGGCAATGCCGTAGGTCTCCGCCACCTTGGGCGCCACCGCGGGAATCATCGTCGTACCCATGGTGCCGATGCTCTGGCCTGCGAGCAGCGTACCCATCAGAAAGCCGAAGGAAGGCTGGTGCGAACCTCCGGCGGGAGCCGCCGCGTTCACTGTGCGGCCCGCGCCGGCACCGTCCACAGGTGGATCGTCGATGACCAGCTGCCGGTGAGGTCGTATTTTTCGTCGAGATCGAGGTTCACGGTAACGTCCGGTTTCCAGTCACCAAAATCAAAGTCATGGGAAACGATGCGCGTGCCCGGGCGCAGTTCCCGCAGGAATTTGGCACGCAGCGCCCGCATCATGTCGGGCAGCAGGTAGAGCGTGACAACCGTCGCCTCGCGGACATCCGCCTGCAGCACGTCGCGCTGCTCAAAGCGCACCCGCTGGTCGAGTTTCAGCTTGCGGGCGCTGGCGTTGCTGCGGTCGACCAGTTCCCCGTCGATATCGTAACCCTTGCCGCGCGCGCCGTACTTCTGCGCCGCGGTCATGACAATGCGGCCGTCACCGGAGCCGAGATCGATGACAAAATCACGCTCGGTCACCCCGGCGATGCCGAGCATGGCCTCGACCACACGCTGCGGCGTCGGCACATAGGGCCCGCCGGTGAGCATGGGCTCGTCCAGCGCCAGCGCCCGGGTCGCACCCGCCAGCATGACGCACAACAGCATGCCGATCCCGGCAGCGCTCCGCAATATCACAAAAATACCTTTAAAAACAAATACTTATTGATATGCTCGGCACTGGATTCAATCGACCTGATCCTCAAGCCCGACGTTGGCACGCCAGTCCTTGCCCTTGAAGATCAACGGTTTCAGCGCCAGTGCGAGCAGGATCAGCGCCAGCACAAACATCGTCACCGCGATGGGGCGCTCGAGAAAAATGCCGTAGCTGCCGCCGCTCATCGCCAGCGACTGGCGCAGCGACAATTCCAGCATCGGCCCGAGCACGAGGCCCAGCGCCACCGGCGCCAGATCATAGCCCAGCTTGCGCAGCACATAACCGACACCGCCCATCAACAACATGATCACGACGTCGACCACGCTGTTGCTGACCGAGTAGACACCCACAATGCAGAACGCCAGGATGCATGGGTACATGTACGCATAGGGAATGCGCAGCAGATTCACGAACAGGCCGACCATCGGCAGATTGAGGATCAGCAGCACCACGTTGCCCACGTACATGCTGGCGACAAACCCCCAGAACAGTTCCGGCTGCTCCTGGATCAGCACCGGTCCCGGCGAAATGCCATGGATCATGATTGCCGCAATCATCACCGCGGTTACCGGGCTGGTCGGAATGCCGAGGGCCAGCATCGGCACGAACGCACCGGTCGCCGCCGCATTGTTCGCCGACTCCGGACCGGCAACGCCTTCAATGGCCCCCTTGCCGAAACGCTCGGGATGCAGCGACAGCCGGCGTTCAATGCCATAGGAGACAAACGACGAAATGATATGGGCCGATCCCGGAATGATGCCGATCATGAAGCCGAGCAGGCTGCCGCGCAGGATGGGGCCCGCGGACCGCCGGAATTCCTCCCCCGACGGAATCAGCTGGCGCAGGGAGGGCTGCTGCACTTTGGGCGGTTCCGCCTGACCGGCAGTCAGCAGGATTTCGGAAATGCCGAACAGGCCGACCGCGACGGGCACGATGCCGACGCCGTCGCCCAGTTCGACGATGCCAAAACTGAAACGCGTGTAGCCGCTCATCGCGTCGATTCCGATCATGCCGACCAGCAGACCGAGCACGGCCATCGCCAGCGTCTTCAGCATCGAGCCGCCGCTCATGTACGCCAGCACGAACAGCCCCATCAGCAGCAATGCCGTGTATTCCGGCGGACCGAAGCGCAGCGCAAAAGACGCCAGCGTCGGCGCAAGCAGCATCAACCCGACGACCCCCACCGTGCCGGCGAAGAACGAGCCGATGGCGGCGATGGCGAGGGCGGGCCCGGCGCGCCCGTTCTGGGTCATCGCATAGCCGTCGACACAGGTCATCACCGATGCCGCCTCGCCGGGGATGCGCATCAGGATCGAGGTCGTCGAACCGCCGTACATCGCGCCGTAATAGACCCCGGCGAGCAGCACGATGGCAATGATCGGATTCAGCCCGAAGGTGGCCGGCAGCAGCAGGCTGATGCCGGCGAGCGGCCCCAGTCCGGGCATCATGCCCACCAGCGTGCCGATAATGCAGCCGGCAAACGCATACATCAGCACTTCCGGCTGGAACGCCACCGAGAATCCCAGCATCAGGCTGTGGAAAGTCTCCAGCATCAGAAACCCCAGGGCCCGCGCGGCAGCGGGACATGCAGCAGGTCGGCGATGACGTAGAACGAGACCAGGCTGAATCCGCCGGCGACCAGCACGACCGCCAGCGGCTTCTTGCGTTCGACCACGCCGATGAAAAACACCAGCAGTACGGCAACGCTCAGCCGGTAACCGATGCGCTCCAGCAGCAGCGTGGTGACCGCGCAGGCAATCAGGATCGCTGCCGCCCGCCCGGCTTCAGGCCAGCGGATGCCCAGCAGCGGCGCCGAGCGCCCGCCGAATACGGCAATCAGCAGGCCGATGCTGCCAAGCGCGATCGCCAGCAGCAGCGGCACATAGCCGGGCCCGGGTTCGGCCAGCGATCCGACCGGAAATTCGCGGTTGAGCCAGCCGATGTACAGCGCCAATCCGAGCAGTATCACCCCGGAGACCTGATCGCTTTTGAGGCCGCTGCCGCCGTGGACTGTCTCCTGATGCGCGGATTCCGCCATCAGTCGCTACTTCCCGACCTTGCCGACAATCTTCACCACCGCGGCAAGGCGTTTGGCATCGGCTTCGAGGTATTTGGCGAACTCCGGCGCGTCCAGGTAGTTGATGGGAGAATTCAGCTTGGCCATCTGGCTCTTGAATTCAGGATCGGCCACGGCCTGGCGCACGGCATCACGCAATACCTTGGTCACCGCCGCCGGGGTGGCGGCCGGCACGAACAATCCGGCCCAGATGTAGTACACGATGTCATAGCCCTGCTCCTTGAACGTCGGCACGTCCGGATAATTCGGGTGGCGCTCGGCGCCCCAGCTGACGATGGTGCGCATCTTGCCCGCCTTGACGTGCCCGCTGATGGCCGCCGGCCCGCCCGCCGTCATCGTCACGTGCCCGCCCAGCAACTGGGTAATCGCCGGGCCGCCGCCGGTGGTCGGGACATGGCGCATTTTAAGATTCGCGGCATGCAGGAACATTTCCATCGGCATGTGCAGCGCACCGTAGACGCCGGACGACGAGAACGACAGTTCACCCGGCCGCTTGTTCGCCAGCGCGATGACTTCCTTCAGCGTTTTTACCGGCAACGAGGGATGCACGACCAGAATCACCGGGTCGGCCGAGATCAGCGCAACCGGAAACAACTGGTCCAGCGAGTACGCCGGTTTGCGGTTGAACAGTTTGTCCGCTTCGGGAATCACGGAAATGCTGGAGAGCGCCATCAGCATGGTGTAGCCGTCGGGCTTGGCATTCGCGACTGCGGCGTTGCCCACTGCGCCACCGGCGCCCGGCCGATTGGTGATCGTCACCGGGTGCCTGAGAATTTTCTCCATCGCCGCCGCTGTCGGGCGGCCGGTAATGTCGGCAACACCGCCCGGCGGGAACGGCACGATCATGGTCATTGCGCGGCTCGGGAATGCATCCTGGGCCTGTGCGCCCGCCGCAGTGAGCGCAGCGATCAGGGCAAAAACAATGCGTTTCATGTTGTCATCCTCCGTTGTTGATTTGTGCTTGATTGATGGCTGATTGCCGCGAATTATGCGGCCGCGACGACGTTGTTGACCAGGCGCCCGACACCCTTGATCTCGCAAATGACCGTGTCGCCGGGCTGCAGATAACCATTCGCGGTCACCACGTCCCTGCGCATCGGCTTTTTGCCGCCAAGTTCCGGATCCGTGCCCCATGCGGTGCCGCCCGGCGTGCCGGTGGAAATGACCACCCCGGGCTGCAGCGTGACGAAGGTCGAGAAAAACTCCACCAGTTGCGCGCAGGTCCAGATCATTTTCCCGGTGGTGTTGCTCTGGCGCAATTCGCCGTTGACATAAGTGTTCAGCGCCAGGTTCTGCGGATCCGTCACCTCGTCGGCCGTCACCAATGCCGGCCCGATCGGCGCGCAGGCATCAAAATTCTTGCCGGGACCGAGGTTGTACACTGACGAACCGTCCGGACGCAGCGTCACCTGGCGGTCACGCGCCGTGACATCGTTGATGATGCTGTAACCGTAAACATGCTCCAGCGCACGTGCCGCCGGGATGTGGCGGCCGGCCTTGCCGATGACGATCAGCAACTCGGTTTCATAGTCGAGCTTTCGGGTCACGCGCTCGTCACGGATGATATCGTCGCCCGGGCCGATGACGCCGAGGCCTGTTTTCAGGAAAAATTCCGGATCCTTGCGCGTCACTTCGGGTTTCTCGTCGCGGTGATCCCAGTAATTCTCGCCGCTGCACAGGATCAGCGTCGGCGCCAGCGGTGCCCGCAGCTTCGCCGTGGCGAGCGGCGTGCGCGCCGCGGCACCGGCAGCTGCCAGTGCGGCACGCGCGACCTTG
>Ga0209706_10002328_pt1 | contig 10538 bp, 7 predicted proteins | sample PPLLaktember2015_6_FD_187263 | JGI IMG/M metagenome (GOLD analysis project Ga0209706, IMG submission 187263) | Freshwater sediment microbial communities from Prairie Pothole Lake near Jamestown, North Dakota, USA - PPLs Lake P8 Core (1) Depth... | ecosystem: Environmental > Aquatic > Freshwater...
TGGATCGGCGTGCGCAACATGTTCATGGATTACATCAAGGACACTGGCGTGCGGCTGACGCTGTACGTGGTCGTGATCCTCGCGCTGATCGCCTACGGGGCGTGGGCAGTGCAGATTCTCTGGGGCGAATGAGCAATGGCAATTACAACAAGACAATTCGATGCGGTGGTGGTCGGCGCCGGCGGGTCCGGTCTGCGCGCCGCGCTGCAGCTGGCAGAGGCCAACCTGCGGGTGGCCGTACTGTCCAAGGTATTCCCGACGCGCTCGCACACGGTGGCGGCGCAGGGCGGGGTGTCGGCTTCACTCGGCAACGAGGAAGAGGACAACTGGCACTGGCACATGTATGACACTGTCAAGGGTTCCGACTATCTCGGCGACCAGGACGCGATCGAATTCATGTGCCGCAAGGCGAATGAAGTGGTCATCGAGCTCGAGCATTTCGGCATGCCGTTCGACCGCCTCGACAACGGCAAGATTTATCAACGGCCGTTCGGCGGCCACACCAGCAACTACGGCGAACGCGCGGTCAAGCGCGCCTGCGCGGCGGCGGACCGTACCGGCCATGCGATGCTGCATACGCTGTACCAGCGCAACGTTCGCGCCAACACCCAGTTTTTCGTCGAGTGGATGGCGCTGGATCTGATCCGCAACCAGGCCGGTGATGTGCTCGGCGTGGTCGCGATGGAGATGGAAACCGGCGAGGTGATGATCCTTCAGGCCAAAGCCACGCTGCTGGCGACCGGCGGCGCGGGGCGCATTTATGCGGCGAGCACCAATGCCTTCATCAACACCGGCGACGGCCTCGGCATGGCGGCACGCGCGGGGGTCGCACTCGAAGACATGGAGTTCTGGCAGTTCCACCCGACCGGTGTGGCCGGTGCCGGCGTACTGATCACCGAGGGTGTGCGCGGCGAGGGCGGCTTTCTGCTGAACAAGAACGGCGAGCGCTTCATGGAACGCTATGCGCCGACGGTGAAGGACCTGGCCAGCCGTGACGTAGTTTCGCGCGCGATGGCGACCGAGATCAAGGAAGGCCGGGGTGCGGGCAAGGATGCGGACCATATCCTGCTCAAGCTCGATCACCTCGGTGCCGACGTCATCGACAAGCGTCTCCCGGGCATCCGCGAAATTGCCAAGAAGTTCGCCAATGTCGATCCGGTCAAGGAACCGATTCCGGTGGTGCCGACCTGCCACTACATGATGGGCGGGATACCCACCAACATGCACGGGCAGGTGCTGGCCGGTCACGATGGCGGTGCGATCGTCAGGGGTCTTTATGCGGCAGGCGAATGCGCCTGCGTCTCGGTGCATGGTGCTAACCGGCTGGGTACCAATTCGCTGCTCGACCTGCTGGTGTTCGGCAAGGCGTCCGGCGAGCAGGTGGTGAGGGACCTCGCGAGCGACAGCATCGCCCATCAGACGTTGCCGAAGGACGCGGCGGATCGCACGCTGGAGCGGCTGTCCAGGCTCGACACGGCGCAGTCCGGTGAAAGCGTCGCCGAAGTGGGCGCGGAACTGCGCCGGACGATGCAGCTGCATTGCGGGGTGTTTCGCTTTCCCGACAGCCTCGCCGAAGGCGTCAGAAAAATGAACGAAGTCGCGCAGCGGGCGGAGAGGCTCTACGTCAAGGACAAGAGCAAGGTGTTCAATACCGCGCGCGTCGAGGCGCTCGAGCTGGAGAATCTCGTCGAGGTGGCGGTATCGACGATGGTCTCGGCACATGCCCGGCAGGAGTCTCGCGGTGCGCACGACCGCAGCGATTTCCCCAACCGCGATGATGCCAACTGGATGAAACACACGTTCTGGTACAAGGAAGGCAACCGGCTTGAATACCGTGCCGTCAACCTCAAGCCGCTGACGGTGGAGTCGTTCGAGCCCAAGGCCAGGGTTTACTGAGAATCAGGGAACAGGAATCAAGGAACACAGATGCGCCTATCCGTTTACCGCTACAACCCCGACGTCGACGCCAAGCCGCACATGCAGGACTACGACATCGCGCTGGAACCGACCGACCGCATGCTGCTCGATGCCCTCATCCGCCTGAAGGCGGTGGACGACACTTTTGCGTTCCGCCGCTCCTGCAGGGAAGGCGTGTGCGGGTCGGACGCGATGAACATCAACGGCAAGAACGGTCTGGCGTGCATCACCAAGGTCGCCGACCTGAAGGAGCCGGTGGTGATCCGCCCGCTGCCCGGACTGCCGGTGATCCGCGACCTCATCGTCGACATGTCGCAGTTCTTCAAGCAGTATCATTCGGTGACCCCGTACGTGATCAACGACACGCCGCGCCCCGAGAACGAGCGCCTGCAGTCGCCGGAGGACCGCGAGGAACTGAACGGCCTGTACGAATGCATCCTCTGCGCCTGCTGCTCGACGTCCTGCCCGTCGTTCTGGTGGAACCCGGACAAGTTCGTCGGGCCCGCGGGGCTGCTGCAGGCCTACCGCTTCATTGCCGATACCCGGGACCAGGCGACCAACGAGCGCCTGGACAATCTCGAGGACCCGTACCGGCTGTTCCGCTGCCACTCGATCATGAACTGCGTCGATGTCTGTCCGAAGGGGCTGAATCCGACCCGTGCCATCGGCAAAATCAAGGATCTGCTGGTGAAGCGGACGGTATGAGGGATCGGAGATGCCGATCGGGTGCGGAGGCGACGGCCTAGGGCCGGGGTGATATGGCCGAGCTCGATCGCATCCGCTGGCAATGCCGGCGGGGGTTGCTGGAACTGGATTTGCTGCTGAACCGGTTTCTGGACCGGGAACTCGCCGGGCTGAGCACCGAGCAGATGCAGACGTTCAGGGAGCTGCTGGACGAAGCGGATATCCGGCTGCTGGCCTGGGTGATGGAGCAGGAGAAGGTGCCGGGGCGCTACGATTTTTTGATCGGGCGCCTGCGGCAGGTGTAGAGGCATGTAGTGGACAGACTCATAATTTACGTTGGAACACCTAAGTAATCGACAATACGGAGATCGTTATGACTGAAAAGCTCGCAACCCTGTCCTTCAGCGATGGCAGCCCGTCGGTGGATTTTCCGATGATCGGCGGCACGATCGGCCCCGAGGTGATCGACGTTCGCAGCCTGTATGCGAAGACCGGCAAGTTCACCTACGACCCCGGGTTCATGTCGACGGCGAGCTGTCGCTCCAACATCACGTATATCGACGGTGACCAGGGCATCCTGCTCTATCGCGGCTATCCGATCGAACAACTGGCCGAGAAGTGCGACTTTCTGGAAGTCGCCTACCTGATCCTCAACGGCGAACTGCCGAACCAGGCGCAGAAGCAGGAATTCGACGGCATCGTCACCAAGCATACGATGGTGCATGACCAGATGACATACTTCTTCCGCGGCTTCCGCCGCGACGCGCATCCGATGGCGGTGCTGTGCGGCGTGGTCGGTGCGCTGTCGGCGTTCTACCATGATTCGATCGATATCCATGACGAGCGCAGCCGCGAGATTTCGGCGTTTCGCCTGATTGCCAAGCTGCCGACGATCACGGCGATGGCCTACAAGTACAACACCGGCCAGCCGTTCATGTATCCGAAAAATTCACTGTCCTATACCGAAAACTTCCTCTACATGATGTTCGGTACGCCGTGCGAAGAGTACAAGCCGAACCCGGTGATTTCGCGCGCGATGGACCGCATCCTGATCCTGCATGCCGACCATGAGCAGAATGCGTCGACCTCGACGGTGCGGCTCGCCGGCTCGACCGGCGCCAACCCGTTTGCCTGCATCTCGGCCGGCATTGCCAGCCTGTGGGGCCCGGCGCACGGCGGTGCCAACGAGGCGGTGCTGAAAATGCTCGACGAAATCGGTGATGTGAAAAACATTCCGGCGTTCATCAAGCGCGTCAAGGAGAAGGACGGCCACGCGATGCTGATGGGCTTCGGCCACCGCGTCTACAAGAACTACGACCCGCGCGCCAAGATCATCCAGCGTACCTGCCACGAAGTGCTGGAAGAACTCGACATGAAGGACAACAGGCTGATCAAGCTGGCGATGGCGCTGGAGAAGATCGCGCTGGAAGACGATTATTTCATCAGTCGCAAGCTGTATCCGAATGTCGATTTCTATTCCGGCATTGTCTACAAGGCGCTGGGCATTCCGGTCAGCATGTTTACGGCGATTTTTGCGCTCGCGCGCACCGTGGGCTGGATCGCGCAGTGGAAGGAACTGATCGCCGATCCCGACCAGAAAATCGGCCGTCCGCGGCAGCTGTTCACCGGTGCCACGCAACGCGACTTTGTGCCGGTCGGCAAACGCAAGTAGGCCGCAGGCGCCGCCGCCAGCGGCGCCTGCCCGGCTGCATATCCATCAGGTGCAGAGATGATGAACGAATCCCGCGGTACCTCGCTGCTGTTCGGCGCCAATGCGCCGTTCGTCGAGGGTCTGTATGAACAGTACCTGAAAGATCCGCAGTCGGTCGAGCCGCGCTGGCGCGGTTATTTCGACGAGTTGCAGAAGCTCGACGATGGTCCGGCCGACGTCGTGCATTCGGAGGTGCAGCAGCGCTTCATCGACCTTGCCCGCAACCGCCGTCCCGGCGGCAGCGGCGGCGCCGCTTCGCAGAACCTGCAGAAGCAGTTTTCGGTGATGCAGCTGATCTCGGCTTACCGTTTCCAGGGCAACCGCATCGCCGATATTGATCCGCTGAAGCGTATTGTCGAAACACCGCCGATCGCCGAACTCGACCCGGCGTTCTACGGCCTCACCGGGCAGGACATGGACACGGTGTTCGACACCGGCACGCTGCACGGGCCGGCCAAGGCGCCGCTGCGCGACATACTGCAGGCGCTGCGTGACACCTACTGCCGCACCATCGGCGTGGAATATATGTACATGTCCGACATTCCGCAGAAACGCTGGATGTCGGAACGGCTGGAGCCCACGCGCGGCCGGCCGAATTACGATGCGGCCTACAAGAAGCACCTGCTTGACCGGCTGACGGCGGCCGAGACGCTGGAGAAATATCTCAATTCCAAGTATGTCGGCCAGACCCGCTTTTCGCTGGAGGGCGGTGAGGGGTTGATACCGATGCTTGACCACCTGCTGCAGCGTGCGGGTGCCGCCGGCGTGCAGGAGACGGTGATCGGCATGGCGCACCGCGGCCGGCTCAATGTGCTGGTCAATACGCTGGGGAAAATGCCGGCTGACCTGTTCTCGTCGTTCGAGGGCAAGCAGAAGTCGGACGTGCTGGCCGGGGACGTCAAGTACCACGACGGTTTTTCATCGAATGTGATGACGCCGGGCGGACCGATGCATGTCACGGTTGCTTTCAACCCGTCCCACCTCGAGATCGTCAACCCGGTGGTCGAAGGTTCGGTGCGTGCGCGTCAGCACCGCCGCAAGGATCATACCGGGGCGCAGGTGATGCCGGTGCTGATTCACGGTGACGCTGCGTTTGCCGGACAGGGTGTGATCCAGGAGGTGCTCAACTTCGCGGAAACCCGCGGCTTTGGCACCGGCGGCACAGTGCATATCATCATCAACAACCAGATCGGCTTCACCACTTCCGACCCGCGCGATTCACGCTCGTCGTTGTATTGCTCCGACGTGGTGAAAATGCTCGAGGTGCCGATTTTTCATGTCAATGGCGACGACCCCGAGGCCATCGCCTTTGTCACGGAAATCGCCCTCGATTACCGGATGAAGTTCAGGAAGGACGTGGTGATCGATCTCGTCTGCTACCGCCGCCTCGGCCACAACGAGCAGGATGAGCCGATGGTGACGCAGCCGCTGATGTACCGGCGCATCCACAGCCATCCGACATCGCGCAAGGTCTATGCAGATCAGCTGGTTGCCGCAGGTGTGCTGACCGATGCCGAAGCCGACCGGATGGTCAACGAGTTCCGCGATGCTCTCGATCGCGGTTATCACACCAACAAGACCATCCTGTCCAACTACAAGCCGCCGTTCGAAACCGACTGGAGTCCGTACAAGGGCACCAAGTGGAACGAGAACGACGATACCCGGCTGCCGCTGGAGCGGCTGCAGGCGCTGGCGCGCAAGGTCTGTGAGGTTCCGGCGAGCATGAAGCTGCATCCGCGGGTCGACAAAATCCTGCAGGACCGCCGGCTGATGGCGGAAGGCAAGCTGCCGCTGGACTGGGGCATGGCGGAGACGCTGGCCTATGCAACGCTGCTCACCGAGGGCTACTCGGTGCGGCTGAGCGGCCAGGACTCGGGGCGCGGCACCTTTTTCCACCGCCACGCCGTGCTGCACGACCAGGGGCGCGAAGCCTGGGACCAGGGCACTTACGTGCCGTTGCAGCATCTCGCGCCGGACCAGGGCGATTTCGTGGTCATCGACTCGGTGCTGTCGGAAGAGGCGGTGCTCGGCTTCGAATACGGTTATGCGACTTCGGGTCCGAAAGAGCTGGTGATCTGGGAGGCGCAATACGGCGACTTCGTCAACGGCGCGCAGGTGGTGATTGACCAGTTCATCGCTTCCGGCGAAGTGAAATGGGGCCGCATGTGCGGCCTGACGATGATGCTGCCGCATGGTTACGAGGGCGCAGGCCCCGAACACTCCTCGGGCCGCATGGAGCGTTTTCTGCAGTTGTGCGCCGACTACAACATGCAGGTCTGTGTGCCGGCCACCCCGGTGCAGATGTATTACCTGCTGCGTCGGCAGATGGTGCGCCCGCATCGCAAACCGCTGATCATTTTTTCGCCGAAGAGCCTGCTGCGTCACAAGGAATCGGTGTCGCCGCTCGAGGAGTTCGCCAACGACAAGTTCAACCCGGTCAACGAGGACTGGGACGCGCGCGAGATCGAGCCGGAAAAAGTCGAACGCGTCATTTTCTGCAGCGGCAAGGTGTATTACGACCTGCGCAACGAGCGCCGGGCGCGCGGTATCCCGAATCTGCCGCTGGTACGCATTGCGCAGATCTATCCGTTCGCACACGACGAGTTTCGGGCGCAGATCGTGCACTACAAGAATGCCAAGGAAATCGTCTGGTGCCAGGAAGAACCGCGCAACCAGGGCGCCTGGCGGCACATCCAGCATTACCTGATGCGTCACCTGTTGCCGCATCAGCAGCTGTATTACGCCGGACGCGATTCTTCGGCGTCGCCGGCGGCCGGTTACAAATCGCTGCATGACAAGCAACAGAAGGAACTGGTCGATCAGGCGTTGACGCTTTCCGGCGGCAGCCAGCCGCGCAGTTTCACGCCGCGGCCGCTGGCCGAGGGCGAAGAGTTTTAAAATTAGTCAGTTAAATCAACAGGTTATGGGGTAATCATGCTCGTCGAAGTGAAAGTGCCACAGCTCTCGGAATCAGTCGCCGAGGCAACACTGGTGTCGTGGCACAAGAAAGCCGGGGAGTACGTCAAGCGCGACGAGAACCTGGTTGACATCGAGACCGACAAGGTCGTGCTCGAAACCCCGGCGCCGCAGGCGGGCGTGCTGGTGAAAATCGTCAAGACCGACGGCAGCACGGTGACCAGCAACGAAATCATCGCCACCATCGATACCGAGGCCAAGCCCGCAGCGGGCAACGCGGAGGCCGCTGCCGTGCCGGTGGCAGCCGCAGCGCCGGCCAGGGCCGCCGTCGCCGGCGTGCCGGCGATGCCTGCGGCACAGAAACTCGCCGCGGAGAAGAACATCGACACCGCATCCCTCAGCGGCAGCGGCCGCGGTGGACGTGTCACCAAAGGCGATGTGCTGCAGGCGGCCCAGGGCGGCGGTAAAACCCCGGTGCCGGCAGCGGCGGCGGCGTCCACGCGGGTGATGCCGACGGTGGACCTGGGTGATCTGGGCGAGCGGCCCGCGCAGCGGGTGCCGATGTCGCGGCTGCGCGCGCGCATTGCCGAGCGGCTGGTGCAATCGCAGTCGACGGCGGCGATCCTGACCACGTTCAACGAGGTCAACATGCAGCCGGTGATGGAGCTGCGCAACAAATACAAAGACCGCTTCGAGAAGGAACATGGCGTGAAGTTGGGCTTCATGTCGTTTTTCGTCAAGGCGGCAGTGCATGCACTGAAGAAATTCCCGGTGGTCAACGCCTCGATCGACGGCAACGACATCGTTTATCACGGTTACTACGACATCGGCATCGCGGTGGGCAGCCCGCGCGGCCTGGTCGTGCCCATCCTGCGCAACTGCGACCAGATGACGCTGGCCGACATCGAGAAGCAGATTGCCGAATTCGGCAAGCGCGCGCAGGACGGCAAGCTGACCATCGAAGAACTCACCGGCGGCACGTTCTCGATTTCCAATGGCGGCGTGTTCGGCTCGATGCTGTCGACGCCGATCATCAACCCGCCGCAGAGCGCGATTCTCGGCGTGCACGCGACCAAGGAACGCCCGGTGGTCGAGAACGGGCAGATCGTGATCCGCCCGATGAATTATCTCGCGATGTCGTACGACCACCGCATCATCGACGGCCGCGAGGCCGTGCTGGCGCTGGTGGCGATGAAGGACGCGCTGGAGGACCCGGCGCGGTTGTTGCTCGATATTTGAAAGGTGTGAGCGGTGAACGGTAAGCGGTGAGTGGAAAAACCGCCCCCCACGTACCGCTACTGCTCACTGCTTACCGCTTACTCCTCACAAAAAACTCTATGTCCAAATCATTTGACGTTGTCGTCATCGGCGCCGGTCCCGGCGGTTACATCGCGGCGATCCGCGCTGCCCAGCTCGGCCTGCAGGTCGCCTGCATCGATGACTGGAGCACGCCCGAGGGCAAACCTGCTCCGGGGGGCACCTGCACCAACGTCGGCTGCATTCCGTCAAAAGCACTGTTGCAGTCGTCGGAGAATTTCGAGCATGCCGGCCATGCCTTTGTCGACCATGGCATCCAGGTCAAGGGCCTGACGATGGACGTCGCGCAGATGCTCAGGCGCAAGGACAAGGTCGTCAAGCAGAACAATGACGGCATCCTCTACCTGTTCAAGAAAAACAAGATCACTTTTTTCCACGGCAAGGGCGCCTTTGCCGGCGGCGGTGCCGGGGCCTGGCAGATCCAGGTGTCAGGCAAGAGCGCGGAGCTGCTGACGGCGAAACAGGTGATCATCGCCACCGGGTCGAATCCGCGTGCGCTGCCGGATGTGCCGTTCGACAACAAGCTGGTGCTCGACAATGCCGGCGCGCTCGCCATCGGCGAAGTCCCGAAAAAGCTGGGCGTGATCGGCGCCGGGGTCATCGGCCTCGAGATGGGCAGCGTGTGGCGCAGGCTGGGCGCGGAAGTGACCGTGCTCGAAGCGCTGCCGGCTTTCCTCGGCGCGGTCGACGAGCAGGTTGCGAAAGAGGCGCTGAAGGTTTTTACCAAGCAGGGCCTCGCGATCCACACCGGGGTCAAGGTGGGCAGGGTCGCCGCGAAGAAGAACGTGACCGTCGAATACACCGACAGCGCCGGCGCGGCGCAGGCGCTGGTCGTGGACAAGCTGATCGTGTCCATCGGCCGCGTGCCGAATACACAGGGGCTGAACGGCAGCGCCGTCGGCCTCAAGCTCGACGAACGCGGCTTTGTCGCCGTCGACGACGACTGCAGGACCAACCTGCCTGACGTCTGGGCGGTCGGCGACGTGGTGCGCGGCCCGATGCTCGCGCACAAGGCCGAGGAAGAGGGCGTGGCGGTGGCCGAGCGCATCGCCGGCAAACACGGCCACGTCGATTTCAATACCGTGCCCTGGGTGATCTACACCTCGCCGGAAATCGCCTGGGTGGGCAGGACCGAACAGCAGCTGAAGCAGGAAGGTATCAGCTACCGCGCCGGTTCGTTCCCGTTCCTGGCCAATGGCCGTGCGCGTGCACTGGGCGATACCACCGGTTTCGTCAAATTCCTCGCCGATGAACGCACCGACCGCATACTCGGCGTGCACATCATCGGCCCGCTGGCGTCCGAACTGATTGCCGAAGCCGTGGTGGCCATGGAGTTCGGGGCGTCTGCGGAGGATATTGCGCTGATCTGTCATGCGCATCCGTCGCTGTCCGAAGCGATGAAGGAGGCGGCGCTGGCGGTCGACAACCGGACGCTGAATCTCTGACCGTTCGTTGAAAATCCCCGCAATGCTCCCCATTCCGTCATGCCGGCGAACGCCGGCATCCAGTCAGGCGCTGGTTCAATGCATCGGCTGGCCCTGGACCCCGGCTTGCGCCGGGGTGACGGTTCGATTTTCAGCAAACGGCTGATCCTACGTTTGCGCCGAAGCTTTCGCTGACGTTGCCCGTCGCCGCCGATTTCATCCTGTTTCTGCAGCAGCGCGCCGCAGAACACGGTTTTACGCCGGACGACGCCCAGCTGGCGGCCGCCCGCGAACTGCAACGGGTGCACGACGACCTCGATCACCAGCAGCAGCGCCGGGGCCTGCTCAGCTTCCTCAACCGCAATCGTGCCATCCAGGGCGTGTATCTGTGGGGCGGCGTTGGCCGCGGCAAGAGCTTTCTGATGGACAGCTTTTTTGCCTACGTTCCCGACGTCAGCAAGAAGCGCGTGCATTTTCACCGCTTCATGCAGGAAATCCACAAGGCGCTGGTCCGGCACCAGGGTCAGGCCGCACCGATGGCGCTGGTGGCCGCCGACATTGCCGCGGAA
>Ga0209706_10002332_pt1 | contig 10524 bp, 4 predicted proteins | sample PPLLaktember2015_6_FD_187263 | JGI IMG/M metagenome (GOLD analysis project Ga0209706, IMG submission 187263) | Freshwater sediment microbial communities from Prairie Pothole Lake near Jamestown, North Dakota, USA - PPLs Lake P8 Core (1) Depth... | ecosystem: Environmental > Aquatic > Freshwater...
CCTCCTGAAACGACCGATCGTGGAAAAGAACGACGCCAAGGTCCTGCTGGTCGATGACGACGATGACATCCTCCAGGCCGGCCGGCTCTTCCTGAAGCAGCACGTTTCCCTCGTCCGGACGACCTCGGACCCGGAGACCCTGCCCGGGATCCTCGAGGCCGAAACCTTCGATGTCATCTTCCTCGACATGAACTTCGCCCCCGGCGCGACGGACGGCCGGGAGGGGTTCCGCTGGCTGGAGAAGATCCTCGGCCTCGAGCCCGCGGCGATCGTCATCCTGATCACGGCCTACGGCGACATCGAGCTGGCCGTGCGCGGCATCAAGGAAGGCGCCACCGACTTCATCCTCAAGCCGTGGCGGAACGAAAAGCTCCTGGCCACGCTCGCCGCGGCCCTGCGACTCCGCGATACCCGCCGCGAGGCCGACTGTCTCCGCTCGCGGCAGGAAAGCCTGAGCGCCGACCTGGACCGGCCCTTCCACGACTTCATCGGCCGCAGCCCGGCCATGCGGGCGGTCTTCGGCACCATCGAGAAGCTGGCCTCGACCGACGCCAACGTCCTCGTCCTGGGCGAGAACGGAACGGGCAAGGAGCTCGTCGCGCGCGAGCTCCACCGCCGCTCTCCCCGGGCCCGCGAGGTCTTCCTGTCCGTGGACGTGGCCGCCCTGAGCGAAACGCTCTTCGAAAGCGAGCTCTTCGGGCACGTCAAGGGCGCCTTCACCGACGCCCGGGAGGCCCATCCCGGCCGCTTCGAAGTCGCCTCCGGCGGGACGCTCTTCCTCGACGAGATCGCCAACCTTCCTCTGGCCCTGCAGTCGAAGCTCCTCCGGGTCATCGAATCCCGGACGGTGACCCGGATCGGCTCCAATACGCCCCAGGCGATCGACGTCCGTCTCGTCTGCGCGACCAATCAGCCGATCTACGAGATGGTCGCGGAGAAGACGTTCCGTCAGGACCTCCTCTACCGGATCAACACCGTCGAGATCCGTCTGCCGCCTCTCCGGGAGCGGGCCGGCGACATCCCGCTCCTGGCCGAGCACTTCCTCGGTCTCTACCGCCGCAAGTACCAGAAGCCGGCCAAGCGGCTGGGCGAGGACACCCTCCGCAAGCTCGAGGGCTATCGCTGGCCGGGGAACGTCCGGGAGCTCCAGCACGCCATCGAACGCGCGGTCATCCTCAGCGACGAGCCCCTCCTCCGGCCGGCGGATTTCCTTCTCGCTGAGCCCGAGCCCTGCGAGCCGGATCAGAGGCTCGACGGCGTCAACCTCGAGGAAGCCGAGAAGATCCTCATTCGCCGGACGCTCAGCCGTGTCGGCGGCAACATCAGCCGGGCGGCCAAGGAGCTGGGCCTGTCCCGCAGCGCCCTTTACCGCCGGCTGGAGAAGCATGGTCTTTAAGCGTTTTCGTATCGCCTGCGCCGTCCGCATCCTCCTGCTGGCCCTGACGATCCTGGGGGCCGTGCTGCTCGCTCCGGGACGTCCGGGCGGGGCGGCCGCCCTCGGAGCGGCGGCGGTCTACCAGGCCTACGCGCTCTTCCGCTATGTCGAGCGGATCAACCGCGACCTGGCCCGCTTCTTCCTGTCGGTCCATTACGCCGATTCCGGGCAGAGCTTCAAGGACGAGGGGCTTGGCCGTTCGTTCCGCGACGTGAGGGGCGCCATGGCCGGGGTCATGGATACTCTGCGCCAAGTCCGGAGCGAGCGCGAGGAGCAGGCCCAATATCTCGAGACCCTCGTTCAGCACGTCGGGATCGGCCTCCTCGTCTTCCAGCCGGACGGCCGGGTCGAGCTCATCAACAATGCCGCCAAGCGGCTCCTCCGCGTCCCCTGGCTCAAAAACGTCGAGGCCCTGCGGGCCTTCAGCCAGGAGCTCGTCGAGACGCTGCTTCGCCTGCCCGCGCAGGAAAAGGGATTCGTCCGCATCGCCGGCGAGAAAGAGACCCTGACCCTCGCCCTCTCGGCGACCGAGTTCCGGCTCCGGGGCCGGGATTACCGGCTCGTCTCCCTCCAGAACATCCAGCGCGAGCTGGAGGAGAAGGAGATGGAGGCCTGGCAGAAGCTCATCCGCGTCATCACCCATGAGATCATGAACTCGGTCACGCCCATCTCGACGCTGGCCTCGACGATCGGAGGATTGGCGGCCGGGACGGAGCCGGGCGGGCCGCTCGAAGGTCCCCGCGGCGAAGAAGCCCGGAAGGACATTCTCGAAGGCGCCCGGACGATCGAAAAGCGCAGCCTGGGCCTGCTCCACTTCGTCGAGGCCTTTCGTTCGCTGACCCTGCTTCCCAAGCCCGAGATCCGGCCCGTTCCCCTCGAGGATCTCTTTGCCCGGGTCGGCCGGCTGATGACCGCGCATATCTCCGGCAAGGCCGTCGCTTTCTCATCGACGATCGATCCGGCCCATCTCATCCTGCAGGCCGATCCGGAGCTCGTCGAGCAGGTCCTCATCAACCTCCTGCTCAACGCCCTTCAGGCCGTCGAGGGACGCGCCTCCGCCGCCGTCTCGCTCCGGGCTTTTCTCGACGAGCGCGGGCGGATCCTCGTCCAGGTCGCCGACAACGGACCCGGCATCCCGCCGGAGAACCTGGAGAAGGTCTTCGTCCCCTTCTTCTCGACCAAAACCGGCGGCTCCGGCATCGGATTGAGCCTCTCGCGCCAGATCATGCGGCTCCACGGCGGGACGCTCCACGTCCACTCCGAGCCTGGCGTTCAGACTGTGTTCACCCTGGGGTTCTAGCGGCGGGACGGCCGCTTCCTACTCGTACCGGATGGACTTGATCGGATCGGCCATGGCCGACCGTACCGCCTGGAAGCTGATCGTCGCCATCGCGATCGCCAGCGCGCCCGCGCCGGCCCCCGCGAACACCCACCAGGGCTGCGGGACCCGGAAAGCGAATCCCTGGAGCCAGGACCTCATGACCAGATAGCCGACGGGCCAGGCGATCAGGTTGGCGAGCGCCACCCATTTCGCGAATTCCTTCGAGAACAGGACGACGAGCCCGCCCACGGACGCGCCGAGGACCTTGCGGACGCCGATCTCCCTTGTTCTTTGTTCCGCAGTGAACGAAGCCAATCCGAAGAGCCCCAGGCACGCGATCAGGACGGCGATCGCCGCGAACAGATTCAGGACGACCCCCAGGCGCTCGTCCGCGCGGTAAAGCTGCTCGAAGTCCTCGTCGATGAACTTGTATTCGAAGGGATAGAGGGGGTTCGCCGCCTGCCACGCCGATCTCACGGCGTCCATGCCGGCGGGGATCTCTCCCGCCCGGAGCCTGACGACGGCGAACCTGACGGACTTCGGATCCAACACCACGGCCAGCGGCTCGATCGCGTTTCTCAGCGACTGGAAATGATAGTTTTTCATCACCCCGACGATCGTTCCGTCGACGCCCATGAAGCTGAATCTCCGGCCGACCGCTTCCGCCGGCCCGAGCCCCATGAGCTTCGGGACCTCCTCGTTGACCAGGAAGGCCCGGCCCATATCGCCGGGATAGGCCTTGGAGAACGTCCGGCCCGCGGCCATATCGATCTTCATGGTCTCCACGAAATCGAAGTCCGAGACGCCGTTGCTGAGGAGGACCTCGAGCTCGGGATCCTTGCCGTCCCACTCCGCGCCCGACGAGTTGTCGAAGACGAACGCCGGCGGCTCTCCCGTCCCGGTCACGGCCGCGACCCGGGGGCTTCGGATAAGCTCCGCCTTGAGCGATTCATAGGACTTAGCGGCCTCACCACGGAGCGGAAGGTAGAGGAGATTGTCCTTGTCGTAGCCGAGCGTCTTACTCCTCAGGAAATCGATCTGCTGGCGGACCGTGACCATGCCGATGAGAAGGATGATGGACAGGCTGAACTGGACGACGACGAGCGCCTTTCGGAACAGCGCCCCGCCCCGGCCCGAGGCCATCCGCCCTTTCAAGACCCTGACCGGCTGGAAGGACGACAGGAGCATGGCCGGGTAGCTGCCGGAGACGAGGCTCGTGATCCCGGTGACGGCCAGGATCCCGGCCAGGAACTTCCAGCCGAGGAGCGTCCCCGCTCCGATCCGCTTCGCCGCGACCGCGCTGAAGGCCGGCAGCAGGGCCAGAACGAGTCCGACCGCGAGGAGGACGGCCAGGCCCGTGGTCAGGATCGATTCGCCGTAGAACTGGGCGGCGATCGTCCTTCGTGTGGCGCCGACGACCTTCCTCAGCCCGACCTCCCGGGCCCGGTTCGCCGAGCGCGCCGTGGCCAGGTTCATGAAGTTGATGCAGGCGATGAGGAGGACGAAAAGCGCGACGACGGAGAAAAGGCGGACGTTCTGGATGCCCTGGTTGCTGCGGTTGAAGCCGTAATAGCTCCTGAGCTTGAGGTCGACGAGCGGCGTCAGCATGAAATGCTGGCCGTTCTCCTCGTTGTTGAACCGCCTCAGGGCCTCCGGATCTCCTTCGATCTCCTTCCAGTCGGGGCCGGCCATGATCTGCTGGCGGGTCTTGTCCCAAACGAGCCGTGAGATCTTTCCGTTCACGGCCGGGACCGATGCCTTCGCATGGAGCCGGACCCAGGTCTGGCGGCCGTTGACCTGCCAGCTGTCGCTCCACTGCCCGAGCTCTCTCAGGAATTCGATGGGGACCAGCACATCGGGCTTCAAGGTGGAATTCGGCGGGGCCGCCTTCATGACGGCGGTCACCGTGAACGCGTATTTATTGTTGACCGTCACGACCTTGCCGACGGGATCGTCCGATCCGAAGTATTTCCCGGCCGTCTCATCCGTCATGACCATGGTGTGGGGCCGGACGAGAGCGGTCTCCTGGGGCTCGCCGGCGAGGAGGGGGAAGGTGAACATCGTCAGGAAGGACGGATCCGCCGCCCTGACGCCGCTCTCGAAGAACGCCTTCTCGCCGTAACGGACGAGGAGAGTGCCGGGGCTCGAGATCCGGACCGCGTCCTGGACCTCCGGGATCTCGGCCTTCAGCGCCGGGCCCAGCGGCAGGGACGTGACGGTGAGATGGAACGTTCCCTGGGGGCTTTGATAGTCGTGCTCGACCCGGTAGAGGTCCGAGGCGCCGGCGTGGAACCGGTCGTAGCTCAGCTCGTCCTGCACCCAGAGCAGGATGAACAGGGCGCAGGCCAAGCCGGCCGCCAGGCCGCCGATGTTGATGAGAGAATAGCCCTTGTGCTTCCAGATCGTCCGGAGGGCGATCTTGAAGAAATTCCCGAACATGCCTCTCCCTCTACTCGTAATGGATGGCCTTGACCGGATCGGACAGGACGGCCTTGAGCGTCTGATAGCTGATGGTGAGCAGGGCGACGATGAGCGCCGCTCCCGCCGAAAGGATGAAGATCCAGGGGCCTATTTCGACGCGGTAGGCGAAGTTCTGGAGCCAGCGGCGCATGAGGAGGTAGGCCGCCGGCCAGGCCGCGGCGTTCGCCATCAGGACGAGCAGCGCGAATTCCCTCGTGAGCAGCACGGCGATCTTCCCCACCGACGCGCCGAGGACCTTGCGGATGCCGATCTCCTTCGTCCGCGCCTCGACGGTGAACAGGGCCAGCCCGAAGAGCCCGAGCGAAGCGATGACGATGGCCAGACCGGCCGCGAGACTGAAGATCCGCCCGAGCCGCTCCTCGCCGCGGTAGACGGCGTCAAAGGTCTCGTCCATGAACGTGTATTCGAACGGATGGGCCGGGTCGTATTCCTTCCATATTCGCTCGATATAAGCCAGCGTGTCCGCAATGCGGTCGGGACTTATCCTGACGGCCACGTTCCATGCGTAGACCGGAGCGATATGAAAGACGAGCGGCTGGATCTCCTGGCGCAACGACTGGTACTGGAAGTCCCGAACGACCCCGATGACCTTCCCCGCCATCTCGTTCCATTCCAGGCGCGTTTCCAGCGGGTTCGTGAGGCCGAGCACCCTCACGGCGGCCTCGTTGACCAGAAAGGCCTCCTTCGCGTCGGTCGCCATCTGCCGCGAAAAGTCGCGCCCCGCGAGGATCTCCATGCCCATCGTCCGGACGTAATCGTGGTCGCAATAGATCATGGCCACCGAGACCCGCTTTTTCCCCTCGTTCGTGACCAGGTCCAGCGAGTCCCCGGCGAGCTGTCCGCCGGGAACGCCGTTGGCGAGCGTCGCGGCGAGGACGGCCGGATTCCGCTTGAGGTCCTCCTTGATCGCTTCGATGTTCGTCCGGACGGAGCCCTCCCTGACCGCGATGACGGCCACGTGTTCCTTGTCGAACCCCAGCTTCCTGTTCCGCAGAAAGTCCAGCTGGTCGAGGACGACGGCCGTGGCGATGATCAGGACGATCGAGACGCCGAACTGCCCGACGACGAGGACCTTTCGCAGGAGGGATCTCCGGGAGGACGCCTTGCCTGTTCCCTTGAGGACGCCGGCCGGCTGCAAGGCCGAAATGAACAGCGCCGGGTAGCTTCCCGAGAGGAAACCGACCACGAGGAGGAGGGCCAGCAGGGACCCGGCCGTGCCGGCGTTCAGCAGGTCCCGGGGCGAGAGGGATTTGCCGGCGAGGACGTTGAAGGCGGGCAAGGCGATGACGACGACGAGGACGGCCAGGGCCAGGGCGAAAGCCGTGAAAAGGAACGATTCGCCGAGGAACTGCCTGACGAGCTGGGCCCGGCTCGCCCCGACGACCTTTCGGAGCCCGACCTCCTTGAGGCGCGCCGCCGATCTCGCCGTGGCCAGGTTCATGAAGTTGACGCAGGCGATGAGCAGGATGAAGGCCGCGATGATCGAGAAGACCGTGACGTATTTGATATCACCGTTGGCGGCGAGCTCCAGCTGGAGATGGGAGCGGAGGTGGATCGACGTCAGGGGCTGGAGCCGCGAAGACAACTTGGCGCCGGCGACCTCCATGACCGAGGCCGCGGCGTGCTTCTCGATGAAAGCCGGGAGCTGGGCCTCGACGTCCGCGGCCGCCGCGCCGTCCCTCAAGAGGAGGTAGGTATAGAATTCGTGCCGGACCCAATTCTCGAAGAACCGTTCCCGCATGCCGGGGACCTGTTCGAAGGTCTTCAAGGAGCCGAGCATGTCGGCGATGAAATGGGACTGCCGCGGCCAGTCGGCCATGACGCCCGTCACGAGATAATCGCGATCGTTGATCCTCAAGGTCTTGTTGAGCGGGTCCTCGCGGCCGAAATACTTCGAGGCGATGCGCTCGGAAACGACCAGCGTGTTCGGCTCGGCCAGGGCCGTGGCCGGGTCGCCTTTGACCAGCGGATGCGTGAAAATGCCGAACGCGGAGGCGTCGGCAAAGAACACGTTGTTCTCGTAGGACCTCTTTTCGCCGTAGGTCACCATGGCCCCTCGCCGCGGGAAGAACCGGACGGCGTCTTCGACCTGGGGGAACTCCCGCTTCATGGCCGCCGCGAACGGGGCCGAGGAGAGGGCGTAAAACTCGTCCTGATCCCCCTCGACGTCGAAGCCATCAACAAGCCGGAAGATCCGGTCGGCTTTCTCGTGGTAGCGATCGAAGACGAGCTCGTCGCGCACGAACAGGGAGATCAGGAGACAGCAGCCCATGCCGACGGCCAGGCCCGTGATATTGATGAAGGAATAGGCCTTGTGCTTTCGGATATGCCGGAGCGCGATCTTGAGATAGTTGCGGAACATGCTCCCCCCTACTCGTAGCGGATCGCTTTGACGGGATCGGACAGGGCCGCCCTGAGTCCAAGCCCGCCGGCCGTCAGCGCGGCGACGGCCAGGGAGACCGCACCGGCCGCCAGGAAGAAGCCGGGGCCGAGGCCGATCCGATAGTGGTAGCCGTCGAGATAGCGCCTCATGACGAGGTAGGCAGCCGGCCAGGCGACGAGATTGGCCGCCGCGACGAGAAGAACGAGCTCCCGGCCGACGAGGGCGACGACCTGGCCGACCCCGGCTCCCAGCACCTTGCGGATGCCGATCTCCTTGAACCGGCGGCGCACCGAGAGAAGCGTCAGGCCGAAGATGCCCATCCCGGCGATGACGACCGCGAACAGGGAGGAGAGGCGGACGATCCCGCCCCAGCGGATCTCCGAAGCGTACTGGGACTTCAGGTCGTCCTCGAGGAACGTGAAGGCGAAAGGATGGCTGGGAACGATCTCCGCCCAGACGGCCTCGAGGTCCCGGATGGTCGCCGCGACGCCCTCCCGGCGGACCCGGACGATGAGGTTCCACATGCCCCACTTGGGCTCGCGCTGGATGAACAGGGGCGAAAGTCCGTACTTGAGCGAGATGACGTTGTAGTCCTCGACGACGCCGATGATGCGGAGGTTGTTCGGATAGGCGTCGTCGGCCCCGTCGGCGAAATCTCCGATGCGCCGGCCGACCGGCGCGGTCGCGCCGAGGACCCGGGCGAACTCCCTGTTGATGATCGTCACGCCCGTCTCGGCCGGCTCGAAATCGCGGCCGTCGATGAGCTTCAGGCCCATCGTTTTCAGGTAGGCCGGGTCGACGCGGAATTGGTAGGCGATGACGCGCCGATCGCCCATTACGACGGGGGCCGCCGAGGTGTTCCGGCCGAGGGCCGAGTTCGACGCGCTGACGCCGATGACGCCGGGGAACGGCCGGACGCGGTTGCGGAAGAGGTCGACGAGTGGCTGGTTCTCCTCGGCCATGGTGGAAGGGAGCCGGACGTTGATGAGCCCCTGCCGATCGTACCCGGGGTCCCTGGCGACCAGGTATCGGATCTGGCCGGAGAGGACGAACGTCGAGACGATCAGAAAGACCGATAGGGCGAACTGGACCCCGACGAGCGCCCGCGTCACCGGGCGCCGGCCGCCGATCGCCGTCCGTCCCCGAAAGGCCTCGACCGGCGAGACGGCCGACATGGCCAGGGCCGGATACAGGCCCGAGACGAAGGCCACGGCGAGGAGCATCGCCGCCATCGCGGCCAGGCTGCCGGGCCGGACAAGATCGGCCGGAGCGAAGACCTTGCCGGCCAGCCGGTTGAAGGCCGGCAGGACGAGCGTCGCGGCCAGGACGGCGGCGGCGAGGGCGGCCGCTGCCAAGACCAGCGCCTCGGCCCAGAACTGCTGGACGAGATGCCTGCGGCCGGCGCCGACGACCTTGCGCAACCCGATCTCGGGTCCCCGGACCGTCGACCGGGCGAGAGACAGGTTGATGAAATTGATGCCGGCGATGAGAAGCACGGCGAGGCCGATGCCGCTTAGGATAAGCAGGGCGGACGGATCGCCCCCTCCCTCGGACGTCTTCCGCGAGCCGGCCGGGCCGTAGAAGTCAAAGTGCATGTCCCGGAGCTCTTGAAGATCCAGGGTCACGGGCAACGTTTTTCTCTTGGCCGGATCGTAGCCCCAGCGGCCGAACTCCGCCTCGAAGGCCCGGGCCGTGAACGCGTCCAGGCGGGCGGCAACGGCTTGGGGCGAGGCCTCCTTCCTGAGACCGATGAACAGGGGATACGAGAAATCGCCGAGGTTGGTCAGGGCCTCATCGTAGGTGGCCCAGGTCAGGTTCTCGGCCCGGACGAGGACCCGGAACTGGACCGTCGAGTTCCGGGGCGGGTCTTCGGCGACGGCGGTGATCCGGAAGTCCCGTTGGGAGGTTCCGAAGGCCAGGGTGGCGGTCTGTCCGACGGGATCCCGGCCGCCGAATAGTTTGGCCGCGGCGCTCCGAGTCAGGACGAGCGAATCCTCGCCGGCGAGGACCGAGGCCGGCTCGCCGGAGACCAGGGGAAAGGAGAAGAGGGCGAAAACGCCGGGGTCGGTGAAGGTGATCTCCTCGGCGAAGACGGCTTCCCCGGCCCGGATCGAACCCCGCGCGGAGCCGAAGCGGACGGCGTGCTCGATCTCCGGGAACTCCTTCGGAAAGAGCGGAGCGGCGCCCGCGGGCATCGATGAGGTCCGGAATTCGACGCTCCCGTCCTCTTTATGGAAGCTGGCCATGACCCGCCGGATGGAGTCCTCCCGGACATGGAAGCTGTCGTAGGAGAGCTCGTCGGCGACGTAGAGGAAGATCAGGAGGCAGCCGGCCAGGCCGACGGCCAAGCTCGCGATATTGATGATGGCGTAGGTCTTTTGGCGCCGCAGGCCCCGCCACGCGGCCTTGAGATAGTTCCTGAACATGCCGATACTCCTCTTCTTCCCGGCTTAAAAGCAAAAAGCATGCCAGCTCTTGCCTCTGAAGGGAGGACCGGCCTGTCCGATATTGGACGGCCGCCATGCCTTTTCCGGACACCTGCGGCGAGGATGGGCGCTCTGTGTCGCAGCCGCCTACTCGTGCCTCAGGCTGTCGGCCGGGTTGGCCAGGGCGGCCCGGACCGTCTGGACGCTCGTCGTCAGAAGGGCCAGGCCGATGAGCGCGGCCGCGCTCAGCACGAACGTTCCCGCGCCGAGCGTCGTCCGGCTGGCGAAGCCCTTCAGCCAGCGTTGGATGAAGAGATAGGCGGCCGGCCAGGAGAGGAGGCTGGCCACGAGGACCCAGATCGCGAACTGTCTCGACAGGAGGCCGACGATCCGCGGGGACGAGGCCCCGAGGATCTTGCGGATGCCGATCTCGCGGGTCCGGCTCGAGGCCGTGAACGAGGCCAGCCCGGACAGGCCA
>Ga0209706_10002334_pt1 | contig 10517 bp, 9 predicted proteins | sample PPLLaktember2015_6_FD_187263 | JGI IMG/M metagenome (GOLD analysis project Ga0209706, IMG submission 187263) | Freshwater sediment microbial communities from Prairie Pothole Lake near Jamestown, North Dakota, USA - PPLs Lake P8 Core (1) Depth... | ecosystem: Environmental > Aquatic > Freshwater...
CGAGCAATTCGGATTCGCTGTATCCGGTCATGCTGCAGAACCGCGGATTCACCAGCAGGAAACGGCCGTCGTGCAGATCGCTCTGGGTGAGCCCGACCGGCGCGTCGTGGAACAGGGTGCGGAACTTCCGCTCGCTCGCTCGCACGGCCTGCTCCGCCAGTTGCCGCTCCTTCATTTCGGCCGCGAGGTCGGCGGTGCGCTCGGCGACCCGCTGCTCGAGATGCTCGGCCAGGTTGCGCAGGTTCAGTTCGGCCTGCTTGATCGGCGTGATGTCGGTCAGCGTCAGCACCACGCCGCTGATGCGGTTGTCGGCTGTCCGGTAAGGCGTGATGCGGCGCAGGAACCATTGCGCCTGGTCAATCGACACTTCCCGCTCGCAGGGCGCCAGGCTTTGCAGCACCCGGTCGATATCGCGCGACAGCTCCGGATCGTCGACGCGCGCGGTGATGTGGTCGATCGGCCGGCCGATGTCGGTGGCGATCAGGTTGAACAGGCGGGTCGCGCTGGGGGTGAAGCGCTGGATGGTGTGGTCCACGCCGAGGAACAGGGTGGCGTTGTCGACACTGACCAGGAAATTGGCCATGTCGTTGTTGGAATCCTCCAACTCGTCCACCTTGTCCCTGATCTGCGAATTGACGGTGCTCAGTTCCTCGTTGAGCGACTGCAGCTCTTCCTTGGAGGTCTCCAGACCGCCCGCCGAGGCGACGATGCCGACAACGGTCTGGTGCGGCTGTCTGGCGGCTTCAGGGCGCTGTGGCGACGGAGCGGCCTTCCGCCGGCTGGCAGGAGCCTGGGCGCGCTCGGCCTTGGCGGGGCCGGATTTTTCCTTGGGGTCAGCCTTTTTGACGGGCATACGCTCAGGAAGCGGAATCGTGAAACATCAAGGCCAGCATACGTCTCCGGAAGCCAGATCTGGAACAGATCTTCGGCATCGTCATGAACAAACCATGTTAACTGCAAGGATAGTAACAAAAAATGTCTGGATGCCGGCAATGCCGGCATACCTGACCCGGCACGCTGCAGAAAGCGGCGTCCCCGCAATTGCGTCCGGCCTAATGCCCCCTATCCTTGATTGATGAATCGATGCATTTCCCCCCTCTGACGCCATGCCCGTCCACAACGCAGACATCGCCGCCCTGTTCGACGAAATCGCCGACCGCCTGGAAATCCAGGGCGCCAACCCGTTCCGCATCCGCGCCTACCGCAACGCCGCGCGCACGCTGGGCGAACTGCCGCAGGAGGCGCGCGCCCTGCTGGAAAAGGGCGAGGACCTGACCAGGCTGCCGGGCATCGGCGACGACCTCGCCGCCAAGGTCCGCGAAATCGTCGACACCGGACATTGCAGCCTGCTCGAGCGTCTGCGCCGCGAACTGCCGCCCGCCGTCACCGAACTGCTGCAGATTCCCGGTCTGGGACCCAAGCGGGTCAAGGCGCTGTATCACGACCTCGAAGTGCAGACCGTCGAGCAGCTTTACCGGGCGGCGCGCGACGGCCGCATCCGCGCCCTGCCCGGCTTCGGCGAAAAAACCGAGCTCAACATCCTGCAGGCGGTGGAAGCGCATGCCAGCCAGACGCGCCGCTTCAAGCTGGCGGTGGCGGCGCAGTATGCCGAGGCGCTCACCGCTTTTCTTAGGGCGATTCCCGGCGTCGATCAGGTAACGGTGGCCGGCAGCTTCCGCCGCATGCGCGAGACGGTGGGCGATCTCGACATCCTGGTCACCGCAGCCGCAAACAGCCCGGTGATGCCGCGCTTTACCGCCTACGACGAAGTGGCAGAGATCGTGTCTGCCGGCAGCACGCGCGCCAGCGTTGTCCTCAAGAGTGGCCTGCAGATCGACCTGCGCGTGGTGGCGCAGCAATCTTATGGCGCGGCACTGCACTACTTCACCGGCTCCAAGGCCCACAACATCGCGATCCGCCGCATCGCCCAGAAGCTCGACCTCAAGGTCAACGAATACGGCGTATTCCGCGGGACTGAACGCATCGCCGGCGACGACGAGGCCTCCGTGTATCGAAGCGTCGGCCTGCCCTACATTCCGCCGGAACTGCGCGAGAACCGCGGCGAAATCGAGGCGGCGCGCGCTGGCCGTCTGCCCAATTTGGTGGAGCTGGCCGACCTGCGCGGCGACCTGCATGCCCATACGAAAGCCACCGATGGCCACGACAGCCTGCGCGACATGGCAGAGGCCGCCCGCGCGATGGGACTGGAATATCTGGCCATCACGGAACATTCGCGCCACCTCACCGTGGCGCACGGCCTCGACCCGCTGCGGCTGGCCCGCCAGTGCGACGAGATCGACCGCCTCAATCCGGAACTCGACGGCATCGTGCTGCTGAAGGGCATCGAGGTCGACATCCTGGGAAACGGCAGCCTGGACCTGCCGGACGATGTGCTCGGCCGGCTCGACCTGGTGGTGGGTGCAGTGCACAGTCAGTTTCACCTGTCGCGCGCGAAGCAGACCGCTCGCATCCTGCACGCGATGGACCATCCCCACTTCACGCTGCTCGCCCATCCCAGCGGCCGCCTGCTCGAGCAGCGCGAGCCCTATGACGTCGACATGCTGCGCATCATTCGCCATGCGAAGGAACGCGGCTGTTTCCTTGAACTCAACGCCCACCCGGAGCGCCTCGACTTGCTGGATAGCCACTGCCAGATGGCCAAGGAGGAAGGCGTGCTGGTCAGCGTCAATTCCGACGCCCACAGCACGTTCGACTTTTCCAATCTCAAATATGGCGTCGGCCAGGCCCGGCGCGGCTGGCTGGAAAAGGACGACGTGCTCAACACGCGCCCGCTCGCGGCCCTGCGGCACCTGCTCAAGCGCACCATGTGAAGTCTGCGGGAAGCGTGATTGGGAACCTTTTATCGCCGTCGCACCCGATTCGGGCTGAAAAGTCGCCTATATTGGATCATCGCCAAAGTGGAAATCATCCAAGCAAGCAGTACGAAACAATAGCCCCGCCGCTCTGGCGGCTTTTGTTCTCGCTCCTCGCTGATGGTGCGCCGCATCGCACTGCCTCCACTGCACCGCTGCGGCAGAATCGAGACACAGGAGAAACGCATGAAACCAGGAATCAGAAACACGCGACTTGCCGCCCTGTTACTGGGCGCTGCGATGTTGCCTGCCTACGCAGCAGGGGATCGCAGCATGCCAGGGATGTCCGAAGCGGGTATGTCCTTCAAGGGCTTTGACGCCAACAAGGACGGCTATCTCTCCCTTGAGGAGTTCCAGGCCAAGGGTCTGGACGACCTGGCCTTTAAAGCCGCTGACCTTGACAGTGATAACCGGGTGGACCCGAGCGAATTCGACAAATACGTCGTCAAGAAAGCAACCGATCAAGCCAAGCCCGAGCCAGGGGCAGAGAAACCGAAGCCAGCCCAGCCTCCGGCCGGATACTAGGTTTGGTAAAGGGCCAGGCGGCGGCCTTGAACGCCGACCACTTTCCAACAAAAGGAGAGGTGAAATGAAACAGGAAATGAAACATTCGGTTCTCATCGCCGCGCTACTGGCCCTTGCGCTGGCCGGATGCCAGAAGCAGGAAGAGGCGCCGGCCCCGGAAATGGCCCCGGAAATGGCTCCGGAAACGCCACCCCCAGAAATGGCCCCGGAAGCGCCGGCACCCATGCCTGAGCCCGGCATGGCACCGTCCGAAAGCATGCCGCCGCCCGAGGAACCTGCGCCTGGCGACATGCCCGCTACGCCTCCGGCGCAATAATCCGCCCTGCCCGGCCCCTGCCCTGCGGATCGAGCAATCGCAGGGGCACCGGCATGATGGGAACAGGCTGGACGGCATGAGCCCCGTCTCATCCCGCCGTCAGGGCGAGCTCGTGCGTATCTGCAGGGGGGCTGCGCAGCCGGTTCAAGCATCCCCTTGATGCCATGCTGACCCTGGCCCTGATGGGCGACGTCATGCTCGGCCGCGGCGTCGACGCGGCACTTGAGCATATGCAGCCGCAGGCGATCTGGGGTGATGTGTTGCCGCAGTTGCGGCAGGCCGATCTGCGTATCGCCAATCTCGAATGCGCCCTGACCGCGCACCGCCAGCCGTGGACGCGCACCTGGAAGATGTTCCACTTCGGCGCCCATCCCGCTGCCGTGCGCTGTCTTCAGGCAGCGCGCATCGATGCCTGCTCGCTTGCCAACAACCACATCCTGGACTTCGAGGAACAGGGCCTGCGCGACACCTTGCACACGCTGGATGCGGCCGGCATCCGCCACGCTGGCGCCGGCATCGATGCCAGCGCGGCGGCGATGCCCGCCCTGCTCGAGGTGCATGGCGCATCACCCTGCCGCGTGGCGCTGCTGGCGTTCACCGACAACGAACGCGCCTTCGCCGCCGACGACCGCCACCCCGGCACCAACTATCTTGAAATCTCGCTGCAGGCGGAAACCCTGGCGCGGGTAGCAGACGCGATCGCCCGGGCGCGGGCGCAGGGTGCGGACTGGGTGGTGTTCTCCAACCACTGGGGCGCCAATTTCATCGAGCGGCCCGCGCCGGACTTCCGCCGGTTTGCGCAGCGCGTGATCGAGCTCGGCGCGGACGTTTATTTCGGCCACAGCGCGCATCTCTGCCAGGGCATCGAGATCCACCTGGGCCGCCCCATCCTCTACGACACCGGCGACTTCATCGACGACTATGCGGTCGACCCGGTGCTGCGCAACGACCATTCCTGCCTGTTCAGATTGATGTTCGATCAAGGGCGGCTGCGGCGCATCGAACTGATCCCGGTCATTCTCGAGGTCGCGCAGGTGGCGCTGGCGCGCGGCGAGGATTTCGAGGCCATCGCCGCGCGCATGAAACAGCTTTGCGCCGAGCTTGGCACCCCGTTCGGGCGCCAGGCCGACCGGCTGGTGTACGAGCCGGCGCCATGAGCAGAATCGCACCGGGGGAGCTGGTGAAAAGCTGCGGCGGACGCTATGCCGGCAGCCTCGGCATCGATCCGGGCGCGCCGGATGCGGCTGAACGCTTCAAGTGGTTTCTTGCTGCCGTGCTGTACGGCACGCGCATTTCGGAATCGCTCGCCACCCGCACCTGGCGCGAATTCGCCGCGCGCGGCGTGGACGCGCCCGATCGCATCCTGGATACCGGCTGGGACGGTCTGGTGGCGATCCTCGATGCGGGCGGCTATGTGCGCTACGACTACAAGACCGCCACCAAGCTGCTGGACGTGTGTGCAGCGCTGATGCGCGATTACGGCGGCAGCCTCGATGCCCTGCATGACGCCGCCTTCGATGCGCGCGACCTGGAAAGCCGGCTCAAGGCGCTGGGCAAGGGTATCGGCGACACCACCGTCGGCATTTTTCTGCGCGAACTGCGCGGCATCTGGGCAAAGGCCGAGCCGCCGCTGTCGCCGCTGGCATTGAGTGCGGCGGAAGCGCTGGGCTATCTGCCGCCAGGCACCCATGACCCGGACCGCGCCCTTGCCCGGTTGCGGCGCCTGTGGACGGCCGACGGACAGCCGCCAGCCGGCTTCGCCGATTTCGAGTCGGCGCTGGTGCGCGAGGGGCTGCGCCTGCGCCGCCAGCACGTTTCCGCCTGAACTACAGCGGAATGTGGTGATGGCCGATGCTCACGCGCTTGGCCTGCGGCCCCTCGGCGGCCATTTCCTCGATGAATTTCACCTCGTCGCCCGCCTTGATCTGATCGAAACTGACATTCACCAGATTGTCGAAGCTGAAATACAACTCGTTGCCGTCGGCGCGACGGATGAAGCCATAGCCTTCCTCGGGAACCAGGCGCGCCACCAGTCCGGTGAATTCCGGCGAGTGGGTTTTGGTGTCGCGACGCAGGCGCCGGGAATAGTCATCGAGCTGGCGCTTGGCTGCATCGAAGGCGTCGCGCAGGGCGACATACACGTCTTCGTGCCGGTCCCGGTTCACCACGATTTCGGTTCCCGGCACGCCGATGTCGATGCGCACGTTGAAGAACTTGCCCTGATGCTTGTGCTGGTGGGGCATTTCCACCACCACCCGGCAGGACATGATCGGCTCGAAAAAAGTCTCCAGCTTCTCGGCCTTATCACGGATATGCGTCTCAAGCGCCTCGGAATGTTCAATGTCGCGAAACGTGATTTGCAGTGGTGTTTTCATCGTGTCTCCTTCCGATCAGATTGCGAATGAACCGGTCAGTGCCGATCCTTGACTGGGGTCCCGTGGCCCCGAGATGCCCGAATCCGGACTATCCGGATTCCCAGAAATGCCGCTTGGACTTGCCGCCCAGCGCCCGCAGGCGCTCGTAGAGTTCCCGCTCCTCATGACTGAGCTTTTCAGGTATCCGTATTTCAATTTGCAGATACATATCCCCCTTTCCCTTCCTGCCGAAGCGGGGGAGACCCTTGTCCCGCAGGCGCAGCACGGTGGCGGGCTGGATTCCGGGCGGCACATTCACTTCAGCTTTTCCCCCTTGCAGGGTCGGTACTTCCAGTTTAGTTCCCAGCACGGCGTCGGTAAGGGGCAGCATCTCGTGCCGCCAGAGGTCGGCGCCGTCGCGCTGGAAACGCGGGTCCTGCCGGGAATGGACCACCACAAAAAGATCGCCGGGCACCCCGCCGGGTTCGGGGCTGGCCATGCCGCGCCCCGCTACCCGCAGCGCCATGCCGTCCTCCGCGCCGACCGGAATGGTGACCGTCAGGGTTTCGGTTTTCTCCACTTCGCCGCGGCCGCCGCACACGGGGCACGGCTGTTCGATCTGCTTGCCGCTGCCGCGGCAGACCGGGCAGGCGCTGATCTGCCGCACCGACACGTTGCCCTCCTGGCGGACCGTCACCTGCTGGCCGCTGCCCTTGCAGGCGGGGCATGCCTGGGGCGGCTTGCCGTTGGCGGTGCCATAGCCGTGACAGCGCTCGCAGGGTGCATACCGCCCGTAGCGCACCGTTTCCTCGCCGCCGCTCGCCACTTTCTCCAGCGGGATGGCGATGTCCACCTCGATGTTGTCGCCCTGGGGCGGGCCGCGCCGGCGCCGGGAGAACAGATCGAACAGGCCGCCGCCGAAATCGAAACCGAGGTCGAAGCCGCGAAACAGATCCTCGAAGTCGATGCCGCCGAACAGGTCCTCGGCGCTGTAGCCCGCCACCCCGGCGTGGCCGCCGGCATCGTATTCCGCACGTTTCTTCGGGTCGGACAGCACCGCGTAGGCAGCGGCGATTTCCTTGAAGCGCGCTTCGGCTTCAGGCGCCTTGTTGCGGTCCGGGTGATACTTCAGGGCAAGATTGCGGAAGGCGTCCTTGATGGCCTTGGCATCGGCATCGCGCGGAACGCCCAGCACCTCATAGTAGTCGCGCTGCGAGACGGAATTGATGACATCACCCCGCTATGTCTGATTCACGCTGCTAGCGTTCTTCCTTGTACTCGGCGTCCACCACCTTGCCGCGCGGGCCCGAGCCCGAGGGCCGGGCCTCGCCGGTGGACTCGTAGGGCGGCGGGGGGCCGCCGGGGAATTTGGTCTCGGTGTAGGGGCCGGCACCCTGGGTCTGCGAATAGATCACCGCGCCCGCTTCCTTGAGCAGTTTCTTGAGGGCCTCGGCCTTTTCCGATGCGGCTGCGGCGTCCTTGCGGGCGAAGGCCTCCTTGGTCTCCCGCATCGCCGTCTGGATCTTTCCCTTCAACTCGTCGGTGAGCTTGTCGGAAAAATCGGCCAGCATCTTCTCCGCCTGGTAGCAGGCGGCATCCGCCTCGTTGAGTTTTTCCACGTCCTCGCGCCGCTTCTTGTCGGCCTCGGCATACTGCTCGGCCTCCTTGATCATGCGCTCCTTGTCCGCCGTGTTGAGCCGGGTGGAGCCGGTGATGCGGATGCTCTGAGTCTTGCCGGTGGCGGTGTCCTTCGCGGTGACATTGAGAATCCCGGAGGCGTCGATGTCGAAGGTGACCTCGATCTTGGGCACGCCCCGCGGCGCCGGCGGCAGGCCATCGAGATTGAATTCGCCCAGGCTCACGTTGTCCGCCGACATCGGCCGCTCGCCCTGGAAGACGTGGATGGTCACCGAGGTCTGCATGTCGGATGCGGTGGTGAAGGTCTCGGTCTGCTTCACCGGCACCGGGGTGTTGCGGGCGATCAGCGGGGTCGCCACGCCGCCCAGGGTTTCCACCCCCAAGGTCAGGGGCGTCACGTCCACCAGAACGATCTCGCCGAGGCCCGCCTCGCCGGCCAGTACGCCGGCCTGGATGGCGGCGCCGCTCGCCACGCATTCCATCGGGTCGACGCCCATCTCCGCCTTGCGGCCCATCATGTCCTCGAAGAAGGCACGCACCGCAGGCATGCGCGTGGGGCCACCGACAAAGACGATGCGGTCGATGTCCCTGGGTTGTTTCCCGGCATCGCGCAGAGCCTGTTCGACCGGGCCGCGGCAGCGCTCGATCACCGGCCGCACGATGCGCTCAAGGTCGGTGCGGGAAAGGTCCATCTCCAGATGCTTGGGCTCGCCGACCGCCGCGGCGATATAGGGCAGGCTGATGTGGGCACTGGTGCCGGCGGACAACTCTATCTTGGCCATCTCCGCGGCTTCCTTCAAACGGGCCATGGCCTTGGCGTCGCCGCGCAGGTCCACCCCCGTCGCCAGTTGAAAGCGCTCGGCCAGCGCTTCGATCAGGCGTCCGTCCATGTCGGTGCCGCCGAGCCGGGTGTCGCCGGAGGTGGCCTTGACCTCGAACACCCCCTTGCCGAACTCCATGACGGTGACGTCCAGCGTGCCGCCGCCGAAGTCGATCACCGCGATCCTCAGTTCCTGTCCCAGCCGGTCGAGGCCGTAGGCAAGTGCCGCGGCCGTGGGCTCGTTGACCAGACGCACCACCTCGAGGCCGGCGATTTTGCAGGCGTCCTTGGTGGCGCTGCGCTGGTTGTCGTCGAAATACGCCGGGACCGTGACCACCGCCTGCGTGACCGCCTCGCCCAGGAAAGCCTCGGCGTCGCGCTTGATTTTCTGCAGCAGGAAGGCGGAAAGCTGCTCGGGCGTGAACGACTTGTCGCGCAGCTTGAGGGTTTCGCGCTGCCCCATCCTGCGCTTGAAGGCGGTGGCCGTGCCCTCCGGGTTGGCCGACGCCTGGCGGCGGGCCGGCTCGCCGATCAGCATCTGCCCGTCTGCAGTCACCGCCACGTAGCTGGGAAAGGCCTTGCCGCCCAGGCTCACGCCCTCGGCGCTGGGGATGATGACCGGACGCCCCCCGCGCAGCACCGCGGCGGCGGAATTGGACGTGCCCAGATCGATGCCGATGATGGCCATGACGTTCTCCAATGATTGCTCTTAATCTAGACCATGAGGATCGCGGAACCGGGTTTCCCGTCTAGCGGGTCAACACGATCGGGCACTCGATCTCGTCCAGCATCCGCTCGAAGCCCGCCTGCCTGAGGAAGCGTTCGCGGTCGGCCAGCACCAGGCAGCCTGCCGCTTCGCGCCGGGCGGCCTGGATCAGGCTGTCCTCATCCAGTGTCGGCAGCCATACGCATCGGCCGGCAGCATGCCGTTCCGTGAGCGCGGACCGGGCGGCCGCGCAGGCCGCCTGATATGCGTCCTCGCTTGCTGCGCTGACCAGCAGGACCAGTTCGGCGCCATTGCGGCGCGCCAGCATGACGCCCATCGCCAGGTTGCTGGCGGATGCCGGCATGGCTTCGAACAGCACCAGCACCGGCCCCACGCGTGGCTGCGACGGCCTGTCGACCCGGCGGGTCGTCCGGGTAAGCGCGACGACGCTGCTGCCGGTCTGCTTGCCCAGCACGATCAGGTCGAACGAATGCGCCAGCGCGCTCATCTCTGCCGACACCCTGCCGCGCGCCACGCGGAAAGACCAGCGCAGGCGCTGGCGTCCTGCCGCCTCGGCCAGCAGGCGCTGCATGGCTTCCGCTTCGCGCCGCCAGGCCCACTCCACCTCCCCCTGCGACAGCGGGCGCCCCGAACCCGTCAGCACGCTGAATTCGCGTGCAAAAGGCAGGCCGAACAGGTGCTGCAGGTTGACGTCCTCGACGAACAGCCCGGCCAGTTCCGCATCGAGTTCCTCCGCCAGGACGGCGGCAGCCGTCAGCGCAGCGGTGCTGCGCGGCGATTCATCCAGCGCCACCCAGATCCTCAGGCCTGCAGGCCGCTCATTCGTCGTTTTGCTCATGGCCGCCGCCACCGGATTCGGTTTTCTTTGCAAACTTGCGCCGCAGTTCGGCCAGATGCTTGAGCCGCTGCGCTACGCGCTGGTCGAGGCTGCCCTCGACCTCGGGCGTGCCGACCGGGATGCCCGTCAGCAATTCGAGCGCCTGATCCACCGTTTCCACGGCATAAATATGGAAGCGTCCCGCCGCCGCAGCCTCCACCACGTCGCGGCGCAGCATCAGGTGCGCCACGTTGGAGGCTGGAATCAGCACGCCCTGCCTGCCGGTCAGGCCGCGCTGGTTGCAGATGTCGAAATAGCCCTCGATCTTCTCGTTCACCGCGCCGATCGCCTGTACCCGGCCGAACTGGTCGACCGAGCCGGTGACCGCCAGCGACTGCCGGACCGGCGCATTCGCCAGCGAGGACAGCAGCGCGCACAACTCCGCCA
>Ga0209706_10002335_pt1 | contig 10513 bp, 9 predicted proteins | sample PPLLaktember2015_6_FD_187263 | JGI IMG/M metagenome (GOLD analysis project Ga0209706, IMG submission 187263) | Freshwater sediment microbial communities from Prairie Pothole Lake near Jamestown, North Dakota, USA - PPLs Lake P8 Core (1) Depth... | ecosystem: Environmental > Aquatic > Freshwater...
CAGGGCCAGGGCTGGCAGCTCGTCGAGCCGATCGGCATTTACCCGCTCTGAGGTGCGCTCAGTCCCTCGATGGATAACGCGGGAACGCGGGCAGTTCGTGCGCGCGTTCCATCCAGCCGATGCGTTCCGCGGTCTGCACCTGGATCGTCGGCGCGAGTGAGTTCGGGTCGTCGAGCGTGGCGATCTGCACGTCGGCAATGCCGGGCAGGTGGACCGCGTTGTAATAGAAGAGTCCGGTCCCGCAATCCGCGCAGAAGTGCCGGCGGCCGTGCACTGACGACTCATAGACCTTCGGTGTTCCCTGCATGAGCCTTAGCGCATTCTCAGGAAAGGCACTCCAGCCCACGACTGGTGCGCCGGCATGGCGGCGGCAATCCGTGCAGTGGCAGAGCGAACTCCAGTTCGGCAGACCCTGCAATTCGTAGCGGATTGCTCCGCAGTGACACCCGCCCTTCAACGCGGATCCGGCGCCGGCGGCGAGTCGCTCGGCTGCCGGTCCTTGGGAGGAATCGGCACGAAAATGCGCCAGGCCTCCCGCGGATTCGCGATCGCCCAGAACGGGGCAAAGATCCCCATCCACACGTCCTGGCTGACATCGCGCATCGGCGCCTGGACGCCGGGCGCCGTCACGAGGACTTCCTCGTCGGCGGTTAATGCCGTGAAATCCTGTCCGGTCCTCGCTCCATAGCTACGGACCACTGCCGCCAGTTCCGCCTGCGTCAACAGGAGGTTCATCGGCCGGTGCGCCGTGTCCGTAGCTTTCAGCGTTTGGGAGAAATCGGGGTCCGGGGGCGGCTCGGGATCGTCAGCCCATCCCGCGCCACCCGCGAGCGCGAGCATGAGAGCCGTCCCCAATGAGGCCCACGGGGAATTGGCGATCCGGTGCCTGCCCTTTTGCATCACAGCCAGAGAATACCCTTTCGCCGCGTTTCAGGGACGCGTTGGTGCCCCGGGCTGGAATCGAACCAGCATGGCCTTGCGGCCAACGGATTTTAAGTCCGTAGCGTCTACCGTTCCGCCACCGGGGCATCGTCCCGGAAATGGAGGCTAGGGTCGGAATCGAACCGGCGTACACGGCTTTGCAGGCCGCTGCATGACCACTCTGCCACCTAGCCTTCGGGGGCATTAAACACGAAACCCCGGAATGGCATCCCGGGGTTTCTGTGGAATCTGGAGCGGGAAACGAGGCTCGAACTCGCGACCTCAACCTTGGCAAGGTTGCGCTCTACCAACTGAGCTATTCCCGCAGGCGCGCGTCACCGAACGCGACATTTTAGGAAGGCACCCGGACCTGTCAAGTTCCGCGGTTGCCCCGCAATTCCGGCCCCGCCGCGATGAGGTAGGCGATCATCGACCACAGGGTCAGGACCGCTGCCACGACCGTCAGCGCGAGTCCCAGCTCGTAGATCGGCAGGCCCAGCAGGTCCTCGCGGAACAGCATCATGGACAGGCCGACGATCTGCACGATGGTCTTGAATTTCGCGACGCCGGAGACCTGCATCTTGTGGTGCGCGCCGATCTGGGCCATCCACTCGCGCAGCGCGGAGATCGCGATCTCGCGACCGATGATCACCGCCGCCGTCAGCGTCACGTACCAGGCCGGGTCCTTGCTGACGATGAGCACCAGCGCCGTCACCACGATCAACTTGTCGGCGACCGGATCGAGGAATGCGCCGAGCGGCGACACCTGGCCGAGCTTGCGCGCCAGGTAGCCGTCGAAGGCATCCGTGATCCCGACCAGGGCGAACAGGAGCCCGCTCGCCATGTCGGACCAGTGATAGGGCAAGTAGAACAGCACGACGATGACCGGGATCAGGCCGATCCGCAGGGCCGTCAGGAGGTTCGGAATCGTATAAGGCCCGCTCATTCCGCTCCCGGATGCAGATGCTCGTAGATCGCCTGCGCCAGCGCCGGCCCGATGCCGGGCACGCGGGCGATGTCTTCGACTCCGGCGCGCAGCACGCCCTGCAACCCGCCGAAGTGCCGCAGCAGCGCGCGCCTGCGCGCCGGCCCCAGGCCGCCGATCGCTTCCAGCATCGAGGTCTGGCGAGAACGCGCGCGTTTCCTGCGATGGCCGCTGATCGCGAACCGGTGAGCTTCGTCGCGCGCGCGCTGGACCAGGTGCAGGGCCTTCGAGTCCGGCGGCAGTATAGAGGCGCCCTTGCGGCCCGCCAAGAAAATGCGCTCCTGTCCGGCGCGCCGGTCGGCGCCCTTCGCGACGCCTGCGACCGCGGGAATCTCGATCGCGAGGCCGGCGAGCACGTCCACCGCCTCCGCGAGTTGGGACGCGCCGCCGTCGATCAGGAGCACATCCGGCAGCGGCGCGCCTTCCTGCTTGCGCCGGCGATAGCGCCGCTCGAGCGCCTGCCGCAGGGCGCCGTAGTCATCGCCGCGCGCCACGCCTTCGATGTTGTACCGTCTGTAGTCGGATTTCATCGGGCCGTCGGGTCCGAACACGACGCAGGAAGCGTTGGTCGCCTCGCCCTGCGTGTGGCTCACGTCGAAGCACTCCAGCCGCCTGATCGGCGCGGAGAGGTCGAGGAAGCGGCCGAGCTCCGCGAACTGGTCCGCCAGGCCGGCGGCCGACGCCGCGCGCATGCGCAAGGCGTTGGCCGCGTTCTGGCGCGCAAGCTCGACCCAGCGCTGCGGATAGCCCTGCCGCGCGCGCCGGATGCGAACCTTGCGGCCCGCGCGCTCGCTGAGCGACGCCTCGAGCAGGTCGGAGTCCTCGATCGCGTGCGACAGGCAGATCCGGGGCGGCGGGTCACGCTCGAGGTAGTGCTGCGCGACGAAGGCCGCCAGGACCTCCGGCGCCTCACTGATCGGCGCACGCGGGTGGAATGTCGAGGTACCGAGCACCTGGCCGCCGCGCACGAACATGAGCGCGACGCAGAACTCGCCCCCCTCCTCCGCCACCGCGATCACGTCGGTGTCGGCGCCTGCGCGCGCGCGGGTCACCACCTGGCGCGACTGGATGTCAGTCAGCGCCGCGAGCTGGTCGCGCAGCAGGGCCGCGCGCTCGAAGTCGAGCCGCTCCGCCGCCCGTTCCATTTCCGCGCCAAGCCGTACGGTCACGTCTTTCGCCCGCCCCTCGAGCACCATGACGGCTGATTCGACATCGCGCGCGTAGGCGTCGCGACCGATGAGGCCGGTGCATGGCGCGGAGCAGCGGCCGATCTGGTACTCGAGACAAGGGCGTGAGCGATTGGCGAAAAAGCTGTCCTTGCAGCCTCGCAGCCGGAAAAGCTTGTGCAGCTGGTTGAGGCTCTCGTGCACCGCGCTTGCGGACGGGTACGGCCCGAACAGGCGCCCGGGCAGCTTGCGCGACCCGCGGTAGAACGCGAGCCGCGGGAATTCGTGAGCGGACAGGTGCACGTAAGGAAAGCTCTTGTCGTCGCGCAGGATGACGTTGAAGCGCGGCCGGTGGCTCTTGATCAGGTTGTGCTCGAGGAGCAGCGCCTCCGTGTCTGAGTTCGTGACGGTGACCTCGATGCCGGCGATCGCCCGCACCAGCGCCTGCACCTTGGGATGCAGCTGGTCGGCTCGGAAGTAGCTGCCGACCCGCGAGCGCAGACTCCGCGCCTTGCCGACGTAGACGACCGTGCCCCCGGCGTCGAGCATGCGGTACACGCCCGGCCGCTCGGGAAGGCGCTTGACGAAAGCCCTGGCGTCGAAATCGCTCACGGCCCCATGGTGTGGCCCGGTTCAGGTTGCGATCAAGTGCCGGGCGCGAGCAAAGACGCGACCGAACATCGCCGCCGTCAGCCGGCCGGTATTCGTGTTGAGGCGGCTGCAGTGGTAGGAGTCCAGGAGCGTCAGTCCGCCCGTGAGCCGGTGCTCGGCGCCGTGGGCGAACCGGAAGCGGGCCGCCCCCTCACCCGCGGCGCGCAGGACGGCGCCATGGGCAATCACCCCCAGCGCGACGACCACGGCGTCCGAAGGCAGGTTCTCGAGTTCCGCGATGAGATAGCGATTGCAGCGCCGGACCTCGTCCGGCAGCGGCTTGTTGCCGGGCGGCAGGCATTTCACCGCGTTGGTGATCCGGCAGTCGACCAGTCGCAGCCCGTCGCTGCGGGCGACCGACGCAGGCAGGGTTGCGAAGCCCGCGGCATGCAGCGTGCGGTACAGGAGGATGCCGGCGTGGTCGCCGGTGAACGGGCGGCCGGTGCGATTGGCGCCATGCATGCCCGGCGCGAGCCCGACGACGAGCAGCCGGTGGCGGCTGCTCCCGAATGGGGCCACGGGCCGGCAGTGGTAGCCGGGATGGGCCGACTGGACGGCGTCGAGATGGCGCGCGAGGCGCGGGCAGAGGCGGCAGTGCAGGTCGAATGCGATGCCGGCGCGTCCCGTCCCGTTCACCGGGCCTTGAACTGCGCCTCTTCCGTGGACCCGCGCATCGCAGTCAGCGACGAATTGCCGCCGTTCACCGTCTGCGTCACGTCGTCGAAATACCCGGCGCCGACCTCGCGCTGGTGCTTGGTGGCGGTGTACCCGACAGGCTCGGCCGCGAACTCGGCCTGCTGCAACGAGACGTACGCGCTCATCTGCGCTTCCTTGTAGCCGCGAGCCAGCTCGAACATCGAGAAATTGAGCGCGTGGAACCCGGCAAGCGTGATGAACTGGAACTTGTAGCCCATGGCGCCGAGCTCGCGCTGGAATTTGGCGATCGTCGCGTCGTCGAGCTTCTTCTTCCAATTAAAGGACGGCGAGCAGTTGTAGGCGAGCAGCTTGCCCGGGAACTTGCGGTGGATGCCTTCGGCAAACTCCTTCGCTTCATGCAGGTCGGGCGTGCCCGTCTCGCACCAGATCAGGTCGGCATAAGGCGCATAGGCAAGCCCGCGCGCGATGGCCTGGGGAATGCCGGCCTTGACCGGGAAGAATCCCTCGGCCGTGCGTTCCTTCGTGGCAATGAACTCGCGGTCGCGCTCATCGATGTCCGCCGTGAGCAGGGTCGCCGACTCGGCATCGGTCCGTGCGACCAGTACCGTGGGCACGTCGCACACGTCGGCGGCGAGCCGGGCGGCGACCAGCTTGTTGATCGCCTCCTGCGTCGGGACCAGCACCTTGCCGCCCATGTGCCCGCACTTCTTGGCGCTTGAAAGCTGGTCCTCGAAGTGCACACCGGCCGCGCCCGCGTCGATCATGGCCTTCATGAGCTCGAAAGCGTTCAGCACGCCGCCAAAGCCCGCCTCGGCGTCGGCCACGATCGGCTGCAGCCAGTCGACCTTGTCGTTGCCCTCGGCGTGGCAGATCTGGTCCGCACGCAGCAGCGTGTTGTTGATGCGGCGCACGACCGACGGCACGGAATCGGCCGGATACAGCGACTGGTCGGGATACATCTCGCCCGCGTTGTTGGCATCGCCGGCAACCTGCCAGCCGGAGAGGTAGATGGCCTTGAGGCCTGCCCGCACCTGCTGCATGGCCTGGTTGCCGGTCAGCGCGCCGAGCGCGTTCACGAACGGCAGTTCGTGCAGGTAACGCCAGAGCTTCTCGGAGCCGAAGCGCGCGAGCGAGTGCTCGACGTGAACGCTGCCGCGCAGGCGCACGACGTCGGCGGCGGCATAGCCCCGGGTGACGCCCTTCCAGCGCGGGCTCGCTTTCCAATGGCTTTCGATCTGTGCGGCGGACTGCAGTGTCATGAAGTCTCCAGGTTCAATCGATTTCTTCGTAGGCAGCGAGCGTCAGGAACGGTTCGAATTCCCGCCCGGCCGTGAGGCGGTCGAGGTGCCATGCGGCGCGTTCGTAGTGCCCATTCCGATAGGCCTCGTCGCCGGTCTCGCGCCGGATCTCGGCCAGCACGGACTGTGCCTCGTCGCGCACTCTGGCGAGCGTGACGGTCGTCCCATCCTCGAGCGCGGCGTTATGTCGCACCCACTGCCAGAGCTGCGCGCGCGAGATCTCCGCAGTCGCCGCGTCTTCCATGAGGTGGTGGATCGGCACGCAGCCGTTGCCGCCCAGCCAGGCGGCGAGATAGCGGATGCCGACGTCGATGTTGACCACGAGACCCGCCCGCGTGACGCGCCCCTCCGGGACCTTCAGCAGGTCCGACGCAGTCACTGCGACGTCCTCGCGCAGGCGCTGCAGGTTGTTGGGGCCCGGCATGAGCCGGTCGAAGACTTCGCGCGCGACGGGCACGAGTCCCGGATGCGCAACCCAGGTCCCGTCGTGGCCGTCGCCCGCCTCGCGTTCCTTGTCGGCGCGCACGCGCGCGAGCGCACGGTCGTTCGCGTCCGGATCGTTCTTGATCGGGATCTGCGCCGCCATGCCGCCCATCGCAAAAGCCCCACGTCGGTGGCAGCGCTGGATGACCAGCAGCGAGTAGGAGCGCAGGAAATGCGAGGTCATCGTCACGGAGCCGCGGTCCGGCAGCACGAAATCGGGCCGGTGGCCGAACTTCTTGATGAAACTGAAGATGTAGTCCCAGCGCCCGCAATTGAGTCCGACGACCCAGTCGCGAAGTTCCCAGAGGATCTCGTCGATCTCGAAGGCCGCCGTGATGGTCTCGATCAGGACCGTCACCTTGACGGTGCCGCGCGCAAGGCCGAGTGCCGCTTCGGAATGCTCGATGACGCGCGCCCAGAGCCGTGCCTCGAGTGAGTTCTCGAGCTTCGGGAGATAGAAGTAAGGCCCGCTCCCGCGCCGCAGCAGCTCCGCGGCGTTATGGTAGAGGTACAGACCGAAGTCCATGAAGGCGCCGGCGATTGGCTCCTCGCCGCGCAGCCAGTGCTTCTCCGGCAGGTGCCAGCCGCGCGGACGCACGACCAGCACCGCGGTCCTTTCATTGAGGCGGTACTGCCTGCCGTCGGGCGACGCGAACGCGAGCGTCCCACGCACTGCGCCCATCAGGTTTGCCTGCCCCTCGATGAGATTCGCCCAGGTCGGGCACAGCGAATCCTCGAAGTCCGCCATGAAGACGCTGGCGCCTGAATTGAGCGCGTTGATCACCATCTTCCGCTCGGGCGGTCCGGTGATTTCCACGCGCCGGTCGAGCAGGTCCGCGGGGATGGCGCCCACCCGCCATTCGGAATCGCGCAAGGCGCGCGTCTGGTCCGGGAAGTCCGGCACGGTCCCGGCGTCGAACTGCCGTTGCAGGGCACCGCGGCGCGCAAGGAGCGCATCCCGGTCTTCCGAGAACCGGTCGGCGAGACCGTTGACGAATTCGATCGCGCCCGGGGTCAGGATCTCGCGCCATTCCGGCGCGGCGCTCGCGGCGTGCCTCGGACCTGCCGTCATGCCCGCGACCGCTGGCGGCCGATCAGCATCGCGAGTTCCAGCGCCTGTTCGTAGTTGAGCCGCGGATCGACGGTCGTGTGGTAGGCGCGCGCAAGGTCGGTGTCGGTGAGGCCGCGGGCGCCGCCGGTGCACTCGGTGACGTCGTCGCCGGTCAACTCGAAGTGAACGCCGCCCAGGATCGAGCCGGCTTCCTCGTGGATCCGGAAGGCGGATTCGACCTCGGCGAGGATGTTCTCGAAGCGGCGCGTCTTGACGCCCTGCGGCGTCGTTTCGGTGTTGCCGTGCATGGGGTCGCAGACCCACAGCACCTGCCTCCCGCTCTCGCGCACGGCGCGGATGACCGCCGGCAGCGCCTCGTCGATGCGGCGGGCGCCAAAACGGTGGATGAGCGTGAGGCGGCCGGGCTCGTCGTCCGGATTCAGGGTCCGCACCAACTCGCGCAACGTCTCGGCGTCCATCCCCTCGCCCAGCTTGACGGCGATCGGATTGGCGATGCCGCGGAAGTACTCGACGTGCGCACCGCCGGGGCGGGCCGTGCGCATGCCGATCCAGGGCATGTGCGTCGACAGGTTGTACCAGCGCTGGCGGCGCTTCAGGTAACGCGTCTGGGCCTGTTCGTACAGCAGGTGCAGCCCTTCGTGGCTCGAGTAAAAGCTTGCCTGGGTGGCCTCGTGCACGGGCGAACCGGAGATCGCCGAATAGAAGTCCAGTGAATCGGAAATGGAGTCGATGATGCGTCGGTAAGCGTCGCGCAGCTTGGCGTGCTGCATGAAGCCGAGATCCCAGTACTCCGGATGGTGCATGTCCGCAAAGCCGCCGTCGACGAGCGCGCGGACGAAGTTGAGTGTCAGCGCGGCGCGTTCGTAGCCGCGCAGCAGGAGTTCTGGATCCGGCTCGCGATCCGCCGCCGTGAAGGCGGCCCGGTTGACGAGGTCGCCTCGGTAACATGGCAGCGTCACGCCATCTCGGGTTTCCGTATCAGTGGAGCGCGGCTTGGCGAACTGGCCCGCGATGCGCCCGACCCGGATCACCGGCTTCTTGAGCCCGTGCAGCAGAACGACGCTCATCTGCAGCAGGATCTTGAGCTTGCGGGCAATCGTGTCGGAATCACAATCCGTGAAGCCTTCTGCACAGTCGCCGCCCTGAAGCAGGAAGCGCTCGCCGCGTTGCGCGGCGGCCAACTCCTCCTTGAGCTGGTCGATCTCCCAGGAGACGACGATGGGCGGCAGGCGCGCGAGCTCGCCCAGCACGCGCGCGAGGCGTGCAGGGTCCCTGTAAACGGGCTGCTGGAGCGCCGGCAGCCGCTGCCAGCTCTCGGGCGACCAGCCGCCGGTTTCGACTGCGACGTTCATCCTGCGGGCATCGTACACGGATTCATTGCACTGCAAAAATTCCCCGGCTCGAGGGGTGGTTTATGACCCCCGGAATGGGCAGAATGCGCCACCCATTTTCAGGTGATTTTCCAATGCATCGCGTACTCGTTCTCGGCGCCGGCAAGATCGGCGCCCTCATCTCCGGATTGCTCGCCGATGCCGGCGGCTATGACGTCCAGCTGGCGGACGTCAACGGGGACACGGCGCGGGCGGTCGTCCGCGCACACGCCAGGAAAAAGCTCGTTGCCCACGGCCTGGATGCGGCCGATCCGGCCGCCCTCGCCCGACACGTCGCCGCGCATCCCTGCGATGCGGTGATCTCGTCGCTGCCCTTCTACTGCAACCCCGGTGTCGCGAAGGTCGCGCGCGAGGCGGGACTGCACTATTTCGACCTCACCGAGGACGTGGAGGTTACCCGCGACGTACGCGCGACGGCCGAGGGTTCGGACCGCGCCTTCGTCCCCCAGTGCGGGCTCGCGCCGGGCTTCATCTCGATCGCGGCGAACGAACTCGTCACCCATTTCGACGAGCTGCGCAGCATCCGCATGCGCGTCGGCGCCCTGCCCCAGCACCCCAACAACGTGCTCAAGTATTCGCTCACCTGGTCCACCGAGGGCCTGATCAACGAGTACGGCAATCCCTGCTTCGCGATCGCGGACCGCCGCCTGGTCGAGGCCGCCCCGCTCGAGGGGCTCGAGGAAATCGAGATCGACGGCACGCTGTACGAGGCCTTCAACACCTCCGGTGGCCTCGGCTCGCTCGGCGAGACTTACGGCGAGCGCTGCGAACAGATGAACTACAAGACCATCCGCTACCCGGGCCATTGCGAGCAGATGCGGCTGCTGATGAACGATCTCAAGCTGAACCAGGACCGCGCGACCCTGAAGCGAATCCTCGAGAATGCGGTGCCGCAGACGCTTCAGGACGTCGTGATCGTCTACGTCGCCGTCAGCGGCCGCCAGGACGGGGAACTGCGCGAGGAAAACTACGTCAACAAGATCTATCCGCAGGAGATCCTGGGACGGCTGTGGTCCGCCATCCAGGTGACGACGGCCGCGGGCATCACGGCAGTCGTGGATCTCGTGCTCGCAAAACCCGAGAAGTACCGCGGTTTCGTGCGCCAGGAGCAGTTCCGCCTGCCCGAGGTGCTCGCCAACCGGTTCGGCGCCTGGTACAGCCACGGCGCGGACAAGTCGGTTTCCGGGCGAATCGTGGTCGAGGGCAAGGCAGGGCGGCAGCGCAGCCGCGCAGGAGCGCTTAGATGAATACCGAAACTGCGGGTCGCATCCTTGCGGGCCTCGGCCTCTCGGCCGTCAATCCCGGCGCCTTCTCGGGCCAGGAATGGCACGCCGCCGCCGACGCCCCGCTCATCGATTCGATCAACCCGGCGACCGGCGAGGTCATCGCGCGTGTGCGTGCCGCGGGCGCGGAAGATTACGAGCGGGTGCTGAAGAGCGCGACCGCGGCCTTCGCTGCCTGGCGCCAGATTCCTGCGCCGCGGCGCGGCGAGGCCGTGCGGCTCATGGGCGAGGCGCTGCGGGCGAAGAAAGACCTGCTCGGCAGTCTGGTCAGCCTCGAGATGGGCAAGATCAAGGCCGAAGGCGACGGCGAAGTGCAGGAGATGATCGATATCGCCGACTTCGCAGTCGGGCAGTCGCGCATGCTTTACGGCCTTTCGATGCACTCCGAGCGCCCGAGCCACCGGATGTACGAGCAGTGGCACCCGCTCGGCGTGGTCGGCATCATCTCCGCCTTCAATTTCCCGGTCGCGGTCTGGTCCTGGAACGCTTTCATCGCGGCAGTCTGCGGCGACATCAGCGTCTGGAAGCCCTCTCACCACACGCCGCTGTGCGCGATCGCGGTGCAGAAGATCTGCAACGAGGTGATCGCGGCCCAGAAGCTGCCGC
>Ga0209706_10002336_pt1 | contig 10511 bp, 10 predicted proteins | sample PPLLaktember2015_6_FD_187263 | JGI IMG/M metagenome (GOLD analysis project Ga0209706, IMG submission 187263) | Freshwater sediment microbial communities from Prairie Pothole Lake near Jamestown, North Dakota, USA - PPLs Lake P8 Core (1) Depth... | ecosystem: Environmental > Aquatic > Freshwater...
GCGGAAGTTGCCGCCGCCCTCCATCACCGTCCTCGAGTTGTCGTACAAGTGGGCCGAGCCCGGATGCTTCATTTCCGGCGTGCCGTAGCACGGCCACGGCAGGCCGAAGTAATCGCCGTCGCAAGGCCCGCCCTTGGCACGCAGCGTCCTCACGTCGAACGTGCCCATGTGCTTCATGTGCAGCTTCAGCCGTTCCGGGCTTTGGCCGGTGTAGCCGATGGTCCACGTGCCGCGATTGATTTCGTTGGCGAGGATGTCCTCGATCACCGGCTCTTCCCAGCCGCCGGCACCCGGCATGGTCCGGATGTTCTGCTTGCCATCCCGCTTGCCCAGCAACTGGTCGCCGAAGCCCCACTTCTGCGCGAAGCGCAGCATGATCGCGTGGTCGGTCCGCGACTCGAACAATGGCTCGATCACCTTCTCACGCCACTGCAACGAACGGCCGGAGGCCGTGACGGAGCCCGTCGTCTCGAACTGCGTGGCGGCAGGAAGCAGGTAGACAGCGCGGTTCGGATTGACCTTGCCGCCTTCAGCCGCCGGCATCGCCGCCATGGCGGCGGTCGCCGACGGATACGGATCGACCACGACCAGCAGGTCGAGCGCGTCCATCGCCTTCTTCATTTCCAGCCCGCGCGTCTGCGAATTCGGTGCGTGGCCCCAGTAGAAGACAGCGCGCAGGTTCGGCCCCTGGCCGATCGCATCGTTAGGCTCCAGCACCGCATCGATCCAGCGACTGACCGTCGTGCCGGGCTTGGTCATCAGCGCATCCGATGCGAAGCGCTTCTTCAGCCAATCGAGGTCGACGTTCCAGACCTTCGCCCAGTGCGCCCAGGAGCCCGGCGCAATACCGTAGTAGCCGGGCAGGGAGTCAGGATTCGGTCCGACATCGGTCGCGCCCTGCACGTTATCGTGGCCGCGGAAGATGTTGGTGCCCCCGCCCGAGACGCCGACGTTTCCAAGCGCCAGCTGCAGAAGGCATGAAGCTCGTACGATCGCGTTTCCGATCGTGTGCTGGGTCTGTCCCATGCACCAGACGATTGTGCTGGGGCGGTTCTGGGCCATGATCTCGGCCGCGAGCAGCACCTGCTCCTCGGGTACGCCGCAGGCTTCGGTCACCTTGTCGGGAGTCCACTTCATGACCTCCTCTTTGACCTTGTCCATGCCATAGACCCGCGCAGCGATGTACGCCTTGTCCTCCCAGCCGTTCTTGAAGATGTGATACATCATCCCGTACAGGAACGGGATGTCGCTGCCCCCGCGCAGCCGGATGTAGTGGTCGGCCTTGGCCGCGGTGCGCGTGAAGCGCGGATCGACGACGATCATCTTGGCGCCGTTCTCTTTGGCATGCAGCGAGAACAGCATCGACACCGGGTGCGCCTCTGCGGCGTTCGACCCGATGTACATCATCGCCTTCGTGTTCATCATGTCGTTGTACGAGTTCGTCATCGCGCCGTAACCCCACGTGTTCGCCACACCGGCGACCGTCGTGGAGTGACAGATGCGGGCCTGGTGGTCACAGTTGTTCGTGCCCCAGAGCGAAACGAACTTGCGCATCAGGTACGACTGCTCGTTGTTGTGCTTGGACGAGCCGATGAAGTAGGCGGCGTCGGGTCCGGACTCCTCGCGGATCTTGGACATCTTCGCGGTGATCTCGTCGATCGCCTGATCCCAGCTGATCTTCTGATACTTGCCGTCGACCAGCTTCATCGGGTACTTCAGCCGGTGCGAGTGCTCGGTCATGCCGTGCTCACGCACCGACGCACCCTTCGCGCAATGCGCGCCGAGGTTCAGCGGCGAATCGAACACCGGTTCCTGGCCCACCCAGACGCCGTTCTTCACGACCGCATCGATCGCGCACCCGACGGAGCAGTGCGTGCAGACCGTGCGGCGAACCTGTACGCCACCGCTCGCCTGCTCGGCCGCGGGCGCCGCCTCGGCCTTGCTGATAGCACCATACGGAAGCTGCGTCGCAAATGCCGCAGCGCCGGCGGTGACGCCGGAGCGCTTCAGGAAAGTGCGTCGATCGATCGTCCGGCCGTGCATTCCGGACACGGCGCGCGCAAGTCGACCCTGGGCCGTCGCGGCCCCCGCGGATTTCTTCGTCAGCATCGGGAGTCTCCCGGTTAGATCTGGGTGGTGCGGTAGTACTGCCGGATGTGCGCGGTTTCGCGATAACCGATCCGCGTCTGGTCTTCGGAAACGACTTCGTTCGTCGAAGCAATGCGTTTGCCCACGAGAGTCGTCGCCACGGCAGCCGCTGCAGTTGCACCGCCGATCGCGACAGCTTTGAAGAAGCCGCGACGGCTCTCTTCTACGGTTTTCATACGGATCCTTCTGTCTCCCTAGCCTAGCAATCATCCCTCCGCAGCAGCGGTCCGTCAACGCTCAGAAGCCCCTAGCGACGGCTCCCCCATTTCGAATTGAGTTAAGTCAGCTTCCATGAAGACTTCCAGCAACCGAACCGCCGCCCGAAAGTAGTGGCTGAGCTTAGCCTTGTGCGCCGCATCACAAAATCCGCGGTAACCAAGTTGCAGGTAGCGCGCAAAGAACTCCCGCTGACGTTGCAACGACTGCGCATCGGATCCGGCGGCCACGAGGTGACGCATGACCTCCAGCACCGCAGTGAGGTTGTCTTCCGGCTCGGCCGAAGCGGCGGTGCGCGCCAGCCCGAGTTGGGCCAGAGTGGCGCGCAGTTCAACCAGCACGGCTGCCTTGTGCGCGACAGGGTGATAGTGGGAGAGGTAAGTACTGACGGGCGCCTTACCCACTCCGATGAAAGTTGTATCGAACTCCAGCGTAGCGTCCCGTGCCGATGTATTTTCCGCGGCGGCAGCCAGATCGTTCCAGGCCTGCGCCAGTTCGCCATCGCCCTCGACGCTCCCGGCCGATTGCGCCAGCGCGCGGAGCAGGCCTTCGTCCGGCCCCGCGGCGAACACGCGCGCGAGCAGTGCATAGAGCTGCAAACGCCCTTCGTCCTCGGGTGCCAGGACCACACCGGTTGCCGCGTTGGTCGCACTCATCGCTTAACGTCGAAGATCGAGATTTCGTCGGGCGATTGCATCATGTCGATCACACGACAATCGGCGCACATCTGGATACGCCGCAGCGCGTTGCCGGAGAACATCGAATGCGTGCTCAGACGGCTGGTCATCACGTCCATCATCTGCCGCGTACCGAACGGCGTTCCGCAACGAACGCAATGGAACGGTTCGGCTTCGTTCAGCGTGACCGGCTGACGGGCCGCGGGTGTCACCAGCAGCCGCGGCACCAGGCTGATAGCCTGTTCGGGGCATGTCGTCTCGCACAGGCCGCACTGCACGCAGTTTCGCTCGATGAAGCGCAGCTTCGGCGCGTCCTCCGTATCCATCAGTGCAGAACTCGGGCAGGCACCGATGCAGGCCTTGCACAATGTGCAGCGAGACGCGTTGATCGCGAGCGTGCCGAACGGCGAGCCCAAAGGAAGTGCGATCTGTTCGGGCTTGACCGCCGCCTGCTGCACGAGGTGATGAATGGCGAAATCGAGCGTCTCGCGCTTGCGATTGGACAAGTGAAAGGTGGCGGGCTCAGCGACCGTCGCGGCTGGCTGCGACGACCACACAGCTGCCTGCAGTGCGGCGGGTTCTTCGGCGCGCAAGGCCTGCCAGTGCGTGCCGCCGAAGCCCAGCCCGTTGAGAATTGCATCGGCGATACGAGCCTGCTGCTCCAGCAGAGCCCCGTGTTCGTCGGCAGCGGCGTCGTCAAGCAGCGCGAACACCTGGCTCGCGCCATATGCAATGGCACCCAGCACGACGTCGATGCCGATCGTCGCCACACTATGCACCTCGATCGGCAGCACGCGCGCCGGCAGCCCCTTGCCCACGCGCGCCAGCCGCGAGATCAACGCGCGACCGCTCGTGCCGTTGTGGAACAGCAGCGCTGCGTCCTTGCCGCCCGCGCCCCGATACACGGACAACAGCTTGCGCAGACGCGTACCGATGTCAGCCACGCCCGGGTAGGCGAAGCGCAGCGCGCCGGTAGGGCACGTGGTCGCACAGTCACCGCAGCCCATGCACAGGAAGGGATGCGCCCAGACCTTGTCGCCAAGCGAAACGACGGCCTCGGCCGCGCAGACGTCGAGACAGCGCGTGCAGCCGGTCTTGGTGTTGCGACTGTGCGCGCAGAGCTTCTCTTCGTATTGCACATAACGCGGCTTCTCGTATTCCCCCACCATTTGCGCCAGACGCATTGCCGCCTGTGACTGCTCGAGCGGATCGGCGCCCGGTGCCAGGTACCCGAATGGCAGTTCGGGCCTGCGCAGCAACGGCTGCGCGGACAGATCGAAGACCAGATCGAACTGCTCGGTGCGGGTCGATGCGGTGCGGCCAAAGTCGATCGCGCCAATCGCTCCGCAGGCCTTCACGCAGGCGCGGTGCGACTTGCATCGCGTGAGGTCGACCTGATAGGTGAGGTCGATTGCATCCTCCGGACACGCCCTTACGCAGGCGTTACAGCGAGTACAGACCTCCAGATCGATCGGGTTGGTCGGCTCCCACTGAACTTCGAATTTGCCCAGATACCCCTGGAGCTTGCGCGGAGTTCCCGACCACACCGGGTAGCGACGCGTCGCCGGCAGTTCCGCGCCTCGGGCCGTCGTGATCAGTACGGCGACCGACAGGCTGTCGGCGAGTTGCTCGGCCCAGGCGACCGCTGCCTCGGCCGGGCCGATGATCAGTACTTCGCCTTTCGACGCGTAGGAGGCAACTGCGACCGGCTGCGGCTCGGGCACATCCGCCAGCGCCAGCAGGGCGGCGATCTTCGCAGTCGCAGAAGGACCCTCGGCCGACCATCCGGCCGCCTCGCGAATGTTGACGAATTTCAGCTCCGTTGAAGCGCCCGCGCCCGCGGCCAGCTCCGTGAACAGCGGGGCCTCCTGCGTACAGGCGACCGTGCAAGCGGAGCCTCCCAGCGCAGAGGTGAAGCCGTCGACTTCCTTGCGGCACAACTCGGTGTAGATCGGAATCGCCTCGCGCCCGAGCGCGCGCCCGAGCGCCGCTCCGTCCAACGTCATCGTGCGGTTGCAGTTGCAGACTTTCAGCGTGTTGCCAGGTGTGGACATGCGGGCTCAGGAGGAAGAGGGATCAGAAGCGGTTGTCTTGTCCGGCGGGGCCGCAGGCGATGACGACGCGTCCAACGGTCCAGCCGGATCGTCCGCCGACGCCGCGTCCGAAGGCGCTGCGTTAGGCGCTGCCGCTTGCGCGGAGGTCGATTCCACACTCGCGTCTTCGGTGGCGTGATCGCGCTCTTCACCACCGGCGTCACGACTCGTTGCGGGATCAAATTCTCCGCCAGCGGCCGCGACCAAGGTTTCCGGCGTATCGCCCACCACGCCCGTCGGCGCTTCGGCCGCTTCCAGCGCAGCGCGTTCGGAATCGAGCAGGAAGTCGCGCGCGCTCGGCAGGCGCATTCGCAGCGCGGCCGGCAGCGGTTCGAACTGCGTGTAGTCGTCGACGTACACATCCAGCATGTCCATCTGGTTGAAGTGCGGGTCGGCGAAGAGTTTCTTAAGCGCTGCTCGGCGCAGCTCATCTTCGACGGGCTGCTGAAAGAACGCCTGGTAATCAGAACGCAAGCCATCGAGCGACTCGATCGGCGGCAACGGCACTTCGGTCGTTACTGCCGGATCGTGCGCGGATGCGGGCGCGGACACCGGCCCGTCCCCCGCGACTCCCTCGCTCGCAACCGTCGCCGACGGTGCCGAAGGCAACTCCGGCGCGGCAGTGTCAGCAGGGCGCTCTGCTTCACGCTCGGCTGCAAGCTTACGCCGCGACCAACGCGCGAGGAACGATTCCGGTTCTGAGCTCATTCAGATACCTGTCGTCGCGCGCCCGTTGCGCGCGCCGGGACGACCACGCAGGACAGCCATCGAATTCATCTGATGTCGCGCTTGGCGCCCAGGAACGACGCCGGCGCCGGGCGGCGCTTCTTCTCCGGCACTTGAAGATGTTCCTGCGTGAAAGCCGCAACCCACGGCAGCCACTCGCTGGGCATGGGCACGGCTTCGACTTGGGCACCACCGTCCATGCGCCGGGCCGCCTCGTGATAACTGAGCGTGACCCACCTCGGTTCCGCGCCCCTCTCAGTGAGCTCCCATTCCACGAAGGCGACGGGCTCATCAGTCGTCAGGTTCAGATAGTAGCCTTCGGCTTCGGTGCGATTCAGTTCGACCTCAAAGCCGAGATACAGCCACTGCTCGCCAGCCGCATTCCGTTCGAGCAGGATCGGCGCTTGATCGCGCGCGCCATCGCGCTCGATGACCGCGACCGGCACCCATATTTCGGATGTCCACGGGTTGTCAACGATGCGCTTGGCGGTCACGACCGCGGCCGGCCTTCGCAATGCGTTGGGTACGGCGTTGATGTTATCTTCTTTCACTCTATAGAGATTAATCCTGCTTGAGACTGAAGAGAGCAAACCAGAATACCGGCGAAGGGTCTTTTGCAGGCCGCCCGCCGACGGGCGACGCACTCGAAAGACCCGACCGACGATGCGACCGCTGCTGACCAACGCGTCCCGACCGCTGATTTTTCCTGTCGATGCGGTCGACCACCGCGGCGCCCTCGTGCCCACGCCGATCGCCGGCGAGCATCCGCTGACACTGTTTGTCGACAAGTGCGAAGTCGTCACCCTGATGACCCTGGGCCAGGCACCCGAGGCGCTCGCCATCGGCTATCTGCGCAACCAGCGCCTGGTGTCGTCGCTGGACGAACTCGCTGCGGTGCAGGTCGACTGGGAAACCGACGCCGTCGCGGTCACCACACGACGAGGCGTCAAGTCCCTGGCGAAGAAGCTCGCCAAGCGGACGGTCACCACCGGCTGCGGACAAGGCACCATGTTCGGGGACCTGATGGACGAAGTCGAGTCGATCCGCCTGCGCGACGACGTGCGGCTGCCCCAAGCGTCGCTGTTCGCCGTGCTCGAAGCCGTACGCCAGCAGGAAACGATCTACAACGCCGCGGGCGCCGTGCATGGCTGCGCACTCGCCTCGAACGAGGGCGCCGACAGCCGGATCCTGGTCTTCGTCGAGGACGTCGGGCGGCATAACGCAGTCGATGCCATCGCCGGGCGCATGTGGCTCGACGACATCGACGGCTCGGACAAGATTTTCTACACCACGGGCCGGCTGACGTCCGAGATGGTGATCAAGGCCGCGCAGATGGGCATTCCCTTCCTGGTGTCACGCTCGGGCTTGACCGAAATGGGATGGCGCATCGCGAGCCGAGTCGGCTTGACGATGATCGGTCGCGCGGCCGGCAAGCACTTTCTGCTCTTCACCGGGCAGCACCGCTTCGAGGCGGTGAGCGCATCGTGAACGCCGAGATCTGCGGGCTGGTGCTCGCCGGCGGGCAGGGACGCCGCATGGGAGGCGTGGACAAGGGCCTGCAGCCATTGCAGGGTCGGCCCTTGATCCAGCATGTGATCGACCGCCTGCGTCCGCAGGTCGACAGCGTGCTGATCAATGCCAACCAGAACCTGGAGCGCTACGCAGAGTTCGGCTGTCCCGTCGTGCCCGACCGGGTTGGCGGGTTTGCGGGCCCTTTGGCCGGGCTGGATGCAGGCCTGAGCGCCACTGATGCCCCGCTGCTCGTCACCGTGCCTTGCGATTCGCCCTTCCTGCCCTGCGACCTCGTCGCCCGGCTGGCGACGGCGCGCAGCGCGATCGACGCCGACGTCGCGGTGGCTCGCACCGGCGCTCAGCCGCATCCAGTGTTCGCGCTTGTCTCCACCCGCGTGCGCCCTCACCTGGCCGACTTCCTCGCACGCGGCGAGCGCAAGATCGACCTCTGGTACACCAGCCTGAGCGTGGTCGAGGTCGCCTTCGACGACGAAGCCGACGCGTTCGCCAACATCAACACGCGGGCCGAACTGGCACAGCACGAGCAACGCTGAAGTTCAAGACAGAGCTCCACCAGATCCAGGATCCGCCTCCGCGGGCGCCCGAGCAGCATCAGTCCCGAAGCATCCGCACGTCGATCCCTTGCAGCCACTTGACGTGGCGCGGACCCGGACTCTTATCCGCCAGCGACACCAATGCGATTGGACCTTCTGCGGGCAGCAGCGGAGCGCCGTCGCGCTCGTATACGACGTACACACTGTCGCCGATCGGGGTGAGATACAACTCTGCCCAGGAGAAAACGACCTTGTAGCCATCGCGCGCGACGGCTACGACAAGGCTCTTGCGGAGCCCGCGCGGCTCGGGTTCGCGCAGTTTCACCTGGTTCAGGACATCGCGCAGCAGAACGCCGACGTACTTTCGTGGCGCGCGTTCGCTCGCGCCCGCCGCTCTCGTATCCTCGAACGGTTTCGGTGCAAGGTTCCGAAGGTCATCGATCGCCAGTACGGTTGTCGCTACAACGTCACCCGATACCGTAAGCCTGGCGGGCTGGCTCGCAGCCAGTTGAGAGAAGAGCAGCAGAAGCACGCAGCCAAAGGAATGCGGCAGAAGCGCCGCCATTCGTTGCGCTGGACGCTGACGTGATGCCCTGAGACCCGCAACGACGAGCATCTGCTGTTACCGACCCGCACCTGCAACAAACCCGAAGCGCGCCAGGATGCGTTGCGCTTCCGGCGACATCACGAAGTCGACGAAGCGGGCGGCACTCGGCGGCGCCGGGTTCACTGTCGTCAAGCCATAGTCTGCCCCGACCGTCAGCGCCTCCGGCACCGCGACCACGCGCGCCCCGGCGACCTCTCGCACCGCCTGCATCGCATTTGTGCAATAGGTCAGAAAGATGTCGGCTCTGCGCTCGGCGATCATGACTCCGTAGAGAGACCGGTTCGGCGGAGGTTGGGGCGAGTCGCGTCCGCCCACGAGCTTCAAGGCTTTGGCATCCAGTGCCTTGTAGGCCCCGGGCCGCTGCTTCTCCGCCTTTTCGAACAGCATCCAGGCGTAATCGCCCGATGGATCTGCCTTCGGCGTCGACGTCCCCAGCTTTATGCCGGGATCGAGCATGCGATCCAGCAGCGTTCCGGTGGTGACATCGACACCCGGACCGGCAAGGGCGCACAACGAGTTGCGGGCAAAGACGACCGGCCGCGCGGCGCGGCCCGCACGTGCAAGCGCCTCGGCGTTTTCCATGTCGGCCGAGGCAAAGACATCCGCGGGCTCGCCCTTCTCGATGCGCTCGCGCAACAGGCCGGACGGACCGAACGTCGCCTTGACTTCGGGGCCTCCGGATGCGGTGAACGCATTCGCGATATCCGTCATGGCCGAACGCAAGCTGCCGGCCGCATAGAGGCGAACGGCCGGCTGCTGCGCCGCTGACGAAGCGCTGGCGACCAGCGCTGCTGCAAACAACGCAATGCGCAAACTCATACGCCCGGTTGTCCGGCATTGGGGAAGAACAGCTGCTCGCCGTTGATCCTGTAGCCGGCGATGGCAGCTTGTCCTTCGGTCGATATAACCCAGTCGATGAACATCTGGCCAAAGTCCTTCTTCACGTTGGGATGCTTGGCCGGGTTCACCAGCATCACGCCATACTGGTTGAACAGTCGCTTGTCGCCCTCGACGAGGATCGTGAGGTCGCCGCGGTTCTTGAACGCGAGCCAGGTGCCGCGATCCGCGAGAACATAGGCGTTCATCGAGGATGCAGTGTTCAAGGCCGGCCCCATACCCTGACCCGTGTCGCGATACCAGGGCCCCTTCGCCTTCTCCAGATCGACGCCGCTCGCTTTCCAAAGGTCCAGCTCGGCCATATGCGTGCCGCTTCGATCGCCGCGCGATACGAATGGCGCTTGCGTCTGTTGGACCTTCTTGAGCGAATCGACGATGTCTTTGCTGCCGGCAACCCTGGCCGGATCGCTTTTTGGCCCGATCAGGACGAAGTCGTTGTACATCACCGGGTAACGCTTCACGCCTTCGCCGTCAGCCAGGAATTTCTCTTCTGCCGCCTTGGCATGGACGAACACAACATCGGCGTCACCGCGGCGCGCAAGGTCGAGAGCCTGCCCGGTGCCGAGCGCGACCACGCGAACCTGAACGCCTGTTTTCTTTTCGAAGATCGGCAACAGATGCTTGAACAGACCCGATTGCTCAGTCGAGGTCGTCGAAGCGACGGTGATGAATCGATCCTGCGCATGCGCGGCCGTGGCGACGCACGCAGCGAGCACGGCGAAGAACAAACGGCGGGTAACTACCATGGCAACTCTCCTTCAAGAAATCGGGCCGCCTCGGCGGAGTCGGGCCGCTTGAAGAAGCGGTCCGCTGGGGCACGCTCCGCCAGCCGGCCCTCGTGCAAAAACAGGATCTCGTCGCCAAGACGGCGAGCCTGGCCGAGGTTGTGCGTCACCATCACGATCTTGGTGCCGGCTGCGTGGAGATCCAGAATGACTTTCTCGATCTCTTGGGTCGAACCGGGATCGAGGTTGGCGGTCGGCTCGTCGAGGAACAGCACTTGCGGGTGCAGCGCCCAAACTCGAGCGAGCGCCAATCGCTGCTGCTCACCGCCTGAAAGGACGCGTGCCGGGTGACGAGC
>Ga0209706_10002338_pt1 | contig 10507 bp, 10 predicted proteins | sample PPLLaktember2015_6_FD_187263 | JGI IMG/M metagenome (GOLD analysis project Ga0209706, IMG submission 187263) | Freshwater sediment microbial communities from Prairie Pothole Lake near Jamestown, North Dakota, USA - PPLs Lake P8 Core (1) Depth... | ecosystem: Environmental > Aquatic > Freshwater...
CGCAGTCTTTCAATCCGATGGTGCTGGCGGTAGCTATGGACAGCAGCTTCGTTGCCCGCGGCTTTGTGGGTGACATTGATCATCTCAAGGAGCTGATGAAAGAGGCTATTAACCATCGGGGTTTCTCACTGCTTGATATCTTCCAACCGTGCGTTACCTTTAACAGGGTGAATACGTACGACTGGTACAGAAAGCGGTGTTACAGGATCGAGGCTGAGTATAATCCGGAGGACCGCGTTCAGGCATTCCAGCGGGCGCTTGAATTCGGGGAGCGTATACCGCTCGGTGTTCTGTACAAGCATCAGCGCTCCGTATTTGAGGAGAAGGTACCGGTGATACATGAAAAAGCCCTCGTCCGGCAGGAGCCTCGGTTTCCGCTCACCCACGGCATGCTCGACGAGTTCTATTAAATCGGTCACAACGTTTCCCGCTCGGTGAGGTGATAAGGTGAGGTAATAACAGAACTCGCTTCCAGTGGGAGGGAGGATAGGCGATTCGGCCTTGTGTGGCAGTGGGAAAGACACATCGCAAGAACGAGCGATTATCAAACCAAGTCTATTGGGTTGGCGGAGTGACAGCGACTTACGTATAGCCAAATGAAGTCTATCCGGCAGGTAGGTAGAGGGTCGATTACAATTTACCAATTGATTTTTTCGTCTCAATTCACTTAGGACGCGTTTTATTCTTTAGACGTTTTGATGGCAAGCGTTCAACGATGCCCATGGCATGTTTAAGCTCCTATCGAGTGCTCTACCTTGCAGGATAGATATTTTATTCACCGGCTGGACTGCATGATTCTGACAATCCTTTGAATCTCATTTCTTCAAGTATTGTGCTGTAATCGGTCCTTTTTCGCGCATGCCAAATCCATGGATACGCATGGTGACGCTATGAAGACCGCACTTGCTTTTCTCGAAGCTCGCGATCTCTGCCGCGCGCCTCATGGGCTGCGAGTTTCTTACCTGTGGGCGTCAAAAACCAGTTGCTGCTTCTCTTCAAGAGGTTAGGCCAGTACTCTTGTGGGTCCACCTGGAACCGTTCACAGTCAATTCGGAACCCGGCGGCGCACAGCCTGAAGAGTTTGTCCGAGTCTTTGGTGACGGCATCTTCAAGGGATCGAGCGTTTGGCGTGGTGTCATGACCGTCAATGATTTCCAGGATCTTCTGAACCAACAAACCATTATAACCCGCCTGGGAGAGAATCTGCCTCGCGATTGAGACGCCCTCCACCTCGTGCTTCCGCCTGGCCTCAGGATGCGTGATGTTCGGTCCGAAGGCCCTGAGTTGTTGGTCTTCAGGGATGGCGGACCATCCCACATCGTGAAGGATACATGCGGGGATAATGATTTCCCGCGATCCGCCCTCTGCTTGATGGAGAAGCTGAGCGTACTGATAAACGATATAGGTGTGGGGCAGGTTCAACCTTGTTTTGAGAAAAGGCGTGGCCAATTCAAACAGCCGTTGATACGGAGCCTCGATGTTTTCCAGGTCGAAAATCTCATCTATTGAATACGTCAGTGTCATGCTGTTCAGTCTCCAGGACGACAAAAATCTTGAAACCGCTGAGGATCCGGGGGGGAAAGTCACGGCGCCAATGACGCCAAATTCCGGATCAAGGATATCACGCTTTCAGCGGCTTCCTCTATGGAACCATTATTTTCGCAAACTATATGGCTTTCGTCAAAACTCTCAAACTCTTTAGCAAAAGAACGATACATTTTCAAAGGATCTGTGAGGATATGATCCTTTCTAGCCTTGCTTGTCAGACGCTGCTCGATGACAGCCTCATCCGCCTTGACCCGGATGATGACATATCCTCCGAAGCTAGTCCTCGCCGCATCGAGCAAGACCTGCCTTAGCCTTCTCAAGTGCAGGGTTTCGTCGACGACCAAGTGCCTGTGATCCTCGGCGAGGTGGGAAAAATCGTGAACGACCTTCTGGAAGACCTTCAGTCGCGTTTCTTCCTTGAAGGGAATCCCGTTCTTTATGTTCCGCTCAAAATCGGGGTCCTGCGGATAGACAGCCTTCTTGACCTCGTCGATGTCATAGTAATGAATTGAGAGCCTCTTGGCCAGGAGTCTCGCGATCGAAGACTTCCCCACCCCTACAAGTCCTGCAACAAAAATGACCATCCTTGGAACCTCCCTCCTCTCAGACCCCTCGGACGACTTTCAAGGTCAACCCGAGGCCGGGGTCGACCCGGTCCCAACGGAACTTCTCAATGGGGATAGGGATCCGGGTATGGCCGATCAGTTTTGAAAAGGATCGCTGCCAGATTCTTTCTCCACCGGACCAGGCTTCAAGGGTCGGCCTCACAAGGGTTTTTTCAAGCTGAATTTCGGGCCATGGGAGAAACTTGGAGAACAAACGCCTCGGCATGGGCATGATCCTCTGGGGGACAACATAGCGAATGGGGCTTTCGGCTCGCACCAAAACGGAGGGAATCGCCTCCGGCCGGGCGGTCTGCATGGTCCTCAGGATGCTTCGGGCCGCAAGCCTTCCTTCCAGAGCGCAGAGGTCATGCATATCGGCTCCGCGCAAAACATTTCCTGCGGCGAAGATATTTGGAACGGACGTCATGAAGTTCGTGTCCACACTAGGACCTAAGGTGGAAGGGTCTTTTTCAATAGGAGTCCCGTCGATCAAGGAAGAGTCTGGCCTGAACCTGCCGGTCATTACGACCGTGTCGCAATCGATCTGAAACGTTTTTCCCGTGCCTCCGTTGAGCAGTTCAACGCCTTCGACGCGTCTGTTTCCGATGATTCGATGAGTGGCGGTATTCTTGAATATGGGAAAGCTGAACAGGCGGCTCATGAAGGCGGCAAGGCTTGCGTAGGTGTGAAGTTCCGCGTCCCTTTCGAGGATGCCGGCGATCGAGGTCCCGGCGGCCTTCAGGGTGAGGACGCTGGACAACGCCACGTGTTCGCTCCCCATAATGAGAGCCCGATTCCCGGGTTTCACGTGGCGGAGGTTGACGAGTTGCTGGAGAGTGCCGGTCGTGAAAATCCCGGAAGGCCGGGTGCCGGGGAGCGATCGCTCTGAACGGGAGCTTTCGAAACAGCCTGTAGTCAGGAGGACAAAACGGCTCTGAAAGGATTTGGGCCCCTCGGGGGAGAGAACGTGAAGTCCATGAGTCTCGCCGGGTAAGCCAGGGACGATGTTGAGAACCCGGGATCCGGTGTAAATATGAACCGCGGTTTTTCGGACGAGCTTCGCCAGGTTTCGGGCATAGGACGGACCCGTGTATAACCTCTTGCGATCTCGCAAACCAAAGAAAACATGACAGGAGCGGGGCATCCCACCGAGCTCTTGTTCGCCCTCGAAGAGCCCTATGTTCAGTCCGCCACGTGAACAAAGCTCCAGACAGGCCGATATCCCGGCCGGTCCGCCGCCGATGACTGCCACATCCAGGAATTCCACGTTTGTGCTCATGCCTTTTCTAGTAGGTTTTTTGGGCGACATACACCGAACCAGGCCCTTTCTTCGTCACCTTCTCATAGGGCTGATGGAGCTCTCTGGCCAGGATGGCAGCGACCTCAGGGCCGCAGAAGTTGGACTGGCACCTCCCCATTCCTGCCCTCGTTCTGAATTTGACGCCGTCCAGGGTCGTTGCGCCTCTTCGGATGGATTCGACGATTTCCGCTTCGCTCACTTTCTCGCAACGACAGACCGCATGACCATAACGGGAATCCCGGCCCACGAACTCCGCTATCTCTGACAGGGATGAATCCCGTAGCCTTTTCAGCTTCTCGCGATGAGGATTGAAATTGGGCTTCTCCATGAGGCGCAGGCCTGCATTCCGAAGAATCTCAACGGCCTGTTTCCCAATGGCCGGCGAGCAAGTGACCCCCGGAGGCGGAAGCGCGACATTCACAAATGCGGGGGTTTTCTGAGACGCTTCGATGATGAAATCCCCCCGGTTGTTGCGGGCCGTCAAGCCTGAGAAGGAGGCAATAATGTGTGTTTCGAAATCGATGTCCGGAGTGAGTAATCTCGCAGTTTGAAAAGTGATATCCAGAGTTCGCTTTTCTATGGCGCGATCCTCAATTCCTCTCGAAGGTTCCGGAATAGGCGTGTAGACCAAAAGATTTCGGTGAAAGGTGGGCATCACCACCTTGAAACGGCTGAACGCTTTTGGATCGGCCACGCCGGTCACCACGTGCTGGACATGGTCTCCCAAACAACGATCGAGAATCAAACAGGTGCTCTTTGTCTCATGGGAGATGCTGAAGTTGTTGGCCCCGACCATTTGAGCGATCTTTTCCGCATGGAGGCCCGCGGCATTTACGACGTAACGGGCACGGATCTCTTCCCCGCTGGTCTCTATGGTGAATCCTCCTCTTTCCGGACGGATTCCTCTCACCTCCGAACCCACGAGCAGGCTGACTCCGTTTGCTCTGGCGTTCTCCGAAAAGGCAAATACCAGTTCAAAAGGATTGAAGACACCGGCGGTCGGCATGTGCAGGGCAGCCACCACGGAAGGGTTCACGTGGGGTTCCAGACGAAGCGTCTCGCTCCTGTCGAGTATTTCGAGACCTTTGATCCCGTTGTGTTCCCCCTGTTTTTTCAGCGCATGTACATATTGAAGTTCCCCCTCGTTAAAAGCCAAAACCAGTTCGCCTATCCGCGAAAGCTCGAGGTCAAGATCCTCCACCATCTGATTCCACATCCGATGGCTCTCGACCATCATTCTCTGTGCCAGGGTGCCCTGTTTCCAGCGCGCTCCCGGATGGCAGATCGCGTAGCTTGCTTTGGTCTGACCCCAACCGACATCCGCCTCTTTCTCAATGAGCATCACATCAAGCTCATACCTGGAGAGCTCACGCGCTATGGACACCCCGGCGATCCCGCCGCCGATGATCAAGACATCTCTTTTTGTTGACATGAGTCCGCTTTCTTCTTTTCTCTGTTATTCGTACCGTCCAAAGTCGTCAATGGCTTTTCTCATCACATAGACGTTGTGAGGAGGAGTGCTGGGCGGCACCTCGCAGCCGGGCATAAGCATAAACCCTCGGGGTGCTTTGAGCCCTTTCAGGAGGGCGTCCTTGCACAGGTCATACACTGTTTCAGGGCTGCCGCTCTGCAGGGCGGACGGACTGATGTTTCCGGCAATAATCGACGATGTTCCGACATGATCGATCGCCGCACCAATGTCCACTTCCTGACCGAAGCTGCAGATACCCGGAGCCCCCATGGGGACCTGGGCCCACAAGGATAGATTCTTATTTTGTTCGCCGCAGATGTGGTAGAGCATATGGTTGATTCCCAGACCCAGGATTTTCATGCTCGATTCCAGCAGGCGTGGAAAAACGAAACGCTCAAACTGTTTCGGAGAAAGGATGTCGTTGGACGCGGAAGGCTCCCAAATCTGCGGAAATACACGTTGAGCCCCGAAGGTTTGTGACCAATAGGTGACAACGTCCACAATGTGATCGGCGGCCATTTGGAGAATCCGATGGACCAATTCAGGTTTTTTAAGCATCCATCGGCAAACCTTTTCCACGGAGCAGACGTTACCCGCTATCGTAAACGGTCCTCCCAGAACAACGGTGACGGGGGTCGGAGCAGTCTCCTGCAGTCGAGAGAACTCCATCGCCCTTGGGAGAGAGCCCGCTGTCTTCACATCGGGCAATCGTAGCCTTTCAACATCCTCCTCGGATTCGACCGGAAACACGGTGTGCATTGGGGCTTGTTCAAATCCTCCGGTCGGCATTTTGATCTCCCCGCCAAACTCCCAAGTGCCATAGGACGCATACCCGTACATAGGTCCCCAGTCAAAACCGTACTGGTCTAAGGTGCGTTGCTGGGCATCAAAGCTTTTCGCAGGGGCATCATACATAACTTGGATGGGATGACCGACGTTTCGTGCACAGAAACCCAAAAGAAAAGGGTACAGGGGGACCCGATCAAGGGCGCGGCCTTCAAACAGAGCCTTCATCCTTTCCTTGGTGTTCATGCGATCTGGTTTGAACGACATTCTACCGTGCCTCCTCCATCTCCACCGTAATTAGACGGGCTGCTTCTTGATCATGCGGCCTGCTTCCTGAACGGCGGAGACAGCGTCCTCCGCGTACCCGTCCGCGCCGAAGTTTGCTGCGATTTCCGAGTTCAGCGGAGCGCCGCCCACAAGGACTTTCACTCCCGGGTCTGCGGCCTTCAACATGGCGACGGCTTTTTCTATGGCCATCATGCTTGTGGTCATCAGGGCGGACAGCCCGACCAGATCGGCTTTGATCTTTTTCTGCTCTTCCACGAACCGATCCAGTTTTACATCTTTTCCGAGATCAACAACCTGCCATCCGGAGGCTTCGAACATGGTCTTGACCAGGTTTTTCCCTATGTCGTGGATATCGCCTTCCACCACGCCAAGGAGAAGTTTGCCTTTGGAAGCCGCATGATCCGGTCGAATATGGGGGCGCAAGATATTCAAGCCGGCGTAAAGGGCATCGGAACAAAGCAGCAGTTCCGGTACGAAGTATTCCTGACGGGTATAGAGTTCGCCGACGGTATCCATTCCGGCCGCCAGGCCCTTCATGGTTGTTTCGTAGGCATCCAGACCCTCTTGCAGGGAGGTCATGCACCAGCTCACACACTGATCTTCGTCGTATTGAACCACGGCATTGCGGATGCCATCCAGTATTTCCTTTTTCCTCTGTTCTGGAACCATCCTTTGTTTCCCCTTTCGAATTATTCATACCAACCGAAGTCGTTGATCGCCTTTCTCATCATCCACACATTGTAGGGCGGAGCCATGGGCGGAAGCTCACAACCCGGAGCCAGGGCAAAACCCCCTGGATGCTGCTTGCCTTTTTCAATACAGATCCTGCAAAGCTCATAGACTTGTTCCGGCGTCCCCGTTTGAATCACTGCAGGCTCCACATTGCCCACAAGGATATGATCAGGGAATACCTTGGATGCCGTCTCCAGATCCACCTCGTGTCCGACGCTGACGATCCCGGGGTCGCCCATGGGGATCTCTGCCCAATAGGGCAGATTCAGATTTTGCTCACCGCAGATGTGCGTATTGATGTGCTTCACCCCCATGGCCAGCATCTTCTCGTAGACGTCTTTCTGATAGGGTAAGCTGAATTCCCTAAAAAACTTCGGGGAGATCACTTGATTGGATTCGGTAGGGGCAGCGGTAAGCGGGATGATTCGCTCCGGCCGGTCAAAGGAATCGACCAAGTACTGCGCAACGGCAATATGGAAGTCTGCAACAAGCCTGCAAAGCCTGTGAAGCGCCTTTGGTTTTTTCATCATCCATCGGCACATGGTTTCAGCCCCGGTGAGGTTTTGGACCACTTTCAAGATACTTCCTGAAGAGAAGGTGATCGGAAAGCCATGTTTTCCCTGGAGCTTGGCGAATTCCATCACCAGGGGAATCGCACCGGCAGTTTTCACGTCAGGCAGGGCAAGGTTCCAAGCGTCCTCTTCTGATTGGACAATGGATTTCACGGGAGTTGCCGCCTGCGCGTATTCGCCTGTCGGCAGTTTTGCCTCACCTCCAAATTCCCTGACCCCAATGGCGCCTGGGGTGAAGTAGATGTAGTGCCAGCCGTCGTACATCTCATGGGTTCGGCGGAACGCTTCGAAGCTCTTGGCGGGGTCTGCAAAGGTGGTGACTTTTGGGTAGCCGACCGTCACCGCCGCAAAGGACAATTCCCACAGGTAAAAGGGAACCCTGTCCAACGGCTGGCGATGGAGAAGGGCTTCGAACCGCTCCTTTTCCGTCAATCCGTCCTGTCTAAAGCGAGCCATGTCAATCATCCTCCTCCAAGGTCACCCGAGCGTTCGGCCTGCCTTGGTCTCGGGGTGTGCCCGGCGTGCTCAAGTTTTTTGAATGCGGCATCTGAGGGATTTCAGATTAGCGAGCTTGCATGACCGCTAAGAGAAAGGGATCAAAATCCTGAACCCATTGCTCTGTGAAGCGTTATCTTTGTTCGCACATCCGGCAGAGGGTGGGTATGTCCTGCATGATGGGCATTAGCCATACCTCTTCGGAGAGTGTAAGCACAGAACCGCGGTACACACGACGAGGGGCGCACGGAGCACGGAGCATGGAAACACCATGCGCCGGATGAGGGTTTTTTGCCGTCAGCCGTGCCCCGTGTGCCCTGGCTAATGCATGTAACGACCTCCGTCGACCACAAGAGCCTGACCCGTGAAAAAATCGCTCTCATCGCTGGAAAGGAAAAGCAGGGCCCCGATTAAATCCTGAGGTTGTTGGAGCCTGCCCAGCGGAGTGGAACTCACATTGTACTTGGTGATATCGTCTGTGACGGTTCTGCTTGCCTCGGTGTCCGTGAAACCCGGAGCAATGGTGTTCACGCAAATTCCATGAGGCCCCAGCTCTGCGGCCAGGACTCTGGTGAAACTGATGATCCCTCCTTTGGATGTCACATAATGGATAAAGCCCTTGGACCCGGTGAAAGCGGTTTCGGAAGAGAGGTTGATGATCTTCCCCTTTTTCTGGGTTTTCATCTGGAGGAACACCGCCTTGGTACACAGAAAGGGCCCCTTCAAGTTCACGGCCATCAACTTATCCCATTCTTCTGAAGAGACATCATAAAAAGACCTGCGCCCGATTCCGAAATACAGGGCCGCATTGTTGACCAGGATGTCGATCCGGCCGAAAGCTTTGATCGTCTCTTCGGCCATGCGGACGGTATCTTTTTCGGAGGTCACGTCAACTTTCAAGGAAATGGCTGATCCGCCTTTGTTCTTGATCTCTTGAACGGTCTGCAACGAATCCTTTTCAAGAATGTCCGCGGAAACGATTTTCGCTCCTTCTTCGGCCATGGCAAGGCAGAAAATCTTTCCCAATCCCCGACCCCCGCCTGTGACAATTGCGACCTTATTTTCGAGCCTTCTCATTGGAACCTCCTCCCTCTTCATACTTTCTTCATAATGACTTTTCTGGAAACATCCGTGGCAAATTTGAAATAGAGTTCCTTGATGGGGTCGGCTTGTTTGAGAGCCATCGTTTCCTTCATTCCGGGCATGCTCTCAAAAAGCATCTCTTTGACAAAGCCGGTCTCACTCTCTCCCACTTGCCACACCGTGTAGGATTGGCAGCCGTTGGTTTCCCAGAACGGTTTGATCTTGTCCTTGGTGACTTGAAGATATTCCGCTTGCTTTTCTTTGACGACATTATACTGAAATACTATTTTTACCATTTCTTTCTCCTGTTTTTCAGATTTGTGGGACTGAAGGTCACCAAGTTGTTCAAGGAGTCCTTCCCACAGAGCAGGAGAGGACTCAACAATGATCTTACTTGGGGGCCGCAGGCGGGGGCGGTGTTGGAGGCAAAGGCCAGAAATCCCAAAGCGCAGAATAGGCAGCCCAAGCTGGGAACGTCAATCCGAGCATGAGATTGGCTATCGCAAATATATCGAAGGGGTATTTCATGGCATCCGCCCCGAAATGAGATGTACACCAGGCGCCGAGTGCATGATAAGCGATAATAGCCACGATGATAGAGAGCACAATGTTGAGTAGTCCGCATGCTACAGGGCTTTTGAGATTGCGCCCCGGCCACATTTGGAACATGAAAATGAACATGAGCAGCCCGAAGAGGAAAGAAACCATATAGAGGAGGAACCTGAGCGGTTCTATCTTGAGGGCTTGAACGCCTATGAGATAGAGAATAGCGCCCAGGACAATGCAGGTAATGGTCACGACAAACCCCATTGTGGGCTGCTTCATGATGTTTGGGGATTTGTTAAAGGGCCAGAACCCGAGCGCTAAGAAGCAAAAGAGGAAGAGGAGAACGGCAAAATAGAATGCGAGCGCACATTCCCAAGCAAAGGCTCCCATGGGCGCGATTCCGGCAAAGGCAGCCAGCGGCCCTCCCTTGGCGTAAAAGGGAACAGGACCAGTAGGAGCCGCATAGGACAGCATGCTGAAATTGAAGAAGAGCTTGGTGATGAGCCAGGCGAGGAGATAGGCAAGGATTAATGTCCAAAATCCTCTTCCGGGAACTGACCACTTCTGAAAGGGCCACATGCCAAAAGCGATGATGAGGAAGAAGGTTGTAATCACCGTATTGATCGCCTGCACATGAATAAATGGGGTGGCTGCGCCGTTAGCGAGAAAGTTGACCAACCCGTAGCAGGCCAAGCTTCCGATGAGAACCGCGAACGCGGTGAGCAGAAACCCCCGCCAGGGCTGGGGTAGCCCTTCGGTCGAAGGATATTGCGCCTGCCATCCGGCGCCGATGAGAGCCAGAATCGGCACATTGGACATTATGAAGGTTGTAAATGTGCCTAGGTAGGTCTGAAGGTTAAAAATAGAAGTGATGATCATTGAGGCACCCAGTGTAATGACAAGCCCGAATATTCCCCGCCAAGGTTGTGTGATGGTCCAACGTGCCGTAGGTGTCAATCCGTCCATTGCATCTCCTCCTTTGTAAGTGGGACTTTCCTGATGTGGAAGGCCCCGGTTGTCGAATGAAAATTCCCGGAAAAAAACAATGGAAGTCCGCCGAGCTACAAGGTGGGAAGACTGC
>Ga0209706_10002339_pt1 | contig 10507 bp, 10 predicted proteins | sample PPLLaktember2015_6_FD_187263 | JGI IMG/M metagenome (GOLD analysis project Ga0209706, IMG submission 187263) | Freshwater sediment microbial communities from Prairie Pothole Lake near Jamestown, North Dakota, USA - PPLs Lake P8 Core (1) Depth... | ecosystem: Environmental > Aquatic > Freshwater...
GGCGGCTCAGCGCCCCAGCGCCTTCGCGCGGTAGTACACCGCGGCGATCGCGCAGCCGACGCCGCCCGCCAGCAGCGCGGCGATCAGAGCCGCGGTGATCGCGCCTACCACGTCCGCTTCGAGCGCGAAGCGCGGCTGCGAGCCCTCGAGCACCTTCGCCGCCACCAGTCCGAACAGCCCCGGCCCGAGCAGCGCGCGGCCCGCTGCCGCGAGCTCGATCGCGCTCGCGAGCGCCTGCTCCTGCTCCTCGTCGCTGGCCGGCGCGCGCGCGCCGAGCGCGGGCATCAGCAGCAGCGCGCCGATCGCCATCGGCGGGAGCGAGAGCCAGGGGTTGGGCTCGCCCGCGGCCGCGACCAGCGCCAGGGCGACGAGCAGCGCGCCGAGCACGCCGCACAGGATGCGCAGCGGGCGCCGGACGGGCTCCGGACGCCGGGGCGCCGGCGAGCCCAGCCGATCGCGGCGCGACGGGTCCACCATGACGGCCTCGTCGGCAGGCCCCCTGCTCCGGCTTTAGTGGTGGGTTGCTGCGTGCCCGAGCGTGGAGCGCCGGTTAGACTGCGCGCGCCCTGGACGACCGCAGAGGATTGCCCTTGCGCGACCGAACCTCGCCCCGCTCCGGCCGCCCCCCGCGTTTCGGCTCGCGCCTCGCCGCCCTGGCCGCCGCCCTCCTGCTCGGCTGGGCGGCCCCCGCTGTCGCCGACCCGCAGGCCCCTCCGCCCGAGGCCGCCGCCGACGCCATCGGGAAGCTCCACGAAGTGCTGCTCGGGGTCATGAAGGAAGCCGGCCCCCTCGGCTTCTCCGGCCGGCTCGAGCGGATCCGCCCCGTCCTGCTCGACCTCTACGATTTCCCCTTCATGGCCGAGAAGTCGGTGGGGCTGGGCTGGCGCCAGCTCGACGAACCCGCCCGCGCCCGCCTGGTGGACGCCTTCTCGCGGCTGGCGATCGCGACCTACTCCGCGCGCTTCGACCGGTACGACGGCGCCCGCTTCGAAACCCTCGGCGTCCAGCCCGCCACCCACGGCACCGTGCTGGTGAAGACCCGCATCGTGCGCGGCAGCGGCGAGACCGTGGCGCTCGACTACCGCATGCGCGCCCAGGCCGGCCAGTGGCGCATCATCGACGTGTTCATGAACGGGACCGTGAGCGAGCTGGCGCTGCGCCGCTCCGAGTACTCCGGCGTGCTCAAGCGCGAGGGCTTCGACGCGCTGGTCCAGGCGATCGAGCAGAAGATCGCGGCGCAGGAGCGGGGCGCGGAGGAAGCCTGAGCTAGGGCGCGCCGGCCAACGCCGCCGCCGCGGCCGTCTCGGGTTCGGGCTCCGGCGCGGCCCTGCCGTCGCGCACGAACGCCTCGCGGCTCATCCAGTACGCGCTGCGGATCGCGGCGTAGAAGTCGACCGAGGAATCCTCGAGCGCGTCCAGCGCCTCGAGGTGCTGCTCGCGCTCGCTGATCCCGTAGGTCCCGCCGAGCAGCAGGCGCGGCGGGATCGGCAGCAGCCAGGTGTCGGGCCGCAGGGCCAGGTCCACGAGGGTCCCGAAGGCGTCGCGCGCGCTGCTCGGGCCGAGCAGGGGCAGCACCAGGTACAGGCCGGGCCCGACCCCGTAGCGGCCGAGCGTCTGGCCGAAATCGGCCTGGTGCGGCGGGAAGCCGGCCTCGAGAGCGGGGTCGAAGATGCCCGCGAAGCCGAAGGTGCTGTTGAGCAGGAAGCGGGCGGTGGCGCTGCCGGCGCGGCGCGGCCGGAGCTGGAGCAGGTCGTTGGCGATCACGACGGGCTGGTTCAGGTTGTCGAAGACTCGGCTCACCGCGCGCTTGATCGGCCCGGGCACGACCTTGCCGTACAAGCGCGTCACCGGATCGAGCACCACCCGGTCCACGACGCGGTTGCCGGCGAAGACCCCGCGGTTCAACGGCTCGATCGGGTCCGGGATCACCGTCGCTTCGAGCTCCCGGTCGAACTCGTCGAGCGGCGCGGGCTCTCCGGTCGTCGTCGCGGGATCGGCGGCCTGTTCGGCGCGCGCCGATCCCGCCAACAGCAGGCCCGCGAGCAGCAGGCTCACGAGCAGCGCGACCTGGGCCGCGCCCGACGCACGCACCCCGGTACGCGGCACGCGCGCAGGGTAGGCCACGGCGACACCGCCGTCCGCCGATCCCCCAAGGGGCCAGCGGCTCCGGGGGGGCGGCGGTCGGCGTGCAGCCCGCCTGCGCACCGGGTTACCGTCCGCCGCCGTGCTGCGCCCCCTCGCGATCGCGCTCGCAGCCGTGCTGGCCGGCCTGTGCGCCCTCCTGCTCTACGCCTGGCTCCGGCCCAACCGGGCCGCCGTGGACTCGCGCCTCGCGCTCGAGCACTGGGACGCCGTCGCCGACGGCGAGCACAACTCCAACACCGACATGATCCTGTGGCAGGGCGACTTCCTGCTCGTGCACGACGCCCGCCCCTACCACCTCGGCACGCCGGACTCCCGCCTCGTGGTGCGCCGCTCGCCCGATGGGCGGCGCTGGGAGACGCTCTCGCGTCTGCAGGTGCCGGGCAAGGACATCCGCGACCCCAAGCTCGCGGTGATCGGCGGCAAGCTCTTCCTGTACGCGCTCCCGAACTCGGGCACGATGGCGACGCCGGAGGGCACCGTCCTCGCCACCAGCGACGACGCCGTCACCTGGACCCCGTTCGAGCCGGTGGGGCCCGAGGGCTGGCTGTTCTGGCGCCCGAAGTCGCCCGACGGCGGCGCCACCTGGTACGTGCCGGCCTACTGGAAGGACCACGGCGAGTCGATCCTGCTGCGCTCGAGCGACGGCCGCCGCTGGGAGCGCATCTCCACCATCCACCGCGGCGACGGCAACGACGAGACCGCGATCGAGTTCCTCCCCGACGGCCGGCTGCTGGCGACGGCGCGCCTCGAGGTGACGCCCGACACGGTTCTGGGCCACTTCGACGCCGCCACCGCGATCGCCGTCGCCGACCCGCCCTACACCGAATGGCGAACCGTCCGCTCGCAAGTGACGCGGCTGGACGGGCCTGCGCTGTTCCGGATCGACGACACGGTCTTCGCGGTGGCGCGCCACCAGCCGGAGCCGCGCGGCTGGCTCACGCGCCTGGGCGGCGTGCTCTCGCGCAAGCGCACCGCCCTCTACCGGGTGGAGCCGGAGCGGCTGGTGCGCCTCACGGACCTGCCGAGCGCCGGCGACACTTCCTATGCCGGCGTCGTCGAGCGCGACGGCGAGCTGTTCGTGGACTACTACACGAGCCGGATCGACCGCGACTTCCCGTGGCTGCTCGGAATGTTCCTGCCGAGCGACATCCGGATGGCGCGCATCCCGGTCGACTCGCTGCTCGAGCTGTCGGGCGCGACGCCCTGACGGCGGGACGCAGCGCTAGGAGCCGCCCAGGGTGGCGACGTAGGCGGCGATCGCCTGGAGATCGGCGTCCGAGAGCTTCTTCGAGACCGTCGTGTGCTTCTTGTTCTCGCGGACCGTCTTCATCGCCGTGTCGGCCTTGAAGTCGTCGGCGTCCCACGCCGGCACCTTCATCTTCTTGCCGGCCGGCGTATCGCCGCTGCCGTCGGGCCCGTGGCACTTCGTGCAGGTCTTCTCGAAGAGGGCCTTGCCGTCCGCCTCGGCCGCCGCCGGAGCGCTACCCGCCGCCGCCAGGACGAGCGCCAGCCCGAGAACCGGGAGCCCCGGGGCCAGGAGCCATCGTCGCATCGTCCCTCCCTCGCTGATTGCGCCACCACCATAGCAGCCCGAGCAGCACCGCCACGGCGAGCAGGGGGTTGCCGACGAAGGCGAAGGCGATCGCGCTGCGCCCGGTCGGGTGCAGGAACAGCGCGATCAGCAGGATCTGCGCGGCGATCGCGAGCAGGCACGCGAGCCGCAGCATCACTCGCCCTCCCCGGCCGGCGGGCCCGCGACGCCCCACAGCGCCTCCTCGGGGTGGGCGGCCTCGTGGCAGTCGCCCGCGCAGCTCGACGTGCCGGAGAGCATCTCCTGCTGGATCTCCGGGTCGCGGTGCTCCTCCACCTCGCGGAACGGCGCCGCCTGGGCGTGGCAGCCCAGGCAGGAGGCGTTGTCGAAGTGCTTCGACTGGATCGGCAGCTCGTAGTCGCCGGTGACGGTCCGCACCATGTGCATCACGCCGGCGAACTTCGCGTTGGCCTGGCCCCAGATCCCGTAGCCGCTGTGGCACTGGTAGCAGGCGTCCACGTGGGAGACGGCGCCGCGCCGCCAGTGCGACGCCGAGATCGTCCCGTTGTCCTCGGCGAGCGCGGCGACCAGCGGGCTCATCGTCTCGTGGCAGGAGCCGCAGAACTCGACGCTCTTCGACTCCTCGAGCGTGAACAGGTAGCCGACCCCGTAGGCCGCCACGGGCAGCAGCACGGCCGGGAGCAGCAGGGTTACCGGCAGGCGCCCGCGCACCAGTCCCACCAGCAGCACCGCGATCGCAAGCGCCGCCACCGCGGTGCCGAAGATCCAGAGGTAGTGGGGATCGTCCGGAAGCCGGAACAGCGGGCCCAGGTCGGCTTCGTTCACGCGCCGCTCACCTCTCCGCGCCGAAGCCGAACTGGTACTCGATCGAGAACGCGAACAGGTGGGCGCCGTAGTCCGGCATCGTCTGTCCCAGCCCCAGCACCTCGCCGACGGTGGCCGGGCCGACGTCGTCGTAGGCCCAGTCGTTGGCGTCCAGGTACTCGAACAGGTAGCCGAAACGGCCGACCCACCCGTCCTGGATCCGGACCGCGGCCTGGAAGCTGACGTCGTGCAGCATGGTGCGCGCGTCGGGGAACGAGCCGGCCGATGCGAGGCCCGAGCCGACGTTGGTGTCGATCCGCTCCTTGGCCCAGGAGAAGGCATAGTCCGCCTGCAGCCGGATGCGCTCCTCGAAGCCGGTCCATTCGGCCCCGACGCCCACGCTCTGGACCTCGTCGAGGTCCTCGCTCCGCCAATTGCGTTCCGGGTCGAAGGCGTCGCTGAGGTCGGTCCACTGGCGGCCGCGCACGTCGGACTCGTACTGCTCGTTCTCGTACCACAGGTACGCCGTGACGGCCTCGGTGGGACTCCACGAGGCGTCGAGCCCCCAGCGCAAGGTGTCGCGATTGCGCAGGCCGAGCTCCGAGCCGTCGTAGCTGTCGGTCGCCCAGCCGAGCGACAGGCCGATGCTGGCGCTGTCGATCGGCATCAGCAGCAGCCGCGCGTCCACCGCACCGCGGTCGCGGTCCGTGTAGTTGAACTTGCGCAGCGCGGGCAGATTCTCGAAGCGCTCGTCCGACGGCACCGTCGCGACGTGCTCCGGCGAGAAGCTCCACACCGCCGGCGCCTGGTAGAAGTAGTCGCCGGCGTCGCGCCGCCAGTAGGTGCCGTCGACCCGGAAGTCCGCCCAGCGCAGCGCGCGCGTGCGGAAGCCGGCCCGCACGATGTCGTCGTCGAGCTCGTCCGTCTCGGTCCAGGAGCGGATCTCGCGCTGGTGCTCGTAGCCGGCAGACAGCTCGGTGCGCCGCCAGATCTCGTAGGCGACGTCGATGCGGCCCTCATGGAGCCGGTAGCTGTTGGGCAGGTTCATGCGCGCGCGGGAGCTGTCGATGGTGTCCTGCTCATCCGAATCGCCCGGCACATAGATGAAGACGTCGCGCGGCGTGTCGTTGTCGCGATCGTCGAGGCGATAGCTGGCGTTGAAGCGCAGCTTGTCGAGCGGCCGCGAGGTCAGGCGTAGCAGCACGTTGGTCGCGTCGATCTCCCCGTCGGCGTCGCCGCGCGGGAGCGGCGTCGTCACGGCGAACAGGGTGTCGTCGACCGAGTAGGGCAGGAAGTCGTCGTCCTGTCGGTACCAGGCGAACGACGCCTGGCCCGCGATCCGGGTCCGCCACCACGGCAGGTTGTAGCCGCCCGAGCCGTAGATCTGGTGGAACGTGTTGTCGGGCGCCAGGCCCTTGCGACCGAAACCCGTCGGGTAGCCCTGCGATGCCGGATTCCACTGCGCGTTGCGCGTGAACGGGTTCTGCCAGGTCAGCGTGTCGTCGAAGTCGTCGAAGAACGAGTTCTGGTAGCCGAGCTCGAACTGCGCCGTCTCGCTGGCGTAGCGCAGCTTCGAGTCGAGCTCGTGGGTCTGCCAGTTGCGGCGCTCGGGCAGCAGCGCCGCACGCGGGTTGCCGCCGCTGTTGCCGATCACCGCGCCCACCACCTTGCGGCCCCGCCGCCGCTCCCACTCGTAGTCGGCGGCGAAGGAGAAGCCCGCCGGCAGCACCACGCCGACGCCGCCGCGCAGCGCGTCCCGCTCGCGCCACAGGTTGAGCCGGCTCAGATTGGCGTCGAGCGCCGTGAAGCCGGCGGTGGTGCCGGCGGCGACCCAGCCCGGCGGCAGGGTCAGCGTGTCGGTGCCGCGGCCGAGGAAAACCATGCTCGCGGTGTCGTCCTCGAACTTCGGGATCTGGTCCCACTCGATCCACACGTCGAAGAGGCCCTGGAGCCCGCCGGAGAGAGCGAGGTAGCGCGACTCGAGGGCGAGGTTCGAACCCTGGAAGTCGAAGTGCCAGGTGTCGCCCGAGTTCCAGGGCGCGCGGCCGTGCAGCTCCACGTTGGCGAGCCCGTACCAGGCATCGTCCTTGAGCCCCGTGAAGTCGCCGAACTTGTAGGAGTCCTCGGTGCCCAGGTAGGCGCCGCCCTCCACGCTGCCCCAGATCGTGTCCGGGATGGGCCCCTCGGCGGCGGCGGGCGTCGCGAGTGCGAGGACGAGCAGTGCGAGCGAGGTCTTGCGCATGGCGAGCTCCCTACCGCGTGAAGCGCACGCCCGACGGATGGTTCGAGCCGTGCACCTCGTAGTGGCAGTTCAGGCAGTTCTTCAGCAGCAGGTTGCGGTTGGGGGACGCGCCCGGCAGGCCGGTGCCGCTGTACGCCGTGCCGGGGTGGCGCGAGGCGTCGTGGCAGGACTGGCACAGCCACGGCGTGCGCGCTTCCAGCAGCGCCTGGTGGTTCGAGCCGTGCGGGACGTGACAGTTCGAGCAGTCGTCCCGGGCGGGCTGGTGCTCCCACAGGAAGGGGCCGCGCTTCTCGGCGTGACACTGGTAGCAGGTCTCGTTGAGCGTCTGCTCGCGCAGCAGCGCCTCCTGCACCGTTCCGTGTACGTTGTGGCAATCGGAGCACTCGACGCGGCCCTCCTTGATCGGGTGCGATGAGATCCGATGCGTGTCGGCGCGCACCTGCGGGTGGCAGGCGAAGCAGGTCTGGGTCTGGTTCGCCTTGACGAAGGTCTCCGGCCGCACGTCCTTGGCGCGCAGCGCGTCCCCGGCGTCGTGCACGTCGTGGCAGTCCGAGCAGGCGACGTCCTGCGCCTCGTGGGTGCTGCCGCTCCAGTGCATCCGCTCGCCGCCCTGGTGGCAGGTCATGCACACCTGGTTCTTGCCGTCGGCCGAGCCCTGGCGGCCGAAGTCCACGGGCATCTTCACCTCGGGGTCGTCCGCGTGGGCCGCCCCCGCGCCGTGGCAGGTCTCGCAGCCGTGCTTCGCGAAGGGCGTGCGGTGGTCGCCCTTCACCGCGTGGGGCGTCTTCAGGATGGCCAGCTCGGCCTCCTGGTCGTGGCAGTTCATGCAGACCTCGGAGCCGCCGTCCACCCAGCCGTCGCCCGACTGCTCGAGCACGGTCGGCTCGGCCGCCGCGCCCGCGCTCTCCTCGATCGCGCCCGGCTCGTGGTCCTCGGCGGCGACGGGCGCCGGCCCGAGCCCGCCCGACAGCAGCCACGCAGCGGCGGCGAGCGCCGCCCCGGCGGCGCCCCGCGCGCTCCGCCGGCCCCGCGCCCGCTCCGTGTGTCCCGATCTGGTGTCGCGCATCGGCCCTCAGCCCCTCCTGCGAGCGGGATCGCCGCCGGCGTGCCCGTCCCCCGTTCCGCGGTGTCCCCACGCGCGCAGCCGCGCGCTGGCGCCCTCGACGACGCCCGCGAGCGCCGTCGCCACCGGCTCCGACAGCCCGACGCCGAGCGCGACGCGCTCCGGCTGCACGCCGATCGCGACCAGCTCGGCCGGCTCCGCGCCGCGCAGCGCGGCCAGCGCGAGCAGCTCGGCGACGTCCACCTGGTGCGGCGAGAGCTTCGCCGAAAGCCGCCGCGGCAGCGCGTCGCCCTCGAGCTCCACCACCGTGCCGGGCGCGGCGCCGGCGTCGATCGCGTCGAGCAACAGCACCCGGCGCGCCGACTCGAGCGCCGGCAGCAGCGCCAGCCCGGCGGTGCCGCCGTCGATCCAGTCCACGCCGGCGTCGCCGGCGAAGCGCTCGCGCAGCCGCGCCAGCGCCGCGAGCCCCACGCCGTCGTCGCCCATCAGCGGGCTGCCGAGGCCGATCACGGCGGTCCCGGCGGCCTCATTCATCCTCGAACCTCTGGCCCGCCGGCACCCAGCGCCCGCCGCTCAAGATCGACGACGTGGTCCCCTCGCGGTCCATCACGTCGGCGCGCAGGGCGAGGTAGACGTGGAGCGGGATGAAGATCAGGAACACCCAGGTGAGGGCGTGGTGCACGAGCCGCACGCCGCGCAGCCCGCCCGGGAACCACGGCAGCCACCACGCGGTCAGCGTCCAGATCCGGCCGCCCGGCTCCGCCTGCGCATACAGCGCGAACCCGGTCAGCACCGCCAGCGCCGCCGACGCGTAGATGCCCGTGTAGGCGAGCTGCTGGAGCGGGTTGTGGCCCAGGTAGTGCGGGTGCTTCGCGCCCGGCAGCATCAGGTAGTAGCCGGCCATCCGGAACAGGCCGCGCACGCTCTTCGGCGTCACCGGGAACAGCGCCGCCCAGCGCTCGTAGCGGTTGCCGACGAACAGCCAGTACAGGCGCACGACCGCGGTGCCCACCAGGACGGCCGCCGCCACGAAGTGGACGAAGCGCACGCGCCCCATCAGGAAGTGGTCGCTCGCCTCGCCGCCCGTCATGAAGTACGGCCGGCCGATGTAGAAGCCGGTCACGATCAGCACCAGGATCGAGCCGGCCGCCAGCCAGTGCATGGCGCGGATCGGCCAGTGCCACAGGTACACCCAGCGCGACCCGCCACGCGACCGGCCGGCCGTTCCGGCCGCGCTCACTGGGCCCGCACCTGGACGAGCGGCCGCCCGCTCGCGTCGAGCACGTGCACGCCGCACGCCATGCACGGGTCGAAGGAGTGCACGGTGCGCAGGATCTCGAGCGGCTGCTCGGGGTTCGCGAGCGGATGGTTCGACGCCAGCGCGGTCTCGTAGATGCCCGGGCTGCCGTCGGGCCCGCGCGGCGACGCGAGCCAGGTGCTCGGCACGACGCACTGGTAGCGGGCGACGCGCCCATCCTCGATCTGCACCCAGTGGCCGAGCGTGCCGCGCGGCGCCTCCAGGTCGCCGTAGCCCTGCGCCTTGGCCGGCCAGCTCGACGGCTCCCAGCGCTCCTTCGTGAAGGTGGCGACGTCGCCGCCGCGGATGCGGCCGATCAACAGGTCGTACCAGTGTTGGAGGCGGCGCGCGATCAAGAGCGTCTCCATGCCGCGCGCCGCCGTGCGGCCGAGGGTCGAGTGCAGCGCCTCGGCCCCGACGCCGAGCGTCCCGAGCACCGAATCCACCAGCGGCTTCACGTCCGCGTGGCCGCTGGCGTATGCGACGATCATGCGCGCCAGCGGCCCCACCTCCATCGGCCGCTCGTCGTAGCGCGGCGCCTTCGACCACGAGTACTTGGGCTCGCCCTGGAGCTCCTTCCACGGCGTCGGCGGGCCCTGGTACTTCGGCTTCGTCTCGCCCTCGAACGGGTGCAGGCCCAGCTGGTCGCCGCCCTCGTACTCGTACCAGGAGTGGGTCACGTACTCCTTGACCTTCTGCTGGTCGTACGGGAGCACCTCGGCCAGGTTGCCGCCCACGATCACGCCGGCCGGCAGGTACGCCGATGCCTTGTCGGTCCAGTCGACGTCGCACCAGTCGCCGGCCGAGAGGTAGTGGCGCGGCCCGGAGCCGATCGCCGCCCAGTCCTTGTAGAAGCCGGCGATCGCCACCAGGTCCGGCCAGTACACCTCCTCCACGAAGCGGCGCGCGCGCGCGATCATGTCCGCCACGTCCGCGAGCCGCGCGGCGTTGATCGTGCCGGTGTCGGCGAGGTTGATCGCCGACGCCATCCCGCCGACCAGGAAGTTCGGGTGCGGGTTCTTGCCGCCGAACACGGTGTGCAGGCGGATCACGTCGCGCTGCCAGTCGAGCGCCTCGAGATAGTGCGCCAGCGCCATCAGGTTGGCGGCCGGCGGCAGCTTGTAGGCCGGGTGCCCCCAGTAGGCGTTGGCGAAGATCCCGAGCTGGCCGCTCTCGACGAAGCGCTTCACGCGCTCCTGCACCTCGCGGAACCAGGTCTCCGAGTTGTTGGGCCAGGGCGAGACCGTGCGCGCCAGCGCCGCCGCCTCGGCCGGGCTCGCGGAGAGCGCGCTCACCACGTCCACCCAGTCGAGGGCGTGCAGGTGGTAGAAGTGCATGACGTGGTCCTGCACGGTCTGCATGCCGTGGACCAGGTTGCGGATCAGCTCCGCGTTGGGGGGGACC